>Ga0209220_1000003_pt1 | contig 172074 bp, 180 predicted proteins | sample BlaSpr_A8_OM3_M3_FD_187984 | JGI IMG/M metagenome (GOLD analysis project Ga0209220, IMG submission 187984) | Forest soil microbial communities from Thunder Bay, Ontario, Canada - Black Spruce, Ontario site 2_A8_OM3_M3 (SPAdes) (version 2) | ecosystem: Environmental > Terrestrial > Soil >... | reverse complement strand
TCCGAATTCGCCACAAACCGCGGCAGTAGCAGGATCGAACTCGAATCGGGACCTTTTCACGAGCGATACCGTTTCCGTCCTCAATCAGCTCGACAACAAGCAAACGATCGGTTCCACCGTCGATCCGACCAACGGCGATCAAAACCCCTATGGACTCGACGTCGCAAAGGTCAACAACGGATTATTTGAAGCCGGGGACCTGGTGGTGTGTAACTTCAATGACCGCGCGAATATCCAAGGCAACGGCACAACGATAATCGCGCTGCATCCGCGACCTGGTTCTCAGCCGGTTCGTGTGGCGCAGAACCACTCCCTCAAGGGCTGCGATTGGATTGCGCTCGCACCCGACGACACCATTTGGGCAGCAGCATTTGTTTCCAACGAGAATCCAATCTTGGACACGTTCGGCAATCTTCTGACTGAGCTCTCCAATGGTCCGTGGCACCGGCCGTTCGGACAAGCGTTCTCTCCCACCGCCGGTCCCTTCGGCGGCGGCGCCTTTTACGAGACCAATGCTGCGGACGGCAGCCTTGTTCGCGTAAACCTCACCAGCGGTCCGTTTACGTTTGACATCATCGCGACGGGCTTCGCAGTCAATCATGGCGCTCCCGGAGGCATTCTCGGTCCCTCGGGAATGGAGTACGACGTGCAGCACGATCGCCTCTATATCGTAGATGGCGCAGACAATACACTTGTCGCCTTCAATGGCGTGTCCAGCATACCGGCGGGCGGCATCGTCGTTCACGGCAAGACATTCTCCGGGCCGTTTGCAGGCCGAGCTCACCTGATATTTGCCGGACCGCCGCTGAACGGTCCGATCTCGGCGGCTCTGCTTCCGGGCGGCCATTTGGTTCTCGGCAACACGCTGGATCCGGCTGGTAAGAACTTGATGGTAGAGATCACGCCCGCCGGTAAAATGCTCGCCGTTAAAAATGTGGATACTGGGGCCGCCGGCGCGATTTTTGGAATGGTCGCAACCGGTGCAACCTTGCATGACACAAAACTCTACTTCAACGACGACAACGACAATACGGTAAAAGTCCTGACCCCCTAGATAGGCGCCGTTTCCAAAGCGTCGCAAGCCGGAAGCCCGTGGACCTTTAGTGCGCGGGCTTCCTTCTGTTGGGCTCGGCTTGCCACGGCACACTCGCACGGTCTCCGGCTACCCGGATGAGCACCACGGCCCACGTCCGAAAAGGGCGCCATTTTTCGGACAATCTAAAGAGCGAAAGTAGTTTGAGGTAGAACAATAGCGCAATAGCGATGAGCATGAGGCTGCGAATGAAATCGGCCGCGATCATCATTTTACGTCGGCCGAGCCTATCGGCCAACGATCCGTAACTAGGAATACTAAGAGTGGGAGTGCAAAAACCCGAAGGCTGTCGCCCAAGTAACTAAACGCTTGACCAAAATAATACCGGCGAAAGCTCGCGTTTGAGATGAGGCTTGAGTGCTGCACAGCAGCTAGTACAAGAGAGTCGCTCCGTTATCCGACCTTTCTTGTGTTCTAGATGAAGAATAAAATGTCGGAGCGATGCCACGCCGAGCACAAGGACTGCGTCGCACCGTCTAATAACCCCAGAGCATGCACAGATACGCCAAGCTCCGCTTGATAATGGCGGGCCTTTTCGTCGTGTTCATGATGTTCAGCGCAGCCTCGACGGTCGAGGCGGAACTCAATCCCTTGAGTCGGGGAGCGTGGAGCGCGCCATTCAATATCAACGTCGTCGGTATTCACTCGACGCTCTTGCAAAACGGTAAGGTGCTGCTCTGGCAATACATCAATGGGCTCAGTGCGGGCAGTGCCGCTTCCCTATGGGATTCCTCGACCGGCGCGCTGACTGACGTCACGATACCGTATAAGCGGGATGCATTCTGTGCCGGAGAGATCCACCTGCCTGACGGGCGCGTCATGGTGATCGGCGGACAAGACTACAACGCGAGCGGCAACTTCGGTGTGAGGTTCACCGACTTCTTCGACCCGATGACACAGCGTTGGAGTCGAGGGCCGTTGATGCAGTTCAAACGATGGTATCCCACGGACATCGAACTACCCGACGGCTCGATCATGGTATTCGGCGGTCAGGTGAACGACACGTCACCGACAATCCAGGTCGAGCAATACAACTCGACCACAAACGCCTTCAGGACTCTTGCGCCGAGAGCCAATCGACTCGTTAGCTTATTCCCAAGGATGTTCGTTCTTCCGAACGGGTCTATTTTTCGAGCTGGCGACGATATTGATACGGAAATTTTCGATCCGGTCACCGCGACGTGGACACTGGTGGGCAATTTCAACATCGGAGCAAGATTTAGCGGTACGTCGGTGCTGTTGCCTGGGCTGAACAGAGTTCTGGCTATTGGCGGCGCGCCTGACGGCGTAAACGCAACGAACACGGTTGAGATGATCGACTTCGGAAGCCGCAGTCCTCGCTGGCGTTACACAGCCTCAATGCATTACCCGCGCGTGGAGCCGAACGCCGTGCTCTTGCCTGACGGCAACGTGCTTGTTGTCGGAGGCGGCCGAAAAGATCCCTACACGGATCCGGTCAGGCAAGCCGAACTTTTCGACCCCATAAGCCAAACCTGGACAGTAATGGCTGCTCAGCGCGCTCCCCGGATGTATCACTCCACTGCAGTACTCTTGCCGGACGCAAGGGTTTTATCTGCGGGCAGTGATGCGCCCACTTCCGAGTTTCAAACCACCGCAGAAGTCTACTCACCGCCTTACTTGTTCAGCGGCGCAAGACCGATCATCACGAGCGCACCGCCGACGGTTTCCTACGGCGCGTCTTTCGCGGTGTTGACGCCGAACGCAAATCGGATCCGTCGCGTTGCAGTTATCAAGCTCGGTGCGACCACGCACGCTGTGAACTTTGACCAACGATATGTGGCTTTGAGTTTTGGCGTGGGCAGCGGCAAATTGCTGGTCAACGCGCCGGCCGGGCCCAATTTGGCACCGCCCGGCTGGTACATGCTCTTCGTTGTTGATTCTAGCGGCGTGCCTTCGGTGGCGCGCATGGTGCAAGTCCGCGCGAGTTCATTGACGGGCGGGAGCAAGGCTCGGCTCTTCGCGTTGCAGCAGCAGGCTCACGTTGACGATCACTAAGATCACATCGATGATTACCCACGCGATGAACATGGCCACAACCACACCGTTAAGGGCGACGGCGACATTGACGTAGTCCCCTGTATGCTTGGCTGTGTCTGCGAGCAGCACATACGGTTGGCCGCGCAGCAGCGTCGAACCCAACGCGAGGGCTAAGAAGGCATTTATTCCTACGAGCACCGCGGCGCGAAGCCTAACCCAGTCGGGGCGAACGATGTTGACGATGCTCACCACGATCTGCACTGCTGCGACGGTTCCCAGCGCAAACAGTATTGTATGCCACGACTCAGCAAGCTTAAACGGTCCGTATTGGAGTCCAGCTCGGCCGGGACCCAAGAGCCCGAAAAAAAACGCACGGGTGCCCGGGACGTCGAGCAGCCAGCTCAAGAAGATCAGCGAGAAGATCAGTTCGAAGATCGACTGCAATATGGGAACCTTGCGTTGACCGGCGGGCGGCAAGGCGCGTGGATCCCACTTGAGAGACAAGCCGCGGCCAGACTTGGCGGCTGCATACTCGATAGCGGCGAAAATCGTTGTCACGAGTCCTATCGCAAGCAACGCCGAGTTCCAAAATAGTCCCCAAGCAAAGGCGAAGCTCGACAGGGCGCCATCGCCGCTGTGCGCCGCCACCGCTATTGCGACCAAGATGACCAATATCACGCCGATGATCCTGAGCGTGTAGAAATAAAACGGCAGGAGCGTGGGTCCAATGAGGTACTGCTGCGGGCCATAGCGGCCCGCAACGATTTTCGGATGACCATAAGATTTGACGAGCTCAGCTTCCTCGTCGCGGCTGAGCGGCCGGCCTAGCGCGGATTCTTTGTCTTCAACCTGAGAGGCGATGTCGTCACCGATCTCCGCCGCGATGTCGTCCTTTTGCCCCTGCGGCAAGTAGCGTTTGATCTCGTGAAGGTAACGGTCGAGCAATTCCATGATCAAATCTCCAAGATTCTATCGAGTGACGCGTTGATGTGCTCCCATTCCTCGAGCAATTGCTTGAGAATGCGCTTGCCGTCGCCGGATAAGCGGTAGAAGCGTTTGTTGCGCTTATTTTGCTCACGCCACTCGCTGACCAAGAGCCCTTGCGTCTCGAGTCTGCGCAGCAACGGGTACAGAGTGCCCTCGTCTATGTCCAACCCCTGGGCGATAAGTGCTTGGCGCAGGCTGTAGCCGTAGTGCTCGCTCCTCAAATGGGAAAGCACCGCCACCGCCAAGCAGCCGCGCCGCAATTCCAGGCGAAGATTTTCAAAGGTGTCGGAGTTTACGTTCTTACCATGTGCCATATACTATGTGACATATAGTATATGAAACACAGTAAGTTGTCAAGGTCTCTTGACTACGCAGTTCAGCCGGGCTAAATGCGTAGGGCAATCGACTCGCACCGAGGGTATGTCTTCAAGACAATGGGCGACCCGTCTTGCGTGGCCTTTTCGAAAGCGCGTGATGCGCTCGCTGCTGCGCTTGACGGTGCTGCGTGGGCGGAAGATCGCGCGGTCGAAGAAGCTCTGAAAGTCTAAACTGAGGCTGTTTCGTTCGACGGTCGGGCCACGTATAGGCAGGCTCTGGATAGCGGTAAGAAAGCCCTCGGTCCGCGTCAAATGTTACGGATAGCGCACGCCGATTTTCGAGCTGGCGCGATTGCCGTTTAGGCAAAGTTTAGGATCGCACATGTCTGCACAAAGCCCATCTAACCGAGCCACTTTACGAGCGTTTGTTGTAATCGCGTTGTCACTCCTGATGATCGGAATATTTGCAACGGATCTCCGACGACTGTGGCAGCCCCTGGGGGTATTCGGCTACAGCACAAACGGTGACGGCATCGTGTTGTTTGTGGAAGACAACTCGCCGGCAGCGAGGGCCGGCATTCAGACCGGCGACCGAGTCGATGAGTCATCGACGCCTCCACAATTTAGGACATTTGTAGTCCAGGGCACATTCGTGTGGGCAGCCGGACAAAGCGTTACCCTTGGATTGGTGCAGCATGGTATTCATCGTTCCGTTAGGCTCAAAGCCATCGCTGATGACAACACTAACGGCTTTCGCAAAGTCTTTCGGATAGTCGAGTTTGCTGCTGCCGTGCTGTTTGTTTTTATTGGTGCTGCGCTCGTCTTGCTCCGGCCGGGCTTGACGACATGGGGATTTTACCTCTACTGCATAGCTTTTGCGCCCGGCAGTTGGGTATCTGCCTGGGCCCTTCCCTTTCCGGGAGGCGTAATAGCAGATGTTGTCTTTGATCTCATCCAAGTGGCTGGATTAGTTGGCTTGCTCGTCTTTGCGCTCTGCTTTCTTTCTGGGTCCGTTAGCGGATTGCGGTTGGTGGCGTTACGACTAACGCCCTGGCTCTTCGTTGCTCTCGTTATGGTGTGGCTTTTCACTTTTTATCAAGACTATTGGGTTGGCGGCCCACCCGGGGAAGCGCTCTTCCGAATTACCCTAGGGCTGATTGCAATGCTGTCGCTCCTCGCGCTTTATGCGTTCGTTGACACCTATGTCCGCGCACGAGGCACCGAGAGGCAGCGAATGCGTTGGATTATCGTTGGATTCGCGGCTTCCGTGATCACTTTTTTTGCATACTGGATAGTCGTGTTCTATTCTTACAAGGCCCCGTTTTGGGTGGCACACACGCTTTTCTTGACCAGCGTGCTGGTGCCACTGACGATCGGGTATGCAGTTATAAAACACCGCGTCATTGACGTGAGCTTCGTCGTGAACCGTGCCTTAGTGTACGGAGTGCTAACGACATTATTGGTTGGCGCCTTCTCAATTATCGACTGGCTGTTTATCGAGAAGATGAGACTCGCGCGACTAGGAACGATAATGGAAATGGGCGTCGCTGTGGCTGGAGGCGTCTGGTTCAATAGCTTGCACAAGGGCGTGGATTCGTTTATCGACGCAACTTTTTTTCGCCAGCGGCATCAAGCCGAACGCCAACTTGCTCGAAACGCCTCAGCGTTGCCGTTCTCAACGACGGTAGAAGCCGTGGCTCACGCACTGATTGCGGAACCGGTGAGGGCGCTATCGTTGGCATCCGCAGGCCTCTTCAGGCGAGCACGCGACGGCAGTTATGTCCGTGAGGCTTCAGAAGGTTGGAGAGAAACAGACGTATCGAAGCTGGATCGGGAGGATGACCACCTTATGACCTTGTTGCAGGCGGAGAATGGGCCAGTATCGCTTTACGACCATCCATGGCGCAAACAAGGTGTGCCATTAGGTGCAGCGCATCCGGTTTTGGCGCTGCCGATCATCGTCCGGCGCGAGCTTGCTGCAGTAGTATTTTATGGAGCTCATATACACGGAGAGCCACTCGACCCGGATGAGATCAAGGCCATTGCCGGTCTCGCATCTGGCGCGGCGGCGGCTTATGATCATCTCGAAGCTGAATCGGCGAAGCACGAAGTAGACTCGCTAAGAAATACCGTCGAGTCTTTGCGTACTCAGCTGGCAGAAGCGCAGATCCAGCCGGCATAGTTCTTAGCGGCTACTTTAACGGTTACGTCCTAAGATCTCGCCTACTGCTCGGCGACGCGCAGACCAGGCCGCATATTCGGTGACCGCTGACAGTACGCCGCTTGTCAGGACGAGCTCGACGCACGATCTGTGCCGCCAAGGCCCTGCAAAATGCTCTCGCCTAAGTACCCGGAGGCGCACCATAACCTGGGAACGAAAACGCGCCAACGACCATTCAGATCATCGCGCCGAGATAGCTCAGTCGGTAGAGCACAGGTCTGAAAAACCTGGTGTCGTCGGTTCGATTCCGACTCTCGGCACCATACTCGAGGCCTCGATAATCGTCGGGGCCTCACTTTCTTTTCGAATGACGCATTCTGGGTATGAACTAGTCCAACCGCTTTGAGGACAGGTAAGCTATGGCGACAATTGCGTTTCTAGGGATCGGTAAAATGGGCTTCGAGATGGCGACGCGATTACGCGCGGCCGGCCATGAAATTCGCGTCTGGAATCGGACGCATGACAAGGCAGTCGCATGGGCGCGAAACGGCGGGACTGCGTGCGACACCGCAAAAGAAGCTGCGACCGGCGCTGTTGAGGTCCACCTCATGTTAGCCGACGACAAGGCTGTTGAAGCAGCTCTGTTTGGCGACCAAGGCGCTTTGCAGGGACTGCAATCAGGTCGCCTTATCGTCGACCACAGCACGGTTTCGGTAGCGGGCACGAAAGAACGATCCGTGCGAATCACCAAAGGAGGCTGGCGTTTTTTGCAGGCGCCGGTTTTAGCAGGTCCGCCTGCAGTTCGCGAGGGGCAGGGTCTCATGCTGGTTGGCGGTGCTCGGGAAATCTATCAAGCCGACGAAGCCATTCTCCATCAAATCATCGAGCGCCACTGGTGGGTGGGAGAAGGAGCGGAAACCGCGGCTGCATTTAAGCTCATGGCAAACGAAATGTTGGTTTGCATCGTCGAAAGTTTAGCTGAGTACTTTGCGATCGGCAAAGCAAATGGCATAGATCCAAAGCATGCTCTCAAATTGTTCGACTTATTTGATCCCGCCGGTACTATCAAGCTGCGAGGTCCGCGGATGGCTGAAGGCGACTACACGCCAACATTCGCGCTTGCGATGGCGCATAAAGACGTGCGGCTGATGATTGAAGCTGCCGGCGATGCCGCAACAGTGCCCGTTCTCAAGACGATTTCTGAGAAAATGTCACGGCTCAATGACCGTGGATTTCGTGACTTGGATTTGAGCGCTTTGGCCGCCGACATCATCCCGCCATCACAAAAGTGAAGACAGGATAACCGTTTAGCGTCTAAAGGCTGGCAGGGTGGAGTAAGAGGCAAGAACAAGACTTACGACACAAAGGTTCGCGGGAGTAGCTCAGTTGGTAGAGCATCAGCTTCCCAAGCTGAGGGTCGCGAGTTCGAACCTCGTCTCCCGCTCCAGGAAAATCAGGGAAAAGACCGTCATCTAAGGCTTCAATAATCCGACGGCTTTCCGAGTACGTCCGTCAGAATTCGCCTGCGTCTTATCTGACTGCTGTAGTTCTGCTGTAGTAGATATGGGTTGTAAGCAGAAAGCCGAGGCACCCCTCAGCGTGCGATCCTCCAGCTTGTAATGCTTCCCCCCTAAGTCGCGCGTTCAGGCATCTAGAGCTGAGCCGACATGTTGCACCACGATAGAGATGAGTGCGCATGACCGCCTGCCTGTCACGCGCATCACGCCGGATTCTGAACAATCTCAAAGGCTCCCAAAACACCGCACCAACGCCCAACCATAAGGTTTGGGCGTTGGTCTTTGAAATCCGTAATTATCCGTCAAAATCCACTATTTTTCAAGACTATGGGGACACGCGTGGGACACGCCGGGTCGGTGGGAGTTTTGCTGTGACCCCTGCGTTCACGCTCCTTGTCTCCCCGTAACACAACGTAAACGATTAACAGAGTCAAGAGCCGCGAACTTAGGTCGCCACAGCGTCAACCCCCCAACTCGTTGCTGGATCTATGATCAATCGCGGCTGCGAGGGTTGCCTTTGGAACGGTTTCGGTAAAATGCGGGGCAGTCGCTTTAAGCGGGTGACGAGAGCACTCGCTTCACACGCGATCCAACCAATCAGACAAACTCTATCAAGCGCGACAAAATGGGGCGGTCAACCAGTTTAAGCTGGTTGGCTCTTCCACTCTTTCCGCGGTTTTTCACGTGTTTTGGCATACGTCTGGTACACGCGGGGATCGCTAGTTCACAAGTATGACATCTCGCGAGTTGTGCAAATTGCAATAGTATAGATCGCCTGCTTGCACCTATGTTTGGGCGAAACCTATTCACCGACTAGAATCCGAACAATAACCGCTCGGCTGGAAGTCCTAGGAAAGAAGCAATTCCAAAAATGATGCCATAGATGGCCAGAAAGAAAAGCGCTGACGTTGCTGTCGCCCCAATGCCTCGCCACAAGCGTATCCCGTGCGCGACCGAGAAGCCTATCGATAGGTAACAGCATATCAAGATGCTACCTAACAGGCGAAAGAAAGCGACGCCGCCTGGCGCCAGGCCCTTGAAAACACCCACTCTGCAATGATTTGCGATGTCCCTGAAGCGCCGAGCGATCGCTGGACTACATCCCAGCGATAATCTATTGGGAAAACAAAGGTCAGGGCGAAAAGAACGAACGCCAGTACCGGCTGCAGAATTCCGATTGTGTAGGCATAGGCGTCGATCGTGCGAGCAAAGCCCTTACGACCGCCCCAGAGCCGGACGAAAAAATGCATAAACAGCCCATAGAGCACCCACGTTACGGCACTACCCTCGATCAAATACCTAAGGTGCGTGAAGTCGACACCGCGGGCAGCTCCAGCAGCGTAGAACGTCGCGATGCCGAGAGCCAAGTAGCCCAATCCGGCGACGACGCCCCGACCAGTACGGTAATTCGGTCCGAATAATTGTTGTAGAGCTTCGCTGGGCTTGACCAGGAATGCGGGTATATCGAGGATTCTTTGGACAACCGAAAGGCTGTAGTGACGGATGAGTGACATCGTGCCTCCGCGTCCGCTCCGACAGGGAGCGGCTCTCAAGCTGTCTTTAGACTGGTGTATCAACTTCCCCCGGTTTGAGGGACACGTTCTTGCCGGGCTCCCGCTGAGGCTCATCATGTTGTCTTTCTCGAAGCTCTCTCATAAATAAACTGCACAAAATACCCCAGTATATCCTAACCGTTTGCAACGGATGATACCCTAGGGTATCTCCTAGTTGTTAGTAGTTGAAGCGTTAGATGGTCATCGTTTGTTGCCAACTTATCTCGCTAAGCGTACAATAGTTTATGGGCAGTGCTTTCATCGCTCTATACTACCTATTTAGAGATGAACAGCTCGCACTTGTCTACACGAGGATCCGAGGAAAACATGGCCGACCAAACATACGATATTGTTATTGTCGGGGGTAGCCTTGGAGGCTGCGCTGCCGCGTTGAGCGCAGGGTCGACCCCGTGTTCTGTGTGCTTGATCGAGGCTTCTGGGTGGCTCGGGGGCCAGTATTCAGCACAGGGAGTAACCAAGCCGGACGAATCGCGTTACACGGCAAGCGTCGGCAGTACTGCCAGCTACCGGGATTTCCAGCACTCCGTGCGCGCATTCTATCGAAATAATTTCAAGCTCTCCGCATCAGGTCAAAATCAGCCAACCCTCAATCCAGGAGGTGCCTATCCCGGATTTTCGGTTCAGCCGCATGTGGCTCATCAAGTTCTTCTCCAAAAACTGCAAGCGCTCCCAAACGTCCATGTTCGCCTCAACACTCAAGTACTGAGCTGTCAAACGCAAGGCGATTCGATCCAAAGTGTAACTGCGAGCAGTGGAAACGGTGAATCGGTGACTTACTCTGCAAAGTACTTCTTAGATGCGACTGACCTTGGCGAGCTGCTGCCGCTATCGAGAACAGAGTACAATCTCGGTGCCGAAGCGCAGAGCGAAACGCATGAGCCGGCGGCATCACCCGTTGCGCACCCAGACTGGATTCAACCAATAACGATGGTCGTTGCGCTTGAGAGGCGACCCCAAGGCGAAGACCACACAATCCAAAAGCCCAACGACTACGACAGCCTCAAAGCCAGCCAAAAATATACCATCCTAGATGGCTATATAAAGAAGATGTTTGCGGTGCCAGTTGATATGTGGGGCTATCGACGGTACATTAGTGCCTCGAACTTTAATGATCCGGCGTTTCCTTGCGATCTAAGCATGCTCAACATGGGCGCAAACGATTATCAAGGTGGAACGCTTCCCACGGGAGACCCAGCCAGAGATGCGACAATTATCGCCGCCGCACGTCAAGCATCTTTGGCTTACGTATATTGGCTTCAGACGGAATGTCCGCGCGATGACGGAAGCGGAGCGGGATATCCAAATCTAAAGGTTCGTGGAGACGAGTTTGGCACAAGCGATGGAACAGCGGCACAGCCATATATCCGCGAGTCTCGTCGCATTAAGGCGCTCTACACTATCGTTCAACAAGACGTAGACCCGAATCAAAACACAGGACCCCGCGGGAAAAACTATGATGATTCTTGTGGCATCGGTTTCTATGGTGGGTTGGATATTCATGGAAACGACGCGGTCGGAATGCCACAACAGTTCCTCGGGCTTAAGCCGTTTGAAATCCCCCTCCGCTCCTTGGTTCCAATTCGAGTAAAAAATCTTCTTGCGGCATGTAAGAACATCGGCGTTACACACATCACAAATGGGGCCTATCGCTTACATCCGGTTGAATGGAATATCGGTGAAGCGGCCGGCATGTTGGCCGTATACGCCATTGCGAATGACGCCTTGCCGGCAGACATTCCTACCAATAACTCTCTGGTTCGGAATCTCCAAAAACAATTATTAGTGCGAGGTATGCCGTTGTTTTGGTGGACGGATGTCGCTTACGGGGACCCCGCTTTTATGGCAGCGCACCTCGTGGGCGTCGGGGGAATAATGCATGGCGAAAGCGCGAGTTTGGATTTCCAACCCAATGATCCTTTTGGTGACAACGCAAAGGCGGCGGTCGAAGCTAACTTAGGCAAACTGTTGAACTGGCCAAGTGTCGAGATGACTCGCTCACAGGCCGCGCAGTGGATAGTTCAGCAACTGCAGTGGTAGGGTCGGAAGGAAGTGTGATACATGCCCGTTAGTCATGTGGTCTTGGTACACGGTTATAGTGTGCGCAGCCTCAATGCTTATGCTAATTTTCCCGCGCTTCTCCAGGCGGAGGGCTATGCAAACACAACAATCTTCCTTTCGGCGTTTAACTCCCTTGACGATGCGATTACGTGCGACGACTTGGCGGTAGCGTTAGAAGACCACATATCGAAGTTGGAAGCAGGAGCGGCACCCAACTGAGCGATTGACTTGCGACCACGACTAAGCCAGACTAAACGACTCCGTCGAGGCCGCGTTTCTTGGGAAGTGGCGGCGATAATGACCATCTCAGGTTGTTCCCGTGAGCAACTTCGGCCCCGTTGGCCTCACGACGGATGGCCTGTGAGCAATTTCACGCTTTGCTGGTTCGTAAGGAGGCTAACGACATGGTTCATCGCGTCGATCGCAGTTTTCACTTTTTGGTCAACACGAACGGCGGCGCAGGAGCCTGCAACCACCCCTCTATGCAATAACATTCTGACACCTGCTAGCTCCGCAAACAATTATCCGGCTCAGCTGATTGATGCCGGCAACAAGGAATTCAACCACGGTTTTTTCGGTAGCGCGGCCAAAGATTACATCGACGCAAATAGAGCCCACGGCGATGTAATGGCGCTGTACAACCTTAGTGTCGCGCTCATTCGGTTGAGCACGGAAACTGGCAATCAGACCCTTCAAGAGCAAGGTAATGCGCTCTGCATTCGCGCGGTACGCGCGATGCAACCTAACATTGCATCGAGACCGCGCATGACTCTCTTGAATGCTGAAGTCGAGCGAATTTTAGGATTAATTGCACTTACGCCTTCACCGTCGCCATCGCCGAGCGTGACGCCCTCACCGTCGCCATCGCCAAGCGAGACGCCCACACCGTCGCCATCGCCGAGCGTGACGCCCACACCGTCGCCATCGCCAAGCGAGACGCCCTCACCGTCGCCATCGCCGAGCGTGACGCCCTCACCGTCGCCATCGCCAAGCGAGACGCCCACACAGCCGTGGTGGTGGTGGTGGCGCGAGGGTGGATCTTTGTCTGTGACACCTGTCCTGCTGGGAGGAGCCGCAGCCCTTGTCCTAACCCTCTACTATCTGCGAAACAAAAGGCGACGGAATTCGGTGGACGTACGGATCAACACACCCGACGATCTTAGCATCCAGGTCTGCGGGCGAACAGTCACTTTAACGGCCAGCACAATTCCGCCGGGCCGCGAGAGCGAGATTACATGGGAAGTCCCTTTGAAGCAGTTCCAAACAGAAGCGTCAGGAAGGGGTGCAACCTTTACCACAAGCTGGACAGAGACGGGTCTAAAACAGGTCGTCGCTCGCGTTGGCAAGGTCGCTGCCGATGATGTGATGCTTTTTGTATACAAAACCGCGAGTGTCCGCGCTACTGTTAGCGAGATATTAGAAAGTGCTCCTCCACGCATTCCTCGTCGTCCGAGCGACTATCGTACATATAGACAACACCAATACCCGATTGGCTTGGAGTAAGCAATGAAAATGATAAAAGAAGAGGTCACCTCGGCATGCGAAGCTGCCACCAAACAGGGGCTCACCGATTTTGGTGAAGCGCTCATTCGGTGGTGGCCGGCTGCGCTTACACTTGACCTTAAGACGAGCGTGTCCGAGCGCATCAAGTCAGCCGTCAATAGCAACATCGATAGCATCCTTGATATTGATCTGCTCGGCAAGAACGTCTTCGAGGCGGACAAAATTCTGTCGGACCTGGGGCTGGGAGTCGAGCCAGGCGACGGCGTAAAGTTTAGCGGTAAGCTCGCTCATCTTGCGATCAAGCGCGGCGGTCCCGGTGCGATCTGTGAGGTATCGGCCGATAAAGCAATCGATGTGCCATTACCGCCCTACGATAAGCTGTCGGGCAATCTTAACATCAACGTTCAAGTTTCAAGTCAGTTGCGTAGCATGGATAGAACTTGGGACACGAAAGCCGCGATAAAGATAACGGTTACCGGCGAATGGTCTTGGGAGCAAGACTTCGGATCTCAAGCTACCGGCTCGGCATGAACAGCGCAGGTCGATTGGACGCCTTACACGAGCACCAGGCGATCATGACGCTTCGACGACTCTATACAAAGAAATTCCTATACGTCTTACGCCCAAGCCCACGATAAGGCTTGATGAACGCTAGTGCATCGCGGTTCTGAGTCTCTTCGAATACAACTCTCTCGAAGGACGGCAGCGGCGAATCGAAAAACTGGATTGGAAAGTTGTTGGAGATTCGGCCGTCGGAAACCAGCAACGCAGTAGTTAAGCGTCAGCGAATTGCGAACGCTTGTTTCCTATTGCGAATATAAAGATACTTCCGCGAGCTATCGCCAGTCGATGTCGGGCCCGACTAGGTAACCTCGCTAGACATTCGCGGATGGTTTGGAACACCGCATCCCTTCCAAGCAGCGCAAAGAACCCCAGCCCCTGTGCGCTTACTACTAGGGATTCCCCTAGTGAAGCGACTACGGGCTAGGAGTATATTATCTTTAAGTAACGGTTCAATCCAGCAGTTGTACGTTTGGCTTACGGCTTCGACTGAAACTCAGTATCCCTAAGAAACGCCCACTTAGTTCAAACCGCTTAAGGAGGGACGTACTATGAGCAGGTTTATCATTTATGTCAGCTGGGCCTGGATGATCATTATAGGAGGAATGTTGATTATTACCCCTGGTGGTGTGGGGTGCCTCGCTTGCGGCCCTACAATCAGCAAGTGGCTTGGCGTGATTTCAATCCTGATCGGCGTGGCAGCATTCTTCGGCGGCCGTGGGAGACCTGTTGGTCCTTAAAGCGTGTTGGATAAGTTCCGACCATGATAGGCATTGGTCGGTCGATGACCGCTGTTGGGAATTGAGTATTTGGCTTTGATTTACAAGTACGCGCGCGCCGCACGGAGTTAACCGTTCGGAAGAGTGCCGTACATTCAGCGTCGAGCCCTCTGCCCGAACGAAGTGTTGGGATCGGCCGTGCAAAGATCATAAGCTCCTATGTACCGAACACAATGTCCTCGACGGAGCGCGCTCCGCTTGGGGCAGGCCGGATGTCTATGAAAATGACTTCATCGGAGAGTTTATGTCTTCAAAGGCGTCCTAAAAGATGGACGGCGATTGAAGAACCGTGGAAGATTTAGCCTTGCCACGAATGTCTCAACCGTGTCTCTTCGCATCGAAAAACGACGGGACGAAGTGTATTGCGCTCCCTGATCGGAGTGGTGGATCACCCCGTCGGGCCTACGGCGCCACAGTGCCATGTTGAGCGCAATATAGTTGTACTCATGGAAGCGGGGGCCACTGCCTTTCTAAATCTAGTCCGGCGCTGTAGGGGACTAGTTTGTATGTGCCCGCAGCGTTGCGATTTAGTCTAACCTCGACATAGGTAGTTTCATTAGGGCGCACGAGCGCGGCCAAATCGGGACCGAGCGTGTAATTGATATCGTGGTAGTCGACGATCGGGCTACCACTGCGTGCTTCGATATGCACGGAATGGGGTTGTAGTCCAATGAATGACCTATACTTAAGGTAGAACGAAACCGCCGAGCCGTTGGAAGCGTTCTGGATGGGCTGATGCTTCTGTAGACTGTTCGAGAGCTCGGTGGCGTTGCCAGCGGCGTCGGCAAGAATGATGAGATTGTCACCGATCGGATGGCCCGCTTCGTCGGTCAAGTGAAAGACGATCATCGACGAGCAGTCGTCGGGATGCCCGTCGATCCACGTTTGCGTGCGCTTCGCCCAATCATTACGCACGGCTTCGTAGCCAGCGTCGTCGACGACGCGAAATGCCTGCATCATCGCGTCGAACGGGTCCGTGCGGCCTGGCTTTACGGAATCCAGGACGCCAAGATCGCCCGTATGAGAAAAGCCATGAAGGATGAGATGCGGGGCCGCCACGCTGACCGAACTACCGTTGATCAATGGCGGCATCGCATCCGGATCAGCGGCGAGCCACGAATAGTTTAGGTTTCCGCTGCAGATCCGTACCGTCGAGTCGGAGCCGAGCTCGTGTGTCTGCCAGAAAAGCTGATCCTGCAGGGCCGTATGGTCGTCGCCGATCATACTGAACGACCGACACTTTGCGAGCGTGCCGTCACGTGTCTCTTTGAGCCAGTCGCAGTTGAGCCGGCGCAGGAACTCGCTCCCATAGTCGAGATCCACAAGAACGCCCTGGCCCACGCCGTTGGCCCCCTGGAGGTCACGCGCGATCTTCGCGTAGATGGTGACGCCGAGCTGCGCGAGTGTCGAACCGTGGTTCGCGCCGGCCATCGACACGAAATGAGACGGTATGGACTTTCCGTCGGCAACGCGATTGAGGACCCACCGACGCGTCACGATTGCGCCAGTGCTGTGCACGACAAACGCGGACGCGTCGACTTTGAGGCCCTCCGCTTCGAGCGCCTGGACGCGGTCTTCAAGCCCGGCAGCAAGATCGTCGCACGTGACCTGATTGTCCAGTGAATCAAAAGCAGAGAGCACGACATCGGCCTCCTCCATCCCCTCTGTAATGAGCATGGACGGTAGGGAGCCGTATGCGCCAAGGCTCCGAACGCTGTAGCCGTGGACGAAGACGACGGTCTGGGGCATAAGCATCCTCCATTAGCGTGCGCGAACGGCGAGGGGATTCTCGCCGCTATATTGCATTGGAGATTCGAACTGCACCGTTCTACCGCCTGGAACGCTGAGAGCTGCGGTCAAGACACCGATTCCGGTTATGAGCCGGCGTAGCCGGATTTGAGGGTGGGGGTGGCGCTTGGATTGCGGGGCACGTGACAGTTCGCAACCATTCACGCGTTCTCTCGCGCACTTGACGTGATGTCAGCGGCTGATAAACCCCAGGGTGGCGTCGACGCCCCACACACCCTGCAAGAAAATTGTTGCGTACCTGAAGGAGACGTTTTGCAATTGTAGCGCCTCCAGCTCGTGGATCATGTCCTCGAGAACGGCGTCGCTGCCTGCCTTTGTCGCGTCGTTGCCCACCGACATCCGAGAGCGCACAGGGTTTGGCCGCACCGACATCAATGGTAAACCGCCAGCTTCCAAACCTGCAAATCAATGGACTGACTGCGAGCTACCAGACCAGCGGCCTGGTCGCGACGTGCTTGATGGACAACGGCAACGAGTTTACGTCGCTTTACCCAACTCCGGTGCCGTGGCAGCTGAAGGACGGGGGCGACGGGTCCCGCGTGTTATTTCTGCGCAATGGTCACCTCCTGCATTTCAATAACACAACCCCTTGGAATAACATCGAGTACGGTAACCGCGTCCGAGACGCACGTTGGGATCCGGCTTCTTCCCAGCTCAAAGATGAGCAGTACTTCCCCAACCCTCCGTTGTCGTGGGGTGTGATTCCGCTTGACGGCACCAACGATGGACTTGGTTTCCCGAATGACTTGGAGATTGTCAATGACCCAGCTTGGAAGAACGCGCAGGGCGAGCCGATGTGGGCTGTCGCCGGCAAAGACTACCAACTGTATGGCGTATTTGCGGGTGCCTCCGGTGGTCTACACTGGACTTTGCTCGGGAAAATACCCGCGTAAGTGATTGCGGGTGGCGGCATTGAGAGCATTGGGGGAGTTGGCTCCGGCGACGGAACCATCGTTTTCGTGGGCACCGACATGGGGCGAATTTTCACGATGTCGCCGCCAGACTGGACGGCGGTTGAAATCACCCCTGCGGGCAATGCCGGCCGCGTGTCGCGTTTCAACATTCAGTCGAACACCCTTGTATTTGCTATGGTAGCCGGCCAGGCGCTATTCCGTTTTGATGGCGCTGCTTGGACTACACTCCCGGCGCCGCCTGGTGCTCAAGGCGATTACTGGGCTATAGACTCCGACTGGACGAAGGCTCCGCAAACCCTCTTCTTGGCAACAGAGAATCGCGTTTACTCAAGCGCTGATAACGGGAATAGCTGGACAGACATCTCGGCTGGTCTTCCCGAGGCACCACATTGTACAGATCTGCGATTCGTAGCCGAGGCTTCGGGGATCAACTATCTCTACGCCGCTACACACGGGTGGTCGATGTATCGCCTCGTGCTTAATGTAAGCGATCAATTCCGCCAAGAGGTGCGGGTAACGGGCCGCATGGACCTGGTCGACCGCGTAGCACTCGGACACGACCAGTGGGCGCATCCGCAGTTCTCTAATCTTGCTGTTCTGAGCGCTGCACAACCCGTAGCTGATTTCACCATTCCCCAAGACGATGGTAGTGAGATCCACGTCGACCTAGAGGTGCACCTACAATGGCATATCGATCAGAGTGTCGATGTGAGCTATACTGTATCGCTCCTCGCCAAAGACGAGAATGACAAGCTCGAGGATAAGCACACTGGCAGCTTCAACCTACCGCTTGGGGCCAGTCGTCAAGTGATTGAAGATCTCACAAGTAATGAGTTTTGGCCAGATCGAGCACATATTGTCTTTACGGTAAACAACTCTTGAGCAAACAATTTTCCAGAGACATATGTGTGTCGCACCCGGGCTTTCAAAATGGACCGGCCTAGCGCCGGACCACCACAATAACCATCCGGGGTGACGATCCAGCAATGCGGTCGCCTACGCTGAATATGTAGGCCTCGCGAGGTTTCAAATCTGTCGCTTTACAGACCACCAGAGAAAAAATGCCAACCTGAGTAAATACGGTACTTCTCGTTTACAAAGAAAAACAAAAGAAGCACGGTGAAGATCGACGCAACTATTTGGTTGCAAAATCTGTTCAAATATGAACGGCGGGGATTTATGCGACGTTTTGACTCATCCGGTCTCGGTTATCTGCAAGACATCTTAGCCAGAAGGCGCGAATTTCTACTGCTGGTAGCGATTGCCGTTGGGATCGCCTTGGGCGTTGATCTTGTCGCCAATGCCCTGGGCCGTTGGACGTCGGCCAGCTACCTCTTTATTGTAGGTATTTCATTGATCGCTTTGGTCGCGTTGTGGCTCTTTGTCACACTACTGGGGAGTGTGAAGCTAGAAAGACTTTACGAGGCAGCGTTCTTGTACGATCCTAAGGACAATAAAATCCTGGGTATCTTTGAATATGATAAGTGTAACCTGGCGCTTTGGGGCCCATTAGCACCATGAAAGATTCAAAATTGATCCAATCTACAGCCAAACCAGAAATCGATCTGATCCTTCCAATGATTAGCCCCGCAGAGCGCGCCGACATCGTGAACAGCTTTGAAGATGCTGGCTTTGTTATCAGAAAAAAGAGTGACCGGTTACTTGAATCGGCGGGGGAAGTGGCGACTCTGATAGGTATTAGTATTGCCACGGGCATTGCCAGCAGCGCGCTTTGGGATTTGATAAAATTGCAATACCCCAAAGCCATCGCGTCCATCCGAGGCAAACTAAAGAAACGTAAGCCCGTTTTCCAATTAATAATGCGAGCCGAACATATTCGGACGATCTACACTCTTCCCACGACAGGTGAGATTGAAGCTTTAGAAGCTATTGAGGTTGACTTCGAGGCGTACCCGATAGACAAAGATCACCGATCCTGGCGGTCGGGTGAATGGGTATCGGCTCAACGATATACGCGCGACAAAGACTATGCGGAGGAGGTGCGCAAAAAGCTGGAGCTTCAGAAACCTGAATCCGAACCCAACCCCAACGCAAACGAACCTGATGTCTTCGCATCCCCGCAAGCTGATCTAGACCCCGAATCGGATACGGGTGAACCTAAAGAGTGGAACTGAAATAACTTGGCATCACCGCTAGTTTGGCTGGACATCCTCTCGTGGGTGAAGGCTCTATACGAAGTCACCAAAGGTGCATTTGATCTTAAGAAACTCTACGACAAATACCGGCATGATCCTGAGACGGTTCAGGAAGCCGAACGGGTCAGCGTCAAGTTTTCCTCCACCTACTCAGAAGCCGAGGTTAACTCCCTCTTAGGCGACTTAAAGGCTGCAGAGATAGGTCTCATAAAGCAAGGGAGTGGTGCAGACCGGGCCCGATGTCTGTGCAGTGTCCTTCAAGAAGCGATGGAAGGCAACGGGGGCGTACTGCCACTGATAGATGATTGGGCGAAAATCTACCACAAGTTGAATTGCGCGAAACTTGGCAAACATTGAGGCCAGTTCAAACAAATCTCGCAATGTTTGTGACGTTTCTGGTTTGCCTTATGCGCCACGGCGACGATGGCGCGCGCAGATAGCTCTGCCGAACAATACAACAACTGCAAAGGCGTATATATGTTGGAGACAGAGTCTGGTTACAGAGGCGTACCGCATGCCCAGCAATACAAGCTGCTCAAACAGGCTATCGCGCTACGCAAGCAATGTACACCGTTACCGCCATATACCGTCCATGATTATGAATTCAGGCTACTCGCCGACTATTTCAGCATCGCACAAACGGTCGCCCACATGGGTCATGCCGCACAAGCCACGGCTTTTTGGAATGATGCCCACGCCCTGGCGAACCAAATTGCGCACGACCGGCCGACATCGACTGAAGTATCGGAGCTTAGCAGTTATCGAGCCCAGCTTGTCGAGCTTAAAGCCCTGGCTGATCAAATGGTCAAGCGAGGCTACCAAGCCCATGAATTTGATCGTCAAGTCCGATGGACCTCAATGCGTAATAGTAGTGTCACGTTACTACACATTCGACGCTGCGCAGAATGCACTTCAACATGAACAACGCGGCGGAAAGGGGAGGGAACTAGAGACGCTTTCAGGCGTCACGGGTAACGTTGGTCAGCGGCTTTGCAATACTTCAGGTGACTGGCGTTAACAACTAGACCAAACCCAACCTCATGCTCCCTCGCGATCCAGATCAAAAAACCGCCTTGACTCTGCCGCAAGTTCTATCTCAGCTTTAGTCCGAAAGCAAGAACAGTAATCCCAACCACGTTTGATTGATCCTACAACAGGCTGACCGTTGCCGTCCACATGGCCTCGACACCGCTTGCCATCAGATGAATGCAAGTCGGTTGAGTGTTTACAGCGGACGCACCGGAGGACAAAAAGTTTGCCCATGTGCCCTTGGCTTTTCCAAAGTCCGCCCAACTTCAGCCCAACACAATGCCCGACTGTCATTTCGCCGACAGATAAGCCTCTACATCGTAGACCGGTTGTCGAAGCGCAACACTAGGTAGAACCCTAGTCATAAGCCATAAAATCGCGAACGCCTGTTCAACCTTCGCGTCAACGGGTGAGGTCGCTCACGCCGTCCTTGCACCGAGGTTCCAAGCGCTGTACAATAATCTCAACCCCCCGAAATGTCCTCTTGAAGCCTGAGAAACGGAAGGCTCGGCATGCGCAAAAGGATCGCGTTAATTGCCTCTCTGGTTGTGTTTTTTACTGTGGCGGTCGCTTTCGCCGCCGACTGGCGGATTCAACCCTTTGATTCGATCATTTCCGTGAACCCAGACGTTCTGCTTCCGACGCATAATTGGCGCGATTCATGTGCCAATCTAGTTGGCGCCCCCACTCTGTTTTACGGAAACTCTCCGGAAAGCTGGACTTCAACGAGCTGGTTTGGCCAAGATCACGTCGTACTGGCCAGGGGCGTATTGTCACCGTCGAAAGGCCTTCTCGCGTTTCATTATCAAAACAAGCTTACACTTCCAGTCACGCTGAATTTTGGAATCGATCCAACCTCGACAGCAACGTTCGGCGCACTAATTGGCGTGGTCGCGATTGCCACTGCACCTCCCTACGTTGTGGGTTCCCGCGCCGCCAGAGGATTTCTTAACAAGTACGTTCCAATCTCTGGGCTCCCAACTGCCACCCCACATCGTGACGCGGCCCTGAACTTCTCAACACCTAACCGACTTGTCTTGACACCATACAACATTTCGATAAGTCCGCGTCTCATTACTCAATGGACTGTGCCAGTTGGGTACACTACTAGCGCGGAATTTGAATTGCCGAGCCTCAGCAAAGTGGCAACCTTTTATCTCTACGCCTGCACGGCACATTGCACATCAACATATACAACCATAGCCAGCCAAGATACGTTTCGCTCGCGTGGTTATTTTCCCAATGCGACGTTCCTAATTCACTACGACTACACCCCAGAATATATTGATACAGGAGGGTCCGCGCATGAGGTGATCAGCGACAGCACAAGCACATGCGTTCCGAACCTGCCAGGCAACGATCCGCTTGATCCAACTCCGGGGGCGTTCGCGACACTTGCCGGCAACTTTGGTGTGCCTGTCGACATATACGGCGCGGCGCCATTCGCAAATCATTCTCAAAGGTTTGGTATAAATCCAAGAGGAGGCGTTCCCTTTGTGGGAGCCGCCTGGGTGCAACAACTGGTCGATCCCAAAACCGACGCGACGGTTTCGCCGCAAGCATACGTCCTACCGACCCAGCAACCGGCTCCCACTCCGACCGCGATTGAAACTAAGCTTGACAGCGTCATGTTGGGCTTCGACCGTGGTGGCGGTCACACAATCATTTACATCCTCCCAGGTGGAAACAATAACCCCGTGTGGATATGGGACTACGTGATAACACCGCTTCCACTACCGGCGCACGTTAATCGATCTGCCGAGGTGAACCATGCGCAACACTAAACTACCGATTTACGCCCTTGTAGGTTTTGCGGTATTGGCGCTCTCGTTGATCTTTGCCCATCGTATTGCAGTCAATGCTCTTGAGCTATGGGCGCACGTCCAGCCGACTCGCACGACACAGAGTGGGGGTATTACGGTTGAAACGGACCGCGGCAACTACGAGATGCCGAACGCGGTGCCAGCACGAGCACCTATTAATGTTGCGTCACTAGATAACCACATGGCGGAGGTGCGAGCCCTATCGCAGCGTCTTCCTCAACTGGAGCAGATCGTGATGCCGCCAGACGTTCGCTGGTTTCGCTATCGGCCGGCGTGGTATCTCGATATGGCGATGGCGACAAACTCTGGCCAAGTGTGGATCACTTATGTCCCCCGGCTCCCCGGAGCTTCGGGAGCCACACATCCCGAGTACCTCGGCCAGCTTTATGCCGGCACGGTTCGTCGTTTCATTCTCCCCCGGGAACCCTATTACAACATTAGCCTAGAGTATTACATAGCGGCGATCCCATTCGTTTGGGGGACGCAGCTGCAAACGGGTGAGAACTTGCATTGGGCTATACTTCCAAACGGGTCGGTGGTGAATTCACAACAGTTGCCTGCGAATCTGCGCGGGTTCGAATACGGCCATCCCACAATTTGTAAGCAAGGGAGCCCTCAGAGCGCCACAGCGTTGTATGGATTGCTTCCAAACGGGCGTTGGCAGCCAATCTTGAGTTGGCGTCAATGGCAAGCTGCGACTTTGGGTGTCTGGCACTATGATCCGCTCTATCCCTTGGAATGCGCCGGGCGGTTCGGCGGGTATTTTTGGGTCAACTTTGAGTCGGCTGGTGTCGGCGCGCTCTATAGGGTGCGGGATGGCACGATTGTTCCTGTGGGTGTGGCCCGACCTTATTTGGTAACTGACCACGCGATGATCCTGTCAAATGGCGACCAAATTATCGAGGCACATTCGCCGTAGTAGCTGTTCTCGCTGCATCAGTAGCGCCGCGTCCGTCTGTAGGAATCCCTCGATCCCTTGGGCCTGCCTCGCTTCCGCTTCTGCGTAGGAAAGAAGACATCCCAAAAAAGCAGGGCTTTGAGGAAAGGAACTCCAGCGTAATTGTTATTGACTTTCTTGGTCCAGTCGGTGTTAAACATGAGCGGCTTCAAGCATCTCCGTAGTCTTCTTGGATTCGAGCATTGCTTTGACACTGCCAGGAGCCCACGAGCCGCCTTGGGGTGGCTTGAAGCCCTTGGCGGTTAACCATTCGCCAATTTCTTTGAGGGTAACGCGATCAGCGCGCATCTGCTTCGCGCGGGCTAACCCCTTCATCGCATGAGGATCAGGTACTAGACGACGAGTCTTGCCCACACCAATAACGAGATAACCGAACGGTATGCGTCCGTACACTTTACCCTCACGACGAGCATGTGACAAAGCGAATCTCGTGCGCTCCGCTATGTTGGAGGACTCCAGAGAAGCGACCGCGCTCAGGATCGTGGTGAAAAATTCTCCCATACTGGTGTCGGTCGAGATTCCAACGTCGAGCGCATGGAACGCCACCGAGCACTCCTTCAGCGTCCGAATGAAGTCGAGAAGTTCCAGCGTGGACCTACCGGCGCGATCCAGGCGACACACACAGACAGCGGATAGCTCCCCAGCCTTAGCTCTGCGTTTAATGGAATCGATCACCGGACGACGCTTGGCTTTGCCACTGACAGCGCGCTCCTCAACTATCTCCAGATCGTCCGCAGGCCACCCCTTGAAGGCGGCATAGGCCTTCAAACGCTCAACCTGCGCGCATAGCGATAGAGCGTGAATCTGGATCAGTGGGCTTATTGGAGCCATGTGAAGCTCGACTTCTCGAGGCCAGGACGACCGTCAGACAATGCGTTTTGTGAGTCGTTCAACAATCGAGTGCGACAAGAACTACTCAATCCACACTGGTTTACGTCGCTGCTTGACGCTCGCGCTCGTGCAGCGGAATGGCAGCAGGATTACAATACGAATCATCCACATAGCTCGCTAGCGAATATGACTCCCGCGGAGTTCGCCCAGCGCGCAACGCATAGTTCTTTGCAAGCCGCAGTTTCCAGAGTTACCGCGGAGTAAAAACGGGGAGACCTCCGTCACCGAAAACTCTCCACTTGGCTTTGGGGGCATGATGGGGATATCGTCACAATCTCTCTGTAAGGGGAAGCGCCCTCACTAAACCGAAAACCCTACGTGCTTCAACTTGCCGCTCTCACGCCAGTTATACCCCAGACAACCAAGACGATCACAAAAAGTAGCGCGACTATCCAAAGCCCAATAATTAGCATGTTCCACTGGGAAGCGACGCTAGTTTGTCGCTTCTCCAAAGCTGGAAACACTATTCTGAGAAAATCACTTTGCTTGTCTAAAAAGACGTACGTATCTCTTAAGGATCTGTTAAAATCTCGCATTGCTCGAATATAGTACTGATCACGCGGATGTGCCTCCGAAAAGATTACGTAATGGCTTAAGGTGTCATTAAGGGAATCTATCTTATAATATGTGAGTGAAGGAATATACTCAAGAATCTCTTTGCGAATATGAATTGTTGAATTCTTGTGGGAACTTCGCAGAGCGTTGAGCTCTATCTCGTATGACTCTTGGCTAGAAATATCTTGAAGCAAAGCCGCTTGACTTATCGCATTGTTCCATACATGGGTGTCAAAGTGCACAAGACTTGATACGGCGTATCCATTTTCAATCGCATTGTCGTCGAACTTCGCTGCATTTTCATTTGCATGATCATTTATATAAGTGGCATCGTTGGTCAGTGAGGCGTACTCATTTGCGAGAGCGACATGCGCATTGCGCTCATCCAACAACCACGTAGGTAAGAGCGATAAGGCCACGCCCGCGATCACTCCAAACAGTCCTATTTGGGCATCCGAAAGCCTGGGCGCGAACTTTCTTCTGCTCAATTTGTTTTTGACGGTCTGGGATCAGGAGGCACTGGTCCTCCCTTTTTGATTTCTATAATAGTTGAACCGGGCTGTGGCCCCTGATGGAGCCCTGGTGCGGGTGCTTCTGACTCTGGTTTTTCTGTATTCTTCTGATCATCGTTCATGTCAGTCTTCAACTCCCAACTGGGTGCATAAAGTGCCTCAAAGTCGGCGCTATAGATTCAAGAACCCTCAGCGTAACCGTCAGAATAAAGATAGCGACCGCTCCCCAAAGTGCCCGGTTGAATTTGATCGCCTTCCGGTCAAGCGGGGGGGGGGGCGTTGTGGTCAAACGATCTTACCATATCGTTTATAGCCACGATCCGGGTCTCACGCGGGGCCGCTGAAAAATACTCCACAATGGTTTCGGTCCACTGTCCTTCCATGAATACGATTGGTAAGCGGCTAATGCCATCACGAGAGGGATAATAAAGATTGCGGCGGCGAATATGTCACCGATCATCGTCGCTTTCTCCAAAAAGAAATACATTGCCGCAGCTGTCGCAGCCAATAGCGACGCAAGCTTTGTATCTATCTTCTCAATCTGATCATGCTGTCTTTGCAGCATACCCAACACAAGATCATCTTCCCACCGTTCTTCTTCGAGGTTTAGAATATAATCTTGGGGCGCATTTTCGGGCCGTTTATTGAGTTCCGAATCCTGGTTTGGAATACGCTTTTTCTTTTTAGGAACGTTTGCAGCCCCGCGCGATGTAAGTTTGGATTTGTACTGTCGGCGGCTCATCTTGGATTTGATGGCCCTTTCACTTCCCTGTTCCGAACGATTGTCGTCCCCGGTTTAGGGTACGCCTTTGGCTTAATAGCGGGTGAGGTGGTCGTCGGCTTGGAGGTGCTACTCGGCGACTTTTTGTTTGCCATCGATCTTTTTCCTTACGTCTTAGCGGAACTAGCATGTTGCCTAATTGATACGGCACCATCCTTTGTTCGTAAGCAACGTATCTTCGTGTAGGCGACCTGCGTGCGCCATGCTATGAATATTCGGATTGCCATTCACTTCTTCCTCACTGCGGTAGATCTAGTATTTCATGACCTTCGTCAACATCTCGTGGCTGAGGCTTAATGTCGCATCAGCCTCGTTCCATCAGTACTTCCACCTTCCGAACCACCGCCTTTCGAGCGATGTCTTCTGAAATGCCCCACACTCCTGCGCAAAATGCATCGGGCCTAATAGAAGCCGATGTACCGTTGAGTCTTATGCGGAGGTCGCACCCTATTACGGAGAACGCGCCTGTCTACCAGGCAGGTGCACGTTGTGCGAATTCAGAGGCTCCTCCAGCCGACATTTCGAATGCCAGAAATTGGGTGGTGATTGATTAGCACTAGGGATTTCACTAGTGTTCAAATAGCTGGGCGCAAGTATAATCAACCGAACGATACTATCGTTGCCTCAACAATCGTAGGATTGCATGATGTTGCCCGATAGCCGTAGGAACCCAAGGCGGATCAAATCAGGAGCGAGTCCAACTCCTCTCGCACCTGTCCTCCCATTGGTTTTATTCTGTCGTGGAACTCTAACAAGAAGGTGTATCAAGTGACCAATGAGTTTGGCGTAAACTTTGGCGTGTTTGAGAACAAACTTGGTTTTTCAATGTTCGTTGCGCGATCGCTCGTCACCGCAGCAATCATAATTTCAACTTGCACTACGCCAGCTCTGGCAAGCGATCCGACAACATCTAGTTTCGTATCAGTCAGCTCAGTGCAACCAATTTACGCGAAAGATGGATCGACCCTAAATCGCGTCACATATGCGTATGCATTCCCTGGAAACGCGTTTATCCTTATATCCGATTTGGGCCGGGTCCCGGCAGTTGGATACTACTCCTATCTTACGAGAAGCCGCCGGATTGATTTCCGCGATGTACACACGGGACAAATACTTAGGACTCTTGATCTTGCACAACTACAAAAGGAAAACATAGTGGCTTTCCGGTCTTCTCAAAATACCCCTCACGATTTTCTCGAACTGGGAAGAGCTCAGCTGAGCAGCGGTAGTGAGCAGGCGGCTATTTCAAGTTTCAACACTGCCTACTCGCACAGTAACAGCAAAACGCAGCGCGCACGCGCCGCAATCTCACTGGCGACCGCTTACAGCGAGGCGGGTAACACACCTCTAGCGATCTTAAAGCTTGGCCTAGCAGCAAGAAATGAACCTGTTCTTTTTTCAATTTTGGCTAATCAGCGTGAGTCCGGAAACGCTCCAAAGTGGCGCGAAAAATGCGCTAATGATGCCAAAATCCCAACGGAATATACGGAAGAATTAGAACTTCCAAACGACTCGGAGTTCCTACCACCGGCAAAAGCCACCGGTTGGGAAGACAGCGTTTCTTTCCCACAGTTTGTCGTGAGTTTGTTTAATCAGTGTTTTTATTCTGTGGCCTCATCACCGCCGAAATGGGGACTCAGCACCCTCACGTCAACATACAACAAACTAAGCGGTATGCCGGCCGGCATAACAGCCGAAGTCGCGATCCAGGCAACTGGCGTTTATCGAGATACCAACTCTTCCGTAGTAAAACTTGAGCTGGCCGTTCGAGAAACTAGAAGCGGCGCTCTGCTAAAAAAGCCAGACCAAGATGTCCTAGCCGCGGCAATCCATTTTTTCAATGGCATTTTGGACAATTTTAAAAATGTCACGCCTTAGCCCAACAGGTGATCGCAGGATACTCTTAGGCTATTTCTTTTTGGCGGGCATGGTCTTTCAATACTTGTTATTGTTTAATGATTATCTACACGGCTCGATCGCGTGGTCGCAGATGTCGAAGTTGCTACTGCAACTTCTCGGAATCTACTCGGCTCCGCTGCTAATAATAATTGGCGGCCTTGGTGTTGCTGAGCCTAAGCCAGTTCTTAGCCGGTCTCAGCCAATCTTCTTTTTCGCACTATTTTTTATTGTTTTTTGGAATATCATCATCGCTACTCCACTTCTAGGATTTAGTTTCATTCGACCGGTAGGTGTTGACGAGCTGGGGGCGGCACTCGACGCATGGCCAAAAACTCTCGCTACAGTCTTAGATCTCGTATTAGCAATCTTTTTTACAAAAGCCGCGTCCGACTAATGCTACATTTAGAGCACGCGGTCTCAAAAATGCAAGCAGACACGCTGTGGAGGACTGGAAGCTGGAGCCCGGCCAACTGTCTCGAGTTTCCTCGATCTGCACTAGTGAGAAGACGTCGTTTAAAAGAACGTCTCTAGGTGATGACAGGCGCGACTTTTTCCCAGAATAATGGATCGTTTAAATAGTCACTATGGACCCAGGCGAAGCGCGGCCGCACATGTGGAAGTTCGTAATTCTCACAGATTTCGCGAGAAAATTCCTGCCATTCAAAGGAGTCGCCCACCTTCACGTCAGAGGTGTATGAAACAATTGCGTTTGCAACAATATCCCTTAAATACCAAATGTTAGACCAAAAGATCCCCTTTGTGTTATCAGCTTCACTAAGGGTTGAAAAGTCGCGCGTAAAAAATCTTCCATAGACATCGTTTTTCCACTGGTCCTGCGCTGCGCTGACCGTTGGTTGCCGTACATCGAAAAAGAATCGTGTCTTCTCAAGGGCAGTTCCAAATGTCGTGAAGGATCGAATCCGCTTCCATTGTTCCTCCTCAATTAACCCCTCTTGAATCATTTGTCGTGCTGAGATTAGTACGTCCATCCCAACCGTTGAGCCCAGGCTATGCCCAAAAATATGGATCGCGTCGTAATATGGTTTTGGTAGAGACTTGTCGGCAGATTCAGAGACCATACCGCCCTTATCAACGCTTCGCAATAGACCAAGCAAAGTTTCGGAAACGGTCTGGATGATGCTGCCACGAATATTGTAGAAACCCAAATTCTGATCATGTGTTGTATATATTTGTATGTCGCCTAGGACGTTTTCTAGGATTAAATTTGCCTGGGATCGAGCCGTGGTAAGAAAACCAACCGTCGTGATCACGAGCAATGCATAGAATAAAAATGAAGAGGAATTCGCCCAGTTAAAATGACCCGCAACGGCGCCGATGACACCCGCAGCTGTAAGCGCCACAAAAAACGCTGCCCACAAGAAGTAAGTTGCCCACCGGTGAAAAGATTGAGCACTTAAGGTCTCTTGTGTAAAGCGACTGTCTTTCTTTTTGGCGTCGTTTCTAAGTTCCGAAGTTCGTGCGAAGGCCTCGCGGTTGGCTCTAAAATTAACGAAAAGCTGCATGAGAAAAAACGCTGCAAATAGGTCAACAACCAATTCGACGTACCCTAAAAGCGGTAACTGTAGTGTTACACTGACTGGGTTACGAATTAGTTGAAAGAACGAAAGAGCTTGCGCAGAGGGAACTAGGAGATCAATGAAGCGAGTCCAGGCGAAAACCCCAAAAACTATCGCTCCAAGCAGCAATAGGAGTAGGAGACCAAGCAGGCCACCCACGTAACCCAGATCGGAAAAAAGCTTTTCTCTGGAGCAGGGCACATTTGCCGTGGAACTTGTGGCTAGGAACGTAGAACGAAAGATCCATTGCAGCGCCGATGCTATAGTTGTCTTGCCTTTGCTGAGCGGACTCCAGTAACCCTCGTAAACATCGTAGACGACCCGCTTAGGATCATCGGGGTTGTCATCGTTTCTGTAGATCCGCAGCGCGGATGGTCGAATGGACTGGCTTCCAGAACCCTTGAGAACAAAAGGCCAGTGGACTATCGCACACCATTTCAGCCCGCTATGCCTGAGCTGTTCTACTGCGTTTAGATAGCCTTGTAAGGCAAGCGCCACCTGATCTTGAAAAGCGTAACGTTGTTTTGGACTTATCCCATGAATCGCGAAAATCGCTCTCCTTGCGGGCTGATCGATGCGCTCTTGGGCAAATCTTACCGCAGAGCCGGGCGCGGATTCAGCGGACTTTGTAAAGTGATCGAAAAACTTCGTCTTAAGATTCGCAGCCGATTGTACACTTTCTATCATAACGCTTTCCTCCATTCTTGTGAGTAGCTAGTCTTCGTTACTGCAGCAAAATTGTTTTGAGAGACGGATCAGGTTAGACTGCCCTCTCATAGGCGAAAGGTTTTTCATCACAAGGGCGACTTTTATTCGAAAATTTTCGCCTGCCCAGACCGCTGGAATCCCGAAGACGTGGCGCGCTGACGATTATTCTTCGGTTAGAGGAATCGCAAACGACAATACAAGGGCCCAATGAACAAGCCGCATTTCGACCCGTTCTTTCAGGCACGAACGACCTCACGCAAGATCGGAGGCGTTCTCCTCCTGCAATGTTAGCAGCATTGCCTAAGACGGACACTAGGAAAAACCCTAGGCTTAACTAAGAAAAGTCTGCACCGCTGTGGAAACGTAAAGGGCTTTGCCCCTCAGGAGCGATTCTACTTCGTTAATTAAGGCTGCATGTTGAGTATATGCAGCTGCCTATTATGCACGCAATCAAAGTGCTGCTTTAGTGCGCAACAAATTAGAGGCAATGAGTGTGTTCATTGCCTCTATCTAAAGGGGCTAAAGAGGACCAAGCAAACAAGTGACAAGAGTTCTGAATCGTGACTGCTATTTTTGCCTCACATTGGTTGGTGCCTTTGGTGGTAACCCCTGTTATTCCAATCTTAATAGGAGATAGTGAAATCAACAAGCGACTCCGGCAGGCGAACTAACCGTAGGGTCTATCCGGTGACTTTCAATGCGACCACCTCCCCGCCATGGCCTAAAACACCTAAGTTGCTCTAGCCCCAGATTCTACAGGCTACAGCGGAAATTTAAGTGCTATTGTAATCGAAGGTCCCACCAAACGAGGTTGCGGCATTTCGACGTGATTTGGTTATATAAGGTCAAGCCAAGCTTTCGATCCCGATAGGTTTGCTGGCTGCGTCGCGGTGGATCAAGGTTGCAATGTCTGTATGGGCGAGGTCCACTTTCACCCGAATAGGTAGGATCTTGATGGGAATCGCGACATTCCCAATTGCCGATATCTTGAAAACCACCAGCATCGCATCATCCCATTTGGCCTTGGCTGACAGCGTGGATCCGTCCGCAAGTACGCCGCGCCAATCATCGAGCTGCCCTTGTAGGTTACCTACGGCTAGGACTCTTAGAAAGATTACCGCGATAGGACCGTTCTTTAGTGCCACCTGACCACTTTGACCAATCACCGCGCCCAAAAGTCTGACGTCCGCCGACAATTGGAAAGCGTTCGGCAAATCGTCGTTTCCGATATCCTGAAATATTCTAAAGTCAATGTAAACTATTTCTCCAAGGACGTGCTTCTTTACGTGGTTTACTTCTTGCCAATTCGGCATTTGTTGGCTCGCTTTCTATAAGATCAGCAACCAAGAGCATCATAGGCGCGACACACCATAAGAAACAATCACGGTTCAATTACGGATCACCCGGCTTGTCAGCCGTCGATCTTGCCGCGCCTCAAGAGGATATCGAAAATAGTCGCTGAGCGTCAACAGGGGTTCCCCTAGGTTTAAAGCAAATCGCCGGAGCAAACAGATGTACGATAGGCGCCGATATTGCTTAGGTCCTATTGAGGCCTCCCATGATAAGAGCCCGCACTGATGCTCGCGTTTCTTAGTCGGAGCTGGCCTCCATCGTTGGGGGGAACGAAGTACCGGCTGAGCTCGTGAACTTTCCCACCCCGAAATTTAGGATGTTCTGCGCTCGCCAATAGCCGTATCGGCGCGGTGACTGACACCGCACGCAAGCTCACGGTCAGAACCCGACAGTGATGGCAACGCGAGGGAAATGCCCGGACGGTACGCTGGCCGTAGGCGGCCCGGCTGCAACTGCACCCGGGCGCCTTGCACCCCTGGGTTGTGCATCGGATTCTTCGCGCCAATCCAAGCTAGCGCACTCTATTTTTGGCGCCTTTTCAAATGAACTGTGGCATGTTAGGCTTGGTAACAGGCGCCTACTGTCTAGAAACCTGAGCGCGAAGGTCTGCGTTTTTGGGCAGGAAACATAGGAAAGAAAGTGAGCGTATCGACCGATCCAGCGCGACATATAACATTCTGTAGATGGAAGTCACGAACGTAACAGGGTCGCGTCGCGCCTGCCTACGGGGCAGGAGATCCTAATAGACGACCTTGGGATCATCAATCGGCTATTCCCCAAGCCGCCACTCGCTCGAATTCTCCAAGTATAACCACCTCTCTGCTGGCACTTGCCAACCAGGAATACAAATCGGCAGAAGGCCCGAGTCTCGTGACAGATTCCAACGCTTGGTCTACGTCTGACCAAAGATCTATGATCTCGGAAGGCATTAAACTCCAAATACCAGCCCGGCTACCATATGTATTAATCCAAAAGATGACATCGGCTGGCGACAAGCCGCTGGTACCTATCAACCCAGTCACCGCCGCCAATGCGAGCCGAATTAGCAAAGCTCCGCGGCATATCATACTGCAATGTAATCGCGGATCTTCGTGCCTGGGCGGAACTTTGCTAAGACGAAATATCTCAGAATCGCGTGTTTGATTGCCTTTTCGCCGCAGCACTGCTTGTAGCCGAGGATTGGAAGCGGGCGGGATACCTATTGCTCCAAATATCTGCCGTACCGAGCGTAATGAGAGTCCCCTTTGTTCCTTGCCGAGCAAGTTTTCCAAGATTAACCGGCACAATTGTTCGTCGATGACTGAAAAGCGATTTAAGGCGGTCGGTTCGAAAGTCGTCCACATTGCGCTGAGGAAAGACCGAATTTCTTTTGTGGTGCGGCCCAAAATAGGTACGAGATCAGTTGGCCTATATGTCGATTCATTACGACGCAGGACATCTTCGCTCAGAGTCTGGAGATCTAACCCCAGGATTGCGAGCCAGCTAGGCAAAGACTTGGAGATCGAGTAGCCGGTTTTAGCGGCGCTTACGAATGTTGCCAGCGACTGATTTGCGGGTCTAATTCCTGAACCTACAACTCGTGCCGCATGAAGACTTTTCGCCCAATCTTCCATGGCTAGCCACACAAAAGCGTGAGTGCCAAGTCCTCTTTCCCTTATTCGAATTAGCTGTCTACGTCCAATAACAACAAAGTGAGCATCGTTAAAAACCCCAATGCCTGCACAAGCCAACAAGGACATGGCTGCCCTTAATTCTGCATAGTAAGCGAAGTGACGGGCCGAGTGTACATCGTTAATACTGAGGCAATATAGAGCGCGTCCTAGATAGCGGCTGGCATCAGCTACATGAAGCGGCGCCGATGCAGAAATGTACTTTATTAGCGAAGGATGTTTTTCCGCGCCGACCCCGACATTTTTTATTTTTAGCACAGCCTTTTTGCGATATCTATTGCTCTGAGCTAACCAGACGTCGTTTTGTAGCTGAGGCTTGATAGCGGCAAAGGCACTCTCGATAACGGCTGGGCTTGCCCGCGCCAGACTCACAGAGAGAGCGCTTCTTTGCGCCGGTGAAATCATTTTATAGTGCGGAGGCTAGAAATAACCCGGTTTGCAGCTTTCTTTAATAGCTTGTTCTTGCTCGAACGAAGACGCATCATACATTCACGCCGGAGCTCTATGTAGCCCCCACTACCCCTGAAAAGCCGTCGCGTTTTTGCTTCGGATTCAGTAAGACCTGGTGCTGTCGATGATCGCCAATCATAGCGCGCAAGCTCTCGACACAACGCCATCATTAGCTGATTAGCACGAAACTCTTTAACTGAGGCGATAGCACCCGTTAGAATGGTATTGTCGGCAAGATCATCGTCCGACTCGATAGTTGTGCTGACCCACTCTGTAAGGCGCGTCGCCTCGCTATTGAGAAAGAACACGTCATTGAGTGCATGCAGAAGAACCCGAACACCTTGATCTTGGTTAATCAACGTATGCGGTCCGTAGAAAGCTGGATCGAGATCTGGTTCCTTCTCACGAAACTTTAGTGTTGCGTTATCCTCTGAAGTCCGAAGCTCTTTTGCCCAGCCGTGATTAGTCGACACAAGAGCTGAAAGCAATTCATTCCAGAATGAAATAAGAAACGCAGCTTGCTGAACTCTGCTCCAGGGTAAAGGATCACTCGTCAATTTCAATTTCGCGCCAAAAAGCCCACCTATGCTAATTCCTTTACCACTCCATCGTTTAATTAGCGTTGTGGTGATCGATCTAACCCAAGCCGCTTGCGACACGTACTGACGCCCGCCATCGCCTATCATGTCTATACGTCGATACCAAGCGCTTTTTGGATAGGCCCATAATCTCTCAGTAAGTTCTTGGGCTCTCGTATCCCGGTAGAGCGAATAATCATCACCTTGTTCAAGCCAATCTTGAGTTCGCAGAAGAGGGTAAAGGTCAAAAGCCAAGGAGGGGTTTATTTTTTTCGGCTTGATGTTAATAGTCCAGAATAGGTATGCTTGCCAGCCAATATCGAGTCCATAGAACACCACGACTGGAACTTCAAAATCTTCCAGATTCTCATCGTCAAAGGCGAACAGACGATGTTGGCCATCGATGACCTCTATGGGATACAAAGCCTTAGGAAACCATCCTGCTTTCTTATAGCTGGTGGGCAATAAGAGATGGCAGCCGTTTTTTGACTCGCTAATTTCTACGAGATCTTTACCGTCAACGCTAATTCCACGCCGTTTGTCTTGAGGTTTGACTATGTTTACGACAACCGCGGTAGGTAACCAACCCGGTTGCCGCACGCGTGAAGACTCTGGGAGCTTTTGCTTGGCCTCGGACATTCCTGAGAAAGGATAGCCATACTTTACGTAGCGTCCTATTTCTTCGGAGCGCGATTTGTCATGTCGACGCTGAATGCCTAAGTCCATTTCGGTGGATTCACGAGTGCGGCGGTTGACGCCACTCAGTGACTTCAGGGTGGAAGCCCTCATTGAACACATAAAAAAATGATTGAGAGGCCGAGCTCGATGCGATTCGCTTGAAAAGTTGTAAGAGTCCCAAATCTGCGGCCACTGGTTTACACGCAAGCAGTCGACAGATAAGCGTTTGGCAGTAACCTTTTTCTTCATACTCTTACACCGAAATGATTAAGGCCTCGGATCTGCGCCTCCGATGCTCTGATTGCGCAGCTATGACAGAGTTCCGGCTGATCCGGACGACTCTAAAACCACGCGTATAAAGGTTTATCAAGGGTGAGTGGTAGGCATTGCTAATCATTACGAAGCAACCCCTGGAACGTAGTTCTTGAGCTACCGCGGACAGTTCTTGTTGGCTTTGCCACGAGTACATGCGGGCGTTATACTTTATAAAGCCATTATTGTTGTGGGCTACAGTGTAGGGGGGATCCATGTAGACAAAATCACCGCTTTTAGCACGATCCAAGACTCCTGCGAAATCTCCGGTGACCAGATTAGCGCCCGCAAGAGCCTTGCTCGCTGCAAGGATATGGAGTCGATCGTAGACCGCCAAGTGATCTTTATAGCCATAGGGCACGTTGAACTGGCCGAAACGATTTTCGCGATAAATACCATTGAAGGAAAGGCGTTGTAGGTAATATACCTTAGCAGCGAGACCAGCACTAGAGCGAGGAAGATAGCGATCTCGAACGCGGTAATATTCACTCTTTGTGTTTCTCAGCCGTCGAAGTGCTGCTATGACTTTGCGAGGTTCATCTTTTAAAGCCCTATACGTTTCGATAAGCCGATGATTTATATCACTAAGGAAGGCGTTCTGTGGCTGGAGCTTAAAAAACAGCGCCGCACCACCCAAGAAAGGTTCGTGATAATTTTCAAAGCTTCGTGGGCCGTATTTGAGAAGATGGTCAAGCAGCCATCTCTTACCTCCCGGCCATTTCAAGATCGGTGCTAGTGACGTTAACTGATTTGACAAAGTAATCCCAGGAGAAATGTTAACAACATACCTCACCCCCGAGGAACGACTCCAGTATTCCAGTTGATCTCGTAAGTTTCCGTCTTTGCTCAAAATGCGTTTGGCTCTGGCTCATTGCGAGGTTGCTAAAGGTGTTCAACAGACATATTATCCTGCTTGCTGGCAAGTTGGTCTACTCTAAATAGACTGCTCCAAAGTTGTTGACAGACTGGTCGAGCTACTCATGTCGCGTTAATAAGGGGAAATTGACCGATGCGGCTGAGGAGGGCTCCGGCTTGCGCCTCGCCTCCGGGCATGCGCAGATGATTGGGGTCTAAGAAGTCGAATTTCATCGCCAGCACGGAATTCGTGAGATCTAATGGAGTCCGACATGAAAAACGATAGGAAAGTGACAGGTCGCCAGATCTTGGCACGTAGACAACTGGACACTCTCGCTGTCCAGCTCCGCCTGTATATCCGTGTGCTCGAACTCATTAAGCAACAATGGCAAGAGCAAAACCTTGGTAATCTTCGGTCCAAACTTCAAGGTGAGGTACCAGAGTCTTCGCTGTTTCCCGTGTGGGATTTGGTGGCTAAAGCCAAGACTGACGCCAAATATGCAGATATGCTTACTGCGTCTGTCGACCAAGCGATCACCGGCATTAGCCGATGTCTTGAGGGCCGCGAAACGACTTTACCGAGAGATGTGCTCGGAAAGTGGGCGCAAACGTGCGTGCAATACAAGAACGTTTTCGTAGAGGCGGGTGAATAGTAGCCCGTCATGCCGTTCGAGTACGGCAATGAGGAGATGGCACGACTTTCCGGCGCGGAACCTAAGAAGCAGGATTCCGCGGATCGCCGATCGCCCTTCGAGCGCGATCGGTCGCGAATAATACACAGCGCTGCATTCAGGCGGCTTCAGGGTAAGACCCAAGTCTACGGTCTCGGCGCATCGGATTTCTACCGGTCTCGGCTCACGCATTCGCTTGAAGTTGCTCAAATAGGCAAGGGCCTGGCTCAAAGTCTTGAGGCCGATCCAGATCTGGTGGAAGCCATTTGCTTAGCACACGATATCGGCCACCCCCCGTACGGGCACGCCGGTGAGACCGCCCTGCACGAGGCTCTCCATAGCGGCGAAGGCTTCAATGGCAACGCTCAAAACATTCGAATTGTAACGTGGTTTGAACGAAAGTTTCCGCCCGAGTCGAGCATTTTTGGTCTGAACCTGACGGTTGCGACGCTTGATGGTCTGATAAAATACGGCCAAGTTTTGAACCGTCCTGACAAGTTTGGAAATATTACTCGAAAGGGATACTATGCATCAGATGCCGAGTTGGTTAATCAATTTAAGCCTCACATGGATGTGCGAACCTTTGAGTGTCAACTGATGAATTGGGCCGATGACGTCGCTTACGCGATGCATGATCTTGAGGACGCGATCATGATTGGAACCATTAGGCTCGACGATCTCTCTAACGACTCAATGCGTGAATCTATATCTCGGCAAGCTATTGATTCTTATGGCAAAGAATATAAGGACCGGGCCGACAAACGTCCTTTGACGGAGCCCGAAGTCGAATCATACATTGACGTGATTGCACAGAAATGCATGCGGGATTGTTTGAAGCGAGGATCGGATAGACTAGCAGCGCTCAAATCGTTCATGTCAAACCAGATCAATGATTGCGTGATCGGCGTTTCAGTGGTGTCGTCCGGGATAGCCCACCCGCCGCGCTACACACGAACCCTTGAGATTCCAGATGAGCTCGCAAAGCGCGTCGAATCTTTTAAGGCTATCGTAATGATGTGTGCGATCAGAACTCCAGCCGTCATAACATTGCAGCACGCGGGAAGAAAGGTCGTTTCAGAGCTATTCTCCGTATTCTCAGACGTAAAATCTATTGAAAAGGGAGCAGCATACTGGCTTCAAGAGTACTATCCATTCGATTGGCAAGATCGCGCAAAGAAAGCGATTGAGGCATTTGTTTTGAGCGCAGGAACTAGCAAGTTTGAAGTAGAGCGATTTGCCAGAGATTATGTGTCCAGCATGACAGACAGCCAAGCAGAGACCACTTGGAAGCGTCTATTTGATCCCGCTGGGGGAAGTCTTTTCGTTCCCCGTATTTGAGCCCAAGCCAACCCCAGGGCGCCTGCCTACAGGACAGGCGCTGTGCGCAAGGCCGACCGATGGGATACGACAGAACGTTGATGAACGTCTGACTGTTAAGCAAATAGGACCACTTTTCAAGTAAACAGGCGAACCCGCACGCAACGCCCATCCTGTAAAGGGTTGGGCATTTTTTTCGAAATCCACTATCGTCCTCCAAAATACGGGATAATTCGACTCTCTATGGGGCCACTTGTTGGGCCACGCACTCCGGGGTCGCCACCGATATCAACTATCGCTACAATTACGTAGACCGCAAACCGCCAACCCGGGGTGGGAACCTTCAGCCACTTTGTCTCAACAATTCCGATCACAGCCAGCGCCAGGTAGCCAAGGCAGAAAGCCAAACGCCGCATTACCGAATGCATAACGAGAGGTTCCTCGTGAAATAACGGCCTCGCGGTTGAAGCGCTCTAGGTCTAATGATAACAAAGGGGCGACCGGCGCTACATTGACCACGTAGACGTCCATTGGTCTCGTTTGTCGTGTGGATGCGACGAAATATACTTCGTCTCAAAGACGCTCGATCAGGGGCTGAAGCAGACTGTCCCCGGGTATGGCTCCGAAGCCCCTCAGCGCCTCCCGACTGGACTATAATGCCCTCTGGAATGTGAGCGATGCGGCGGCTTAGAACTAGGGTTTTCCCTAGTGATCCGGTCGCACGACGCTACTATAATGTAGGTGGTTACCCTACGCGGGAGATGGGAGTTCAGAACTCATGAACATCTCGGTTCGCGCTTTCACCATCGCTGCCACCGCTTGCACGACCGTTACCATTATCTTGGCTCTAAGCTGTACTCCGAAATCGGGCGGGACTGGTTTGCTCGCAACCGCACCAGCCGATGCCGCAAAGCATCAATCGATTAAGATCACTTTGCCGTACGCTCAAGTAGCCCCCGGGATCCTTGGACGCACGCTCTATTCCGCAGACAGCGGACAAGGATACGCAGTAGAGATCCGTGAGTTAATTGTCCAGCCACGCCGCGCGCTTTCTACCTTCTCGCTGCCGGGAGCCGCCGTCATTCAGAATCTGTCCGGTATCGGAACAGTTTCCATTGAAGGTGGTCGGTCGCCCAGCGCGTCGGTGTCAATTCTGAGCGTCTCTAGCGGAGCAAAGCTAATGATCGCAAATAAGAGCGATCGACCCGTCGAGCTTCGCACCTTTGTCTTCGTGGCGAAGGGAGCATCGCAATGAACCGCCGCCATATTGGGTTATCACTGGCATCTTTTGCGGTCGCATTTTTTGCCTTGTTATACTTGAGCGCATGCGAATCGTGGGAAAGTTTTCGCTACGATCAGGCGCGGACCGCATACCAACCGTACAAAGACGCGTTGTCGGACCCGGCGCAGATCAGCTCGCTGCACGTCGTGTGGCAGTTTCACCCACCTGGGGTCGTAGGCTTTAGAGCTTCTCCGATCGTGCCCTTTAATGGCACGGTCTACATCGGTAACGGAAACGGGCGCCTGTATGCAGTGGATGCGAGCACAGGCGTAGAGAAGTGGCATTACCCACTGATGGGGCCCGCGCTAACATCGCAATTTACATGCAATCCTTCCAGTCTCGGCATCGCCTCGAGTGCGGCGTTCACGTTCATAGGTGTGACACCAGCCGTTATCTTTGCCGCACCCGACTCGACGGTGGGAACCGGTTTGGGAGAAGGCCGGCTCTTCGCCCTCAACGCAAATACTGGTAACGAGATTTGGAAATCACCTGTCCTCGCGAACTTGACCGGGTTAACTGGAACATCGCCGACCGAGAAACATGAGCAGATCGGATACTCGTCGCCGCTTATTTACAACGGCCGTGCGTACGTCGGCATCGGCGACCACTGCGACAATCCCATTCAGTGGGGACGAATCGTCGCGGTGAATCTTAGTGATGGATCAATCGACTCTACGTTCAATTTCCAAAATGGCCCTCGCCCGGGTAGCACATACCCGCCGGGCGGCGATGTGTGGGGCTCCGTCGCAGAATCAGGCGGTGCGCTGTATACCACAACGGGCAACCAAAAGGAACTGGGCCAAAATGAGCCGACTCCCAGCCGCGGCCTTAGCATGTTGCGATTGGATCCAAACACCGGATCTATCATTTGGCAGGACCAACCAGTGCCGTACATATTGGACGTTGATCCGGATTGGTCGACCACTCCAACGGTCATGCACGCAAGTTGCGGAGATCTCGCCGTATCAACCCAAAAAGACGGCTGGACGTGGGCGCTCCAAGCCGGTGCCGGCCCTGCGACGCCGCAATGGACATTTCCGGCCGACAACCCGAATTGGATTCACGGTTTCACTAAGGGAGACGGCACTAACCACGATGATACGCCGTACATAAGACCTGGCGCTGCATGGGGTGACGTGTACGTCACGATGGACGGCGGCGAGGACGTAACATCAAACGTCTACGCCGGCTTTTCGCGCCTACATGCACTGAATGTGTGCGCATCGGATTACGACCGAGTTCGTTGGATAGCCGATATCCCGGATGTTTCCTTCATAGTGGGACCGCCAACCATTACGAACGGTATGATATTCGTAGGCACGGATGCGGGTCATTTAATCGCTTTGGCCGATCCAAGCATCATGCCGGCACCGACGCCGGCACCCACCTACGTGTGTTCGAAGCCAAGTATTCCAAACGCTCTTTGCGGGGGCTACTTCCGACTCGTCCAAGAGGTTCAGCCGCTGATCAATATCGCTCTTGACGGCCCCATTGCAACCGAGCCTGTGATCGCGAGACACAACATCTACGTCGCAACTGATGCGGGCACACTTTACATGCTCGATCCGTAAAGAGGTGACAATTATGCCGAGGCATTGTGCACTTTTAATCGCAGGGTTGTTCTGCTGGATGGCTTTGGGATTGGTGCCAGGTAACGGCGCAGCAACCGGCGCATCTACGATGATAGTCGGTAGCCCGGTCAACGGGTTGGCATATATCCAGCGCTTTGACGGAATCGTTCAAATGCACACTGTGAGCGGCGCCCTACAGCCGCTCCAAGTTGTGATCCGCGATTGGCACGTTTTTAATAATCACAGAGAGCCTGTTCAAATTCTGGCTCACGCGTTCACGGTCGCTCACCTTGTCTCGGGTGCGGTGACGACCGTGATTGGCGGCCAGCGCGTTGAGCGCAGGCCGAATGGCTACTGGAATCTCCCTCCTGGCGCATCAATGACCATCACCGTAAAGGGTGAAGCGGCGATCATCGAGACAGTCACATCCGAGCCGGTACTAGCCGGCACGTAGGCATTGTCAAATTTGGTTAAGGATAAACGTCGTCTCATCCGCCAACGACACACTCAGGGACGACGGGGTCGAAGCCTTGCCTAGTTCCGGGTCTCACTTCCAAATTCTAATTGAAGAGGAGACTGAAGATGCCGAACGATCCTCAAATGCGAACCGGTCTGCGCTGCTGGGCGTTCTTGGACTGGCTTTGCCGAGTGTGGATCATCATCACACACAAACGAAAAGGCGGGGACGACTGCGTATACTTTCCCGAGCGGGTCATCAACCGACCGGATCCCTGCATCTACAGCCAGTTTCTTTTGATGCAGTTGAAGCAGCCGGTGACCTGGGAGAACCCCGATGTCATAATCTCCAAGGGCGGTGCCAAACAGTACACCTATGACCTCACTGTCGACACGCAATACGACATCGCCATCACAGTGCACAACACGTCACTCGAAAAAGAGGCGCTCGGGACGAAGGTCGCCGTCCGCTGGATCGAGTTCGGAGCGGGCGCACTGATCCGCCATCACATCGAGGACTTGGTCGCGAACGTCGGTCGATATCCCGCTACGGCGGTCGTCACGACGACGTGGCGCACGCCGGCGACGCCTGGCCACTACTGCATCGAAGTGCAGCTTACCCATCCCAACGACGGCAACCCCGCGAACAATCTAGGCTGGAACAACACGCAGGTGTTGGCCGCACATTCCGAAGCGACGACGCCGATCCGGATTTTCAACCGACATGTTGGCGCGCCGCCGCGCGAGGAGCAGGCCGTACACCGTGGTCCGCCGTGGAACCTCGTAGAAATTGAGTTCGACTCGTACGAGTTCCACGACGCGTACGGCGATCACGCGAACGGGGATGTTATGTTCGCGCCTCGACCGCCGACATGGCCGGCACGCGTCGAGCCGCGCATGTTCCACTTCGCGCCGGACCAGACGTATCGCGATGTCGAGCTCATCGTCGACGCGCCGGCGGGCCCCGGACATCCGGAGAAGTTCAACGTGACGGCACTGCAGGGCGGAGTGCCACTCGGCGGCGTCACCGTCACTGTTACGAGGGGAGCGTGAGCCATGGCCGGATGCGATGCCAACAATCTCGGCGGCAACAGCTCAGCGGGCTTCTCGCGCGTCGCCAAATGGACGGCCCTCGGCGCCACGCTTGGTGCGATCGCTGCCGCGCTTAATTTATCGGGCCCGTTCGGCTGGGCGGCGTTTTTCTCTATCCTGGCCGGCGCGATCGCAGGAGCTGGAGTCGGCCTGTTCGTTGGCAGCATGATCGACTGGTTCGGCCGACTTCATGAACAGTCGCCGAGGACCATTACGATGTGTGGCGACGCGAAATGCGTCGGGCGAAATGCGTTCGGTATGCAGCCGTTCACCGACGGCGATTGGACGATGAACCTCGGTACGCTGATCCTGTGTAGCCCAGCCGATCTTCCGGTGACGGCACCTGGTGCGCTGACCCAGGTCGACGAAGTGCGCATGCGAGCCGCGCCCGGCTCCGGGCTCTCGGTCGCCTTCAAAAGCTTCGCCGAAGACGGTTGTCATGACGACAACTCCAAGTGCATCACCGACATCTTGCACTGTGAAATCTCGGCGCGTCAGGGGTCGTTCTCCGTCGTCGGCGGCGCCGTGGGATCGGTTGCCGGAGCAGCGCTGGGCATCGCCGCCGGCATTGCTGCCTGTATCGCGCTAGGGATCTTCACGTTCGGAATCGGCGCCGCCCTATGCCTGCTCCTCGTCGCTGTTCTCGCGGCCGTCGGCGCTTGGGCGGGCGGCGCGGTGGGCGACGCCGTCGGCGCGTTTATCGGCTGGGTAGCCGACGAGCTTTCCGACTTCGACAAGCTCGGTAAGACGATTGAAGCGCATAGTGCCTGTGCGCTGTTCATCACAGGAAGGTGGGTAACGGACATTAGCCACCAGCATAACGAGATTCACGATATTGAGGCCGTACAAATCGGAAAGTGTCTGCCCTCCGGTCCACCTTTGCAAACGAGGAGTAACGTAGCGGTTGTCGGTATCGGGCGGCAGCCGAACGACAACGGTCCCCCGCTGCTCCGTTAGCGCAACTTCACACTAGAGGAGAAGACGATGCACCGAACGCTACCCATCCGGTTCTGGATCGAGCTCGTCCCTGGCGTTCTCAGCGCCGCATCCTTGGCGCTGGCGCTCGCGCGGCCTCAATGGATCGAAACGATCCTTAGATTGGACCCAGACAGTGGAGACGGCTTAAGCGAATGGAAGATCACACTAAGCTTGGCCATCACGACGCTCGCTCTTGTCGCGACTGTAGGACGGGAATTGCGAGAGCGTTCCAGCCGCTCGTCCCAAGCGTAAGCCCTCTCCCGCGGCGCTCTCCTCGGACCGGCTCTTTAGCACACCCGTGTCAACCGACATCATTTTCGGTTTGATGTACCATTGCTTAGTAGGTCGCACATATAATGAACTCGGAGAGTCGGAATCTCGTCGTTGATTCTAAATGCCAAATTCGCTTGTCTGGTAGTTCGTATGCGTTTCTTCCGCACGGCTATAGGTTGAAGGTGGAATCTGTAATCTCAACATTTATCTTTACGTCGGTATACATAACGAGCTCGACGAGTTCGTCGCGTTCCCACTGATCATATTCTATCGGCAAGTTATTTGGTCCGAGCACCATCAGTTCTCTAGTGACATTTTTGTCCGACGAAGGGTCGGCCACGCCGACGCTTATTTTTGTTTTCTCTTCACCCACGATTGCCGTGACGGCGACACCCTTCAACCCCTCGATGTGATCGAAAAACGCTCCGAAGTTCCCTTCAGCGATTGTAGTCCCGCGAATGGTTCACCACCTTGGGATCATGAAGATCTAGCTTCAATTTTATAAAGGAAAGGAGGCCTCGTTGGCGACCTTTCAACCGGTCGCCGCCATACCATACAGCGCGGCCCTCGCCGCCGGTAATGTTCAGTCGCGTATCGTGCGGCTTGCGAAAAGACATTTCATAGGTGCGCTTCTGGACATGCGCCCCCAAGACTTCGCGAGTACTGATGGTGCATGTATCGTTTTCACCCCGTCCCAGGCGGTCGAGAACTTTGCTAGCGCCAGATCACCGCTTAGCGTCGTTTGTGAGGCGGCGGCGGTTGGAGCGATTGTTAAGGCGATGGCTACGGCGAAGGCCCAGCTTGCCATCCTACGGTGGCAGGGGTGTCGTTCCTCGACCCGCCTCGCGACTTGATGTCACTGTTCCCAAAACATAACCGATCGTTCCACTTAAAATCGCCCCCGTTAGATTGGGTTCCAATCTCTGAGCGAGACTCAACACCGCGGTCGCTGCGACAACCCCAATTACGGCTACAGTCTTGAAAAAGGCTGGGCTAAGCAATATTTCTTGGATACTCTCCTTTTTTAGGTAGACAAGTATCCAGAACGCAATCCACATGATGACGATGCCTGCTGCAGCCAGATATGCTAAACTTATTATTTGGGCTGGTTCCATAAGTGGACCGGTCAGCTGGCTCACTGGGGTCGGATTAGGCGAGGCTTGCATAACAATTCAGCTCCAATAAGAAATATGTGGTCAAAGATAAATGAGCGGAATTCTATTTGGTGTCGCCATCAAGCTGGTCTGATCGGCTCGCGGCGGCGATGAGCATCTCGGCAAGCGCGTCGGCCATCCCCCCACCGGAGGCCTCATCGTAGAATGTGAATCCAGGCGAAGGGTTAACCTCAAAGCAATACCACGCACCCTCCGGCGTTAGCCGCAGGTCCACGCCGGCGAAATGCAAACCCATCACGCAGCAGAGTTCGATGCATGCCTCGAGGATTTCGCCCGGCGGAGATGCAGCGACCATTGCCACGTCGAGTCCATCGTGCGTAGCATATCGGTAGTCGTCCGCGTCGGAACACACAGCGCATGAGAATGCTCGCTGACCCACAACGTGCACACGATAGTCTGTGCCCGGAACGTATTGTTGGAACTGCGTCGGACAGTGAACGACATCGGGGAGGCGCACTCGGTGGGCCGGCGTAAATAGCCGCACGATGCTCCGCGTACCGCTGACCGACTTGTACACGATCGCACCATGCGTTTCCCAGAAGGACACGACGGCATCCGGATCGGTCGTAACCATGGTCCGTGGTATAAGAAAACCGTGGCGCAGGATCTCCGCCGCCTGCAACGGTTTCGCCCCGTTTGCTGCCATTGCTGAAGGCCGATTGACCACGAGCGCTGGAGTGACTTCTGACCACGTGAGCAAACCTTCGTCCAGCGAACGCATCTGACAGGCTTCTTGTGGAGATGCACCACAACTCTCCGCGACACGACGCGAGTCGTACGGCCTGAGATACGCAGCTTCGATGTCCTCCAGGCGCCATGTGTGCTCCCGCAGGCGTATGAAGCCCCGGATCTTTTCATCAACAAACAACGACAACTTGGCATCCTTGGTTTCGCACTGATCGAGGAAGCAGAATCGAGCGGAGCGCCGCATGAGCGCCGCGTGTACGGCCGACATTGGACTATCGAACGGAACGCCCCACAAGAGAATCAGACCCATGCGAGTGCTTTGCGATGCACGCGATGTCGGTCGACGCTCTCGAGCAAGGCTTCGCGTACCTCAGCTCGAGAAAGGTCGGGCCACGGATTCGCCGTTAGAAACTTCGCGTCGCCGTCGGGACCATCGAAGAGGAAGTCGCACAGGGTCATGCCGGATGCGCGCGCGAGACAACGCGCCGCTTCGTGGAGCGACGCGTCAACCTCTCCTAGACACCGGTCATCGACAACCGTGACGGCAACCGGTACTCGCCGAGGCGCCTGTGCGACGGCCTCCTGAGCCGGCACGTGACGCGCGACAGCACTAGCCGGGATGCCGATCGTCCAAGCTAGCCGAACCCACTGCTCGGGTCGAAAGTTCGGTCCCGACAGCGAAGTCGCAGTCGCGCGATTGAAGACTGGACATTTCCGCGATGCGAGCCACGCTATCAGAAACGCCGTCGCCTCAGCAGCAACGTATTGCCGGTCGGCGGGGACGATTCCAAGTAGCTCATGCTCGAAGATCGCCGGTCTGCGAACGATCACAGCGTCGATCGCGGACACCGCGATAGGCTGGCCCTCGACGACCGCGACGCCATCATCTGGGGTGTGCACGTCGTGTCGCCAGCCGCGCCTTGAGACGTCCTCGGGGCCGAGGATCGCGGCGCCGTGGGCCGCCCAGTCAAGGACGAGATCCGCGGCGACACGATCGAAGCGGCCGGCAACGACGACGATCATGGAGCCTTCGGCGGCCGAGGCTTCCTTGGGTCGCGTTCTGAAGGCGGGATCTCACCGACTGTGGGGCGCTCTGGTTGCGTGATGAACGCGCTATGCTGATCGAGGGTCGTCTGCATCTTGTCGATGTGTTCGGCCATTAGTTGCATCAGATTCGTGGTTTCGGTATTCGTCAGGATCTGTTCGTTCTCTGCGTCCTTTAGTTTGTTCTCAACGATCCCTTTCTCGAGCTCTTTAAACTCCTTGATGTGGAGCTTCTCGATCTCTTTGAAGTCCTTGACCTCAACCTTTTCACCTTTGAATTCTTTGTGTTCCTTAATCTCGGCCTTCTCGAGCTTCTCAAGCTTGATCTCCTTGAACTCTTTAATCTCGACCTTCTCGAGCTTCTCGTGTTTGATCTCCTTGATCTCTTTGATCTCGACCTTGAATTCTTTAACGACCTTGAGGCCGATCGTTACGGGCCAATTGGCCGACGCGATGCCGTTGGCGACGACGAAAAGTTGCGCGGAGCCGTTTGGAACGCCCGGTGGCACGCTGAAGTTCGTCGACTGGATCGTCGTACCGGTGGCGACGCCCATCGTGGAGTGACCCTGCGTGCGGCAGTAAAACACCTGGCCCGTCGCAGTGACGTAGATGCGGACCATCGGATAGTTCGTCGCCATCTGCGCGTCGTCGCCGTATGAGACGGCCTGCGACAGGCCGTTGAGCTGACGCCCCTGCAGGGTATAGCTCTTGCCGATCTGGAGGTAGGCGGGGCAACTGGTGATCGCTGGTGCCCATGCAGGAAGCGGCCCACCATCAGGCGTGTAAACCTGCACGTTGTTCGAGCCGATCGAGAAGAGCACCTGACCCGATGGAAGCAAGAGCATCCGCCCCACGTACGGCGGTCCACCGCTGGTGGGTGGTGAGACGACTTGCACAATCGTATTTGTCGTCGGGTCGAACTCAAAGAAATAAGACGGAGTGAGGTAACTACCACGGACACCGTCGACGGGACCGCCGACAAAGAGCACCTTACCGTTCGGCATCAGGCAGCCGGGGGCGTCCTTCGAGCCGATTGCGCTCCCACCGATGTTCGCCTGCGTCGGACCAGCGACCCATGTCCCAGGCATGCTTGCGATCGGAGGTGGCGTGTAAAGAGCCGTTTGGTTCGTCGACCCCACGGCGAACACGCGCCCGTCTGGCAATAAGAGCGCAGGACCGATCTCGATCGACGCCGCCTCCACGAGGTCGGTCACGGAAGCTCCGGCGGTTACCCAGGAGTTCGATGATTCATTGAATTTCTCAGCGTTCGGATGACCGTTGCAGTCGAGGGTAAGTACAGACTGATCTGGCAAGAGTGTCCAGGTCTCTTCGGTACTGCTCGCGTTTAGCTTATTGCCCCCGGCCGACCAGGTCCCGGCCGCCGGGTCGTAGATCGCCGTCTGGTTGTTCATGATTGACCCGAGAAGCACGCGGCCGTCTGGAAGCACGCACGATGGGGCATCGCCGATGTTGGTCCAGCCCGCAGGTGTAGCGATCTTCGTCCACGCGTCAGTCGTCGGGTCATAGATTTGAGCGGCGAGCAGATCGACAGCTACGCCGGCGTCGTACTCGCCGCCGGCAGTAAACACTCTTCCGTCCTCGAGGACGGCAGACGCGTAGTAGAGCGGCGAATTCAGTCCGGACGCGAGTGCGGACCACGTGCCATTGACGTAATTTCCGGAAGCGTCCGGTGTGAGTCGATGCCAGTCGCTCGCATCGGAGTTCTGGCACATGACCGTTCCGTCGGTCAGGAGCAGCATCGTGCTGGCGTTGAAGCTTGGTTGATTGACAAGCGGTGTCCAGGTTCCAGGCATGGCAAAAGCCTCCGGAATAGTGACGTCCGCGGTCTCAAATTGCTGCATACGCAGCTAGGCGGAGTCAAGCCACCCCATTATAAGTCGGGCTGAGAGTCTTGAACCTGGTGGAATCCCTAGTCCTAACGAAGATGCGACGGGCAGCGTGGTGGTGCGAGGGCGCAAATTACTGTGTAAGCTGACGAACATGGGTACGAACCGAAGGGCGTAAGCGGGCCTTTCGCAGCGAAAGGCCTCATTGCGATAACGCGGCCAAAGCAGCACCGGACCCAAAAACCACGAAATCCGTCTGAATGCCAACGCCAAATCCGATAAACAACGTGCAAATTTTCCGCCCAAACTTCTTGTTGCGCGGGAGATATCTGCAGTGGAGACTTGGTTAGAAGCGACGATTGCCCGAATTATTAGAATTGTGAACGTCAGGCACCGGATCACTTATCATACTTGATGCAGAACCTAGCGTACCGCGCGTGATTACTCGTTCCTCGGACTGAGCGAAAGGAGTGCGAGTGAGGAACGATCCATCCGCGAAATCTGACCGGCTATCAGCAGGTAGAAATCGATTGTCGCCGTTACCGTACGCGCAGCCTGACCTAAGGAAGCTGCGGGCGCTCGTACGCGTGGGGTGCGTTGAGGCTCGTGGCGCTGGCTCTAGCGCGATCAGAGCTCGCCTGCCGGCGGTGACAGGATGTCCTGTTGGCGGTTGCGCGGTACGCTATCAGCGGCGCGCCCGACCAATTCATAGAATTCTTCGGGCGAATTCGCGCAGCCAAAAATTTCTAACTCCGCGAGCGCTTGAAGAAACGTCAGGTTCTTTCGCCCGCCTCGTGTATGAGATAAACGGTTTCCAGATATGAACGAGCTTGCGGATTTCGCGTTTCAAGCGAAAGCCAACATTTTCGTTTTTCGCCCCCAAGTAAGAAATATAGATCTGGTAATCTTCTCCGGTGTCAACTTTACGAAGCGCTTCTTCAAAGGGGGTGCACATCGGCAGACGCATCCCCATCCCCCTAAGAATCAGCTGCTCAAGCTAATCGTGATTAGGACTGGCGTGTAGCCATAAGATGCTAGTTTCTGGCCATGTGCGGTGCACCCGGGCTCCAATAAACTTTGCAAGGTTTTGCGACAGTTGCCGAATCTTATCTGGTGTAGGAGTCGGATCACCCAGCGTAATCGTCCGTCGAACGCTTGCCGCCCCAAGTTGAGCAGCAAGCTCCACATCCTTCGTTGTTATGGTTCCGACGGGAGTTTTGACTTCAGTGGCGTGACCAAGAAATTTACTGATTGATTGACGAAAAAACAAGAGCGCCGACAAACCTAAAAATAGGATTACAATTGGCCAAAGGTTTAGAGCATGTAATGTATCCTGCATTCACCGCTATCACCTTCTTAACCGGATCCAAATAGAATGTGTAGCTTGATCCAAGTGCCAAAACTCCCTGCCATTTGAAGATACGAGCTTCCGGTGGCTCTAAATCGGTTCGAGGCCGCGGTCCTAATAGCCCACCTATTGTATTGTAGAAAACTGATTCACGACAGTCAACCTCTTCACCATGCTAAGACAAAGACAAGAATTTCTCCTAATTTTCCGGTTAACCAGGCGAAACAAGCCGTGAGTTCAACTCGTCCCCGGAGGATCACTAAGACTAGGGATTACCCTAGTGATGATTTCGACCGCTTTCTGTACAATACGAGCGAGGCGATCTAAACTCAACCTCCTATAGGTCCCGCGAAGCGGGAGTTTGGGCGGTCTTCGACCTCATGGGGCTGTTCGTCAGGCCCAGTCCAACTAGTGGTCCGCCTCTGTTCGTCTTGCCAGTGCTTTTTGTCAATAATGAAATGAAAAGAGGCGTGCGTGTGTAGATTGACCTCTTTAGCCTTTCTTGCTATTGCGCTTTCGCTCTGTGGCTGCAAGCAATCAGTAGATCTCGCTGCTATTCGAGCCCTCGCGCAAGCTACGGCTGACTCCCAAGTTAGTTTTTCAACCCTCACCAACGACTACTATCAAAGTTGCGTCCGAAGAGTCGGTTGGATTCGGGGTGCTACTTTGCCGGCCGTGCCACAACCATCGCGGAGTTCTAGGCAAAACCCAGCCCCTCTGCGAGGACCGCTCACCATTACGGTTACACCAGGCGACGTTAATAACACACTCAAGCAGGCAATGGAAGTGCTAAACACGTTGCCGGGATACGGCGCCGGTGGCAGCATGCCCGACGTGACGAAACCGTGCGAGGAAGATCGGAAAGCAGCGTTACAATGGCAAGCCGCAAATAATATCGTCACTAACTATATTGCCGCATTAGGCGCACTTGCAGGCGGCAGTGACCCGGGAGATTATGGGATACCGAAACTGTTGGAGACATTTACTAAGATTGATTCCAAAGCATTTACCGCGACTCAAAAAACTGCTTTCGGAAACGCAGCAGCATCGCTAGTTAATGATTACTTTAAAATCCGCCAACGAAACGCCATTGCCGAGAGCGCGGCAAAAGCCGATTGCGACCTTCAAGAACTTATCGGAGTGCTTGCAACCAAAAGCGACGGGAACGTCGCCGCAAATTACATTAGTGATTTATATGCTGAACGAACGAGCGTGTATTTTTTCTTCGCCACGAACGTGGGTCAAGCGAAACCGGGTATTGAGCGATTGTTGGCCTTAAAATACACAGAAGATGAGCATGCGGAAATGGCTACAATCGACAAGCATCAGGCGGCTGCTGAGGCGTACCGAACGGCACTTCAAAAAATTGCCACCACCCACGCCGCTCTCGTCAATTCGATTAAGAGCAACCACGTGTCAGATATGTCCGCAATAGTAAAGCAATATCTCGCCGAATATCGGCCGGAGATCAAAGCACTTGACGCCGCATTTAAATAGGAGGGTACGATGTCAGCTCTTGCCGACGCGCTTACCAATACCGCCAACAACTTGATTCCGCTCCAGGTGGAACTTCAGAGTCAAGGCGATCAACAAAGTCAATATGATGCTGTGCGTGTGAACCGCGCGATTTCAGCGCTTCTGATGGATGCGGGCTATGTAAATGCGAAAGACGTAGAATCTATGCTTTCGGCAGAAGCGAAAGTGTCAAAACGGCTTTCCGCCATAACGCAGCAGATGGATTCAGCAGCAGCCGCTCTGGCTGCAGATAAGGCAAACGTAACAAAAATAGTAAACATCGCGACGGACATCGGCTCTATAATCGCTGGTGCATCGAACCCCCTCTCACTTATACCAACCATTCAGGATCTACTAAAGAACCTAAACATTCAGGATCCGGGGGTATGAACTTTTGACGCTGTGGTCCTGGGCGGGGGTCATCGCCCTATTTGCTTTCCTCGGGGGCGGTGCGCTGGCACTCGTTTGGTTTGCAAGACTCATGCGGCTGCGATTTCGTCGCGCGATCGTTCTGCGTACAATGCTCAGCACAGGTCTGGTTCTTGTGGTGCTCCTAGGATTATTTTGGGTTGCTCAAACACCGCTACCCAAAGGCCACACAACTGCTTGGGTGACATTGGAGTTGTGCGCTATCGGCGCCCTAATAGTGGGACTTTCAACTGGGTTCCTGTTCGCCCTACCGAAAGTATCGGAACTCGTGATGGCCACCGGAACTTCGCAGGCTCAGGGGCCGGATTTGGCACCGCAGACCTCCACCAGGTCCACCCCTATCACAGCCTCCAATGCTGCTGCGGTAGGCGGTGGCACGGTTTCCGCGCGCAGTAGTGGTCGGCCGCTGTTGCGCGCAAACACAAACCTTGAGAAGGTATCCGACTGGCTAACAACGGGTATCACAACGCTTTCTATCGCTGCACTGGCGACAATAGGCGCACACGTTAGTCACTTTGCATTATTCGTAAATCAAAGTCTAGGTGTGAGCACTCACGAGTTCGACCTTCTAGCGCTTGGAATCATTCTCTATTTTCCGCCGCTTGGCTTTCTTATCGGATACATTTCGACCCGAACTGTCCTTGCGCAAGCTTTCGAGGAGGCCGAGGCTGCTCTTGAAGGCTTCAGCAGTGATCAGCAGGCCAAGGTGAGACTTTCCAAGCTCATTGATATTCCGCATACTCCATCGCAAGATCAGATCAACGCGGCTAAAGAGATCATAGCCGTGCCACTCGCGCAGCTAAGCGAAGCAGACGACCAAGCAACGTGGGCACGTGCTCAGGCTATCCTCCGACACTATGATCGGGCAATTACGGCGTTTCAATTAGCCATCGCCTCTTCCCCCAACGATCCGCAGCTGCTCGAAGACTTCGCGTCGACACTCTATCAAAGTGGACCCGCAACTAACGCAATTGATGTGATTACAATCCTAAAGCGAGTCCTCGCATTTGTCAGCGATGTCAAGCTGCAGGCCCGCATTACTTCCAATATCATCGTTGCTTACTTGTACGTGCCCAAGCCGATTGGATTTGTGCAAGCGGTCTCGCTAGCCGACAAACTCCTCGCCAAGGGCAATGGCATGCCCAAAGGTCCGCTTGACTATCTCTATCGCGCGTGTGGACGTGGTCAACAGTATGCATACCTTAAGGGCCAACCCTCAACAACGTTGTCTAGCCTCACACCGCTTGCCTCACAAATCATCCAAGACACCGAGGTAGCTCTAAACAGTGACCCGACCTTGGCTGACGAATTTCGAAAGGTTGCAGATCCAAATTACGTTGGGGACAAGGATGTTGGCGACGACGATTTAGAGACATTCGCTGCAGACAACGCCTACTTTCGAAAGCTCATCGGAATGCCCTAAACTCATATCACGGTTTGTACTAAGGAGCTGCATGTGCCTCATTTTGTGACCATTTCCATAAATGAAAATGGCATCATATTCGGCACTGACCGCTAGAAACCCGAATTGTGGCTATAGGAGATATTCAATTATGCACGCTGGGAGCCGTGATTGTATCGATTCTGATCGTTGTGCTGAGAGTACTCGAATCAAGATCGCCAGCTTTGAAGCACCTTATACACCCAATTGGGGTTAACCAAAATGAACGATGATCAGCCGGGTTCACAGAAGCCATCTTCAGAACCAGCTGCGCCAGGCCTTCATTAGGGACCACAGCCGGGCTCGACTATTGTAGAAATCAAAAGGGAGGACAGCTTCCCCTAAGCAGATGCCGCCGCCGAAAAAATCGTAGGATGCAGACCTTGATTGACGGATTCTGAAGTTTTCTGGTCGGCTGGGTGGTTCTGGCGTTTGCCCCTGGAGGCCTAGTCCGCCAACGCCGAACTCCGGATAGGTGCAGGTGCTGCCGCGACGCGTGATGCGGTCAAACAAAAATCAGTGCCATCGCCGTAAGTAGCGTCGAGTTCGCATAAATTCCTCCCAAAGTGTTGCGTAAACTGACTTCCTGGCGATCTTGACCAAAGGCTCAGTCTTTGGTTGTTAGGTGAATGGATTGTCTCACGGCGGCGGCGCGCTGGCGCGAACAAAAGCGCGAAGTAAAATACTTTCCTTTTATTTTTCGACCCAAGCGGATTGCTATTAATAGCACTATACCACCGCCCCAAATGACGTGGCAATCCGAAACGCGTGTTCGCGGTGTGGCACCTTTGCGATGAGAATTAACCTTCAGCCACTTAAGATTATGGGATTGCGAAGTGTATCATCGCAACAGCTCGTTCATAATTCGAGGGACTTTCTGTCGGCATTGACGGTCGGCGTTGTCTTGGGTTCTGACTGTCTAGAAATTGCAGCGAGCCTATCAGCGCCCTAGCCTTCAGAATGCTGACGAAATGCTGACCGTACTAGCGGCCGACCATCAGCATTCAACGTGGGAAACCAGAACGACGCGCCTGCCGCACGGGCAGGCATTTCCGTAAAGAGACGCGCCAATGTCGGCGGTGCGAGACTTCGAGCTGGGACCGCATTCACACTCACTCGCCAGTATTTTGGCTCGCAACTCAAAGGCAAGACGTTACTGTCATCGCGATCAAGCGCCACAACAACGTTACCGGTGGACGCGTTTGCGATCGTATACACGGGAACGATTTGTAGCGCGCTCGCGGCCATCGGCTCGACGCGAGCGCCATTAGAAAACGCTAGATGCGCCAATCCCGAAATCACCTTCATCGGTGCTATCCTCCGAAAGTGATCAGAAGTCCCTGTGTAGAGCAATCGAACAATTTGGCACCTCAGATCCCGAAATGACGGTGTTATTTTCGCCCACACGGCTTAGGGCTAGGGATTTCCCTAGTTAACATTTTTTCAGGTTCGTCTAGAATGGGTTTGGACATGGCGTAGCGACGACGATGCCGGGCATTGTTGTACCTAAAAAACGGAATTAACACGCAGCACCATTGCAGCTGTGAGTGTTTCCCGTTTATTTGTTCTCGAGCTAGTGACAAGTATCGATCTCGCGCAGTAGAATGTGAGTGAAGCGTACCGCACAATGTTATGCTCCGAACTCGAAGCATTACCACGGCGTAGGTATTCCTGGATGATGAATTCTTTGAAAGATACTGTCGGAAAAACTAACGCGCGCAGAAGAGCAAAAACAGTGGCTCACGATTCACAGGAGGGCCTGTGACATCGTAAGACGCTGGCAGCCCAAAAAAGCGGCATCAGTGGAGGAACAGCGATGCGGCAATCCTGTTCGCGCGAAAGTTTCTCAAAGTTGCGAAGGTGGCGGCGACGAGCGCCGTCGTTGTACGATCGCTCTTCGGATCCAGCATTGTGGAAAATAGCAGGTTCAACTCGAGGGAGTACCCACTATCGTCATCGCGGTAACTTTTCTTTACTAATTTCAGAACCCAACAACACACACTAGCATTCGCAAGTTGAGGTCGCCAAACAATGCGTGACGAGACACAATAAACGCTACGACTAAAGATGAACAAAAGAACAGCAATCGTCGCGTTTGCGTTTAGGTCAACCAATACAATCATAAGAACGGCCATAATTGACAACCCAAATTATCGTCCATTGTAGGTAGGGGCAGACGGAGGCGGCTTATGGCTCTTGGAGATGGCATCCGGCGCAACATTGCGTCCGTTGAGCCTAGTGAGCGTACACTGCTTCGCGACGCTCTGCTTGCATTGAACGATCGCTCTTTCCCCGGAAACAGAACCGATGCCCCAGTCCCAGGCGGAGTAACCTGGTGGTTCAAGCAAGATGAAATCCACCAAGCGACACACGTACACCACGGACCGGAGTTCATACCTTGGCATCGAGATATAGTGAATCGACTGGAGGATATGCTTCGGCAAATCAATCCTCAACTTTCCATGCATTACTGGGATTGGACGCAAGATCCAAGAGCCATTCCGAACGCCAATCTGGGTGGCGGAACCACAGGAACCCTGAACTTGTTCACTCAGGACTTCATGGGATATGGAGGCGTCGCGAGTCAGCCTATTGGTCCGCCCTGGCAGAATGACGTAGCTCCGTGGCGAAATGACGGATTTTATCTCCCGGGAGCAAGTCCAGAGCGAGACAGCTCCTTCAACCCAGCAGACCCACCCCTGGCGGTCAACAGATCCGTTGTAGGCTCTCCACTCGCGCCTCAAACAGACATCGATATCTTGAGCGCGCTTGATTTCGCCGCGATGCGTCTTCTCATGGAAAGCGCCCACGATGCCATGCACGGTTTTGTCAGAATGGGCGGCATACACATCTCTTTCCGGGATCCGTTTGTGTTTCTGCTCCACTCAAATGTTGACCGATTATTCGCCCGCTGGCAAACTGACTCCATGCACCCGGAAAGGCTGCACGGAAACACAGTCTATGGCACAGAAAGCGGTGACACTCATCTCAACAGCAATGTCGAGCCCTGGTCAACAGGACATTCAATTGATTCGTTTGGTGCGCCGCATGCTACGAGGCCCTGGTGCGCTCCGGAGAACCAAGGCGTTCCCCATGCGTACAAGGATCCGTCTATCGTGTTTCCGCCGTGCTACGACACTAATCAGAGTGGCCTTCCCATTGTACAGGTGATGAACGCGGGCAGTCCACCGACAGTCAACTTCAACGATGTGCCCGAAGGCGAAACCGCCGCGCGCGCCGTCACCTTCTCGGCCTACTCGTGCCAAGACGTACATTTAGCGATCACCGCTGGACCAACGGTTTTAACTGGTCCGCCCGGCTCCAATTTTGGCACGCTCCTCAGCACGTCGGTCACTATCCCCCATATCCTTAGCCTAATGCCGCCCGTGGGACGTTTGTGGATCAGCTTCAAGGGCACGCATGCTTTCGACGTGGCCACAGGAACCGTCACCGTCCACTGCACCGAAACAAATCAGGACTTCGTCATCCAGATTGCAGCGAACACTATTGCCCGGCCGACTGTGGCAACAATGCTGATTCTGGACCAGTCCGGAAGCATGGATTGGCTCGCCGGCATTGACCCCACCACCAAGCGTATTGATATCCTCCACCAAGCAGCGACCCAATTTGTTCAGCTTGCTCAAGACAGCAGCAGGGTGGGCGACGGGGTGGGAATGGTGAGTTTTGACAATAATGCTTATCCGGGGGTGCCCGTTACCCGCAACATGGGCACGGGGTTCGACCTCGCCCCGGTAATCAATGCTATCCAAAACCTCCACCCGGCCGGAGCCACTTCGATCGGCAATGGCGTCGCCCTGGGACGAAGCACCCTCACGCCAGTAACCGGGTACGACCAAAAAGCGCTGGTTGTCTTTACCGACGGACTGGAAAACACGTCGCTCTACATCGCCGACGTTATGGGCAGCATCAACGACCGTACGTTTGCTATCGGCCTGGGCACCGTCCAACAGGTCAGCGTCGGCGCGCTTACCTCCTTAGCCAACAATACGGGAGGACGATTGCTGTTGAGCGGCCGACTCAGCCCCAGCATTGACGACTACTTCCGGCTAAGCAAATTTTTCATCCAGGTTCTCGCTGGAGTGAAAAATATCAACATCGTAACCGACCCTTCAGGCTACATCTCGCCGGGCATGAAAGTGCGCATTCCGTTCGTGCTAAACGAGACCGATATCGACAGCACCGTGATCCTGTTAACCGACCTCCACGCGGTCCGCTTTCTCGTTGAAACACCCGCGGGTGACATCATGGACCCCGTGCAGGCAGGGGCGCTCGGCGCGACCTATGCCCTCGGCACGAATATGAGCTACTACCGCTTCACGCTTCCTCTGCCGCTCGGCTCTAACCCGGCTCAGGCAGGAACCTGGTACGCCTTACTCGAGGTGGATGAGAAGATTTTTCGGCGGTACGCTCAGGCGTCACATGAATCCGTTGGAGCACAGGCAGCCCGGATAGCTCACGGCATTCGGTATAATTTGAGTGCCCAGGCCTACTCAAATCTGCGCATGGAAGCAGGTCTATCGCAGAATAGTTTACAGCCCGGAGCCACGCTGACGCTGCGCGCCGCCCTATACGAGTACGGCATCCCTGTGGAGCATAGGGCCAGCATGCTCGCCAATATCCAACGCCCTGACAACTCCCAAGCCACACTTTCTTTGCTGGAAGTCGAGCCGGGTATCTTTGAAGCCAGCACATCGGCTGGCATGCAAGGCGTTTATCGCTTCCACTTGCTCGCGTCGGGCGTCACCATGCGTGGGCTATCGTTCACGCGAGAGCAAGAGCTCTCGGGCTCGGTCGTGCTCGGTGGCGATAACCCGCCTCCTACGAGTGATCCTTCGACGCGCGCACACGACGCGCAGCTCTGTGACCTGCTTGAGTGCCTCCTTAGGCCAGATCTGCTCGGACGTTTCCAGCCCGAACAGCACATCGATCTCAACGCCATCCGTGATTGCATTGAACAGTGGTGCAAGCGGCGACTCGGGGAGCCCTCCGAAGAAGAGCTCCGGGAGCGCGAGGGTACGTCAAGTGCGCCGGGGCCGACCGGGCGGCCTGACCGCTTAGCCTCGGAAGCATGAACGAATACGGCTTGGGGCGATACACCCTCATCGGATTAGGAGGTAGCGTCAAGTGATCGCGATAGAAGCCGTCAGGTTCAACCACGATGCGAACGCGGCGACGCACGATGGATTGAACGTCCGCCGGAACGCGACGCGGTTCATAACCATCCCCGAGTGGCAGCGCTTCATTTGCGTTAACCCGGAGGATTCGCGCACCGTGCACGCCATCGCCCCAACCCAGGGAAAACCAATCACGATCGAGGTGTCTCTGAGTTCGACCGATCCCGGCGCTGCATTTGTCGAATTGCGAGTTAAAGATCACGTCAAAGCGCGTCCGGTGAATTTCATCAATGGCAAAACTGGTTTCGTGAGTTTCGAACTAATCGATCCCCCCGTTGCGCACGGCCGCGTTGGTATCTGGGATATGGAGTGGCATTGGCAGTATCGGCGAGGGCCACTCCATACGTGGCACCATTTTGGGACCACTCGCCACCGGATCTACGTCGTGCTGGACATCCCGACAGATCCTTGGGAACAAGGACCGTACAACGTGGGGAACACGCAGCTTCCCTGGACGGATGTGCTAGATTACGCCTGCCGTTGGGCGGGGGGCGCGACCTCGAAGGACATGGCCGCCGCGCTGATAACTCAAAGCGTCTACGCGTTGGGCCCGAGCATTGTGACCTATGATTGCCCAGGTGGAGGCAGCTCGCATTACAGCTGGGGCAATTTTGACTGCACGGCATTCATTGATCGGCTGCGTGGGGGAATCGGAAATGGTGTCTACGTCAATTGCAGCGATTGTGCCACAGTTGTCTCCACGTTCGCAAACGCGCTTGGATGCAACCTGTGGCAATCTAAGATGGGCTGGGGCTTTGCGCTCAATGAGCTGCTGGCGATTGGCAGCAACGCCTGGCAGACAGCGTGCGGCTGGGGAGGCTTCAGCTATCACGAAGTTGCATGGGAGGACGGTTGCACAGCTCTCGACGACGTGTACGATGGGTGTCTCCAGGTCGATGGCGACAGCGATCCGACCAGTGCGCCCCACATCCCGCTTCTCCCGCAGGACTTGCGCTTTGGCAATCCGGGTGATTTGCTCTATCGCGACCGTCTCGCAACCCCCGCCGGCCGGCCGAACTGTAATCCACAACCCGCCTCGCGGCAACGGCGGATGGTCGTTTAGGAGCGCATGCGATGCAAGCCGAGCAGAAGCGATTTCTCGAAAAACGGTATGGCGCCCGCGAATGGTACGGTTACACCAAACATGGCAGACGCGTCGTGAAAGACTTTAGCCTCGATAAGTGGGAGATCCCTGGTTGGACGCCGCAACGTGTGGAGCGCAACGAGCTTGCGAAGCCGCCAACGATTCGGTCGCTATGGCGTCGTGGCGAATCGACTACCCAGTTGCTTGCCATCGACATGTTCGAGTGCGCCTCGGTCAAGGCGGCGCACGATCAACTGATCGAAGCCTTTGGCAATATCGAGTCCGATGCTGTCGAGCGACGAACCGGAAAGAATTCTCCGGGCGATGTTGCCTTCGCACTGGACGACACGATGGTCTTGTTTGCACGTGCGAATCTGGTAGCATTGATCCGCAACGTAGGGCCGAAAGTTGTTCGTGTCGGGAAAATCGCACGCGAGCTGGACAGATTGCTCCTGCGGCGACTTGAATCCAAGCCACCTGCTTGAGAGTAGGTGACACGGACTGGAATTTGACTGGTTTCGCAAAAAGGCCATTCCGGGTGTGATTCGGTGTTGAAGAGATACTCTTCGGATTCTCAAAAGATAAGATAATTAGTTTCAAAGAATCTAGCCCGTTTCATGAGAGTATGCTTCACCGAATCCGCGTTGCCTTGAAAAGCGGTTCGTTCCGACTCCTGAGCAGCCAAGTTGAAGCAGACGATCCGACAACGTCGGAAATGTCTTTACGCTGTAGACCGATGCCTTGGGCTCATATTGCGGCCTCAAATCGGAGTATCTGCATCACGTCATCATTTTCGCTGAGGCGTATGTTCAGGGAACGTGCATACCAACAGCATCGAAACTTTTGGAGCGTCTTCAAAAGAACCATCAGCGCGACGTACATCTGTCCGCGGCCGGACCATCTGGACCGCTACCTTGACGAGCAAATCTTCCGATTCAACTCTCGCGAAGGGAAGACGGTGGGCGATTTAGCATAGCCGCCAAGAATGCGGATGGGAAGCGGCTTACCTACCGCGAATTGATTGCGAAGAATCCTACCACAGACGCCTAATGAGAGGAATCCGAAGATGCCCAAGAAGGACCCGTGGTATTCTACCGACCCAAAAGAGAAGCGCCACCACGACAACACCAGATGCGGACCGGGGAGCGAAATCCCGCCGCACAACAAACGCAACGGAACCGGCGGCCATCCGCTTTGTGATGACTGTGCGAGGTTAAACCGCGAAGGAAAGTAGACGAAAGGGCGAGCGATCATCACTCGCCCTACTTTTTTTGAAAAGTTAATTGCTGTCTGAAATCTCGCCTCACGTCAGTCGCTCAACCGAAGCGGTTGCATGGTCCTACGACAGTCCAAGTAAAACTTTCGGGCAAGGTCAGCTTACGTCTGTGAGCGATCCGTCGGGGTCCAATAGCTTTTCGTACGAGCGCCGCGGTTTAGTCAAAACTGAGGGCCCAACGATTGGTGGTCACGCATATCTGCTGTCGTACGGCTATGATTTGAATGGCAATCGTACAACATTAAGCTACCCCGGCGGAACTGCAGCGACCTATAACTACGATCACGCGGATCGGCCGATTTCCGTCAAATGGTGCAGCACGCAGCTAGTTAACTCAGCTTCGTACGAGGTTTGGCCCCATCGCGTCGATCAGTTACGCTAACGGAACGATACAGACACTAAAGTATAACCAGCGCTATGAGCCTACTGAAAATAAACTCGTAAAAGGATCAACTCTTGCCGACTACTTGTATTCTGAAGACCCAGGCGGGAATATTACGCAGGTTCACGACGCGCTCAATAGCGCATACAATCGCGACTTTGGTCCGTACGATGACCTCAACCGGCTTACAAGTGCGAACTCCGGCAGCTCACTTTGGGGTAATAACGCTGGAAATGGCTATACCTAATGCTCGCGTACTTGGTTGACACCGGTGTTTTGGCGCTCTCGTTCGACGTTAACACGCTGGTGGTCGGCACAGAAGTATGGCTACGAAATGCCAATGATGATTTTTGCAGGCTGCGATCGTCGTATGGTAAGGGCAAAATGCTTTCGCGTGAAATATGTAAGGCGTGGAAGGCGGCGCGCAAGGGCTTGCGTCCTCAGCCTCGGAGGTAGCGAACGCGCGCTTGCTGAAGCAATTTCGAGCGCCAATCCACGGAGGGAAAAGGTAAAAAGCATGTCATCTGAAGCCAAACTCGCAATCTCGTTCGTTGTCGGTCTCGTAATGTTTTACTTTGCCGCTAAGGATGAGTGGGCGCTTGGCAAGCGGCTGATGCGTCAAGCACGAGAGCTGGGCCTGGACTTCTCTTAAGTTAGACGTCTGAACGCTCGCGGAGTCGTTGGGTTATGGTAAAAACTGTCAAGAAGACCGCGAAGAAGGTTGCAAAAAAAGATCGCAGGGTTTCAAAGAAAAGGCGCATTCCACCGGGCAGCACCATCGTGACTATTCGCCGGAAGAGAAAGTAGAAATACAATGGCTGACCCCAAGAAGCAACGCCCGAAAATTGACCTTCCGCCCGGCTTTGCAATAATCCGAAGTCGTCAAGCCCCTCCAAAGTCAACGGGCCCTAAACCTGGCGACACGATAGTCATACGCACTCAGGTTCATGACCCGACGACGCCAAAACGTGCTAAGAAAGCTTGCTAGAACCGCCGGACCCAGATGAGGACGAGTTAAGCGTCGACGATGCGGCCCGGCAATTTAGTATTGTCTACCAGATGCTGACTGATCAGCTTGCCGGGATCGAAAAGGTCGATACTAAGCTTGCAAGTTTGATTGCGGCGAGCGCCGCAGCCATGTATTTCTTTTTCGAGAAAGCCCATACGACGCTCGACATGGCGATAGCAGCCGCATTTGCGATACCACTCGTCCTCGGGCTAATCGGATATCGAACCTTTGCATGGTACACAGTCGGCCCTGCCGGGTTCGTAAAGTATTACGCAAACGCGCCCAAGGAGACCCTGATAGCTACCACGCAAGACATGGTGACTTGTTATGATAGAAATAGCAGACCCCTTGATCAAAAAGGTGTTCAGTTGGATAGGGTTCTATTGTGGGCAGGTATATTGTCAATCCTAGCGATCTTGATAAAGTTAATTGAAGCGCACTATGGCGGAGCAAAGATAGCATGAGCGATCCAAAAGATAAAGCCGAAGGGCCACCCCCTGGTTCAACAATCGTCGAAATTCGCAAGGGGGGACCTCAAGAGTGGAAACGTGGCATTCTAAAGATAACTCCGCAAAATGCCACAGCGATTAGTGAAAGCTATGGATCACTTGATGAGGCAGATGCGGCTCTAAAGAACTATGAAGCGCAAGCGCGAGAGAAGGGCTATATCGTCATGAAGGACGGCTCCAAAGTCCAAGCTCCGTTCCAACTGAGCACGGGCCAGATTAGCGTAACTCTAGCCGACCATCCATAGCTTCAAAGCGTCCCAGCGGCAACTATTCCCGGCGTGGGCGCAACGTTAGACCCGTTAACAGATCATCTGCCATTGCACAGACTTGCTGCTCTATCTCTCCGTAATTACGCCAGAGCTAGGTAATTACCAACCAGCTAAGATTCCGACCAAATTGAAGTTGATAGTACTGGGACTGAGTATGATACTCCATTATCGCATCAAGGACTTCCATATCACCCTTCTGATCGCCGGTCAGCGTTCCAGCGACCTTCCAAAGGCTGGATCAGTAGGCAGGGCCTGCTTAGGCCCGAGCCTCTCATCGTAATGTCACCGCGTCTCTATCAATTGGTCAAAGAAAAAGCAATTAAGGGCTGGCACGCTGAGGTCGCTTACTTGACGTGAGTTAAACTGATTGGCAAAAGGCAGCTGGAGACATGTCGTAACCTATCTAAAGTTCCAAATTGTAAGGTGCTTGTTCGAAGACAGACGGTATAGCCCGAGTGCAACCCAAGGAGCGCACATCCACGCGAGGAATGGGCCGAACCATTCTGTTAAATGAAAGCATTGATAAAGACACGCAAGATATTGCTACATATCTCGCGTCAAGAGATTAGCGACTGATAGAGTCGCAGACATCTAGTGGCTCACCGTAACTGCTAACACTTCGACCTAACCTTATCCGTACGGATCACATGTCTATTTTTGGGGGTCCAGCGGATATATTGACTATTCAGGCACTGTCTTGGATACTGGAGCTGGTTGGAGCCTTCTCGGCCTCGACTTGGTCTTCCCAACGGTGTGAAGCCCTCCCAATGGATTGACATTTGGTTACCGACAAAAAGTACGAACGATTATAGCGTTAAGTGGAGGAAGGTACAAATCTGTGACCCGGAACCACTACGCCGGGCACGATGCTAATTATATGATCGCCAGCATCGGTCCTTAAATGGAGGAATGGTTGTGACTAAGTACCCTGTAGTCTTATTTATAATTGTGGTTTCCACTACGGTTACTATGATGCCGAAAGACTACCGGGCACGCCGGTAAGATCGCCTTCCGGGCGGTTTATTCTAATTAGCAGGGATTCTGTAAATACGAAGCCACCTCACACACTGTTTGTGAGAAATGTTAAAATAGGATACATATTCGAGGCTTACAAATATCCGCGTCACGAACGAGCCGCGTGGTCCCCAGATGAAAAGTATTTTTTTGTAAATGATTATTTCGCCGGCGATCAATCTGATTGTATCCTGTTCAGAATGACCCAGGGCAGGGCTACGTCAGTAAGTCTACGTAGCATCCTAAAAAAGCAATTTCCCGCGTACGTAGGATTTTTAACTATGATCCAAGTTATTTGATTCGACCGGCTCGATCGATAATCACAGATTGAGAGTACGGTTTTTTGGATGGGGAGGACAAAACCCCTCAAAATTTACACGTTGGCTTATCTACGACTTGAAAGGGAGTTTTCAAAAAATAGCTGGACCGGGTGTCGTCAGCCCCTAGGGCCATTGTGGGTGAGAAGTTGTGCCGCAAGGTCCGCGAGCGACTTGCACCCGCAATGTAGCTTTCGCGGTCAAACTGCCTTGTGAGGATGACGTGCGGCGGTAAATCTGGGATCACTTATCTTTTCGCGACTGATGTTATAGTGCGCTCTTCACAATTGCAACCGCGTACGGAACACTTATTGTTTCTCACCGCCGGCTGACGGACGATATCGCTCTTGAAATGTGTGGTCAAGGTATCCCATTCGTCACCTGAAATCCTCATCACGCCAGCGAAGGGGTAATCGAAGGCTAGTGCTAGGGCCCACATCATCCCGATGGTAGCACAAAGCGCGCACGTTCTGACAAGTTGGCTTCTCCAATCTTGTCCTGATACAAAGTATGTTGCTCCTACCAAAATCAATCCACCGAACACAAATGAGAACCATAAAATGGGTTCCAAAGGATGTTCCTGATAATGGTGTCGCCGATGTTCGCGATTTTCAGAAAATTTCTCGGTTAAGTCAATACTTTTTTCGTAGATTACTTGCTGTTGCCGAGTTTTTGGGGCCAAAGCGATGACGTTTTCTTCAATGAGGTGTGCGAGCATATTGCTGCAGTAGGACGCTGGACGCTTGCCATTGGTCGAACGACATTCTGTTCCGTAGTCCTGCGACTTGTCCAAGCACAGTTGCTCCGCTAATTGCATCTGATTCCATTCGTCGTGCATAGTCGTGGTGTAGCCAACTAGGAGCCCACGGACAAGCGCAGCCGGTCTTTCGGCGAAAGGCTTTAGGAGGTGAAACAAGTCCGAAACGTTGTGCTGCTCCTGCATCGACAGCTCCTCCGTGTGATCAAATTCTTGCCATGCTGTGATGACCACGAATGCAATGAGAACCGCATAAATCACGCCGACTACACCAAGAAAGTGTCCTGAGATATCGTGATGTTCGCTGATGTGCTTGTGGACTGAAAGCCATGTGCTAAGTCGCAAGAAGAAGATGTGGGCAAAAACTCCGACTACGATGCCCACTACGATGAACGCCGACAATACAAGCAAGGGAGGCCTATTTAGTATAAAAGTTACGACGTGGTCCATGCGGTAGTCCATTCTAGTCGTCGCGATTGGGCGCAACCCTGCATTTTCGAAAGCATCCCAGATACTGCTTTGGTGTCTGGCGCAGCTATAGAATTTCGCACAAGTTAAACGATAATGGTTTGATGTTGCGCTTTGAGGAAATCACGTCCATCTAAAGTTGGTTGAGACTGAGAGAAAACACATAGCAGCACTTGCTGTAAAAAACGGCGCGAAGTACCTGTCTAGGGCCCTTTCACATTTTCCATTTTTGTATAGGATTGTTGCCATTGGGTGTTCTCGTTGCTAAGCACTCTGTCAACATTTTCTGCGTAAAGCGCAACTCTATCATTCGCTGTTGCGTATGCGCCGGCTTTGGCCATGAAAAGCGCTCTTTCGCTGTACAACCCGCTCACCGTAGCCGCGGCGCGTAACCATGCTTCTTGTGGCTTGATGAGGGTCTCGATCCCCTTAGCAATCGCTAAGAATCCGCCTGCAATGGCGGCATAAATCTGTTCCGTAGTTAACGTCAGCGCCAAGATCGGAATTGCTGCGGCAAGCATGATCTGGACCGTTCCGAACGCGACGTTATAACGTTGGTTCGCAACGCTAAGCGGTCTAAAGAAGTTTAGAGCGCCATCGACTCGTTTCTCAATGGCTGGCAAGCGTGCATCGGCAACGGCTTGCAAACGTGTATCGTCAACAGTCATCTCAGCCTCCGGTCGGTGTAGTGATGACGGATAAAGTTGGATAAAGTTTTCAAGCTAGAAACACCACTCCCTCTAGATTCGAACGCCGCCTAAACGTGAACCCAAAGCACAAAACGCACGGCGGACGGTTTAACATTAGTTATTTAGCCATGGCGAATATGTATAGCCACTGCGGTCCCCCAGCTCAGTCTGTGCCGCTTCGAGTCGCGCTTGAGATTTTTGCATGAGCGGCGTTCGGTCTTCAAACTTCCAATGCTTCGTATCCGCGAAACTATTTATCATGCCGGTACTCGCCGCCGAATAGCAAGCTTGGTACTCATCATCGGTTACGGCTTGGGCTACTTCTGAGGTCCTAATGCGGTCTAAGAATACTTTAATGTTATCACGATAAGCGTCGGCAAAAATTCCAAACTCCTGCCTTTTTTCAAGTTCGTTTCTGCAGCTTTCAGTCCACACTGCAAGCTCCCGCATTACTCCAATCAAGTTTCGTCTAATTGCAAATCTGGAGTTACGTTGCGCCAAAACATTTGATACAAGCATCACAATTATGCTTGTCAGAGTGCCAACGACAGCGGAGATTAATATCGTCGTAAGCTGATTCATATTAGGCCAAACCTTCTAAGAGTGGGCATTGCCTAAGATGTTCTTAGTTGGTAGACAATCGTCAAATAGAGATAAAAGAAAACCAGAGATATTACGAGGATTGCTACGCCGACGGTTGCAGATTGTACTTCGACTCCCTGCAAGGAGATCTTGAAGCTATTGTACGCCGGATCTTCCGGTTTCATGTCTGGTAAGTTTGTTGATCGCAAAGATTTCAAAAACTGTAACCAAGCCATAGCAAGACCAGCACACAACACTAGAACAACTACGGCAAATATCCAGGGTGCTCTAGTTAGTTGCGCCTCCCCAAGTCTTATGTTCACAGCCTGTGCGGACTGATTGTATGCCAAAGTCGCGAGCTTTTGTTTGGCGTTAACCTCGTCCACCTTTAGTCGTAGCTCATAGCACCTGTCTCGAAACTTGGAATCGTAGGTCATACAAGGATCCGTAATGGGGGAAGCACTCGGGGCCGGGGAGACACTTGGGGTTGCACCCTGCGTCGCGCACAATCCGTAGGCTGGAATCAGTAAAACGAGTATAATCGAACAAATCGCGCAAAGACCGCTGGTGCGACGAGCCGGCTGTGCGATTCCGCGCATTCTAATTGCTCGAGGGTGGGCAGGTTGGTAGCGTGATATCATTCTTGATATTGTCATTCAAAACGACAGTGACTGTTCCACCAGAATCGACGAAGAAATTAAAATCAGCCGCTGGTAACTGTTGACCTTTGTAAAGGACTTTCACTGAAGTATCAGCCTTCGATTGATTCCGATTGGTGCGATAGGGAATTAAGATCACCAGACATAGCAAAAAAAATCCAACCGCAAGTACTAAGGTGAGACGATTTTTGACGCTTTTCACAGTTACCTACCTCCGACAAGCTTGCGGTGGCTCAAGCCACTAGTGAACTGCCGCATTTGAGCGGCCAAAAAATAGGGAACCGCAGGTTGCTCATTGGAACTTGCCTGCTCAAAGGTTAAATAATGACAAGAGCTACTTTCTCCCAGAACATGGGGTCGTTTAGGTAATCGCTGTGAATCCACGCAAAGCGCGGCCGCTCATGTGGTAGTTCATAATTTTGGCAGATTTCGCGCGGAGAATCCTGCCATCTAAACGAGGTGCCAACCTTCACATCAGAAGCGTAAGAAACTATTGCATTCGCGACGATATCCCGTAGGTACCAAATGTTAGACCAAAAGATTCCCTTTGTATTATCAGGTTCTCTAAGAGCGGAAAAGTCGCGCGTGAAAAACCTTCCGTAAACGTCGTTTTTCCATTGGTCTTGTGCTGCGCTAATCGTGGGTTGTCGCACGTCGAAAAAGAACCGCGTCTTCTCAAGTGCGGTTCCAAATGTTGTGAAGGACCTAATACGCTTCCACTGTTGCTCGTCGACCAGCCCCTCCTGAACCATTTGTCGCGCTGAGTTTAATACATCCATTCCTATAGTTGAGCCTAGGCTATGTCCAAAAATATGAATCGCATTGTAATATGGTTTAATGGACTAAGGAGCCTTTTCCGCGTGCCACATCTCACGGTTCCTTGCACATGACCCGCAAAATCGGCCCGTTTCAATCCTTTCAGGCGTTTGGGGGCTGATCCCAAACACCCAATCGTTCTTAACGCTTTCATTATAATCGCTCGTGCATTTGCCATCGCTACCGTGGGTGTCTGAGCTGCATCCTTGGCAGGTACACTGAACAGCCGGCTGAGTTGTCATTTCTTTCGCTCCTCGATCGACGGGTTACGATCCCAAGGAAAAAGTTCCAAGAGCTTGTTGAACACAACTTCGCGCTGCTCCCTTGAGAAAAGCCGCTCCCAGTCCGTACCCGGTGATCCGTCAGTGCCGCAATTGCATTTCCGGGCTATGCTTCGGAGAACGGCTTCAATCTCTCGCCCATTGGGAAAAGTCGCGTCGGTAGTCCGTGGGCTGCTCTCCGAAACGAAACCCGCAGGGCTAAAGCAGTCTTCCATTCCGTCTCGAACGTGACTGAGACGATCTAGTGTATCATGCTGAAGAATTTGAGCAAATCTAAGGTATAGGTGGCGCTGCTGGTCCGGTCTAAAACGCTCCCAAAACTCTTCAGTTGATTGCCACGCCTTACGCTTGATCTCTATACTTCGTTCCCCGTAGAAGTCGTTGATGTGGTCGGGATAGCGAGCGTCGATATTGTGCAAAACGCGCTCGATCTCGGCTGGACCGCTAAAATCTGATTTCATAGCTCCCAATTCCTAAAAGGCTAAGCCAACGCTATTGATCTAAGACTACGCCCTCGACCAGCAGCGTCCTTGATACGACCTAGCGCGGGCCCATGGCGGACCCGGTCCAGGTTATTGGCACAGCGCTCAATCCGTGATACTTTCGCTTCTAGCCGGTTAAGCAGGCCAATCAGTGTATCGAGCTTGGTCACTAGTGTCTGAAAAGCATACGTAGACATTTAACTACTCCTTACGGTTCGGCCAGCCATATGACCAGCCGACCGTAAGTGTACTCCTCCAGAACGCTAAAACGAAAAAGGGTAGCCCCTAGTGCACGGGGCGGTGAATCAAACCCTTCGGTCTCGACGGCCGCTTATGTAGCCTGAGCTGCTTTTTGCAGTTTGGACAGCGCATAGGGTCACCGCGATAATCTTCGAGGCAAAACGACATTGTGGCATGATTGAGGTTTTCTCTTCTACCGCCGCACCGCAATCTGAGGCGTGGGTTCTACCGTCCTCGCTAGCTTTCATCCAAGGCGGCCTCGCCCGCCAGAGGAGGCGAAGTAATGGATGGGCGCCTTGGCGAATGCACGACCCATGGCTGATCAAACAGTTCTGATTTGTAATAAATGCGGCACGAGGCGAACGTTGGTGTCCGACGAGACGGCCGATACTTTCCGCAAGAAGCCCTGCTGGAATCCGGATTGCGACGCTGTTGGCGATTTTCGCAAGGAAATTTCCAAAGGCTTATCGTCAACGCTCGGTTTTAGTGGCGATCTAACCACGGGTCCAGATCCCGAGCCGAAGTAGCCTCGCCCTTTCGCTATGGTCTGCCGCGCTTGGTCGTGCTCTTGCGGCGCGCAGGCGTGCGTGATAACCACAAACGCATCGGTCGCATCTATCGCGCTGCCAATCTGAAAGTCTGCGAGCGCATCCGCCGCAAACTCGCCCTCGGGCGAGGTATCCCGCCAACGCGAGCTACGCGACCCAATGAGCGCTGGTCGGTCGACTTTGTGCACGATCGTCTACGCCACGGACGTCGCTCGTGCGTTGTCAACTACGCCGCTACCCCAAACTCTCCACTTAACTTTGGGGGCATGATGGGGATACCGTCACAGTCTCATTCCCCGAGTGAGCGACGCTGATATCATTGTTGACCAACCGGAGGTAAATCATGAAGGCTTTAGTGTTAAGCGGTGGAGGTGCGAGAGGCGCTTACGAAGCTGGGCTGGTCTGCGGGTTAGCGAATGCGGGCGAGCGATTTGATCTGGTTTGCGGTACTTCAATCGGTGCGATTAATGCCTCATTTTCTTGCTCAGGACTTGCTCCCGGACCTGGAGCGACTTTGGAGGTCCATCGCAAGCCGCAAAGTCATCAGCCTGATTCTACAGGCTTAGCACGTTCAGGAGTTTGTCACCGGCTTCCAGGATTTTTTGAAGCTCCCACTTGACGTGAAGATTTTCCACCTGCCGCACATCGTCGAGTTGTACGGGCGTATCGGATCGAAGTCGCACTTCTCTCGCTTCTCGGTGTCGCTGATCGAGCCCCGGTGACCGCCATCCTCACCGGAAAGCTAAACGTCAACAATTTGAAGCGTAGCCTCATCATTACAGCGACAAATATCACGCAAGAAACGGCAGACTCATTTTACGCATTCGTAGTAGTTCGTGCCGTCCAGCGAAGCCTTGATTAAGAACGTCGTTGGATACAGACTCGACAGACACACGGTGACTTTTATCGGTATTCCTAACCAGGGTGTTGTAAGAGCTTGATTTGCCGAGACAGCGCTATTCGTGGCAAGGCATATGACGTGGCCGCCTGCCGCTTTGTAACCGCAACCGTCGGCTCTTGACGCTTGAGCAAAGCTCGCAACCAAAACAACCAAAATGCACAATGAGATGATGTGTTTTCCCATGGCGTCTCCTAAAGAATCAGTAGATCAATCTACGACGACAACGTCCCGAAACGTCGTCAAATTGTAATAGTCAAAATCTCCGAAATAGAAGGTCCCAGGTATTAAGGTAAAAGGCGGCGAGTAACAGGTTGGCGCTACTCTCCCCGTCGACCATTGGGCAGTGGAAATTATCGACCCGACCGGAAGTTGCGTCCCCGCGGGAAAATTGTAAGGTACTGATGGAAACGGCGGCGCGGTGGTGAAGCCGACCGCCGAATGCAATATGGTTGTCGGCAGCGTGTTGTCGGCGTTTGCGAACTGAACGACATCGGTGTGTCGTATGCTGATGACTTGGGCGACGTTGTTGAACGTTCCGTCCGGATTCGATTGCACGTACCCCCCTATTTTGCCGTATGTGGGCGACGTGGTTGGAGCAATCTGAAAAGACATCACGACGAACACGGTGGTTGTGCCAAACGCCGGTGAAGCGCATGGACCCGGACTTGAGGATGGCAGCGGGGACGGCGATGTAAAACCGCTGGGAGTCGGGGTAGGGCCGGGCAGACCGGAGCCCGCCAAATGCGCGCAGCCCGCTGAAAATGCCATCAGCGCGGTCAAAAGAAGAAGCGCGCGCTGAAAAAGCGGCGCCGGATCTAACGAACGACGTTGACGGGTATCTGAATGGATGATGACTGCCCCGCAGCTCCTGAGGCGGTGAGAGTAAGTTGGACCTTCGATTGGCCGACAGGCAAGGCAGCGGTGCTAAAATTGTACGCAGCTTGCCACTGCCCGGCGGTCACTTGTGCGAGTTGCGTTGCGAAGCCGGGATAGCTAACGGTCAAGGTCTTGACGTTTATCGTCGTGATCGCTTTGATCTGAACCGGATCGTTATTGCGCAAGACCGTTGGCGAAAATGTTGCATAAAAGATTTGCACCGGATCGTTTTGCGCTGCATAGGTTGTGCTAGGGACCTTCCCGTACGTGAAGACGTTGGCTTGCGCGAATGGCGTCGATGTCGGTCCTGTCGAAACAGAAACGAAGCTGGACACACCGGCAGTTGGCGACGGCGAGGGAGATGGGCTCGCAGCTGCGGACGAACCTGTAGTTGGCAAGCCCGTCGTGGATTGGCCCAGCGGAACCACAGGGCCGGAGCCCGGTTTTTCTCCGGGCGGCGGCAACATGGTCCCAGGAGGTAGCGTGGGCAATGGCGCTGGAGTTGGAATAACTGGTAATGGCGGACCTGGTAAGACGTTGATCGCGCCCGGATTGACGATATGCGGTGTCACGGTAATGATGAGCTCGTTGCGCGAGTGGCTGATCGATTCGCTTCGAAAAAGTCTACCAATCACGGGGAGGTCACCAAAGAAGGGAATTCTTATGACGTTGCGGCTGGTGTTGTCTTGTATCAGCCCGCCAATAACCAGAGTCTGATCTTCCTGCATGCCGACCGTGGTTTGCGTCTCGCGTGTCGAAATCTGTGGGATGCCATTGGTGATGCCCGTTAAGCTATTGACCGACGGATGCAGAGCCACCGTGATAAAGTTGCCGGAGTTCACCACCGGCGTGATGTCCAACGTGACGCCGGTTTGAAATGTTTGCAGCTGAGTCGTCGCAACCGTGCCGGTCCCGCCGCCGGTCGTCGTGAGAATCGAGATATTGTCGCCGGCTCGTATGGTTGCGGTTCTGCCGGAGATCGTTGTGATGGAGGATCAGCCAAGATCCTCGCTGTGCCTTTTTGGAGTGCGAGGTTAAGAGTGACTGAAAAAGAGATCGGCGTTCTGGAAAATGGCTGGATGCCCAACAACGGCGGCGGCGTGCCACCGGTCAGCGGAGCTGACGGGGTAATTTCCGAATACGTAGATGTGATAAGCGGGCTCAGCTGTAAGCCGAGATTACGCGCTACGGTCTCATCGACTTCCAAAATCTCCGTATCCAGCACAACGAGTTTTTGCGCGACATCCAGCTGGTTGATCAGATCGCGCGCGAGCTTGATGCTGTAAGGGCTTCCGGTCAGGACCAGTTGTGTTGAGTTGGGCGGCACAGTGACGTGCAAGTCAGGTGCCGATTGTTGTAAGACCGTTTGTACAGTGGTTGCAATATCAGTAGCGCTGGTGGATGGTGCTCCATTAACACCCGGTGCCGCGGCTTTGAGCGAAACGATTTCCACGCCGCTTCCTCCTGGGCCGGCGGCATTAGCAACCGATCCAGGTTGTTGCACGGATGGACCGCCCGCAGCGTTGCCGCCTCCCCCGGGCTGCGCATCCAATTGGTTGATTGCGTCAGCGATGCGCTGATGTTCGCTTGCAGTAGCCTTTACCGAAAGCGCGTTGAGCTCGGGGTCGACCGTAACTTGCGCAGTCGGGAAAGATCGCGAAATCAAATCTCCGACCGACTTGGCGTCTATAAAACGTAGCCTATATATCTGAATAAAACGTGAGGTTGCACTTGGCTGATCGATCAACGCAATCAGCGCTTTGGCTTTTGTAACGTCATCCGCTGATCCGTTCAAAATGACGGACGTTCCCGCAACACCTGCACGAACGCCTGGAAATTCATGCGCGATAGCGCGCGCAACGTCTCTGGGCTGCGCCTGCACGATTCTCACGGCTTCAGCCGAAGCGCTTATCGGGGCGGGCGTAGCTGTGGGCGTATCAATCGAAGCGAGGATCGATTTGATCTGGGTCATCTCTTGAGGTGCGGCTGCAATGAGAATGGATTTGTTAGGACCGACGGCGATCCTCGCCGTCGGATAAAGCGGCTTCAATTTCGCTACGACGTCAGCTGGTTTGGATAACGGACTTGCACAGCCTCAACCGTTGCCGTGGTTGGATTCTTGACGTCGATGCCTTGCAACAACGCGCGCATCGCTTGGACGTCCTCTGCGGAGGCGGTAACGATAACTGCGTTGGCGGCGTGATCAATGCTAATGTGCGCTTTTGGATACAACCGATGGAGTGTAGCTCCGGCCCGATCCGCGGTAATGATCGTAACGCTAAGGACTGCCATAGCAACAGTCGGCGTCGCGGTGGGCGCAGGCCGCGGATTTCGATTTTCCGACGAAGCGATAATGATGATTGAACCGTAACGCTTGAACGTGAGGTTGAACGGTTCGAGGACGGCGCTCAGAGCTTGTTCCACCGTAACATTGGTCAGGGCAAGTGTCGTGCGACCCCTAACATTCCCACTAATTATGATGTTGGTGTGCGATTGGGCTCCGATCCGCATCAATAGATGACGGAGGGGCTCGTTATCCGCGCTCAGATTCACTAACTGTGAACTAGGTGTTGGTGGTGGTGGACCGGCTTGGGCGAAGGACGCAGCGAAAAATATCAGAGTTACTAGGCTGAAGAGAAAAAAAGACTGCACTTGCTTAGAAGCATAAAAATAAGGCACTTGTCGTATCAAATCTACCGACTGATTACAGATACCATCGGTTGCCTATAACGATCACCGTTACCCTTTGGTAAAAACTTAGGCGTTTAGTGAACAACAAAGCTGTTTCTATTATAAACGCTCATCGAAGTCGTCAATGTATACGGGCTGCAACGTGAACTGGTGTTCGTGAGCACTAGTAATTATGTTGACAACGCAGTTGAAAGCAGCGTATAGTGACGAAACATCCTCGCCTATTTGAGACAGCGGGTCAATGCACATTTCCTATCGCAGCGTGAGCAACGTATCGATTTGACCATGTCACAACAAAGCGAAAGGTTGTAAAAGCAGGATCACTGAGGTGGGTACAGCCCTCAGCCACGTAGGCAATGAGGGCGGTGAAATGTTTACTCGCTTCTGCTTAGTTTTTGGGTTGTCGAGTCACTTGCGGTCCGCTGCCATCTTTTGTGCGACGTCGCTTAGTTTGGGTGCGCTGTCGATGACATCCGGCCAAGCAGCTCCAGCTCTGACAGTACAGCACTTGAATTTTCCGGGCTTAACTCTCGCTGAAAGTGTTTCCAAATTGCAGTCACAATTTGGAAAGCCAGATTTGTTTGGTTACAATGAATGGGCGTCGTACTACAGCTATAAACTGCGGCACGAACACGCGTGGCTTGTCGCTGTCGTTCAGCAATCAAAGGTATCGGCAATCTATGTCCGACCGGAAATTCCCGAGATAGCTTCGACAATTGGGGATCACGCTGGCATAAAAATCGGCGATCCGCTTTCGCGACTGATCAGATTGAGAGGCGAAGGTAATGTCGCTCCATTCTTTGACACGCAGATTTATCGCCTGAGCAACCATACCTATTGGCTCTATGAGATACGCCAGGAAAGAGTAAATGGGATAGGCTTTACACGGTCATTTCTGCATCCTCTGCCAAGTGGTGCAACGAAGGATCTACGGGACGGCTCCAGCGAGCGCCTTGCGGTCATCTTAGAAAAAGTAGGAAGCAACCGTCGGCGAGAGGAGTCGACTTACATACGAACTCGTTTGATGTGCGATTTCGGCGCGAAATGGAAAATAATTGGCACCACGGTGATTGCTGTGAGCAATCAACATTTTGATAGGGTGCTCTTGGACTGTCCCAACTCAAAGTATCGTTCAAATATCTACTTCCAGATTTAATCCGATTTAGAAAAATATTAACGCGCGCGCTTGTATTAATGCACGACCAGTGAATTCAAGAGGGAGTTTTCAGTGAATCAGAAGTTTATCGCGCTGATTTTGGTCTTGCTCATGCAATTTTCTGGCGGTCCACTCACTCTTGCCTCCGATAATTCGAAACTTCTCGGCCAAGCAAGGTCGACTGAAAGCTCCGGCTCGCAGGCAGTATCGTCTGCTCACCGAGCATGTCGGGTAGCATACGATGACCCAATGATTGCGGCGGCTACACCGCAGCCCATTCGTGTCAGGCAGCGTATGCGGTCTCGGCTTCCGCGCCGTCTCGTCAAAGCTCAACTATTTCCGTCAGATCCATCAAAAATTTGGATAACCGGCATTCGGGGTCTCTACAAAAGGGCCGGTTTGCAGAACCCAAGCGGCGCTAGGTTGTGGAACGCCGACGATCCTGGTCCTAACGGCCCCATGGAGCTGATTTGGGCAACGAGTAATTCTCCGGGCTTCACAGGATACATGCTGGTGATCAACGGCGTGACACAAACGCAGAACGGATGCTTTGGGGATTCGAGCGGTGGCGGCACACAAGCTACTCTTAACACTCCCTGCGATGGCGACCTCAACATCATCCAAGTTCAAGAAACGACGACAACCCACATCTACTATTCAGACCCGGTTTATCTTTATCACTCGTGCCGCAGCCGCGACGAATACCCGACTCCGAAGAATAGTTGTCAGCAACAAACCGGACAATTCGCTGGGGGTCCGGTCGACATCGTTTCCGGAAGGCTCTGTTATCAATATCAAGATTTTGCACTATCCGGACCTTTTGGTTTGGAATTCACGCGCACGTATGACAGTAGGTCTGCGATATTTGAAAATTTCGGTTCAGGTTCATGTTTAGTGAACATTCCTACAGGAGAGTGCCTTACCCAAGATTTGAGTTCTGGATGGTGGCACAGCTATAGCGCGTTTCTCTTAATCGAAAGCCAAGGCAGCCAGGTAATGTTCTTTGATGAGACGCATCACAAAGTCTATTTCGCAGCCGTTGGCGTCGGACAGACTGTCAAAGAACCCATCGAGGGAGACTCGCTGACCGAAAGTGCTGACGGTTCGACCTATACGGTGAAAACCTGGCACGGGAAAAAATACCAATTTCACTGCTGCAACCCAGCAAACTATTTGGCGTACCTTACATCCATAACTGATCGAATCGGTAACCAACAAATCATCACGCGCGATGGGCAAAATCGCATAGATCATGTTACCGATGCCCTGGGGCGTCAATTGCTATTTAGCTATGATGCAAGAAATCGTATAACCCAGGTTGTGAGCTCACCCTCGGGAGCAAAAGTTACTTTTGGCTATGGCCCCGTCACCGGCTGCACAATCGACGAGCTGTGTTCTGCGACCGACAACATCAGCCCGGTGGCGGGAACATATCATTATCAATATTCCGATGACGACGTAACCGAAGGCACCTTGGTCACGGACACTGCGCATGATCTCACCCGAGTGACCGATCCCAATGGCAATATACACGAACAAAATACTTATCAAATCCTCAAACCGTTCGGTTACCGTGCCGGTCTCGCGTACGTACAAACGCAAACGAAAGGTGGACAAAACACCCTAAACTTTAGTTACCCCAGCGCACCAGACAACAATTCGACGGTTATTACCGATGAGTTGAACCGAACGACGACGTACACATTCGATCCTTACCTGAGGGTGCTCACTTCTGTCAGTGGCCCCATCTGCAAAATTTGTAACGGGAATCAGTCTGTAACATATACCTATGACAATTTTGATCGGATGCTTTCAACCACTGACGGAGATGGCCCGACACATACGATCACGTACGGTTATGCTGATGATACAGTTGCAACGTACACAGGCGGTATTTCTTACATCATAAATCCCGTATTACATATAACGTCCGCTTCGCAGCCCCTTTCGAGTGGTACTAATCGGCTAACCAACTATACTTGGTACCCAGCGGGCGGACTAAATCAAGACCTTCTCAACGTTACAACAATCCCTTCGGCTGACACGACCGGAAACAGCAAGAAAATAACAGATACGTACGATAGCCTCGGACTTGGCTTACTCCAATCTGAGGCTGTTAGTGGTTATATCCATGGAAACCCGGAAACCCATACGACAAGCTTTACCTACGACACCGCCGGACGCGGGAGACTCACAAAGATAAGTGGTCCACGTGTCCCCCCCGACGTTACGCAACAAACAACGTTCAATTATTACTCGGATAGCGGGTCTGACTGTCCGGTGATGAACGATCTTTGGTGTGCCGGACAGCTAAAAAATGTCGTGCGCCAAGTCAACGCTTCCAAAACACTGACCACAACATTTGCAACTGATTCTGGCTACAACACCTATACTGTATATGGGCAACCAAGAAGCGTCAATGATCCGAACAATGTTTTTGTTGACCTAGACTTTGACCCAACTGGCAGCCTCACAAAGCGCACGGTAAAGGACACAAGTGCGATCGTAACGTCCCTGTCATACGATCCGGGTCATCGGCTTACTGCGCTCACGGCGCCGAATTTAAACGGCGTAACATATCAGTACGATGCATCCAATAATTTAACCAAATTGATTCGCACTAACGCAAGTAACCTTCAGGAAGAACAGCTGTTGTACGGCTACGACGTCATGAGTCAAATGACGTCGGAACAGGCGCAAAGTTGCACGTCTCCCGCGATCCTCTGTTTAACCTGGAGTCGCAAGCAACAAGAAAATTTTCAGCCCGACAGCTTTGGCCGCTTGAAAGAAGTGGATCATCCCTGTCTGCCAACCTGCGATAAGATCCTGTATGGATATGATGGCGCTGGCAACCTCCAAACGGTTCAAGATGAAAACCATACTAGCACGAACACAACTTACGGATATGACTTCGCAAACCGGCTAACCTCAATTGTCCAGAAATTGGGAACCGGAACCATAACGACTAGCTATGGTTACGATATTCAAGATAACGTCAATCTTGCCACAGATCCTAACTTGAATCAAACTACTTACGCAACCGACGATTTTGGGCGGTTACGCTCGCAAAATGCGCCTTCAACCAGTGGCCTCACCGCCTATACCTACGATTATGCCAACAACCTACTCACAAAAACAGATGCTAACACTGCGACGACCACCTACACCTATGACGCGACCGACCGAGTACTAACCTCCACTTCCGCACTCAACCCCTTACCCAGCGAAATGTCTACATGGACCTACGACGGCACTGGTGTTGCAAATGGACAGGGGCGACTCACATCGGTTACCGATCCTTCCGGACAAAACAACTATACGTATGATCGCCGCGGAAATATCGTAACTGAGGCACCTCATATCACTTCAAGCGCCTATAGCCTTACGTACGGTTACGACCCCAACGGAAATCGCAATTCCATCACGTATCCCGACGGTAACGTAGTCACCTATACATATGACTGGGCTGACCGGCAGCTGACGGCTAAGTTTGGAACCACACAAATTGTTAATTCAGCGACTTACGCTCCGTACGGGCCTTTAACTAGCTTGGTCCTTGGCAACGGCACAACGAACGGCACGACGCAGACCACCGTATACGATCTGAGGTATCGTCCGTCGGACAATAAGCTTGTGAACACAGTAACCCAGACATCGATCGCGGACTACCTCTACGCGGAAGATCCTGTTGGTAACATTACTCAAATACATGACAACCTCAATAACAACTATAATCGTGATTTCACTTACGACGATCTCAATCGACTGTTGCGTAATGATTCCGGCTCATCACTTTGGGCCCACGCGACGAACGCCTATGACTCAATTGGAAATCTTACGTCTGCCAACATCGAACGTCTTACTTTTGCGTACGTGCAAAACGGCTCGTCGCAAAATACGCCCAAGCTAGCGTCAGTCACAGCTAGCCCAAATCCATTGCCTACCCCAGTTGTCTATGACGCGGCCGGCAATGAAACCGCGGTTGGCTCTGCAACCTATTCTTATTCAACGCGCAACCTGCTAGCGTCGGGTGACGCCCTTAACTACAAGTATGATTGGCGTCGCATTCGCGCCCAAACCACAGGGACTCCCGGAACCCGAAACTCGCTTTACGACTTTGCGCTCAATATGATCTCTGAATCTTCCTTAACCAACTCGCAAATGATTCACGAGTACATTGGGTTTGCGGGTCGCCCGGTTGCTCAAGTTGAAACCATTGCGGGGGTCACAAGCTTTTATTACAATTTTACGGATCACCTCGGTGCACCACTAATGCAAACGAAACCCGATGCTTCCATTTATTGGCAGGCTGAATACGAGCCCTATGGGAAAGTCTTTGCGTTGCGGGCCGGTGATCAGCACCAACCCATTAGGCTTCCTGGACAAATCGCGGAGCAGTTCGATACGGGCAAAAACGGCGCCACAGGAAAATCATACAATGGCTTCCGTTGGTATCGGCCACAATGGGGCAGATACACGCAAGCTGATCCGCTCGGCCAACTAGCGGGTGCGAGCACCTACGCCTATGCACTCGATACGCCTATTGGAGCAGTCGATCCGCTAGGATGGTTAACGTGCCCACCTTTGGGTAGCTTGGGCGCGGACCTGGTGGCTGCCTTAGTGGACTTCTCGCAAAAACGTTGGAACCTTAACTGGCCGTCTGGAAAAGGGCCCGGGATAAAGCAGCTCGCTCTATTGCCCGAAATAGCGGCAATGGCACATACTGGCGGTCCCCTAGATCTTAAGAACAATTTCGGCAAAGTAAATCTTAGTGGTTTGGAAAATGGGCTTGGACTTTCCGGCTTGCAGATGTATCAGGCCTGGGATCAGCTAGGCAACTATGCTTACGGGGCCTACACGTTGGCGGCAGGCGTGCCGGAGCGATACGCCTTGAGATTTGCAAGTCAGGGCGTAGTTGAACAAGGCGGCAAAGGCGATCCGGGTTGGAGCAAAAGCGTTCTTGGTCTGAAACGACTTGAAGATCCTAACGGCGGAGTCCCACCATTTGGAGACAACCCCGCAGACCAAGCCCTGATTATGCAAGGATTTGATTTTTTCAAAGCCTACAACAAAAATAAGAATCGCGTTCCTTGTAATTGTTGATGACGAGTTGAAACTTCTGGATATCTGGGAGGCTGGATAAACTGACGCTGTCTTTACGATCATTATGCGGCATGGCTTTTGGTTTTTCAATGCTTGGCGCAGCCGTGGTATTAGTCTGGGTCCCGGTGACGAATCCCGACTCGTATCGTGGAGCCGAGGGTCTAACCTCTATGTTGGCCGTGGGTGGGTGCCTTGCGATATGGTTTCTTCGAGCGGGTGGGCGGCGCTCACGATTTCAAATCGCAATCGCCCTAACTTGCATAACGCTGAGTCTCGCGACCTTGGCATTTATCTTCTTAGATCCACTTGCAGCGGCACGCCTCCTCTGGCAAGTCTTACCCTTGGTGACCATAGCGATCGCCTGGTGTCTACTGTGGTCACCATTTCGAAATGGACACGTCTTAGACGTATCTCTATTATGGGTTATCTTCGGCCTAATTCTGGACTTCTTTTGTATCGTAACTGGCTACCTTATTGATTCATCGGTGGGCTCGGCTTCAATCCTTTTTTCCGTAGCGGTTGCGGCTCCATGGGTTTCTCTTGCATTCCTGATCTTATTCTTTCCAACTGTCAAAATAAAAACTTGGGCTGCGGTTCCAATCTTGACCGTGGCTCTCGGGTGGGGCGTTTACGTTAGTGGTGAGGCTCTGGCACTTGCTGCGGCGAGTGAAATCCATGCCCCATAAGCGTACCCCCTGCAGGCGAAGAAAGCTGCTGCTTACACGAGCGCATCGAGGTCGGAATTTTAGTTCGTACCTAGCTTCCAAGGCGCTAGGTCGGTTTCCGTAGTCCCGCCTCTTGTCGGGTTTCGTTTATGAGATTCGCCGTGTTCTGAAGTTGACGCTTGTGGTATGGATCAGGCAAGTATGGTGCTTGTTTTTTCATCACGGCGTAAATGGCAATCATTCGGCGGTATGAGCTTTCAGCGCCGTCTGGATTCTGACTCTTGGGCGGTGCCTGAGGACCTTGACTAATTGCCAACCCTGATAAAGCTACTTCCAGTTCCGCTTCATAATAAAAAAGCAGACCCAGGTTATTATCCTTAATTCCTTGTTTGTAGCAAGGAGCCACCTCGTCAAGTAGCTTAAGACTATCATTCCGAAGAGCGCCGTAGTCGCGATTCTCTCTCGCCTCTTGCACCTTTTGACCGAGGTGGATTAGGGTATCCTCGCAATCCGCTTTCGTTAGAAACGGCACGCCCAGCATTTGAATACTTAGACCTATAGCCGACAAAACTCGCTTCATATTTCTCTCTAGAAAACCTCAATAAGGGCTTAGGACAAATCGAACGTCGCTTAATAAATGGGTAGAAGAAGCGCATCAAAGTTTAGTACAATGTTATAATCCGATTTTATAATCTAAATTATGACAAGTGTAGTTTGCGTGACAGTTTTACTTTAAGCATTTGTGGGTTCATTACCTACTCGAGGTTATGGCGTCGTCCCGATCCGATTCAATTGGGCGATAGCGCCGAGCGCACCTATACTTATTATCCGCTTGGGAAACGCATAGAATTGATTGAAGTATTACCTTTTTGACCGGACTGATGAGCTTTTTTCTTCTGTCAACAGAGCGATGCGCAGACCGTAGTGATTCATGAAGGAGTCAAAAGGGGCGGAGAGCACAACATTCGCGCCGTTCTTACGCAAGGCTTCACCTCTCCCGCGATCCCCCTGTTTAACCTGGAGTTCAAGCAACAGGAGAATTTTAAACCCGACGGCTTTGGTCGGTTGGGTGAAGCGGATCACCCCTGTATAACAACTTGCGATAAGATCCTGTATACATATGACGCAGCTGGAAACTTCTGAACAGTTGAAGATTGAAACCACACGAGCGCGAACACGACATACGGCTACGACTACGCAAACCGGCTAGCCTCAATTGTCCAGAAATTGGGAACCGGAACCATAACGACTAGCTATTGGCCGGAGGTGGGATTTTCAGACCAGCTCGTACCGTGGTTTGGACTCTCTTCTGCTCAGCCTCGCATGACAGTAGGCTAGATGCGAAGCACGAGGATTGGTGACGCCAAACCTATGACATTTTGAACTGAGACCGGTCCCCAATAGCGGGAATCCCAGCTCTGCTTGCGGGGCGCAAAAAGCCATAACATTTTCGGGTGCACAGTGTAATTTGTTATGGTCCAGCTGTCTAAGATGCGTCCGGCCCCATCTTTAGCGAGATTCCGACTCTGGGATAAGAGTGCACCATTGACCGAGACGCCTCTATCGGTGATCGTCACAGCATCGCCTTCGACAGCTGCGACAAGCTTGAGCAGTGGCTCGACGCCGCCTTGACAGGTACCGGGACCCAGGTAACCACGCTCGCGGCCAAGCAGCGCCGCCGAATAGGGCGGACACACCGCGATCATATCACCCCTCTTGAGGGGATGAGTCAACGGGGTGATTCTATAGAATCCGAGCGGCATGCTTGCGGTAAAATTGATACGCAAATCACCAACCGAGTTCAGAAGCGGCGAGATGTAGACTAACAGACCAAGCGCAACTACGATGGAGACCCATCGCTTTTGTGGGCTATCTGACGACTTGTTCCCTGAGGTCGACCTCATTCACTGTCCGCATTCAAGTCTGGCCCAGCTCGTTGGAAGTCTACGACTTGCCATTGCAAGCCGCTCGAGTGGGCGCGCACGAAGCGTCCGACCTTGGGTTGCAGGTCGGTAGCAGTTCGAACGCTCGTATGGATTACCGCCAATACACGCCCCGCATCGATCACAACGACGCCCTCGCCTAGGGTGTTGCATCCAGCCGCGACAAGCTTGCCAGTGTGCGGGTGACCAAAGCGGGTTGCGCAGTCAAGCAGCGGTTTGCCACATTGGCTTGAGAGCTGCTCGGGATCGACTGCATTTGCTCCCCTCGCGCGAGTTTCAACCAACGGATCCTTGAGTGACTCTGGAGGCTCAAGGCTTCGTTTTGGAATTTGTAAATCTTGATAGACTATCCGAATGTTCATTTCCGTTGCCAGTGCCATTGCCCTAGATTTGAACTCATCCGTGCCGCTAATGTGAAGCCCTTTCGCCCACTTTTCGCGACACAGCATAAGCCCGGCGCGAATGTTGTCGTCGCCCATGTCTTTGAAGACCACTCTCTGGCCCTCGTCACGGAAGATGGCGACTCCGTTGCAGAGATAATTCACGCCTCGATCGTCGGCAGTCCAACACAAGGTGTCTAGTAGGGCTTTTCTGGGTGTCTCCAAGCCCACCACGGCACCAATCGTGATCTCCGATTCTCGGTGTCTGTCTCTGCGATCACGATAGCGGAGCCCGCGCAGCGCATGTCTTGCGTCCATGTCGCCTACCTGTGCTTGCTCGGTAAGCCATCCCCGCCAGGCTCCTGGACGGCCAACGTTTTGCGCTGCCTTGAGATCTTCGCGTTCTTGGCGAATCCTCAGTCGCAACGCCTCACGTTTAGTGGCAGCAACGTAAACTCGAAGGGAGTGCAGAAGTTTCTTGTTTCCGGTAACCGTAGACGTCTTGATTCGTCCGCGCGCCGCCAGATTTTCAGCTCGCAGTCTTTCGAAACGTGCTTCTTCGCTGGTTCTTTGTTGCTGCCAGGCCAACGCGTTTTTACAACCTTGCGTGCACTCCCATTCAGTCTTAGCCGCGGCGTATTTCTGATACAATGCCTCTCGTTCAGCCCGTCGATGCTTCCGTCGCATCCCGTGACCTTCAACTTGCTGACGGTACGATTTTATCCCCAGATCCGGTAGCGAGTCTTGGTGATGGGTGCGTTCATGGGACGGGGAATCCCTAACCGGTTCATACGGACCCAGACATGCTTCCATTCTGCGCAACGAAGCGAATCGCCCGATATGGCTTGCCTTGGCATGCAGCTTCTCGGGGCAGTCACGGTCGACGACAACTGCTCCGCTGCCGCTCTTGCGGTATTCGAGCCCGAAGTACGCAAGGGACTTGTGGACGCACTGCCAGTCTACAGCTGGCTTTTGTAGTGCGCGCTTGAGATACTTAGCCGGTTCTTTTCCCACCCAATCCTGGAAACTCTCGAGACCGCTCCATGCCGAGAAGTCTCGGGCTCTCGTCGTGGGCACTGCTTTGGCTTCATCTGACAGATTGCGCTGTCTGCGCACGACGTATGGAGCATCATCATCTCCGAGCTCGACGCTGTGTGGCCCTGGACTGTGGCTCCAACCATGCTTAAGCTCCAGTTCCCTGCACACTCGGTCCAGGATAATCCAATCCCGTTTTGGATAAACAGACTTCAGCGTTTCCGGATGAATCCGGTTGACACCAACGTGTGCATGAACATGGTCTGTGTTGCGGTGCACGGCGCCGATCCACTGATGGTCGTGCATCTTCATTGCTGTTAGCGTAGCGGTTATCGCGTCGAAGGCCTGTGCATCGCTGGGATTCTCGCCGGCACGCCAGCTCAAAACGTAGTGGTAGACCGAATCATTCACCCGTTCGTTCATGAGTGCGATGCCTTCCATCTCCGCGGCGGCGGTCTTCACGCTCCACACGTTTTGGGAATGGCTAACAGCCGCAGCATGTCGGGTAATGTACTCGGTTAGAGCGGCGAAGCTGCTTTTGCCGTCAATGCGTCTGACGGGTACTTTGGCTAACACGGTTCAAGCGCCGGATCGTTTCTTGGATAAGATTGAGCGCAATACGATATTCGTAGGCGTGTTGGCGGTCGCTCGCGGCCAGGTGTTTGATCAGGCCTCCCTGGCGCCTGAGCTCTCGCAAGGCTTCCTGGTCGATGTGGCTGCTGATGGGGCGGTCTAAAGCGCAGCGTCGCAGATACTCGCTTACAGAGAGCGCGCAAGCATGAGCCTTTTTCGCGATTGCGTCGCGCTCGGGTCGGCTCATTCTGATGAGCTTGCTCAGCACTTTGCGAATCTCTACATGTTCCATTGCCATCTCGTAGGAAGGGGTCTCGGGGGCGCAGCCCCTGAGCGTGGAAGCCAAGGGAAAGCGCGAGAAGACGAAGTCGCCGAGCTGCTTTGCCTGTTGCGTATATCAATTGCTTGCGATTGTATATACGCGGGCCTACCTTGTCCCCTACGTTCCTCTCCCATTTTGCTGGAGCATATACCCGACATTGCCAGAAGTCGTCAACTCCTCTTGCGCATAAAGGATAGACAAACTCATGGCATGTCGCAAAAGGCGTGCACCAACCAAAAAATCGACGCGACGGCAACGTAGAGAGAAACAACGATGGCCCCACACCGGCAGATAGTATTTGTCACCCGGGAAACACTGCAGACCGTAAAAGCCCACTTGCTCAAGAAGGCCGAGACCAAAAACCCGAACGCCGCGCTACCACAGAAACTATCGCGTCCCCACATAATCCGAGCGCTCAGGGCTGAAATTGCAAGGATGTTCCGGCAGGGCTACGCGGTGGAAGACGTCATTGCTGTCCTAGCCGATAACGGGATTCCGATGGATCCTCGTACGTTCCGCGAGTACTGGCGCGTCACAAAGCGGAAAGGAAGTCATAAGGCACATGCACCGCCAGGTTAGACCGCAGAGGAGACGTCGCGTTGATCCACAACAAGCTTGGGCCGTAGGCCGCTTTAGGCAGGGCGGTTTAAGCTGGCAGCCCTTCGGGGGGGGCGTCAACTTGTTAATTGCGTATGCCGCCCCTGCTTTTCTGCCAAGCCGGCGCTCCGTGTGAAAGATAATTCGCTCGTAGCATGGGAAAGGGCCGGCGCCCCGGACCGAGCTTAGATCCTGGAACGAGTTTCGCGTGTTCCGGTCTGAAGGTGAGCGGCGGGCGCAACAGATTTCAGACTCCATTATGGCCTTTTTTGGCGTACCTGGGGACTACGGGCCCTAAGAGGCGTCGGTCGATTGCGCGATACTAAACCTATGGATAGCATCATGATGCTCAAGCCGTGCATTACGTGCGGCTCTCCGACAATTTTTTGCGGTCCTAGGATGCTTTCAGCTGGACGCGTTCATTGCGACGTCGTGTGTGATCGTATTGACGATGCGAGAATGCCTGGCGAATGGATCGATGCCTCGGAATTGATGCGGGGCGGTAGCTTGCACAACCGCCCCGAGTTGTGGATCGACTAACCGCTAGAAGCGCGGGAGCGCCAGAAGGTTATCGCTCCAGATTCCGTCCGCATAAGTTTGAACGTATTTGATGCCGTTCACACTCGTGCGCACACGTAGAAAAGCGACATCGCCACGCGCGTCTTTAACGTACGCTTCGCCGCCGCCTTCGACAAACGCAACCATTTGAGCTCTGGTGGAATCAGTGGTCGTGATTTCATCCTGCGTCCACCGCAGCTCGCTGATATGTTCGTGGAATCTGCCGCCAACCTGGCGGATAGCAACTATCCTAATCACGTGACCTTAGACCTTGGCTTTCTATGCGGCTTTCTCATGAAAGCCGCAAGGATTGCGGTCCGCCGGTCAAGGAAACTCGTTGCTGTCGGGCATGCGAATTTCCGCCACTGGCGAATTCCGCTTGTTTCGAAAGAAGAGCTTGCCGTTCAAGCGGTAGGCTCTTCATTAGTTTCCGAAGCGCAAAAACGCCCCGGAGCTTTAGGCTCGACGGGGCCGGGTTTTTAAATCTGCGGGCTGTCGTAAAAGGCAGGACGTAGACTCGCTGTTGCGCGAACTCGACCTATCGATACCCAATTGCGTCTGAGCTTGGTCAGGTAAACTTTGCTCAGACGCTTTATTTTTTTCTCACCGCTGCCCAGTTCCCTGTCAGCAGATCTCGGATCGGGCGCCGGTCGAAAAGGTGCAGCAGGAGTTCCTGCTCGCAAGAGTGCCGAGCTCGCAACCTCTCCACAGGCATGCCACAATCACTCACAAGGTGTAAGCGTCTGCCAGCGCGACGGCAGCGCAAACCGATTTTCCAAAGCGCAACGCGTCGGAGACCTTTGCTTATCCAGCTCCAAAGTGGTCGCCGGTGGAGTCTGCTGGCGCCGCCGCATTTACCTCGCAAAAATGCCAGCGTGAATTGGCAAGCCACCTCTTAAGCCCGGCACAACGCGCTCGCCGACGCCCTCAGTTTACGGAAATGGCATCCGCGGCGTGCAATTCGTCAACCAGCTGCTGGTGGCGCTGAAAGACGTCGGCAAGAGGCTCAGCAGCACCCTCTAGCGCAAACCGTTCCACGATCTTTCCGCACATGCCGAGAACGTAGTTGGTACTTTGTAGCAGATAGTCGGGCGATCCATTGAAGTGTTGGTCGATCGAAAACTTTATCGAGCCGTCATCGTTTAAATCGGCGAAAGCGTCTCTCAGAAAGCCGATCGATTGATGCGTTGATAGACTGCCGATCCGATAAATGGTCGGATAAAGCTCAGCCTTCCATCCCGGATCCAGCTTGCGAAGCTCATCCAACATAGGGCCAACCTTTGGGAACCCAAGTTTTTTCGCGACAGCCCTGTACGTGGCATCATCCATTGGCATTCGTCCGGCGAGAATCTGTGGCCCAAATGTTGCGGTTTTCACGAGCTCTGGACGGATCCGCACAACAGACAGGCAATCCTTTTCAATGGCAACGCGCAGTTTATCACGCAGTGTGTACCCTCGCGCGGTCATCCATCGCTCGAACGGTTCAGAATCATAAAAGTCGAGTGCCTTTTTCGGGTGATGTTCGCAGTATGCGACTTTGACGCTCGCTTCGAATTGCGACCGTACGATCGCAGGGATCTGTCGACCGACGTCTGCGCGATACAGCGCTAAAATTGCATATCCATTGCCGTATATGCCGAAGGCGAAGAGCGCGGTGGCCATTTTTAGCACGTCACCTTCGTTGTTCCGATCGATTTTTGGATAGCGTTCGATCCGTTGCAGCGCCCGCTCAAGCTCGTTGAGAGCGTCGGTATAGGTTGCTTCGATTCTGTCCGCTACCCCGGCGCCTAGCCGTTCATCATAACCCGCAGCATGTTTCATTATGGCCTTTTCTAAAAAATGGCGCCATCGCGCCTAGTTTGACGGCCCCTTACCCAGTCGCTGCCAAAAGGAAGGGGGACTCCGGAGAGTCCCCTTTGCGGTTAAGGACGGCTCGTGTGGATGAACTGAGCCACCGCGCTCGCAGCGATTGCAAGCTGAGTTATGAATCTCAGCCATCGATCGGCTTTCGCGGCCCAATCCGCCCGATGGCGCTTAGCCATAGGGGGAACCTCTAGTTTGGGAGCAGCTTCCGCTCGTCGCGGAGCTCTCCGAAAGGCCTTTCGGCCTCGAAGCGGTTTACACCACCATATTGTATCATAGCACGGGCGTCAAACCGACGTCGGATAAGAAAATGTTATCGCGTGCGTGCATTTGAAACGGGGTATATGGAACAGAACAATCTGCGGGCAGACAAAGAGAAGAAGCTGCTCGAAATCGTAGCGAACTGCCAAGACCAACTGATGGAGGCGCTTTGCTCATCGTCGGTGTTTGGCAATCGTGGAACGGAGACGCCGGCGGAAGTGCGCGAAGAGGACTACGTCGGAGAATCTGCCCTCATGTCGGATGTGAGGGTCACCGCAACGCACGGCGATTTTTCTCTCACGCTCGGGGGGCCTGTAACACTAACGTCGTTTCGTCCGCCGACCGCATCCGGATTGTTGCACTACAAGATCCGAAAAGGCTCTTCGGATGACTTGGTCGACGAGCGCATTCCCGGCGTGTGGCGCGGGGACAAATTCGTTCTTGACGGTGCCGCATTGGTGACGGCGCTTCAGTCGGCGGTCAAAAATCGGTGATCAACTCAACCAAGCTAAGAGGCGGCCTAAGTAGTGCCTGTTGGGGCGGGCTTAGTCGGAGCGGCGCCCCTTAGCCCTAGCCCTATGGCTGATAGCGCAGTGTGAAGGACGAGGACGCAAGCGCGGACTCGAGCGCCCTCCGCTTTCGGAAAGGCACCCTTGGCTATCATGCTGTCAACACCGGGTTTGAAATAAGGATCCAAAGAGTCGAAGAACCGAGAATCATCCTCGGCGGTCAACGAGCGTTCAAGATTATGCGCGAAAGCGTTACGAAGCTCACCGAGCGCCTTCATAAGCGTAGCTACGTCACGCGGTAGTTCCATGCTCTTTCGAAGCCGTCGAATCTTTTGTTCGTAGGACAAGTCGTCTATCAACGCTTGTGATGCCGGGAAATGGTGAGCCAGCAACTCGTTGACGTCCGCTTCGATATACAGGTGTCCTCGAAGAACCGCAACTAAGTCTTCGTCGCTAGTGATAGCGACGAAGAATTGATGCTCCCTTTCCGAGAGCATCTCATAAGGATGCGACGGATCACCGCGGTAGCGGAGAATATCGCCGATAAAATTGTTGTTCATTCCTCGCCGCAAGCTCGTCGTCCGCGCACGCGCTATTGCTTCTTAAGATTTGCGTGCTTAGGGCAACGAGCGAGGCGAAATTCGCCGGGAGTCGTACCGCCCCCATTACCGACACAGGCGCAACTCGACCAACGCAAGATGCGATTGGAATGGGTTGACTCGATTGGTCCCCCAGGTGCGCTTGAAACGTCGACTCGAACCTGCCCGTCCACAATCGATGGTCCAAGCACAGCCTCGAGTTCTTCCTTCGTCCAGAATTCAATCATCGTGGCCTCTCTCTATTGTCGTTGCGCACGCACAGAGCGGCGTCGCAATCCATTTAGTTTCCAGAAAATTGACGACCACGGGATTCCCAGCATTCATATGCGTTCTCATCCTTGAAGGCTTGCCAAGTCGCTCCAAAGTCTGCCCAGGTGCGTAGTCCCTCTTAGCCCGTTTCTCTTCGTCGGAAAGTTTATTGTATTGCGCGTATGGATCGCGCAGTGCTGCCAAGTCAACTGCAATTGACTCAGCAAGTCCGTATACCGCGATTGCCTGATCGTCGGTTAACGCCGTGGCGACATCCGGGGCAGCGATCCGATCCAAAAGTCGTTTTACTGGGGGGTCCCACTTCGCAACGTCTACGTTCCCCTGACTTCGCGCAACCCACTGAAATTCTTCGAGGTTTTTCAAGAGCGCCTTGATTTGGCGGACGACACCCTCGTCGTGGCGTCCCGATTTTCATGATTAACAGGCATTGCCTCTAGGTCGTTGTCGCTCTCTGCGTGATATCGGCTCAGCTAGAAATTCTGTGGGTATTCAACAGTCTGAGAGGGGATCTAGTTATGGCTATCAGGGTCACAAATCTCCATAAGATCGAGGAAAAGATCAATGAAGTGGTGAGACTCGTAGTTGCGGCACGGGAACAGCTTCACAACCACGTCTCCGCCAATCCCCATTCTACTGTTCAGACAATACCGGCGGTAATCTGGGAAAAGCTTACAAGGGCAGCGGACTTCTATGATGAGGTGAACGCGTTTCTTACGCAGGTCGGGAATGGATGACAAGCACCGACTATCGGACGCACCGCGCAACATTTTTCAGGAATTGCGGCACTTCGTTGCAGAATTGAATCCCACAGAAACGAGCGAAGCGGCTCTTGAACTTATCGACAACCTTGAAACGCAAGTAACACAATGGTCGACCGCCCGGCACATTGAGAACCAAGACTTACGTGAGAAACTCGAGCAATCTAAGCAAATGGCATTTGCCGACCCGGTAACAGGGCTTTCGAACCGCAGGCTCTTTGACCAACGCCTCCTCGAAGAGTGGATAAAGTCAGTACGAACTAAGGCCCCACTGGGCTTGCTGTTGATTGACGTTGATCGCTTCAAAGCTTTCAACGACTCCTATGGCCACGCAGCGGGCGACGCATGCCTGCGCAAGATCGCTACCGTCATCAAAAGGGCTGTGGACCGCCCGGACGATCTCCCCTGCCGCTATGGTGGCGACGAATTTGCGGTCATTCTGCCTCAAACCGACGAAGCGGGAGCTAGGCGTAAAGCCGATGCTATTCGTAGCGTGATAGCGTCATCCGAATTTACTGAGCGTGGAACGACGCGTGCCTTTCAAGTTTCAGTAAGTGTTGGGGTGGCCAGCATGGCGGGCAGCCGTGATTTCTCTCAAACAGACCTGATCTCGGCCGCTGATGCTGCACTGTACCGAGCCAAAGACCTGGGGAGAAATGCGGTCGTCGGAGCTTCTAACCGCGATTGTCAACCAAGAATTGTCGATCCACCTGCCCTTGGATGTATAAATAAGCTCTCATTCAAGCAGCTGGATCAAGAAATAGTCTGCAGTTCCGATCATGTCCAGCTTGTCGCAGAAGGAAAACGCTTTACCGGGCTGGTCTTGGCTGTCGACGATCACTTGATGATCCAAAGTGTTGGACGCGGTAAGGCGGTTGTGCATGACCTCGCAAAACTGAGCCATAAACCGGTCATCGGAGAAATGATTTGCGTGATGTATCACAAGCAACGCGCGCTTGTCGTCGATTTGATACTTCATCGTCAGCACAGTCGCGGTTATGATCGCTGACTCAGTTTCTTCAAATGCAAGCGGTCTCGAGTCATGACGTAAAACCAGTGGGCCCCGAAAGTCTTTATTCGCTTCCAGGCCGCCGGATTGACCCGCTGAGGCGGGTCTATCCAGCTTTCGTTTTGTGCTTCATGTTGATTGTGCTGTCGTTGTGGGTCAGCACGCAGTATACGGCATGGGCTTTTGGATATCAGCCGGCACTAGGTAAACCGCTATTTAGTCGCGTGTTCTTGCCCTTCGACGCGATCGTGTGGAATATTCGCTTCAATCATTCTGGGGCCGATGCTCATGCGCAGGCAATTTTTAAGTCCGAGAACATGATATTCTTGCTGGGCGGCGCTGCAGCGGTAATTGCGTCAGCAATATTCTTCGCAGTACGCCGCGCAGGTCCAAGAAGGCCAAGTGCTTTGTACGGCTCCGCTCATTGGGCCGATGTAAACGAAATTGGCGCAACCGGGCTTTTGGACCAGGGTAATGGTGTCTATGTCGGCGCCTGGGAAGATCCACGCTCAGGACGCGTTAAGTACCTACGCCATGACGGGCCCGAGCATCTCATGGTTTTTGCTCCGACCCGTTCTGGTAAAGGCGTCGGCCTTATAATTCCGACACTCTTGTCGTGGCGACATTCGGTGCTCGTCAACGACATAAAGGGTGAAAATTGGGAACTCACCTCGGGCTGGCGGAGCCGAGAGTTAGGTAGCCTCTGCCTCAAATTTGACCCAACCAATAACGATGGGACCAGCATACGTTTCAATCCGTTGGCTGAGATCCGCCTCGGTACCGACGACGAAGTCCGGGATGTGCAAAATATCGCCATGATGATCGTCGACCCAGATGGTAAGGGGCTGAACGATCACTGGGCCAAGACGGGATTTAGCCTCCTCGTTGGCACGATTTTGCACGTCCTGTATGCGGAAGCCGACAAGACACTTCGCGGTGTTGCGACGTATCTTGCTGATCCACGCTTTCAGATAGTCGACCAGATGTTTGAACACATGCTTCAGGTTGCACATGATCCGACTGGCGCGAAAGGCTGGAAGGATGCAGATGGCAGGCCGACATGCACGCATCCCGTGGTTGCGCAAAGTGCCAAAGACATGCTCAACAAGGCCGATAATGAAAGGTCCGGAGTACTCTCCACCGCGATGAGCTTTCTCACGTTGTATCGGGATCCGATTGTTGCTAAGAATACCGAAGTGAGCGATTTTAAGATTTCGGATCTTATGAACGCGGACCACACCGTGAGCTTGTACCTTGTCGTGCTGCCGTCAGACAAAGATAGGCTCAAACCGCTCATTCGGTTGATCATCAATCAGGTAGTGCGGACGCTTGCGCAGCGTCTCCGCTTTATGGATGGTCATACTGTTGCTACGTACAAGCACCGGCTGCTCATGATGATTGACGAATTTCCCGCCCTTGGCAGGCTTGACATTTTGCAGGAAGCGCTCGCATTCGTCGCGGGCTATGGCATCAAGGCTTATCTCATTACTCAAGATCTTTCGCAGTTATACGCAGCGTACGGTAAGGAAGAGGCAATCATGGCGAACTGTAACGTGCGTATCGCTTTCGCACCAAACAAGATAGAGACTGCAGAGGTATTGTCAAAAATGGCTGGCTCTGCAACGGTCGTAAACCCGACGCACAGCTATTCAGGAAGTAGAATGGGCGCACTCATGCACGTGGTCGCAGCTGAACAAGAAATAATGCGACCCCTACTAACTCCCGATGAAGCGATGCGCTTGCCGCAAGACGACGCGTTGATTTTTGTTGCGGGGAACCCACCAATCTACGGCAAGAAGATCCGCTTTTATCAAGATCCGACATTTTTAGCGCGCGCAACAATTCCAGCGCCAACGCATCGGCCGCCAAGTCAGCTAAACGAACTCGAGGTCGCAACGCTCTCAGCGGATCCAGTGGACTAACGTTTCGTACGTGGCTGAGCAGGCAGAACTACACGATCCGCTATCTGTCGCGCAGTGCCGACGGTTGCGTCTTGAACAGAAGCTGAGGCGGGAACTCGGACCAGTAGTGCTGGCAGCGCTCGCTGATCCAGATGTGGTTGAAGTGATGCTTAATCCGGATGGTCGGCTGTGGATAGATACTTTTGGTGTCGGAATGCGCGACACAGGCGAGCGGATGAAGCCCGCGCAGGCAGAGAGCCTTTTAGGAACGATCGCGATGATGCTCAACACCGTAGTGAACAGCGAGCACCCGATCCTTGAAGGCGAGCTGCCGATAGACGGCAGCAGGATTGGAGGGGCGTTGCCACCAGTCGTTTCGAATGTAACGTTTGCGATTCGCAAGCGAGCAGGGCGCGTGTATACACTGGCTCATTACATGCGATCGGGAATGCTCAAAGTAGAGCATGCCGAAACCCTTCGCGCTGCGGTAAATGCGCGCGAGAACATCTTAATCGTGGGCTCGACAGGCTCCGGAAAAACCACGTTTGCGAATGCTCTGCTCCATGAGATCGTTTCCCATACAAACGCGACGGAGCGCATCATCATCCTCGAAGATACAGTTGAATTGCAGTGTGCGGCCAAGAACCGGGTCGAGTTGCGGACGACCGAGCACGCCAGCATGACAAAGCTGCTTCGGGCTACAATGCGGCTGCGCCCTGATCGAATCGTTGTTGGCGAGGTCCGTGGTGGGGAGGCCTTAGCGCTCCTGAAAGCATGGAACACCGGCCATCCGGGCGGCATCGCTACAGTCCACGCGAACAACTGCGTAGCGGGTCTCATTCGGCTTGAACAGCTAATTCAGGAGGCTAATGTCCCGCCTCAACCTCGGCTCATAGCGGAGGCTATTGACCTGATCGTTTGGATAGCGCGCGTGCCGGCCGGACGTCGGTTGCAGGAGATAGCGCGCGTACGAGGCTGGAATTCAGAAACCGGCTACGTGCTGCACAAAGTTCTCCCATAGCCGAACGAGAGTAAGAATAGTCGGCTTAGGCTTAACGCATTAACATGGGCATCGCCATTGTCGTGCCGATTGAGCGGCTGCTCGAAATCCTCGACTACCCGCGGGTAAGAGATGGCAGGGAGAAGTTTGCCGCGATGAAGCGCAGTTAGCGCCTACGTTAATTATCCACAGCCCATCCTCAAGGTATCCGCACGCTGTATATGAGAACCGCGTAGTGGTCAGAGATAATCGAACAGGCGTTCGAGTAGGCTAGCAAGAAGCCCAAAGCTTAATTCACCTGCTTCTCTCGGGGTTGAGGTCGATGAAGACGCCGTCGCGCAACGGCAACACGCGCTCCTTTACGATCGCGGATCTGTTTGCTGGAGCGGGTGGCATCACCGAAGGTTTTCGCGAGGCTGGATTCGTGCCCGTCGTCGCCGTCGAGTCCGACAAGTGGGCGGCGGCGTCCTATCTCAAAAACTTCGGCGACCACGTGTTGGCGAGCCCCATCGAGAACGTCGAAGTCAGTCGGCTTGAAGACGGGTTGAACTGGGATGGAGCTGACGCATCCGGCCAGCCGAAGAGAGTCAATACGCCACACATTGATGTGCTAGTAGGTGGCCCGCCTTGTCAGGGGTTCAGCCCCCTCGGCCGCATGACCGATTGGGAAAAGAGTGATCCGCGCAATCGTCTGTGGCGCGATTATATGCAAGTCGTCGAGACGATTCGCCCACAAGTATTTGTCGTCGAGAACGTACCGGAGCTTCTAAGGTCGGCGGAGTTTGAGAGCTTAAAGAACCGAGCAGAAAAAAAGTTAGACTATGAGCTGTCGTTCGGCGTTCTTAACGCCGTCAACTACGGGGTACCCCAGGTTCGTCGGCGCGCAATCATAATCGGCAGTAGGATCGGCAAGGTGTGTCTCCCACCCGAGACGCTGGAGCGTCGCACGGTGCGCGACGCTATAGGCGACCTCCCGCTCAAGCCTACGGGCGAAGATATGCACCTTCCTCGAAAGCCGACGAAGACAAGCATGGAGCGTTACAAGTGCGTGCCGCCGGGCGGGAACCGTTTCGATCTGATGAGGAAGCGGCCTGACATAACTCCACGTTGCTGGCTGGAAAAGCCAACCGGAAGCACGGATGTATTCGGGCGCATGGAATGGGGAAAACCGTCGCCGACCATACGCACCGAGTTTTTCAAACCAGAGAAGGGTCGATACTTACACCCAAAGGCGCATCGACCCATAACGCTCCGCGAAGCAGCTCGGCTGCAGACGTTCCCAGACAGCTTTGTTTTTGTCGGCGCACCAGTGCAGGTAGCGAAGCAGATCGGGAACGCCGTGCCGGTTCAACTGGCGTGGCATATCGCGCTCCACATCCGAGCTGCGCTAGAGAGTGCTTCTAAGCACGATCGGGACTTGGAGCTGATCGAAGCCGTTGGCGCTTAGCAGTGCCGCGACAACCCGGCGTTAAGGTCAGACTACGTGAATACTTCACCGCGAATCTCGGGAGAGTACTGGACAATAAAACGCTTCGGCGCAAGTTCGGCGAAAGCGCAGACTCGTGGACGAGGAGAGTCAGGGAGTTACGTGCTGAAGGTTATGATATTCAGACGCATCACGACCGAACGGACCTCAAGCCGGGCCAATACATCATGGTCAGCGTTAACAGGCGTCCCTCGTTCGAGCGTTCCATCCCGAAGAAGGTTCGAGCACTTGTCCTTGACCGGAACGGCAACACTTGCCAAATGTGCGGTATCGCCGCGGGTGAGGTTCATACATTCGACGGGAGGCCAGCTCGCCTTCACATCGGCCACATTGTTGACGAATCGCACGGTGGCACGCACGAGCCGCAGAACCTTCGCGCGCTGTGCTCGGTGTGCAATGAAGGTTCGTCTAATCTCACTGCACCGCGGCCTTCAGCGGTGCAGCTACTAACTCATATTCGGCGGGCACAAAGAGATGACCAACAAGCGGCCTACAAGTGGCTCAAGAAGAAGTTCGAAAGAGGCTAAGACGCTCACCAAGTCCGAGCAAATGAGCCTTGTTGGATCACGTGACACAAGCCCGGAACTACTAGTACGAAAATTACTAGCCCGAGAACAAGTGCGCTTCCGGATCCATCACCCGAGTCTCCCCGGGAAGCCCGACCTTTACATCCCGCGCCTACGGCTTGCCATATTCGTTAACGGTTGCTTTTGGCACGGACACGGTTGTCCACGTGGTCGGCAACCGAAAACAAACCGAGACTTCTGGTTGCCGAAGCTCCAACGAAATGCTGTTCGAGATGCAGAAGTTAAAAAGCAGCTCGGCCTCCGCGCTATAGAGCCGGTTGAGTTTTGGACGTGTCAACTGAACGCATTTCCCAGGCTGTGCGAGTCGATTGCTCGACGCTACAGGCGGGAGGGTGCTCCGCGATGACTGCGATACTCCCAGAGCTTCTGAAACTGCGCACCGCGTTCTTGACTAAGCTAAAAGCCGAGGTCCTGTTTGAAAAGACCGACAAAGAGGGGAAGAAGACCAATAATCTGGCGGATACGAGTAGTCGCGGAAGCAGCGCAATCGCGGCCAAATGGGGCGAGTCTATTCCGGGTGCTTATGGAACGCAAGCTGCGGAACAAACCTCAGGCAAGAAGTTTGACGAGGCAGTTGCCGACTTTCTAAAGCGCGGCTTCACCCTATTCTCAGGCTTTCGGCCCGGCGATTGGAGTTGGCAGGCCGAGCCGATCTATCAGTCCGATCAATACCAGCATCTCGCGGAGGTTATGGCTGCGCTAAAAGATCGCCCTGAACTGAAGACTGTTTTTGGTGAAGAATATTTGATAAAGCCAGACATTGTTGTCCGTAAGGTGCCGGTCACGCCTAGCGCATTGGGTGGTCGGTCAGGCGACGTGGCTCTCTACTCTCCCTTTGTTCAGGACGCGCAACTCGCGCATGGCAAACCCACCCTTCACGCGAGCATCTCGTGCAAGTTGACACTCAGGTCAGACCGCGCACAAAACGTCCGCACGGAAGCTCTAAACCTAATCCGCAACCGGAAGGGCAGAACCCCCATTTTTGTCGCGGTAGTCGCCGAACCCACCCCTCACCGCATGGCTTCGTTGGCACTTGGAACAGGTGACCTTGACTGCGTCTATCACGCCGGGCTCTACGAGCTTCAACGCGCCGTCAAAGAGGTAGGTAGCGAAGAGCAAGGCGAGTTGCTGGGAGACATGGTCAACGGTCGCAGACTGCGCGACCTCAGCGACCTCGTGCTCGACCTGGCGATATAGCCACGCGGTTTGAATCTCGCCATTTGGAGAGCCCTCTCATTACTATTGACGCCTGATCCTTCAAAGAAAGGACACCTTTCTAATCGAAAGGGGAAGCACTTAGGCGGGGATGGGTATGAGACCCCGTCCGTCGAGCTATCTGATTAGGACTCCTCATGCGGATCTGGCTCCTTGCACGCACGTTATCAGCCATCGGTCTCGCCCTAGCGTTATTTAGACCATGGTCGCGGTCCCGTAGAAAGAGAAGGCTGGGTGCACAGCGCACGCCGCCGGATTTCCAATCGTTGCTCGAGACAGCCTGGCAACAACGGCGACAAGCCTTCCCAAAGCCTGTGGATGTTCCGGCGCCAGCGGCGATCGAAGATAATCGTGTGCCCCCCGACTCGGCCACACCCGTATCGTTAGATATAAGCCGATTATCAAGCGCCTCTCATCTTGAGTCGAACTTCGAGTCCGAGCATGCTCGGGAGCAGAGTGCTGAGGAACCCAGTAGGTCTTCGGAATCTTCCGGTCATCTTCAGGATGACCAGGCAGTCAGCGACATCAGGTCTCCGGACGAGCTAATCGCCACGGTTACGCTACAACCGACCAGCTCAGCCTCGCTAGCATCTCGTTACGTTCCTCCGGCACAGCTCGAACCGCACGAGTCTGAAGCTTCGAGGGATGTAAAAGCGAACGCGTACGAAGATCAACTCGATAACAACAAAGTCGAATCTTTACCCGATGCTCGGCCGCTAGAACCGGACAACGCGGGGCCTGATCTCTCACCGCAAAAGGGCCAAGCAACAACTGTGGCCTCGCTAGGCCGCAAGCGCCAGCAATCGGCGATCGTGTTTGACGAAGAACCAGCGGAGCAAGATTCCGAAAACATCGAAGTGCGAACGTACACCGCGTACAACGATGCAATCTTTGAGCATTTCTTCAACCAAGATCGCGCTGGCCACCTGACGACTTTAGCCTTTGACGATGACGCCGCCGAGCAAATTGCCCACGAATTTGCGATGACCGGGGAGGCGCTGACCAAGCGACTCTGCGCCGCGGTTGGTAGCCTTATTAATCCCGCCAAGCAGGATCCATACGTATTTTGGGCGCGCCGCGACCCACGATTAAGTGCGGGGCTTCTCGCATGCGCCGTGCTTGTGGTGTCTCGGCTGGGTTCCGATGCCTCTGGGCAGGTTCAGCATACTGGATTCCATGCGCAGTACAACCGCCAAGTGCTGGGCGAGGAAAGTTCCGACAATGTGCCTGCGATCGGCAGACAAGACCAACTCTGGAAGCGGTTTGCGATGTACCTCGATAGCGACCTAGGTGGACACCTGGGCCGTCTAACGTTTGTGCCTTTGCTAAAATATGTGCATCTCAATTATCCCGCATCGCAATGCCTCGTTCGTATGACGGACAGAAAAAGGCTTCAGGAACTATTTCACGAGGCTTTCGATCCCGCAAGAAACATTGATAGGGATATAGTCGTCCGACTCCTCAATGAACGTGCTGCAGGATTAACACTTATGTTGCAGCGTGCTGTGTTGCACCTCGGGCAACACGATGATTTGTCGAAACAGTTATGGCAGATCATTGAAGGCGAGTACGAGGTTTGGCGAGCTGCTCCTGAACAAGTTGCTCGAAGAATCTTGCGGCGTCGTCAAAGCGCGCCGCGCGAAGATCAAAGTCTCGTGGGTCAAACGGCGATTGCGTCTCAGACTGAACCGGTGCACCTAGTTCCTGACGCCCCCGAGGCGACTGAACCGATTCGACCGCCTATCCGATCGACGATTACGCGCCCACAGTTAGAAATGGTAGAGAGCCGCCTAGTGCTGGTTGCCCCTTATCGCGCGCCGGCAAATATATACGCAGAAGTTAAGTCCGTAACGGGAGCCGATTTGTCTTCCCTTGGATCGAGATCTGTCGAAGGATGGGTGCGACTTCCGGAAGAGGTTGGGTTAGACGACTTTTGCGACGGTTTTGATAGGATAGTGCAGTCGTATCGACTCCGTCAGTATGGCAGATCCCTTTGCGTTTTCGGTAAGGCCGACTACGGATGGATTGAAACGAAAAAGTTTGCGCCAAACATTCCGTTACGAATCGTCTATATCGAGGAAGTTGCTTCGGATGTCCACGCCCTCATCAACGCGTCGCCTCAACACTACCCAATAGAAATGGCCGACCCGGGTTTGTGCTGCATTTCACTAACGCCGAAGGCGGGCACCATTAGAGAGGATCTACCCACTTCCATTGCCGACATTTTAAGCGAGAGCGTAATTGAAATAAGACTGGTAGCTGGCCTTCGGTTACGCAGCGGCGTGTACATAGCCCTGGGCCCACCTCACATCGTGTTTGTCCATCCAACTGAAGAATCTTTAGACCTCTATCTTGACGGCCAGCGAGTCGGACTAGCGATCCGCGAAGTCCCGTTCAAGTTGCCGTCCGACGTCTGCTCGCCCGGCCGGCATGTCATCTGTTTGGGAGGTCGTGAGCGGTCATTCTCAATTGCAGACGGGAGTGAGGAGCAAGTCGAAGCCAAGAATGCAGCAATTCGCGACATTGGGTTGGGCACGATCGTCGCTCGGAATCCGGCGAGGATGGAAACAAGCGTCCAGGCTGAGGCAATGAAGACCAAGGAGTTGGGCCGTCTAAACGCTGTTGTTATTGTTGGAGCAGATCTCTTGCTGCCGTACTCCCGGGCAATTCTGACGTCATGATAATTGCCAGCGTGACGTCGCCGGCAGACGTGCTTTTGCGGTACCTATGGGTGCGTCGCACCGGTTCGGCTTTGCAGTTTCGGGAAGCCGCTAGATTTTGTTTCGGCAAGGACGTTAGGCACCTTGCTTTAGCAAGACGTTTCTGCGCTCTGGGGCACGTGGAATTTGATTGGAATGGACCCGAGCTAAAATGGCGAGTCGTGCCCCCGTCCTTCTACAGAGCCAATGGTCGCCTCAATCTATGTGGTTTACTATTAGACGAGGATATCCGCATCATTCAAGGTCGTGGTTTTCAACTTGATAGTTACAAAGAAGAATTCTTAGCGACGTGCCTCATTGATCGCTACTTCATCGCCGACGAAAATGGAGCTGCCGGACTGTATCTTGCCGAGCCGCCCCAAAGCTTTCCGGTTGCCAAAGAGGCTTATAAAGACCTGCTGCAAAGACTTGCGCCCCTACGTGATTTACTGGTCCGCCAGCCATTTGAAGAACCTCCCGCGACAGTGTTGCAGTTCAATATTGCAACGCGGCGGTTTGATGAAGAAATCGAATCGCCTAGGCCGGATGACGGGCTGCTGAAGGCCCTCGACGTCGGAAAACCACGGTACTTCTTTGAGAATCGTTTAGTCGACCTTACCACGGGGCTCTGGCTCGCGCTCTGTGAGGACGCATCGATTCGCGCCGAGTATGACAATGCTGGTTTGGTTGTTCCGTCCTTCCCTGACTTACCGCCTTTATTCGAGAGGTTGTTTTATTTTTCAGGTGCGCGACGAGAGACGCTAAGCGGCGGCCGTGTTAGGTTTCACCCCGTAGAGAGCGATGTTGCTCGGATGATCGTGACGCGTCTTGGCATCAAGCACGTAGAGGGCCTGGAAAGAGAATGAGACCAACTGTTATCGCAGATAATATACGCGATAACTTTATTCGTTACTACGAAAGTCCGTTCGCACTTCGTAGCGAGGCATTGGGGAGGGAACGACATGCATTGTTGGTTCAACCCGGCGCTCTCGCCCAGGTGCCGCTTATTGAGTTTACACCCAGGTACCAATTGGCCAACGAGACTTTAGAGCAACTTTCACACAGAACACTGCCAGGGAGCTGCTTCGCCGAATTCGCGAACAGTGGTTTGTTCCCAAAAGACCGTCGACCCTATTCGCATCAAGTTGCGGCATTCACCGCAGCTATGGTGGACAAGAGGAATGTAGTCATAGCCACCGGCACAGGCTCCGGCAAGACCGAAGGATTCTTGTTGCCGATCGTCGCTCAACTCGTGCGCGAATATGAAGCAGAACATCATAAATGGCCAGCACCCGAGATTGTAGACACCGGCTGGTATAAGAAGTCGTCACGTTACACTTACATTGCGCAAAGGGCCGGGGAGAAGCGCCCAGCGGCAGTTCGGGCTCTGATACTTTATCCGATGAACGCGCTCGTAGAAGACCAGATGCGACGACTACGTGAAGCGCTCGACTCCGAATCCGCCCGCGCCTTTTTTGGCAAGATGTTCGACGGAAACCGATTCTATTTTGGGCGATATACGAGCCGTACGCCCGTTCCGGGAGCCTTTGGGGTAAGTCGTGCAACATATGCGCAGTGTCTGCGCACGCTTCAAGAGGATGTCGATGCGCTTGACCGACTGCGCGGGAAACTTTCGCACAAAGATTATGATAAGCGGCGTTCGTTTTTTCAACGTCTAGACGGAGCTGAGATGCGCGGCCGTTGGGACATGATTGAGAATCCGCCTGACGTCCTGATCACCAACTACTCAATGTTGAATCTCATGATGAGGCGCGGCCGCGAAGCGCCACTCTTCCAAAAGACACGCGATTGGCTGGCTGACAGCCCGGAACACGTGTTAACGTTGGTCATCGATGAATTGCACATGTATCGGGGAACCGCAGGCACAGAAGTTGGTTTAATGCTTCGAAACGCATTGGCGCGTTTTGGGATCGAATCGGAGTCAAACCAGCTACGGATCATTGCTACCAGTGCTTCGCTAGGTGATGAGGGCGCTACATCAAGGTTCCTAGAGCAGTTCTTTGGACTTGATTCCAATAAATTCGCCCCTCCAATTACCGGTAAGTTGGAGATTGGAGCCAAGGATATTTCTTTACGCGAACACGCGGACGTTCTGAAATCATTTGGTGAATTCGATGTAACCGACAAAGTTGCTTGCGCAAACTTAGCTCGACATTTCGGTGGTGGGCCACTGGACGTCGCCCTTAAGACGGCCGGGGTACCGAACGCGGTGCTTGGAGCCGTCAGAAATAGTAGTATCGATGGCACGGTCAGAGCTGTGCGTTACGCTGACCTGGCTAATGAGTGCTTTGGTGACAGATCCGATAGCGAGCAATGCCTCGATGGGCTCGTGGCAGCACTCGGAGTGAACGACTCAGAGTCTCCCTTTGAGCGCCCAGTCCTGCCATCGCGCCTCCATCTCTTTATGCGCACCATACCAGGAGCGTGGGTTTGCTCGTCGAGCGAATGTAAGGGTATTGAGTTGGATGATGAACGAAATCTTGGACGTTTCTACATTGAACCGACCCCGCGCTGCTCTGCGTGCGACAGTCGTGTCCTGCAAATGCTGTATTGTCAGACCTGTGGGGAACAATATTTCGGCGGCTGGTTCGTAGAACTTCCGGATGTTGCGCTGGATAGCAAGCGACTAGTGTACCGTCTAACGTTGGATCGGCCCGAATTCGACTCTCGCGACGACGAAAATCCCTTTGAGAAAAAGCATCGAGATTTCAAGGTAATTTGGCCCGCCAAGGGCCGGGAGCCCAAACATGAAGAGGTACAATTGGGCGACGCGGGACTACGTTTGGGATGCACATACACGCCTGCCTATTTCGATGCGGCCACAGGCGTCGTCAACCAAATGTCGGGTAACGATATGCACTACGTTTATACTATTCGTCCAGTTGCCAAAGGAAAAAAGCGTACCTCCTCTCACAGATTGCAAGAGGCCATCGACGTTGCGTCAGAGCTTCCGGCTTTGCCAGTTGTATGCGCACGATGCGGAGATGACGGTTATCTAACCTTCGATTATGGTTTCGAGGGAGTCTTTGATCCAAATAGGTTCAGATCGAGCCCGGTTCGTGAAATGGGTACAGGCCTTCACAAGGCCGCGCAGGTCTACACGGACGCTCTGATAGAGAGTCTCGGAGGCACAGCAGATAAGCTGGTGGTCTTCTCGGATAATCGGATGGATGCAGCCAAACTCGGGGCAGGCTTGGAAGGCAGCCACTATGAGGACCTGCTTCGTCAACAAGTGCTGCGTCGGATCATGAGTCGTGCGGCCGAAGTCACGGACATCGACGCATTCCTTAAGGTCTACCGACACGAGCCAGTTGACCGATCAACCATTGCGACTGCGCGCCGATTCGAAGAACGCTTTCCCCACGAGGCGTCGGTTATCGCGAAGGCCTACGGCCCTTTAGCCGGCGATGGCGAACGAAAGGCGGCTGAAGCGGTTGTCAAGCGCATCCGTGGGCCGATTCCGTTTGGCGAGCTGCAGGAGCGGGTGACGCTGGACCTCATTTCTCTGGGCACGAATCCAGCGGGCATTGCAGCTGAATGCCAATCGACCGACAGCGGTGCGCCTTGGTATCGGGGATGGGAGCTTGTAGGCGAATCATGGGTTCGAAAGCCCTCGAAAGACCTGGAGCAGCCCTTAAATGAACTGCGACAGAAGCTTGACAAGGAGTATTACCGCCACTTTTTGAGCGTCATGTTCTCTGGTCGGCGACGCGATCTCGAGAGCATTGGCATCGGTCGAATCGCTAACGAAGACCGCGGATCTCTCGATCCTCACATACTGCCTTACTTACATGGTGCAATAAGAACGCTTGGGTCCTTGAAACGCGTTGAAGGTCTACGGAGCAAGGGAGGCGTTCCCAGCGATCTCAAGGACTATCTTCAGGCGTGCGCGCGCTTGATCGGTCGAGACCCGAAGCAATTCCCCAAAGAAATTCTGGAACTGATGCGCGACCACGGTATTGTTTCGGAAAATAACCTACTGCAGGTCGCAACGCTAGTCGTCGCTCCGGCGGGGCCGACAAGATGGCGTTGCGAGGATTGTAGGCGGGTGCATCTCGCGGATCCCGGCGGCATTTGCACTTATTGCTTTTCGATTAAAATTGTTCAAGAGCCCTCGAGCCTCACCGACGACTACTATGCTTACTTGGCAACCAGACCGACGCCTCGGCGTCTGCATGCAGAAGAGTTATCTGGGGCGACCGAGTTTGAAGAAGCCCAGCGTCGGCAGAGGCTTTTTCAGAACATCGTCGCTCAAGGCGAGACTGCGCTGTTCGAGGAGATAGACGTCCTTAGCGTGACGACGACCATGGAGTCCGGTATTGATATTGGCGAATTGGAAGCAGTCATGATGTCGAACGTTCCCCCGCTGCGATTTAACTACCAGCAGCGCGTGGGGAGAGCTGGTCGAAGCAACACACCAACCGCTTTGGCGTTTACAATTTGTCGCAGCCGCGGCCACGATGAAGACTACTTCGAGGACCCTGAAAGTATCACAGGCGACGCACCACCGCCGCCGTATCTCACGACGGGTCGAGAGGTCATCGTTAGGCGGGTAGCAGCGGCGGAGACTCTTTACCACGCGTTTCGACGCGCTGCGCTACGCGCGAATGAAGAAGCTGAGCCCGAACTCGCAGACCTAGCGATCGAAGATAGTGTGGAAGCCCATGGTAGCTATGGGACGTGTGCGGAGTGGCCGGCTTTTGAGGCGGCCGTCGCACACGAGCTGCAAACTATGCCCGAGCTCAATACCGTGGTCGATCGGATGACTAGGCGAACGGATTTACCACAAGCTGCTTCGGAGGCGATTCGGAGATACATATCGGATGGAGACTTAGTTTCGCAGATCCGAAGCGTTGCACTAGCGGTAGCAGCGAGAAATCCAACAGCGGTCCTGAGCGAAGAACTTGCGATTGCCGGGGTGTTGCCCATTTTCGGGTTCCCAACTAGATCGAGACGACTTTATACACAAGCCCCCACCAAGCGTGTTGTAGCCGTGCAACGGGACCTTCGCATCGCGGTCACAGAATTTGCGCCTGGTAATGACGTCGTTAGAGACAAAAAGGTGTACCGATCGATCGGCCTGGCCGCCTATCCTCCTTACGGTGGAAAACCACTTCGGGATTCATATCAGCTCATTGAATCTAAGCCTGTTGGCCTTTGCGTACGATGTGGAGCGCTAACCCTTCAAGAGCCTGTTCAGGATCAAAAATGCGAATCTTGCGTGGAGGGAACATTAGCTACGCGAATGCTCATTGAGCCGTTGGGCTTCCGTACCTCGTATTGGCGGCCGAAGACTTACGAGTACAACGTCGAGGTGGGTAGCCGATCTCATCGTGCGAAGTTAGGCAAGGTGCCGAAAGACATCCAGACATCCGGACCCTTTGAGAGAGTGACTGTTCAATCCGGATCGGGATTTATCTATAACATTAATGATGCAGCTGGCTACGGCTTCAGCCTTCGGCGGTATAAGAATAGACTTGGATTCTCGGAAGCGGGTGTAATCGACTCGAGGGAGGCTGGTAAGCTCGGCTTCGTCGAGGATGGAACATTCAATGGGCACTCAAGTGCTCTAGCCTGCCGGACATGGACTGATGTGATGCTAATCGGTGTTGCGCACGTCGACGGAATTAACTCCTCGTTTTCAACTAGGGCAAGACGCGCCGCATGGACGTCTCTCGCGGCGTTATTAATTTCGGCCGCAACCTCCCTTTTGATGATCGAGCGGCGCGAACTCGCGATGGGTATCCGCCGCTATCTAGCCGACGGAGAAGTACGCGCCCAGATATTCTTATCCGATTCTCTTGAAAACGGAGCAGGATACGTAACCGAGCTCGCAAAGCCGCAACGCTTTCGCGACCTGATGGATGTCATTCTAGGAAGGCAGTTCGCGCAGCGTTTTGAATCTCACTCATGTAGCAGTGCCTGTTATAAGTGCCTAAAAGATTACACGAATATGTTCCAGCACGATATTCTCGATTGGCGTTTGGCACTTGACCTTACCGAGATCATGGTCGGCAGATCATGCCCCAACAGAGACGAATATGCGCTAGAACAGGCCGAGGCGTTCAAGCGGATAAACCGCGACTGGGAGCTGGCAGTTCTGGCGGGGTATCCAGTCTTAAGGAAAGGAAAGACAAGTATTGCAGTCGCGCCAGCGCTAGTCGCGAGCTCTTCGTTGCCTCTCGAATTAGCCTCATGCACCCATCGCACAAGTTCCTTCGATCTCCTGCGGAGGCCAAACGAAGTCGACGGCCTCGTGCCAGGATCCGTAGAGCTCCTAAGAGCTTAAAGACCTACTCCAACTATTGCCAACCAAAGTGCTCGCGTAACAAACTGTAGTGCGCGCGCCTGGTGCGACAACAAGTTAAGTCACGTTGAATTGCCCGACTAAGCCGGCAAGGCACACTCAACCATCAAGACACACGCGTTAGCGGACCGTAAACTGCATCGGTCACATTATACCCGGTCGCAAACCGCTTTTCGCAGCACTATGATACTAGGCCACACCGTCGATTCACGCGTGATAAGTCCCCTTATCTTGCGGCCATTGACGCGGTGCAGCCGTCGGCAGTTGCGCCCGTAGCGCGCAGCATTTCCTGAAGTTCCTTCCAAGAGCGGGCGACCGTCGGCATGGTAAATGTTTTTGTCGGACTCGACGCTGACCCAAAAAACCGGTAGTCGTTGGGAGCAATAGTGACACCACCGCGGGCTACCATGCAAAGGTGAAGATGGGGGCTGATGCCGCTCGGCTCGTGTTCCTCGATCAAGCGTGTCAAGTCGTGCCCTAGCACTGTAACCATCCCACCGGTCATTCCGACCTCGGCTTGGAGAAGGCCAAACCCCTTGTTGTCTTTGTCATCGATGATCTCTTTGAGCGCAAACTTGAAGGGCGCGACCTCTGAGCCACTTCCAATTGAAACCGGCGTTTGCACCGGCGCCAGCTCGGCCTCGAACTCGGGAGACCGGAATACGTGAAGGTAGGATCTGGCCCATGGCGCGTCTCCGGAATTCAAATTTGGATGGACAGAAGCCATCAACAGATCGCAACCAAGTTCTTTCTGTTTCTGAGGGAATTGAGCAAACATTGCCCTCGCATCAGCTGGCCACCAGTTCGCGACCTCCGTCGGGTCCCAGTCCGTCCCTGCTTCGCACTTAAGTAATTGAGCAAGGCGATATAGCATAGCAAAGCCTATTTCGACCGAGCCAGCAAACCCCACAGCGATATCGGGGCCAACGCGATATATTTTTTGCAGGCAGTCCCGCGTCGATCCGCCGTCAAACGTCACACAAATGTCGGATATCGCGATGCTGAAACCAAGCATCGAAGACATCCCAACTACCCAGGTCATCGATTCACGCGCTCGGAAAAAGAATCACTGCTGCCGTCGCTTGAATCCTATTGAGGATTCGGCTCACGAACAGCGCGTGCTACAACAGGCTCGTCGTCACCTAACGATTCCAGCAGCGTGCGCATCGATTCGAAAGCCCCTGTGGCCGCCTCGCTGATTTCATGCCAAACTTCCTGGCGTTGTTCTGGGTATTGAAACTGGCGAGTGGGATCATTTAGGATCGCAAAGCGGTTGTTTATGTGGCGTATGGCGAGTTCTGAATCCACTACGGCGTTCTGCAATGCTTTGAGCTGCGCTGCGGTGAGGTTTAGGACTCCCTCCGACATCGCCGCTTCCGTGAATCGATCTAAGGTTGGCCCAAAACCCTCAATTGGCATTTGCGAACGACGCGAAGACTCGAAAAGTCGCACGGCGAGCGGTCTCGCGATCGCGGCGAGGCGCAGACATGTTTGACGTGCGCGCCGTCTTTCATCACGACGAGCCAAGCCCAAAGCACCAACGACAGTGCCGATCACACCAATCGCTGCACCGACGAGGGTACCGATTAAGCCTGCAAGCGCATCTGGAGTCAAGTCACGCTCCTTTGAAAATGGTTCGCACGATTGAACCTTGTGCTACTCGAGCTTTCGAAGATGCTCGATCATCTCGTTCAGTTTGGCTGAGTCAATCTGCGGCCGCACATCTGGATCAAATGGGCGGGGCTCTCCGAGAGCGTTGTACACCCTTTGAATCGGGGAGTTGGGCGATGGCCATGGATGGTGACCATAAGTGCGCCGATGCTGCTTCCAATCTTCCGCAGTCATTTCGGCTCGCCGATTCCTTCGTGCTTGCAAGTCCGTACGGAGGTCCGGCCCCCACATAAATCCACCTGATCCTGTCGCCGGAGTCGCTGCCGCCCAAAAGGCGCGATGAAACTTGTCAAAAGACGAGAACGCAAAGCAAAACGGCGCGTAGAAGAGATATTGCAAGTCGATCTCGTCGGTTTGTCTTTCACCCCACGCACCGCGTGCAATTGCCGCTAGATAGATAAGCACAAGCCGTAACATGCTCAAACAATACGGCCGTAGGTCGCGCATCAATCGAGTTGTCCCCCTTTGTCTGGCTAGCTCTAGGCTTCCGGCAATCCTTTTAGCGTCTTCAACCACAAGCATGTCACAGACTAGACCAAAAAGTCTTTGCTGAATGCTTACGTCCGGCGTCGATACATAAGCGTCAATTGCCTCGACGATAGCGTTGATATTTGCTGGAGGATTGCCAAGTACGTCCTTAACAAACGGTTTCCAATTGGTGCGCAGGGCAGTCAAATCAACTTTTCCGGTGCCTTGGCGCCATTCTTCCGCGATTCTAAAGTCATTTTCGTCGAATTGCTTTGATGCGAGCCTCGTCCACATGCGTTGCTGAACCGTAGAGTCGTAAAGTACGTACTCGCCATCCGCGGAAACCTTGACATGCGGACCGGCAACTGGAACAGAGCCCTCCATGGGTACGCGTTGATTGCTAATGAATTCGGTGTACGCCACGTCCAAGGCATCGATCGAGTCCAAGGTTGCAAACCCTCGATTCATCTTATAGGCGAGTAGTGAGACTAGGTCGTCGGGTACGCGACGCGGACTTGGATGGCGCAGGTCTGCGATAATTTCGTGGAAGAGCGGCGGGACGCAAACAATATCAAACCAAGCCGACAGCTCTTCGAGCTCCTGGACGCTTATGGTTTCAATTAAGGACTTGTCTATGACTAGGTTCGGGCCCATTTATCGAAGTTCGCCATATTCTCCACGCTCCCATATCTCCACGATCCCCAGGAAGGCCCTTTGTTGGTGAGGGACACCCTTTGGAGGAGCTGCACCCATTTCCTGATTGCGCGCGATAAGAGTCGTTATCATGCGATCCCATCATGCGACTCTCCAATTGTTAGAAAAAAATGAATAGCTACTGTCCAAGACGCTGCATATTTCACTTTCGTTCGTGCTGGGCTCAAGCTCAACCTAATGAATGAGTAGGTCTTCCAAGCCCAAGGGCGACGTATCTCAATAGGTCTCTCAAGGACCGTAGCGGGCCAATCCATCCCGACATTTTGGCCACGATGTCTCCATCGTTAGGTGAATCAAGGGACCCTTTTCGCGTTCCAAAGAGTTTAGCAATCCGGTCACATCTTTGCCACGTGGGCGGTTCATACTGGCTTTCCGAGCGAGATGAGCCGTGCGCGGACTAGAGCGTGATCCAATGCGTCGGCTCGCTGGCTCGGATTTCGCTCCTGCACAGCTTTGGAATCAGGTCACGTGTTAATGAATAAGGCGAGAAGGCTTCTCTTTGCCGCGATGTCTCTGATTGGGACGTTTTGCGAAATTCACGTTCCGGCTATGGCATCCAGCACTGCCGGTTCTCTGCCATGGGATGCACCCTTGCAGACCCTGGCCGCTGATCTAACTGGTCCTGTGGCAACTTCAATCTCCCTGATCGCTCTGTTTGTCGCCGGCGCTGTCCTAGTATTTGGTGAAGACCTCAGTCATTTCGCTCGCCGGGCGCTCATGGCCGTGATCGCAATTGCTTTCCTGCTGCTGGGTGCTAGGTTCCTAACCGCGCTTGGTTTGACGGGCGCAACAATCTAGACGTGAACAGTGTAGATCGGCCTCGGCAACTACCCATCCATCAATCATTTCTCCAGCCTCTGCTCATTTTAGGTGCGGAGCGGGAGCTGGTTATCACCTCGGGCGTCTTAGCGGCAATGTTAGTATTGAGCTTAGCAAACTTGGTGTGTGCGCTACTTGGCGGCGCATTTTGGGTTGTGAGCCTCGCAATGCTCCAGCGCCTTGCAAAAACAGATCCACAACTGTCAAGAGTTTATGCTCGCCACGTTCGCTATCGAAACCATTACTCAGCGTGTGCGCATCTTGGCGCACCATCTCGCGAAATTAAGGAACAAATCTAAGATCGTGCTGAATCTCAATGAGTTTCGCACGAAGGCCAAGGGTTTTGCCGACCTGCTTAACTATGCCGCTGTAGTTGAAGATGGCATTATTCTAAACAAAGACGGCAGTTTTACCGCAGCATGGTCGTATCGCGGTGAGGACTTTGACTCGGCATCCGAGGCGGAGCTCAGTGCACTCTCCGCCCGGGTAAACGCCGTGTTTGCTCGTCTTGGTAGCGGCTGGATGTTGCACGTCGACGCAGTGCGTAAGCCGGTATTGGGCTATCCTTCAACTGGTCATTTTCCAGACCGCACAACTCGGTTAATTGATGACGAACGTCGGAACCAGTATAAAAGTGCCGGTTCGCATTTCGAAAGCCGATACGTGCTGTCGTTAACGTTTTTACCACCCATGGATGCTGAGAGCCGCGTTGCAGGCTTCTTTATAGAAGACGAGCGATCAGATCAAAAATCTACCGGAGTGCAAGCTTTGGCCAGATTCAAGTCCGCACTGGCTCAATGCGAAGATGGTTTATCCGGTTGCCTTCGTCTACATAGACTACGGGGCCGTCATTTAACGGCCAACCAGGCGTTCCCGCACGTCGAAGATGAATTCTTGGCTCATCTCAACACGTGCATCACAGGAATCGACCATCCGATTAGCCTCCCGTCAGTTGCCATGTACTTGGACACGATTCTTGGCAGTGAGGATTTTTACGGCGACCTGCGACCACGAATAGGTCGCATGCATATTCGGCCCATATCAATCGTCGGGTATCCAGCGCACAGCCATCCCGGCATGCTCGATTTTCTGCATCGAATGCCGTTGGCATACAGGTGGTCCTCTCGTTTTATCTTCCTAGACGCATCCACGGCTGAGAAACAAATCTCGAGCTACGAAAAAAAATGGTTTGGACAACGCAAAAACCTGCGATCGTTGATCGCAGAACAATCCGGTGGCGCACCTGCGCCTGTCAACGCGCACGCCGACGCTATGGCGTCTGATGCCCAAAGCGCGCTCGCCGAAGCCTCAAGCGGCACCGTCAGGTTCGGTTATTTTACGAGTGTGGTTCTCATAATGGTTGAAGACCCTGACCTCGCCGATGCAAGCGCGCGACAAGTCATTAAGATCATCAATAATGCCGGCTTCAACGCCCGCCTGGAAGACGTTAATGCAGTCGAAGCATACTTGGGCAGTTTACCTGGTCACGGCTACGCAAACGTTCGTCGCCCGCTGATGCATACCCTAAACGTTGCGGATTTGCTGCCACTCACTGCGCTTTGGTCTGGACCCGAATATCATCCTTGCCCGTTTTACCCGGCCAAAAGTTCTCCGTTAGCTTATGTCGCGACCTCGGGAGCAACGCCCTTTCGTCTAAACTTACACGTGAGCGATGTTGGTCATACTCTTGTTGTCGGTCCCACGGGCGCAGGGAAGTCCACGCTGCTTGGTTTTTTTATGGCGCAGCATTTCCGTTATCCAAATGCACAAGTCTTTGCATTTGATAAGGGTTACTCAGCGTTCGTGTTGTGCTCAGCGAGCGGCGGAAAACATTATGACATTGCGAGCGAAGATGCTGCTCTTTCCTTTTATCCGCTCGCCAACATAGATCGACTGTCCGAATGTGCGTGGGCGGCTGAATGGTTAGAGACACTGGTAACGTTGCAAGGCCTTCAAGTACACACGCTCCATCGAAAGGCTCTTACGAGCGCGTTAGATTTGCTCGCGCAAAGTGAACAACGCACACTCACCGATTTGATTAGCACCATTCAAGATCACGAACTTCGTGATGCGTTGGGGTACTATGCGCTCTCCGGCGCTATGGGAAGCCTGCTCGACGCGGATCACGATAGCCTTGATGAAAACGTTTTCCAAGTCTTTGAGCTAGAGAGTCTCATGGGGCTTGGATCGAAAAACGTCGTCCCCGTCTTACTTTACTTGTTTCATCGTATTAACCAACGCTTGCAGGGTCAGCCCACTCTTATCGTGTTGGATGAAGCCTGGTTGCTGCTTCTCAACTCGCTCTTTGAGGATAAAATACGCGATTGGCTCAAAAGCTTGCGTAAGTTGAATGCCGCCGTCATATTTGCGACGCATAGTCCCACAGATATCCTAAACTCTCGCATTGCAAGCACCATTGTGGAGTCTTGCCCTACCAAAATCTTGCTAGCAAACCCAGACGCTCGTGATCCGATACTCAAGCCTGCGTATAGCGCGCTTGGCTTGACGTCCAAACAAATTAACATTATCGCAGGCTCTCTCTCGAAACGACATGCGTATTTCCTCTCTCCACAGGGCCGACGGCTTTTCGATCTAGAGCTCGGTCCGGCGACGCGCAGTTTTCTAGGTGCAACGAGTCAAGACGACATACGAGCCGCTCGGACGCTCATAACCGAGTATGGCGATCTTTGGCCTGCCGCCTGGTTACAATCTCACAATGCAAGCAACGATGCCCAGCGGTGGTTGCAATACGGTGTCCAACCAGACCCTTTGTCGTGATGTCTCGGACAACAGCGCAAATCGTTCATCAATGCACTAGAACAATAATTGATTAAGGAGCGATTCATGATTCTCAACCGTAATGGCGCAATCGTTGGTCTAGCGATTTCACTCCTTTTGACTGTTACCTCCCAAAGCCAAGCGGTAGTTCCGGTCTTTGATCCGGCTAATTATGCGCAAAATGTCCTCACCCAAGCGAACACGCTGAAGACGACCATAAACCAGGCAAACCAGATCGCCAACCAAATACGTGAAATCCAGATGCAGGTCCAGTCGCTGCGAAATATTCCGCGTGGCTTATGGGGACAAATTCAAAGTGATTTGGCGCAGTTGCAAGCGATTGTTCAGCGCAGCCAAGGGATCAGTTACGCGAATGTAAACCTCGCAGCCGACTTTGCCAAATCGTACCCTGGCTTTCGAGCATCGACCGATTACACCGCGGCCTATCGGCAGTGGACACAAAAGGCGCTCGGCGGTATCAAAACCTCACTTGAGGATGCGGGTCTGCAGAGCCGGCAGTTGCAAAGCGAAGACGCTGTTATGCAAGCGCTGCAAGCTATGAGCGATGGTGCAAGCGGTCACATGCAGGCGCTGCAAGTCGGCAACATGATCGCGATTCAACAGGTACAGCAACTGCAAAAGCTGCGCCAGTTGCAAATGGCGCAGATCCAAGCAGAAGCTGGTTTCCTTGCGATGCAACAGCAAAGTCAGAGCGGTCAGTATGCTGCCTTGAAGCTTTGGATCGAGAGCGCTGGTGATCCAGCTTTTAAATTCTGAGTTGTGGTGAGAGCCGTTTGTTTGGAAATGCATACTTACATCGCTCCTATGGCCGCAAAACGCTTGTCACCGGCGACGTGCACTTGGCTGAAGAAATGCGGCTTTAAGCTGGCTGCAATAGCTACGATGGTTGCGCTCTTTGCGCCCGCTGCGATGGCGGGATCAGGCGCCGGCACTCTTACTGATGTGGCCAATACTTACAAGGCTACCAGTGCCGGCTGGATCTCTACCGCGCTAGGGTATGCCCAGCACCTTTTCTTTGCCTTGGTGGCGATCGAACTGGCGTGGACTGCGATCACCTATGCTCTACAACGCGACAGCCTCTCGGATTTTGTCGCGCAGCTCGTCCTCAAACTTATGGGAGTCTTTTTCTTCCTCGCACTGTTGCAAAACGCACCCATTTGGATTCCCTACATTATCGATAGTTTTTCACAAGCCGGAGCGACGATTGGTGGGCACCAAGTCGTATTGGATCCAAGCAGTACCTTCAGCGAAGGTCTGCAGTTAGCAAAAAATATGCTCGGCACGGTGAACAATCCCAGTTTCTTTACGGCCATGCTGGCTGTCCTCATCGCTGTCCTGAGCGCGATTGGCGTCGTCGTGGCTTTCGGCGTCGTTGCAGGACAGCTTATGGTGACCCTCATTGAATCTTATATCGTCGTTAGCGCAGGCATATTCTTTTTAGGTTTCTCTGGTAGCCGATGGACGCTACCGTTTTCGGAGAAATACGTGGCCTATGCCGTGAGCGTCGGTATTAAACTGTTCATGCTGTATCTGATCGTGGGACTTGGACAGGCTTTAGCTTCGCAGTGGGCGGCATTGTTTACGCCCGGCGTCATTGCAGCGCCGGATGTCTATATCGGTGTTGCTGGATCGGCGCTCATCTTCATGCTGCTCGGCTGGCATATTCCGGGGCTCGCCGCTTCCTTGATGAACGGTTCACCAATTATGACATTGGGGACCGCAGCGAGTACGATTGGAACAAGTGTTGCGGGCGGAGCAGCGCTTGCGACGGGCGGCCTGGCTGCCGCGGGTGCTCTTGTCAGTATCGCTATGAACTCTCGAAAATTGGAAGAGTTTGGACAGGCTGCCTCAACGGATGGGGTCGGGGTTATCACTGGAGAGCGAGCCGCAGAGCGCGTTACGCCGTCCGCTTTAGGACCCACCGCGCAACAGCAGGCCCCTCCGACAGCGACGACTGCGGCTGGTGATGACACCAAGGAACGTTTGGGCGACCCTGTTGGCTCACAATCGAGCCAAGAAACAGGTGAGAAATCACAAAGCGACCAGTTAGCTCAGTCGGCGGCAGAAGAAGTAAAACGCACTCCGACGAGCTCTGGCGGCGGCGATGAGTCTATCGCGGATACAAACACGCAAGCGATTTCGCAAACGGCTCGGCCTGCTAAGACCCGGCCATCTCAATCGCATCCTCGGCGCTCATTTCTAGATAGCCTGCGCGGTATGCGGCCACCGGTGTTTCCCAATGATGCCGGTAGTGGCGCTATCCACATTCGTTTCAAGCACCACGATCAGGAGTAAGTCATGTGCGAAAAAATATCGATCGTGCAATCTAATGGCGTTGCATGGCAAGTCAAAAACGATGGTCCAACGCGCAAGAGTGTGGTTCGCCGAGAGCTTGCAACTTTGTGGGTCGCGCAAACGCTACGAAACATTCTCATCATCGGTCTGTCGCGTGACGAAATGGCGGAAGTTGTACGTGCTGTCCTCGATCGTTGGTGTAGCAAATCCGCGCACCTTGATGAGCCGCAACGATGACGGCGATCCTCACAAAAGGTATATGTGACCCTTACATTAATGCCCGGCGCGAATGGAATGAGCGCTACGGTAGCTATATTGCGCGCGCAAGAAACTGGCGCTATGCGGCATTTGGATCTCTGTTGGTATCTGCAATCTTGGCTTGCGGCGTCATCTGGCTAGCGTCGCAAAGTAAGCTCGTGCCTTTTATTGTCGAAGTTGATAAGCTTGGCCAAGCGGTTGCAGTGAAGCGCGCAGATCGCGCTTCAACCATCGACCAACGAATCGTTAAAGCCGAGCTGGCTGCCTGGATCATCGATGTCCGGTCGGTGAGCTCAGATCCGATCGCCCAAAAAGCCGCTCTCTCTCGTGCATATAGCATGGTAGACGGTTCCGGGACAGCCTTTCTGAATGACTACTATAAAGAAGATTCTCCCTTCGAGATCGGTCAGCAGCAGACCGTCGGCTGCTCGATTGATGCGGTGCTGCCCATCAGCGAGAAGTCGTATCAGGTTCAGTGGACGCAAGACGCGCGTGACCTGCAAGGACGACTCGTAAAAACTACCCACTGGCAAGCCAGCCTCGAAATTGGATTCAACCCGCCGACCGATGAGGCTACAATTCTCAAAAATCCACTTGGTATCTATGTTCGAAACATTAATTGGACGCAACACCTATGAAACGCGCTTGTACGATCAATTACCGTCTGATCGCTCTTGCGATCGCATTTATCGTCGCGGGTTGGCCTTGCCTCTCGTACGGGACGCCTCGCATCACGCCGCCGCCGAAAGTTGCGCACAATGAAGGAGCTCCTCGGAATGTCGTTTGCCAGCCTTTGTTTGTTTGCGATATCGTTTTCGATCCAGGCGAAACAATTCTTAACATGGCGACAGGTGATTCCGTCCGCTGGATTCTCAACACCGCTGCAAGCGGAGACAACGGCGATATCCCTCATGTCTTGGTAAAACCGACGGACTACGGGCTGCGGACAAACCTAATCATAACCACAAGCAAACGGGTCTGCTATTTGATCTTGGTGTCGACAACTCATAATTACCAGTACCGCACGCACTTTTATTATCCCATTGACGATGTCGCACACATCAAGCCAAACGTGCATGCGGACTCCGCCACGGTACGGGTCAATTCCGAGAATTTAGATTTCGCCTACCGGATACATGGAGAACGCAGCTTCATACCCGTGCATGTCATGAACGACGGCACCCATACGTACATTGAAATGCCCCAAGGTCTTCAAGACATGCCGGTACTTTATGTGATGGGAAATGACGGCTCAGACATGATTGTTAACTATAGATTTCGCAGTCGATCATTTGTGCTTGACGGAGTGCCACAGCGTATGGCGCTAGTGCAAGGTTCCGGTCGCGGCCAACGGCGCGTCATCATCGAGCGTGGGAACTAACATGTCATCCTCACGAGCTCAGAACAAAACGATCGCATCACCTAACGAATTGGAGACCAACGCCTTTATTCGGATTCGCGGGCGCATTATCAGCAACGGGCGCCTAGGAAAGAAGGCTGGCGTCGCGGCGATTGGAGTATTGGTGCTGCTTTTGTCTGCAATTCTCTATGGAGTTACACAAAGTAAACTGCACGTCGGTGCGATAGCCCCACAGTACACGAAACCATTGCCTCCCGCCCAGGCCAGACCGTGGTGGCAGAACGAAAGCGACGGATTGCACACTGCATCTGTGTTTGCAACCCCCAAAATCCACACGAGTCCAACAGCGTCTGGCTCGATGAGATCCGTTGCTGCGGATCCACGCCGCACAGCCTCAACGCCGGCATTGGATGTTGGAAACCCCGCTGTAAAAATACCCGCTATTCCGCTGCTTGAAGGTGAAGCATTAAGCAGTCCCTCTCCGCCATCTCAGGAGCATGCGGTGGTCGCTCCTAAGGATCAAAGAAACATCCTACTGCGCGCGGCAATGCTCGCACGTTCGGTTATTGATAACGGATCAAACGGCACGTCTTTGATGTCGCCGTTAGAGTTGAAAGCGGGCACAATCATTCCGGCAGCGCTGATAACGGCGATCGATTCAGATTTGCCTGGCCTACTTGTTGCGCAAGTCCGCCAAAATACTTACGATAGCGCGACTGGACGCTTTCTACTCATCCCGCAGGGAGCCCGGATCGTGGGTATTTATGACTCGCGTATCTCATATGGGCAGGATCGCCTTCTTGCAACGTGGACGCGCCTAATCTATCCGGACGGAGTGAGCTTGGACCTAAAGGCGCTGGCCGGAGCTGACATCGCTGGCCGCTCGGGTTTTGACGCGCAAGTGAACAATCACGCCCACAAGATATTCAGAGGTGCACTGCTTCTTAGCCTTATAGGCGCCGGGGCTCAGTTGAGCCAGCCTCAACAATCGGCGATCAACGGGTCTGCACCGAGCGTCGGGCAGATCATTGCGGGCAACGTTGGAAATCAGATCGCCAACGCGAGCACACAGCTGACACAAAGGCAGCTAAACGTGGCACCAAATCTGCGAGTGCCGGCGGGTTATCAGTTTAATGTGCTTATTGATCACGATCTCGTGCTTCCGGCGCCTTACAAACCATACTAGACAGCAGATGGAACACAAGGGATATAAAATGTTTACCTTAGCAAGAATTCGATATGGCTCTTTTCCCTAAATTACTTCAACCCTGGTATCTCGGCGTTGATCTCATGGCCGAAGGTCTTCTTGATCCAAAGGAGGCAGCGGCTTTCCTTGGTATTGGTCGGTCTAAGGTCTACGACTTTATGGCTTCGCAGGATTTGCCGTACGTAAAACTCGGCAAATCCCGACGAATTCCCAAGGTTGCCCTTAAAATATTTGCAGAGAAAGGATAGATCGTGCGCGGCCACAATGAGGGCAGCATTTTCAGACATCGGAAGACGGGGTTGTGGTGCGCCTGCATTTCCATAGGTTTACGGCAAAGTGGAAGGCCCAACCGAAAATACATCTATGCCAAGACTCAAAAGGAAGCGCTACAACGACTTCAATCCATACGTATCAAAATAGCTGAAGGGCGCTTGGATGATGCGGAGCATCTGACGGTTGCCGCATTCTTGCAATGGTGGCTTGACAACGTAGCGGAGCCAAATTTTCGTTTCTGTAGCTGGCGCTACTATAAGGGCTTGGCAAATAACTACGTCATTCCCAATATCGGTGGTTGTAAGTTAACGCAGTTGACACCCGAAGACGTCGACGTAATGCTTTTAACGCTCAAAGACCAAAAGACCCACCCAGTCTCTCCTAGGCTCAGACAACAGGTCTATGACTTCCTAAAGAAGGTTGTTAACACGGCACTAAAGCGTGGGATCATTCCAAAAAATGTATGTGACGCTATAGATAGGCCAAGGGTGCCGAAGGCGGAAATCGAGCCCTTAGACGAAATTCAGGCAGACATGCTGCTCAACGTAGCAAAGGGCGACCGCTTTTATGCGCTCTATTTGCTTGTTTTGAATAGCGGCTTGCGTTGGGGCGAAGTTGCAGGCTTACGGTGGAAGGACGTCAACACAAATGACTCTATGATTTCGTTGCAACGCGCCATCATCACCGCGAAAGTTGCTGATAAGACTGGCATAAGGAAAGAGCGACCCCTTCTTGCTGAGACCAAGTCCCGACGTGGTCGACACATAGCGATTCCCGAATTTGTCGTTGAAGCTCTGAGGCAACATCAGAAAAGAATGATGGCCGAGGGTCATCTGGCCTACATATTTTGCGACACGAAAGGCGGACCGCTAAGAAAAAGCAATTTCACACGCCGCGATTTTAAGCCACTGCTCGAAAGGACTAACGTTCAACTTGCCGCTAACAGCAAATTACCAAACCGGTTTCGCTTTCATGATTTGCGACATACCCACGCAACATTTTTGCTAAAGGCGGGCGTACATCCGAAAATTGTCAGTGAACGCCTGGGTCATGCAACCGTGGCAATCACGCTCGATTTTTATAGCCATGTAGTGCCTTCGATGCAGCGGCCTGCGGTTGACGCAATGAATATATTATTCTCGAAGGGAAGTGAGCGGCGGACGGCGGCAACTTCTACTTTAGGAAAGCCTTCCTAACCGCAGTAAGGACTTTTCGTTTGTGGGAGAGGTAGAAAACGTACTTCGAACCGAGGCTAGGGTTCCGGCCCCTTCGAAAAGCTGCTTGATTTTTAGACCCCTGAGCTCTTCGAGTACCTATTTCGATGGTCCGCCGCTCCAAACTGCAGAATGGGTGCCGGCTCTTCGTCTACGCGATCGACACTTCCGAATTGATCATGAGATATGCGCATCTTGATTGTCTTTATGGGTACAAATCTTATAGAGCGATTGCGTGTTCAAGTCAAAGAAAAAAGCCAACATCATTGAATGTGCGAATGAGTTCCAAATCGTCGGCTCCGAAAAAGCAGACGTTTCTTTTGATTTCGCTTCGAACTAATAGGTTTAGCGCGCTCACAGGACACAGATGGCCGAGTGCGGGAATGATGGGCACTTAGAGATTGTCTTAAAGAGGATATCCTAATTGGCTTCCCTTGTTGATGAACTCCAAGCCAAAGCGATTGATAGCAAGACGCCAGTCGGCGATCTTCTGCGCCGAGTAAAGATTGTCGCTGCAAAGCTAGACCTTCAGGACACCTTAGAATGGGTCGACGCTGAATTGGAGGGGTATGCCAGTGGACCCCCGGTTCCCCCCTACAGAGAGCTCAACGGAGAGCTGAAAGCATTTAATCCTTACCACGGGTGGCAGGTGGTACTGATCGGGGATGATTCGCTCATGAACACGATTTCGAGTTGGCCGTGCAGACAGCCAACTAGCGAAATAGAGGACCTGTTAAAGCGTGGTGATGGATCGCTGATGATGACCGTGCCGCCCTCGCTTCAACGACTCTGCGCCCAGCACATGGCGGTCCCGCTCGAAGTGAAGCTGCATTTGGATCGTGCTCAGCTAGCGCGTATAATAGAATCGGTCCGTAATCGAATTCTTGCCTGGAGCTTGTCACTCGAGAAGGCAGGCATAAAGGGTGATGGGTTATCATTTTCAGAGCCTGAAAAACGCCTCGCACACAGCCATGTTACAACTATCAATATTCAATCGATCGATACCGTTGGCGCGGTAGGCGAAATTTCAGGTAAGGCTAGGGTCAACGCGCAGAAGACAATTTCTACACCCGACATCGACTCTCTAAGAAAACTAATAAAGGATGTTCGTAACCAAGCGCAGGCACTGCCACAAAAGCAACTCGCGGATATTCAGACCCGGGTTAGCGCGCTTGAGGCCCTTATCGAAGACAGACGATCCCACCCCTCCAAAATAAGATCAGCGCTTGCTAACTTGCAGAATGTTGTGAAGAGTTTAACAGGATGGGGGGCTCAAGCAGTGTTAAGCGCAGAAATCGCCCGTTTACTGGGGACTCATTAACTCAGCTAGCCAGTGATGAGATCAGTTCGAACCCGGTAGGACGCGATCTATGACAACTCCCGATTCATCTATATCGTACTGTTTTAGCATCTTCCCAGATAACTAGGTCTGCCCCCGGGCCCTGAAACATTAATCGCAAGAGAATTTGCTTCGATGTTAGCTTGCTGGCTTGCACGGACTACATCGTATTCGACTTGTATTGCCTTAATCACCACTGGTGCATGATCCCGGACTCTCAGTGATGCGCTGGGAAGACTAATACTAAATGACTGATGCCCGCTCGGCATATCAAGCCGAAAATGGGATCGCACTTTCTGATCTACGAATGTTCCAAAAGATAGCCCTTCATTCTCAACTCCTAGAAGTCCCACTTCCACTGCAGTGAGTCCGACCTCTGATTGCAAGTGCGATTCGAGCAATCTTTGGCCTTCAACTGACTCATAGACGAGCGAAGTACGAACATTTACTGGACTGACGACCTCGAGAACGATTGTTATTCGCCTTACCCTATTCTCCCAATCCGATTCCCTGAATTCTCGAAGAATTGCTAGCTTAATATGCTTAGCTTTAGCGAATTGTTGTGCTGGTTGCGTAAATCCGATGCAAGAAACCACAATGGTTTCGTCGGGTTTTAAGTCGCTGACGACCGCCCAGAATTTTTCGATCGTGTCGAGACCGACTTTGTTTTCAGACTGATCAAAATCTTTACATTCAATGAGGACGCGCCGCGAGTTGTCATTGCTTTGAATTGTTACATCAATTTGATGACTCACGCCTGATTCGCCGACCAACTTCATATCATGAACCACGACACCCAGCTGGTCAAGCGACCGAAACACAACTGCCGCCAGTCGCTCATATCTGGTACCCAATTTCTTGCTAAGAATCGTATAAAACCTATCATGAAGTAGGTCGTAGTTAGAAGGGTTCATCGTTTGCTTCAGAGGTTTCCGTTCGCAGTTGGAGGGGGCTCTTGAAGCCCCTTATCCGCCTGTGGTTGCTGGTCGATTGGCGATGGCCATGGAGGCCCGGGCGAGAGCTTGCGTAGTCGCAGTTGATATCTGAGGGTCTCGCTATTCGATCTTAACGCCGCTGAGTACCAAACGTTTGACGTGGTGTCCAAAGGATTAAAAAAAACACTAATGATGTCATCTGCGCGAATCGCAACCCTCGGAAATCCTTTTACGGAAGATAAATCGACAAAATCTAGTTTAGTTGTAATTATCTTTTCATAAGCCTGATTTGCAAGCTCTAACGAACTACCCAATGTAACGTAATCACCATTCCTGAAATAAATCGAAATAGCAGCCATAACTTTCTAGTCCTTTTCTATCACTGTCGTTGCCTCGGTTGTTGTTGTTGTGGAGGCTGGAACGGAACAAATGGAACTTGTTCTACGCCGACTAGACTCACGCCAATTCCACGAAAGGGGGCCTTCCATGCTTCTATTTGATAGAGCTTCTTTTTCGGAATCGTGATTCGGAATAATCCACGCAACGTTTGATCGACATCCGGTACTTTGATTTCAGTCGATGCATATAGGAAAACTGCAGCATGCGCCGCGAGATAGAGCAGATACAACAATGAGAGAAAGAATATCGATTCGCCCACGACAGGCGCGACTGGCATGAGAAGTAAGCCCAAGGCAGCTAATACCGACCAGCCTCTGCGGGAATCGTCCCACCGCTCCCAATAGAAAACCACGACCGATGGATCATGTGCAAAATCTATTACATATGGCTCAGGTGATTTAAGCAACACAAGCAAAGCAGTTCCGTTCAAGCCTACTATTAAAAGCCATCGCCACCATATTTCGTCTCTAAAGATCAAGGCTGATACACTTAGCAAGAACACTACAGCGAACGCTTCGCCGATTGAGATCAGACGTGAAGCGTTCAGCGGACTGAAGTCTTTTATTCTCAACACAATAAAAAATAGACCGATCAATGTGAATGATGCGGACGCCAGAATAATGTATGCTTCTTTGAAGCGCTCAGTATTGATTTTCGCCACTTCGTAATTAAGCTGAAACTTGTGAATAAAGGTTGGGTAGATGTCCTGAAAATTGAGACTATGGATTCCAATGATCGACAGGTAGACGCCCCCGAGGACAATTACCGGATACAACCATCCGCCTATGGCTGATCCCTTCCAAGAGACGATTTGAACGGCCAATGCAATCAGCGACGACGCAACGATTAGATATGGAAAAGACAAAGGAGAGACCGGGAGCCCGCGGATGTTAAGGGCGGCCTCGATCAAAAGAAGAACGACGGCGGATGACACCAAGTCCAGGAGAAATTTTCGCCAATTAAATCTTTGCATCTAGCCTGTATATGCGGCGCCTGCTGCTTGCCGCGATCTTTGCGCCACGTTTCTTAGCCGCCTCGCCAACCATGCCCCGGACTCAAGCCGCGGGCTCGCAATTCAACTAATTTCGCCTGAGCCAGCTTGATTGGCTGCCTTACCTCCACGGAATGTCGCAAGTAGCAGTGTCTATTGCAGAACTTCAGGCCACGCTTTGGCAGAGGTTGCTTGCAGTATTCACAGTTCTCTTGACTAGGCCTCGATGTATCCGTTAATATTCGGAGTCGGCTTGACCGTTCCAGCATGTGACGTGAGGCGAGATTTCAGACAGCAATTAACTGTGAAGGTGGATTAATCTGAAAAAGGGAGAATGCTGGAGCCACGAGAGGCACCTCCCGTAGCATTCTCCGAAATCAGCAGCTGACTGCTGTAAAGTCTGCTGTAGGAAAGCCACCATCGTCGGCCTAAGCCCTATTTCATCGACTTTGCGGATGACTTGAGACTGCGCTTCCCAAGCTGAGGGTCGCGAGTTCGAACCTCGTCTCCCGCTCCAGGAACAATCAAGTGGCCGCGCCGCTTCCCATGTGGAGGGCGCTGTTGCCTCATCCGCCCCCTCCACCATTTTCCGTTACCGTTCGGAGCAGCTCCACAAAGCAAGGAGTTTGATCAGATGACTCGACCTACAGTTCTAAAGTTTGCCGCCACCGCTATGGTTCTCGTCGGCGCTTTCTTTGCCGGGAGCACGTTGCACGTTCCGGCGATCGCAGCCGATCGCTACGGCAATATCGTGAGTCCGGTAAATTCGTGCAACAGCCCCAGCGCTTGCTTTGTGGAGCAAAACAGCGGCGCCGGCCCTGGCCTCGAGGGCGTATCCGCCCACGGCTACGGCTCCTACGGCATCACAAACCTCAATAGCACCAGAACGGCCTCGGCCGCGGGCGTGCTCGGTTACGACGCAGCGACGACGGAGTTTGGGGGCAATCTGAATGCGGGTGTCCAGGGGAGGTCGAACAACGGTAATGGCGTGTTCGGCTTAACGAAACACAAGAGCATGAGCGGCGCCCCCGCAGCCGGCGTTTATGGTTTTGACGAGTCGAGGGACGGCGCACCGTTCAACTATGGCGTCTGGGGAGAATCGATCCATGGCACCGGTGTGTTCGCCCAGTCGTTTGGCTATGTTGGCGTCGAGGCGATTGGTGGCGGCGACTCAGCCAATCTCGCGTTTCCGGCCTTGAGCATCGTCAACGGCGACCCCGCTCCAAGCCATCTGGTCGACGCGTGTTCAGCGCTCGCAGATGTTCCGTGCGACCATGCCGCACCTTCGCGCGTCCTCGATCTCGATGCGTCCGGCAATCTTACGATCGCCGGTCATCTCTTCACTTCCGGTTCTTGCTCTTCGGGCTGCATAACGTCCGGCAACGCCCGCTCGCGTAGTATACTCTCATACGCCGGAACGCAAACTATGCCGAGCATCGACGACTTCGGCGAGGCGCAGCTAGTCCGCGGTACTGCCTACGTGCGTCTTAGCGCCGACTTCGCCAACGTCATCGATCGAGGTGCCGGCTACCTTGTCTTCATCACGCCGGAGGACGATAGCCGAGGACTCTATGTGACGGGCAAGACACGCGCCGGCTTCAGCGTGCGCGAAAACCAAAACGGACATTCAACGCTCGCGTTCAGCTACCGCATCGTCGCGAAGCCTTTCGGCGCGAACGCTGCGCGTTTGCCGGTCGAAGTCGTGAGGCCTCGCGCCGCGCACGCAGCGCCGCTAACCAACCCCCGACAGCTGTAGCGGCGCACACGTCGTATGATAATTAGAGGTCAGCGGAGACGCGCGACTCGATACAGAAGGGCGCGCATACTATGAAGACACTATGCTTCGTTCCTGCCGCAGTGCTGCTCACCGCTTGTGCCGGCGGTGGCGCCCCTCCGCCTTTTTCCGATTCCTCGTCGTCGACGCAGCAGTCGGCATTTCACCAGACAGCCGCGGTGTCGGCGAGCAACAAGACCTACACGATCGCGCACATTTGCGGAGTCAATTATTGCAATAACGCTCCGATTGTTTTCCATGGGAAACAAGCAGGCACGATCAGCTACACAAATGGCATCCAATATTATAGCAAAACAAACTTTATTGGCGGCTTCACGTTTAACGGCATACACTTCGGTGACTTCAACGGAACGTTCACACCCGGTGGAACCATCATCATCGGGGGACTTACTTACTTCGTTTGGAATTTGGCCGGCACGTTTGACAGCGGTACCTGTTCGGTGTCGGAGTCGTGGGCAGTACGCGGTCATTCGGGACGTGGCGGCGGCACCACCAGCATCAATACCGGAGGAACCGTCACCACGCCGCTCGTCGTTCCAATCCCGTCTCCAACGCCGGTTCCGTCGCCCACTCCGAGCATCGATCCCTAAAGTATTAATTTAGTCGGAAAAAACGGTCATATCAAGCGCCGCCGGAAATTCGAAAAATGGATGGTTCTGGCTTACAATCCCGACTGCTTTGCTGTTGGCGATCTCGGCAGGCAGCGGATTGGCGATCGCCGGTATTTACCACGACGCGCCCGATTGGGTACTCCAGGCAAAAGCCCAGGATCTCATATCTTTTGCTGTCGTTCTACCAGTCCTAATTTTTAGCGCGATTTTCGGCAGTCGAGGAGATCTTTGGGCCAGGTCGATCTGGATAGGTGTGCTCGCCTACATCGTCTATTCGTACGTGATTGCGGGCTTCGACGTTCGCTTCAACTCGTTGTTCTTGATTTACGTCGCTTTGCTTGGGTGTTCACTCTATGCTCTGATCGGCGGTCTCATATCCATCGACCGCGAAAAGTTCACAATGCGATTCCCTAGATCAACGTCGACCAGCTTCACAAGCGCATTCCTACTATTGATAGCAGCCTCGTTCTACGTCCTATGGTTGGGCGACGTAATACGGGCGTTGATCGCAGGAGAGGCACCACAAACCGTCCTTACGGACAAGCTTCCGACCAATCCAGTACAAGTTCTCGATATGGCGTGGATTCTTCCCGCACTTGCGATTGCAGCCTTTTGTCTTTGGCGACGGCAACTGATTGGGTATGTCCTTGCAGGCGCGTCGCTCACATTCCTCACGCTGATGGGTCTCGCAATCCTTTCGATCAACGTCTCCATGAACCGCGCGGGCCTATCCGTAGCTGCTCCCCCCGTTATAATGATGATCATTATAGTCGCAGTCAGTCTGGGTTTTTTGATTTGGAACCTCAAGACGCTGAGAGCGTTTCGAAACGGCCGGTCTTTTCAATGAGCCGAATACAAAACGTTACTGCTGGCAAACCTTCACTTTGAGCGCGGTGCTGATGCGTCAGGTCTTTGGGCGTGTGGCTCGTCTTGCTTCGGATAGTTATCGGCAGCAATTTGGTGAGAAAATGCGCAATGGCTCGGTCGGCTGCCGTTCCTGAAAGCTCCTCGTAGCGGCCCCAGGCTATCACGCTTTGCCAGTTACCGAGATCATCAATTCGATCGACCTCAAAGCACACATTTGGGTTCTCGCGCATTATGCGCAATTTCAACCCCTCGGCGCTATGGGCGATAATCGCACCTTCCTCGTACGCATAGGTGAGCGGTACAACGTAGGTTCGACCGTTCGCGTGACATCCCAATCGACCGACAACCTCGCTTCGCAGCAGCGTTTCGATTTCTTCATCGTTCAGTTGGCCTAGCACACAGACACAATACCACGTGCGAGTGCGTTAAGTTTGAAGAGCAGCAGCGTGTCCCTTCACAAAACCTTCTTAATTATGACAAGCTCACGCGGCCAATGGTGGAGTACCCCACCTACAACATGCTCGCAAATTATTGTGGGCGCAAGATTGGACAGACACGAACATTGAGCGCTCGGGTGTATCGGGCGAGCTCCTCCCTTTCCTAAAGATGTCAGACCCAAAACGGGTCGGGGTCTTAAACATTGAGTCGGAAATTACGGCTCTAGCTGGCTGCGACTAGAGGATACGAGCTGCCCGACAGCCGGCCCCTGACCTTTCTTGATGTGACGGTCGCTCAGCGAAGAGCTAGGCAGCATTTCACCCAACACGAGCGCTCTGATCGGAGCGACCGCAAAGCGACGGTTCGACCGTCGCGGCAACAACGTGCAATCATCGGTCCTCGCCCCCGAGCGCGTGGCGGTAAAAGATGATCTTTGCGACCTCAACGAGCGCGAAGTAGACGGTGAGGATTACCGCCATTAGCACAGCAAACAGCGCTGCTGGAAGGGGAGCGAACCCCAACGACCCGGCGAGCGGCGAGAACGGGAGCGCGGCGCCGACAGCCGTCGCGCCGAGCGTTGTCAGCGCGAGCGCAGCACTTGGCCGGCTGCGGAAGAACGGAACGCGCCTCGTTCGCAGTGCAAAGATGAGCAGCGTCTGGGTGAGAAAGCTTTCGACAAAAAAGCCCGTTCGGAATAACGTCACCCCGGCATGAAAGATCCAGATCATAACGCCGAAGATCGCGAAGTCGAAAAGCGAGTTGATTGGGCCGAAGATCGCCATGAATCGGCGAATCATTCCGACGTCCCAATGCGCCGGCCGACGGAGCATTTCCTGATCCACCCGGTCGGTGGGAATGGTCATTTCGCTCGCGTCGTAGAGCAGGTTGTTGAGTAGAATCTGAGATGGGAGCATCGGCAGGAACGGGATGATCAGCGAAGCACCTGCCATGCTGACCATGTTGCCGAAGTTCGACGAGGTTCCCATCAGCACGTACTTGATCGTGTTGGCAAAAACACGGCGTCCTTCGACCACGCCATCGGCTAGGATGCCGAGATCCTTGTCTAGCAGCACGATGTCCGCCGCGTCCTTGGCGACGTCGACAGCGGAATCGACCGAAATGCCGACGTCCGCGTCGCGCAGGCCGATCGCGTCGTTGACGCCATCGCCGAGGAATCCGACGTCCGCGCCGGTCGCTCGTTGGGCACGGATGATTCGCGACTTTTGTTCCGGCGACATTCGGGCGAGAATCGAGACACTCGCCAACTCGTGCTGCAGCATTACGTCGGACAAACGCTCGATCTCGATGCCCGTGAGCGCTCGGGCCTCGCCCAAACCGAGATCAGACCACACTTTGAGCGCGACGCGTTCGTTGTCGCCGGTCAGCAGTTTAACTTCGATGCCGAGTTGACGAAGACGGTTCAGCGACTCGCGTGCATCCGATTTCGGCGCATCCTCAAAGACCAGCAGACCGGCCGGCGTGAGATCTCTTTCGTCAGCCGCGGCGATCGTGGCGGACGAGCCGGCATCGCGCGTCGCCACCGCCACCACGCGAGCTCCGGCCTCGAATTGAACCGAGAGCGCGTCTCGCAGCGATGCCGGCACGTCGTGGCAGCAATCGAAGACCGCCTCCGGTGCGCCCTTCGTCACGATCGTTCGCCGGCCGTCCTGATCTTGCACAAGCACCGACATGCGACGGCGAGTGTAGTCGAAAGGCACCTCGGCCACCTTTATGCGGTTCGCCACTGGGGTCGCTTCGGGCGCGGCCCACAGCGCTCGGTCGAGCGGATTGCCACCGGTCACGCGGTCGGCTTCGCGATACGCGGCGTTGCACAGCAGGCCGAGCGACAAGACCTCGACTGAGGGATGACCGTCCACGTCGAACGCGCCGCTAAACGTAACTCGACCTTCCGTCAGCGTCCCAGTCTTATCGGTGAAGAGCACTTCAACATTGCCCAAGTCCTCGATGCTGACGAGTCGTTTGACGACGACCGATTTACGCGCCATCATGCGCGCGCCGCGCGCGAGACTGATCGTGACGATGGCCGGGAGCAGTTGCGGCGTCAGACCGACCGCGATGGCCAGCGCGAAGAGCAAGGACTCGAACAATGGGCGATGCAGCAGCAGCGAGTTGACAATGAAGATGGATCCGCACAAGAGGATGGTGACTTGCACCAGCATGGTCGAGAATTTACGAAGGCCCTGCTGAAACTCTGTTTCCGGCAGACGCGTGCCGAGACGCTGAGCGATTCTTCCGAAAGCGGTTTCCGATCCGGTCCGAACGACGATGCCTCGCCCACCGCCGGTGCGCACGACGGCTCCCATGAAGGCGCACGATATCAGTTCGAGCAATCCGTGTACGCCGCCGACCGGCGCCGACGACTTTTCAACGGGCAACGACTCGCCGGTCAGGACGCTTTCGTCGCACTCGAGACCGTTGACGCTAAGCAAACGCACGTCCGCGGGTACGATATCGCCCACGTTGAGGAGGACGACGTCGCCAGGAACCAAATCCGCCACGTCCACGGCCAGTGTGCGCCCGTCGCGTAGCGCAACGGCCGAGTGAGTGACCCTCGCATGCAACTCTTCAATCGCTTGTTCCGAGCGATATTCATCAATGAATCCGAGCCCGACGCTCAAGCCGACGATGAGCAAGATGATGAGCGCGCCGGTCTGTTCACCCAGAAGCCGCGACGTCACCGCAGTCGCCGCAAGCAAGAGCAGCAACGGATTATTTAGCTGTCTGAGGAGGACCGCGCCGGCGCGGGTACGGTGGCGGCGGAGCGCGTTTGGCCCACTGACGCGGAGTCGTTCGGTCGCCTCAGTCGATGAAAGACCAAGCTCGCGACTTCCGAGCGCGGCAAAGATCGCATCCGCGTCCAGCCGGGCCGCCAGTCCGAGTTCAAGAGTCCGCCAACCGGGGATCGCGTTCATCGCTCCATGTGAATCCGTTTCTAGAAGTCTGTGAGGGATTTCGGAGGTAAGCCGGCACGCAACGCGTTGACGATCGCAAGGATGTCGATGACTTCTTGGGCAACCGCTCCGGCGACCGGGGGTAGATAACCCGCGCTCGCTACAGCCATACCAAGAATACTCAGCCCCATCCCGCCGAGAGCGCTCTGCAAAGCGATGCGGCGCATTTGCCGCCCGATGTGGAGAAACTCGTCCACCTTTACGAGTGACGTCTCCAGGATGACAGCTCCGGCCGCTTCGGCCGTCACATCGCTGTTCTTGCCGAAGGCGACTCCTACCGTTGCGGCAAGCATGGCCGGGGCGTCGTTGATGCCATCGCCCAAGAACAGCGTTTTTGTCCGGGATGTTTCATCGCGCACGATGGCGACTTTTTCTTCCGGGCTTTTTGATGAATAAACCTTGCTGACTCCGACAAGCTCGGCCAGATGCAGCGTCTCCGCTTCACGATCGCCGGAGACGAGCATCACTTTCGTCACGAGGTGCTTCGATCGAAGGTGTGCGATAAAGGGGCGGCTTTCGACTCGAGGCTCGTCGCGGAATCGGTACGAGGCGGCGTAGGTTCCATCCAAGGCGATGTCGCACTCAAGGCCTTCGGTGCTCGACGGTAGCGCCGTTTCGCTCACACCGATTTCTTGGGCGAGGCGGTGCCTGCTCGCGATCCACACTCTTCGGCCATCCACGATTCCGCGCAAGCCTCGGCCCGGTGGCTCAGAGATTTCACTCGCTTCTCGAATCGGCACACTCATTTCGCGTGCCGCGCGCAGAATAGCCTGGGCCAACGGATGCTTGGAATACTGCTCGAGACTCGCCGTCAGCCCGAGGACCTCCACGGGTTGAAAAGCTTTGGCCACCAGCTGCTCCGTGAGTCGCGGCTCGCCGTACGTAAGCGTTCCCGTCTTATCAAAGATCATCGTTCGGCACGTGTCTGCGCGCTCGAGGACCGACGGATCACGAACCACAATTCCTCGCCGGGCTGCGAGGGAAATCGAGGCAATGATGCTGATCGGGATCGCAAGAAGCAGCGGGCATGGGGTTGCAATCACGAGCACCGCAAGAAAACGGATGCTTTCGCCGCTGAAGTACCACGCGCCAAGGGCGATCAGGACGGCCACCGGCGTGTAGTAAGCGCCGAGCCGATCGCCGAGCCGACGCAGGCGCGGTCGGTTCTGCTGAGCTTCTTCCATGACTCGCATGATGCGGGCATATCGCGAATCGACGGGCAGCCGAGTGCTGCGGATTTTCAGCGCAGCGTCACCGTTGATTGCCCCGGAGAGCGCTTCCGCGCCTGGTGTCTTTGACATTCTATAGGGCTCGCCGGTGAGATACGATTCGTCCATTGCTCCGCGGCCCTCCAACACGATGCCATCGACCGGGCAAACTTCGTGTGGATAGACGACCAGAACGTCTCCGACGCCTAGCGCCTCGAGCGGTACATCCTCGATACTCCCGGCGAGTTCTCGATGAGCACCCACCGGCATGCGCCGCGCCAGTGCTTCAAGCACGGCCGAGGCGCGGCGCGTCGCGATTGCTTCAAGGGCGTTTCCTCCTGCCAGCATAAGGGCGATCACGGTGCCCGCCAGATACTGGCCCAATAAGACAGACGTTACGATGGAAAGCCCTGCAAGCAAGTCCGACCCGAATTCCCGGTGCCATATGCGGACCATGAGATCGTACAGAAGCGGGAGTCCGGCCAAGACAAGCGCCGCTTGTAATGGGAACTGATAGAGAGGCGGAGGGGCTCCGAAGAGATAGCGCAGCGCGAGGTGGAGCAGGATGCCCGTCAGCGCGATTGACGCAATCGCCTCGTGTCGAAACGACCGGGCGGTTAGCCCGCCGCGCTGGGTGTTTTTCATCGCCTAGCTATTGTAGCAAAAACATCTCGCCAAGTCGCGACGCATCGTGAGCAGAAACCCAACGCCCGCGAGTTAGACTTGCGCGGCAGTAGTAAAGCCAGCCAGAACGCGCGTTAGGCGCGCGTCCACTTCCTCAGCGACCTTCAGAAGTTCCGAATTTCCGACCACGTTCATCAAGGCTTTGACGCTGATGACGGAAACTTCCGTCGCATTATCGTTGACTTGTATCACGATGTTGCACGGCAGCAGCAGACCGATCTGGCTTTCCGTCAAGATCGCATGGTGCGCGAGCACCGGATTGCAGGCGCCGAGAATGACATAGGGCCGGAAGTCGATTCCTACCTTTTCTTTGAGCGTCTTGGCCACATCGATATCGCAAATTACGTTGAAGCCTTGCTCTTTGAGCAATTCGCGCACCCGGTTGATTGCATCGGCCATTGGCAAGGTGGTCTGGACGGAGCTTCCGTAGGTCAAAGTCTGCATAGGTATAGATAAGCGCAGCGCTATGAAGAAGATATGAATGCCAAAGCCTTCACAGCAAGCGAATGAAGCTCTTCACACCGCCTTCCAAAGGCGGGCCTATGCTGTGCGTATGAAACCGTAAGTGGTGGTCTTAGGTGCGGGACTTGCCGGCCACACTGCAGCGCACCTGGGTTTCCGAGTCTCATTTGGGTTGGTACGGGAACGATGTCCCCGAGCAATGCCATTTTGATCAGGCGCCGGTGTATGAACGCATCGGCGTGAGCTACATCGACGGCAGGGCCAGCGAAATTCATGCGGAGTCTCGCACCGTCGCGGTCAAAAATGCTCACGGCGAATCCCGCCTCGTCGATTACGATTACTGCTTGAATGCCACGGGACCTTATCTGAATTTCGAAGGCACGCCGGGACTGGGACCGATCACCGGTAATAGCTATAGTTGTTCGGTGGAGCACGCGACCCAAACCCGTGATGCCTATCTGCAAATGGTCGCAGAACTCAACGGATATCGGCCAGCCGAATCGCTTTGACATCTACTATGGCATGGCGGATTGCCGGATAGGTGTAGCGAGTTTGGAGTTGCCTGAAAAGCTGCCGCTAATCGCGCTGAGAGATCCGCGCGACTTGCTGATCTAGGTAGCGAACTTAGATCTTCAGCGACCGAGGTACGCGCCTCGTGACTTTCGTCGGGCTAACGGCCAGGGGTCCGAACTCTTCTACATATGGCGCAGCTGTATGCCTGTATTCACAGAGGATTCACATCTCATGAGCGAGCGAGTGTTAAGATCATCGTAAGTTTAGATGAAGAGGAGGGATTCCAATGAAATCAGACGTTCAACTTCATAAAGATGTCATCGACGAGTTGTCATTCGATCCGCAAATCGACTCGAAGAACATAGGGATTGCGGTTAACGACGGTGTTGTAACGCTTACCGGAACCGTTCCGAGCTACGCGCAAAAATACGGGGCTGAGCGTGTCGTGAAGCGTGTCCACGGCGTGCATGGAATCGCGGAAGAATTGAGAGTAGAACTTCCGCAAGAACATCGGCGTACGGACGCAGATATCGCCGCGGCAGCCCTTAATGCAATTGCATGGAATACATTCGTTCCGAGCGACACGATCCAGGTTACCGTGGAGGGCGGCAATGTCACCCTTACTGGAAAAGTCTATTGGAGATTCCAAAGGATCGAGGCCGAAGCGGCGGTTCGCGTTCTCACAGGCCTCAAAGGCGTGAGCAACCTCGTTGAGTTCAGCACCAACATCGCGCCGAGCAACGTCAAAGAGAAGATCGAGCGCCAGTTCGAGCGCGCGGCTGAAGTTGAGGCGAAGAAGATCCTCGTCCAAACCAGTGGCGGCGTCGTCACGCTGAAAGGCCTCGTTCACACCTTTGCCGAGCGTGACGAGGCTGCGCGCGCGGCATGGTCGGTTCCAGGAGTAACCAAAGTCGAGAATCTCTTGACCATCGGTTAGATCTCAAGCCCGAGAAAGTAAGAAGGTCGCCATCAAGTAGAAGTGTGAGACTTATCCCACTGAGAGCCGCGAGCACTACGCCCGCGGCTCGCTTCACTTGAACGGCCTCGTGCGGCTTGGCTGTTGTACTTCAACTTCACGCCGCAGGATGAATCTGACTCTGGTCTTCAAGTGCTCCAGGCTAGGATTCTTGTAACTGTTTTTTCAGCGACGCTGCCGCCTGCGGAAGTGAGTCAAAAAGCTTGAGTATCCGATCAATTCCAGTAAGCAAGAAAAGTCTGCGATGAAAGGCGTTGCTGGTCACGAGGCGTGCGCTGTAATTCCGTCCCCTCACTGACTTGAAGAAGTCCAACAACGCGCCAAGTGCTCGGCCGTCGAGGAAGGAAACCCCATCAAGATCAACGATGAAGTCTTTGCATCCACTGGCCAGAGCTGTTTTCGCAGCGCTGGTGAATTGAGGCTCAGACACCACATCGAATTCGCCGCTAATCGCAATTAATGTGTAAACGCCTTTTTCGTACGATGCCTGCTCTTTTACTTCGACCCGGCTCCGAGATCGATCGAAGCTGACGAATTTGACCACGGCAGCGAACGCCTTCGGCATTGTAACTTGAAGAACCCGATCGCTTGCTAAGATCTTCACTGGTGCTGTCTCTCACCGCTGGGATTTGGGTTGCCACTGCCACTGTAAGATTTCCGGCATATCGACGCCATGTTCGTGAATGTATAGACGGTGACGTGCAAGTCGGTCGTCGAGGATTATGAGCGCCTGCTGTGCCTGGTCGTCCGTCAGCCCTGAACGGCGAATGGCCTCCGCCGCAAGATGAAAGCGACTCATGTTGTTCAGCACAGTCATATCAAAGGGTGTAGTAGTCGTGCCTTCTTCAATGTAACCGCGCACGTGGAAGCGCTGCGGGTCGGGCCGGTGGTGAATGAGTTCGTGAACGATCCGGGGATAGCCGTGGAACGCAAAGATGACTGGTTTGTCAACAGTAAACAGGTTGGCAAACTTGTCGGCGTCGAGGCCGTGGGGGTGATCCTCATGGGTCGCTAGCGAAAACAAGTCAATAACGTTAACCATGCGGACCCGCAAGCGTGGCAGGTATTTCCACAGTAGCGTAATCGCCGCCAGCGTCTCTAGCGTGGGCGCGTCCCCTGCCGCCGCCATAATCACCTCGGGATCACCCGCGTTGTTGCTGGCCCAATTCCAGACAGAGGCACCGGACTTGCAGTTTTCGCGGGCCGCCTGCGCGTCCAGCCACTGCGGTGTGAGATTCTTTGATGCGATTATTAGGTTGATATAGTTACATGACTCCAAACAATGCTGCATGGTGCGCAGTAAGGAATTGGCATCGGGTGGCAAATATACGCGCACGACCGAACTCTTTTTCGAAACCAGCGTATCGATAAAACCCGGGCCTTGATGGGAATAGCCGTTGTGATCTTGCCGCCATGCGTGTGAAGTTAACAGTACGTTCAACGAGGCAACGTCGCAGCGCCAGCTTATCTCACGCGCAACTTTAAGCCATTTTGCGTGCTGCGTTACCATGGAATCCACGATCGTGCTAAAGGCTTCGTAACAGGCAAAGATGCCATGGCGACCGCTCAACACGTAACCCTCGAGCCAGCCTTCACAGGTGTGTTCGCTCAGTATCTCCATAACACGCCCGTTACGCGACATGAACTCATCCGTGGCCAGCAGCGGGCATTCGAACGCCCTGTCGGTGGCGGCATAGACCTGCTGGAGATGGTTTGAACTCGTTTCGTCCGGGCAGAAGAGCCGGAAATTCTTCTGCTGCTCATTGAGACTGAAGACATCAGCCAGATACTCGCCCAGTACATACGTCGGCTCGGCTTGCTGCGAACCAGGCAAGCCGACGCTGATCGCATGTTTTTCGTACTCGGGTAATCTGAGCGGAATACGGCCGCCACCAATTGCGCGATTGTTAAAGCCAATGCGTTTTTCGCCGGTTGGGCAGATGGCGACGACATCGTGCTTTGGGCGACCTTCCGCATCAAAAAGTTCTTTGGGTTCGTAGCTGCGTAGCCAGGATTCCAGCGCCCGCAGATGCGCAGGGTTGCTCGCTGGGTCGGCAATGGGTAACTGGTGTGCGTGGAACGTACCCTCAATCGGCTTACCATCTAAGGTAGCCGGTCCGGTCCAGCCCTTCGGGGTGCGTAGAACGATGATCGGTCGGAGTTGATTCCAAGGCTCAGAGCCGGCTCGCCCGGACCGCACAATCGTTTGAACCGAGCGAATGTGCGCGTACGCCCAATCCATTGCCGCCCATAGCTGAACGTGCGCATCCCTTGTACTCGCTGGACTCACTACCCGGATTTCATAACCAAGCCCCCGAAAGAACTGATTTAACTCCAAGCCACTCATTCGGGCGAAAATGCTCGGGCCCGAGAGTTTGTAACCATTGAGGTGCAAGATGGGCAAAACGGCGCCGCATGTTGCCGGGTCTAAGAACTTAGGCGAATGCCACGAAGCCGCTAGCGGGCCGGTCTCCGCTTCACCGTCGCCAACAATGCAAGCAACAATGAGATCGGGATTGTCGAGCGCAGCGCCGAATGCATGAGACAAACAGTAGCCTAGTTCACCACCTTCATGCATCGTGCCCGGGACCATGGGTCCGAGATGGCTGGGAAATCCGCCGGGCCAAGAAAACCGGCGTGCCAGCTCTCCAATCCCTTGTCGGTTCAGTGATAGCGCTGGGTAAAATTTGCCGAGCGATCCTTCGAGGAATAGGTTCGCCAAGATCGCAGGGGCACCGTGACCGGGTCCCACGACAAGCATAACCTCGACATCGTTGTCCTGAATCAACCGGTTCAGGTGCGCATAGATCAGATTGAGACCAGGTTGGGTGCCCCAATGTCCGACAAGCCGGGGCTTAATGTGCTGGGGCGCCAACGGCTTTTCTAATAAGACGTTGTCTTGCAGATATAGCTGAATGGCTCCCAGATAATTCGCTGCGCGCCAGTAGCTGTTAATCTGGGCAAGTCGATTGTCTTTCGACTCCTTGCTCAGTACCCGTATCATCGGGTGGTGCCATCCCAATGCGCTTGTTCCATGGCATCACGTAATCGTTCGAGCAGCTCGCGGGCGGTTGCAAGAGCAATACGTTTGCCGATCGCAGCATCGAAAATGTCGCCGGCGATGCCGAAGGGCGGATCATAGCTGCCTTCGAGTCGCAGCCAACTGCTGCCATAATCTTCATCGGCTTCAATGGTGATCGAGCCATTGAACGCAGGATATGGACTGCCATCTTGAGGCTTCCAACAAACGTTTGTCTTTTCTTCGAGCGCGCCCGGGCTGTCCACATAGTTGAACTCAGCGACGACATCCTTAGCAACTATCAAACCCGTCGGAATGCCCGCCTCTTTCAGCGGTGCCTGGAGCCGCAAGATGACCCTTCCGTTGCGGTCTTTACCAAGTGCGTCGAGGTACCAATTGAGATAAGAGGGTGTCCGCCCGTACGGCGAATTAACACGAATGCGTTGCATGAATATATTCATGCGTTTAGTGTAGCCGTGACATGTCACGAGAGCGTGAAGCTACCGTGAAGCTGACGGGAACTAGCTCTCGGGGTTCTTCATATTTGGTTCGAAGCATCATAATATGGGACGTGCTATGCTTTCCTAGTGATTCTGGATGGCTCTCAAACCTCGGACGCAAGAGAGCCGCACATCTAAGGGTTCAAGGCTTTTCCACTTTCTCTGCGAGATACAATCAATGCCCGCCGTAGCTCATTGCATCATCAGTTGCGCATAAGCAAGTTCGTGGCGTAACAGTGCGCTGCACATAGCGCCTACGTATTGAGGGCCGGCACGACTACAGTAAAGAACGCTCCGCAACGCGCGCTTCATGTTCGATAAATTTTCCAGTCATCTGCGGTGGCTGCGATGCGGGCGCATGACAAACGAGCACCGGAATAGCAGATTGGCGCAAGATACCTTCCGCGACGCTGCCCAAGAGTGCACGCTTAATCCCGCCCCGGCCATGGCTGCCCAGAACGATAAGATCCGCTTTGTGCTGCCGCGCGGCCAGTGTTACGGACGCAACGCATTGATCTTCGATTAGCTCAGCTATGGCAGGCACCGCTGCTCGCATGGCTTTCCGTTTGGCATCGTCGAGAATCGATTGACCTGCTGCACACGCCGCATCTATTGCCAGGGAAGGGTCAATTGCGCTAGGCGCTGCAATGGCCGCAATTTTGGAAAGCTCAACTGCGTGGATGAATACGACCGAAGCTTTTGTTTCTGCGGCAAGGCCTAAAGCCAAATCCACCGCTGCATCTGATTGCGCCGATCCGTCAACCGGAACCAGTATCTTTGTGAACATCGAACGACTCCTTTGTGTTGTTCAGCATACCGTAAACCTAGCCACGCCTTGCGAAGCGCCCATGAAGAAAAACTTCGGCGACCTTCACACTGCCTTCGCGTACAGTAAGAAGAAGGACTTTGGGTTGCTTCCTGGGCAAGCGGCGGTCGATAAGCTCGGAAGAGGCATATCCGTTAGGGGCTAAATACAGCGCTGATCTTCTTGATCGGGCGCAATGCGAGGTCAGTATGGCGAGGAAGCCGATCAAGCACGGGCGACAGCGTTCGCAAACTGACGATCCGAAAGGCGAGCGGCGAGCTGCCGATGCCGCCATCGGGTCTGGGCGACTCGAGGTGGTGCGCCTCATCCAAGGCCGCAAGTACCGAGCAGAGCTGGACCCAAAGACCGGGCGGCCCAAGCGCTGAACCTTGTCGGGCGGACGTTGGGAAATTTTACGCGTGTCGAAGTACCAGAAACCGCCGGTTGGCGAGTGCCCGAACGAACGGTCCGCAGAAATGGGAACGAGCTCGCCACGCCTATATCCGGGCGCATGATCCCAATTGCAAGGTGTTACTTCAGAACTCGACTGGTTGCGTCTAGGCGAAAGATGTACGGCGCCTCAAAATCGCGTAACTTCGCATGCATTATCTACATCGAGCAATACGGAAAAAAGTTATCAGAGGCGCGCCACTGGCAGTGCCCTCTGTTTTCCTCATAGTTCGCTCATGCGCGTCCTCTGTTTCGACGTCGGCTCATCCTCCCTAAAGTTCGCACTCTATAACTTGGTGGATGGCGTAGCGGGAATCGAGGCCGAAGGAAACGTGACGCACGAAGAAGCCGGGAATGTGAAGCCCGGGTTAGAAAAAGTCTTCAAAGGAACAACCCGTCTAGCTGACTGCCCGCTCGACGCCATCGGACACCGTATCGTGTTCGGCGGCCAGCATTACGAAGCGCCGGTTCTGGTCAATGATCGTGTGATGCTGGACCTCGAGTCCCTCGTTGGATTCGACCCCTTGCACATGCCCCCGCAGGTCGAGGTAGTTCGCGAGGTCGGCAAACGATATCCGGGAGTCGCGCAAGTTCTCTGCTTTGATACCTCATTCCATCGCCGCATGCCGCAGAGTGCGCGAAGTTTGCCGCTGCCTCGGTCGCTGGGTCCTGAAATCCAGCGGTACGGCTTCCACGGCCTATCTTATGAATACGTCGTCTCGACTGTAGAGGATGCGGGCTGCGGTAAAGTTGTCATCGCCCATCTCGGCAGCGGTGCAAGCATGTGCGCGCTCCAGGATGGAAACCCTATGGACACGACCATGGGTTTCAGCCCCTTGGGGGGGTTGATGATGGGCACGAGGCCAGGCGACCTCGATCCCGGTGTTGGCCTTTATCTCGTCCGGCAGGGCTGGAGTGCTACGGAGCTGTCGGAGCTACTGTACAGACGTTCGGGCCTGCTCGGAGTGTCTGAGACTACGCCTGGCGTGCGCGAGCTCCTCGAGCGAGCCGCAGCGGATTCCCGCGCGGCATTTGCGCTGGAGTTGTTCGTCTACCAGGCGCGCAAGCAGCTCGGTGCGATGATCGCCGTACTCGGCGGTCTTGACGAGCTGGTCTTTACCGGCGGCATCGGAGAAGGGTCGCCCGACATGAGAGTGCGCATCTGCGAGCCATTCGCGTTTGCGTCGGTCGCGATCGATCAGTCACGCAACGCCGAAAACGCGCCGACTATCTCGACAGATTCATCCAGGACGCGCGTGCGGGTGGTTCACACAAACGAGAATCTCATGATCGCTCGCCACGTCGTGGAAGTTTTGAACGATCATGATGGTGGCGCTCTAGGATCCTGATCCGGTCGGAAGTCCTGTGTCTTCTGTACGTTGCTACGCTCGCCGCACGTTAGCGATTTCGACATCGACGAGGAAGGGGGGAGCAACCATGTCGACCAGTTAAGAAACCTTGACGTCGACCTCAGCGGAGCGGTTGCTGGCACACCCCGCGCAGCCTAGCAGGGTGGCGCCGCTCGTCAAAGCGGCGATGACATAGTTTTGCATGCTCATCCTCAAGCAGTGTCGGCCGGTCAATGTTTAAAACCGTGGCGAGTGCGGATGCACGCACTCCGCACAGTTATCATCGAGGAAACCCGCGCGGCCTGGTAGCCGGAGGGTAAAAGCCGCGCCGCTGTGCGAGGTACTCGTGAGCGTCACCTGGCCGCCTTGCTCCTCGACGAATCGTTTGACCAGCGCGAGGCCATAGCCAGACCCGCTTTCGCTGCCGGCTGCTGAGCCCCGAAAACCGTGCTCAAAGATTCTGTCGGCTTCCTGCGGAGCGATACCGGGCCCGCTGTCTTGAATCCGGATCTCAAGCTGATCTGCCCGGCGCGAACAGTCGATGTCGATCGAGCCGCCGCGCGGCGTGTAGCGAATGGCATTCAACAGCACATTTTTGATGATTTGGCCAATGCGAACGGGTTCACCATAGAAGTGTTTGCACTCTTTTGACGTGACGGCACAGCGTGTGATGCTTAGCGAGATATCCTTCGCCCCCGCACTTGCGCTCATCGCGCCATATTCGCGGTTGAGCACATCGCACACGTTGATGTACGTATCCTGGGCGCGCGATTGAACCTGGGGCTCCAAAACCGTGAAACTCCCCATGAGGCTTTCTAGTTGGGTCAGGGCTTGAAGCATGCCCTCAAGCCTCTCCGGCGTGGGCGAAAGTTTACCATCGAGGAATGCTTCGAGGTTCGCCCGGACGACCGCAAGGGCGTTACGCATTTCGTGCATCAGCTCGTCCAGTTGCATTTGACCGCTCAATTTTGCTCCCCTGAAACCATTTCTCTAGTGGCTCTTTGCCATTTTATAACCAACCCCAAAAACGGTAAGCACATAGGTAGGATGGGCCGGGTCGCTCTCGATCTTGTGGCGCAAGTTTGCGACATGGCGGTCGAGCGTGCGATCGAAAACGTCCAAACTTTCGGCCTTCGCCTTATCTAACAGTTGAGTTCGTGTGAAGGTACGGCCGGGATGTTCTGCCAGAACCTCGAGGATGCGAAATTCTGTCGGCGTCAGATTGACTTCGCGGTCTGCAACGCGTACCTCATGCGCATCCCGATCGATGTACAAATCACCAACGGTCAATGCTGCCGTCGTGGCGCTTGGCTGCGGTCGCGCGGATGACCCGAGTCCACTGGAGTCCGCTTCTGTTGATTGGCGCATGCGGCGCAACACAGTCTTGACACGGGCGACGACTTCGCGCGGACTAAAGGGCTTGCCGATGTAGTCATCCGCGCCGAGCTCAAGGCCCAAGATCTTGTCGATTTCGTCGGTACGCGAGGTCAGCATGATGACGGGGACGTCCGACTGTGCGCGGATCTGCCGGAAAGCGTCCCAACCGGACATACCGGGTAGCTTGAGGTCGAGCAGCACCAAGTCCGGTCTTGCGATTTCAAACTGCTGCACCGCCGCCAGTCCATCGTGAGCCTTGTGAACAACGTAACCCTCGTCAACCAAATAACGCTCGATCACTTCGACGATTGCGGGTTCGTCGTCGACGACGAGGATTTTCTTCACGGTTGACACGGGTTTGCTATTTCGGACTAGGCGCCGTTGCTTACTCCCTCTGCGCGCCTTTTTGGCTAAGTGTGAAGGGCCGGCGAGTGCCGGCCCTGTCACAGTGCGGCTGTCGTGTCTTTGTATCGTCATACAAAGTCCATTTCTTGCCTTCTATTTGCGCAGACTCCCAATGGTAGTCACGTACCACAGTTGTCCGCGCCAGCCGGGAGTCGAGTTTTGAGTAAGCACGCCTTCCAGGTTGACGATCCAGCCGTTGGCGACACCTTCACTCACGTGGTGGGACGCCAACACCGCGAGGTCGACATTTCCTTGGTGGGTGAAGCCGCCCATGCCATCATCCGCAATCTCGTTGCGAACGGCCAGCATGGCATGGTGATGCGCAAACGGTTCGAACAACTCCGTGCTCAAAGCATGACTTCTCGCCGAGCCGTCGACGCCGCCAACGGGATGGCTGTCAAAACCGCGTTGATAGATGACAAGCGCACCCGGTAAGCCGTTTTGCGGATCGAGTTCCGCGTAAGCGGCCTCGCCATGATAGCGATCCACGAGACCGTCGGAGACTTGGAATACTCCATTGCCTCCGAACAGCCCGACTTCCACGGGTTTATAACCAAGCGAGTCCACCACCCGCCATTGGAAACGCTTATCGGTGCCGTTCAGCAAACCGAAGTCCGTCGCCGTATTGATATTGCCCGCAGGCCCCATATAAGCAACTTCCGCGGTAAGCCAACTATGCGTGTACGCGAACTTTGTTCCCCAGCTATTGTTGCCGAAAGGATACGCGTGTTCTCCAACGACGTAGCTTGGCGCGAGGAAACCTTGCAGATCGGTCCACTGGCTGATCGGCGATGGTGCCGGTGCTTCGATCTTGCCGACGAACAGATGCCCATCGCGGTGCAAAAAGTTATTGTAGGTGAGCCATACCGTATCGGTGCCGCCGGGTTGGTCGAACTGATAAATCCACTGATGGAAGTGGAATGTGAAGTCCTTGCCGATGTAGCCGGCTCCATGCAAAGCGACGTTACCCCATTGGACTATGTGCGGCTGGGCGGCATCCCTCGTGTCGTAGAATGGGTTGACGCCGATCCATATCGGGTTTGCGCGATGAATCGTAGCCGCATCCAGCGACGAGTAACCAGTGCGCTGCACGTAGCGGCCGTAAGCATTGAGTGCAGGCGTGACCGTGTGGCAGACTTCGCAATCCATTCCGTATGCCTGCGCAAAAGGCGGCATGGCCGCAGTGGGCCGTACCGCCTCGAGCATCCAGGCCGCCGCCAAGATGACCACGATGATCAGCGTGGTGCGGCGATACTTCACTTGTCCGTTACCACGATCGTGAGAGCCATATCAGGGTGGCCCGGTCCGCACACCACCGAGCAGTGCATGACGTACGTGCCGGCTTTGGTAGGCGTGAATTTCAGCAATACGAACTTTCCGGGGCTGATAACCGTGTCGGCAATCTTCAGATCGTCGGATTTGAGTCCGTGAACGCCCCCCGTTGAGGTCAGGCGAAGCGTGACCTCTTCGTTGAGCGGGACGGTGATCTTGGCAGGCGTGAATTTCCAGTTGGATGCCGCGATGTCGATACTCGGGTGGGCGTTCGCGGCGCTGGCGATCACAACGAGAGCAAACGCAACGGCGTAGCCCAAGATCTTCGGTATGGTAGTGCGTCTTGACATAAGTGTCCCTCCGAGGCCTCAGTATTGCATCGCGACGTAGCTCTAATGCGAAGAAGCTGTGAAGATAAATCCACGCTCAGATGATAGTCGCTGCAAGAAGTGTGCGGGCGAACCCAGGCACCCTTACTTGAGGCAACTAGCTGATATTACCACGTACGAAGGCCGGGTGCACCATAAACATGGAGGTGCAGCAACTCATGAATCGGTCCCGCATATGCCAGAATCGCGAGAATGACGGCGGCCAAGCCCCAACCGCCTATACGGTCCAGATAGGCTGGCGTCGTCGCCGCATGTTCGTCGACTTGGGCGAATTCGATGACTTGGGACTCATCGCGCTCGGTGAACAACGTGCCAAAAGCGACGGCCGCGAACATGAGGATGCTCAGGAATAGGAGGCTTCCGCCAATCGCGGCCGCCTGCATGTGCGGCATCCACAGGCTGGCTGCCTGAGTGCCGAAATAGCTTACGTCGTCGGTGCGACGAGGCGAGCCGAGCAATCCCGCCCAGTGCATCGCCGTCGACATGACTGCCATGCCGACAAACCACATGTAGGTTTGTGCGAGCGCAAGCTTGGGCGCCCAGAGGCGGCGTCCGGTTAGCCGTGGGATAAGCCAGTACGACGTGCCCACGAACGTCAAGGCGACGGGACCGCCCACGGTTACGTGAAAGTGACCGACGATCCACATGGTGTTATGAACGATAACATCCATGCTATACGACGCATTCACGATGCCGCCCAGTCCACCGAAGATGAATAGAATCATGCCCAGGACCGGGCCCGTGAGCGCGGGGTTGTCCCAGGGCAACGAACGCACGGTGCCCCAAAATCCCCTTAAGCCCCTGCGTTGTGCCGCCAGCTCGAACGACGCAAAAATCGCGAAGGCAGTCATTATTGAGGGGATCACGACACCGTACGTGAGCATCGTATGCAGCCACTTCCAGCCGGCTGCGATGCCTGGTTCCACGAATTCATGGTGCAGCCCGACTGGTGTCGAGAGGATCAACAGCAACAAGAAGGTCAGCCGTGTCAGCGAATCGCTAAAAACTCTTCCCCCGTAATGGAGTGGCACGATGTTGTACCAGATCAGGTACGCGCCCATGATCCAAAAATACACAAGCGGGTGGCCGAAGTACCAGAAGAGTATGCGCGTCATCATGACGTTCACGGTCGGCGTCCAGCCAAGCGACCAGGGGATCAGGAAAAAGAGCATCTCGATCGCTACTCCGAGCGTAGCGATGAACCACATCATAAACGTACAGGTGGCACCGTGCACCACCAGGGGTAGACGTTCACCGCTGTGATTTCGTCTGAACCAGGCAACGTTGGTGAGGATGTCGATCAAAACAATCCACGTGCCGATGACGAGCAATGTCGTGCCTATATAGAAGGCCGGATGCGCCTTGAGAGGCGCGTAAAAAGTGTAGAGCACAGACGCGTTGCCGCTTAGGATTGCGGCCGCTGCGGCTGCCGTCCCAGTGGCCATGAGCCAGAATGCCAACCAACCCAATGCCAAGGAGCGCTGGCGCGGTATGGCGCGGTACGTGAACAGCGTTGCCAGCCCGACGATGAAAAAGGTGGTAAAGACTATCGCCATGAGGACGCCATGCGCGGTCAGCATGCGATAGTAATCAAACCAGGTGGGCATGGAAAGCCAACGCGCGCGCGACAAGGCTTGCAGAAAACCAAAGACTGCACCGAGCATAAGCGCCAGCGTCGCGAAATAGAGGTGCGCCAAGACCAGCGGGTTCTCGCGCTTGACCTGTAAGTCGCTCGTCATTTCACCTCGACGGTCCCGTACATATAATGATGACCGGCTCCGCAGTATTCATTGCATAACAGCAAGTATGTTCCGCGCTTGCGGAACACGTGCGAAGCAGAGCTAACCCAACCCGGTACCACGAGCATATTCACCGCTGTATCCGTGATAAAGAACCCGTGAACGACATCCGGGCTGGTGCTATAAAACGTCACTTGTGCGCCTGCGGGAATGGTTATGCTGACGGGGGTGAAAGCAAAAATATGCGCGATGATATAGGCATCGTACGTCTTTGGCCCGGTACGATGGAGACCTGGGTGGTCGAACGGCGAAGTCTGTGCAACCCTGGTAGGATCGATGGTCTGCACGTGACTTGGTGGGATCATGTTTTCCGAGAGGGCGGCCGCACCGATGATGATGAGAAAGATAACTAAAGTAGCGACGCCGAACCCGATCCAGATTTTTTCCGCTCGATGCACGGCTTTACCAGCGCACAACCGTCAGATGATACATGAGGAGCCAACCGATCACAATAATTATGCCAATACCGATAACGAACTTGGCCGTGGCCGGTAGATCTGGCTCACCCTGACGTTCTTCTGGTTGTATGGGGCCCATCCAGTCTGTGGCGTACGAGGCGTAAGCGGCAACGACCTACATGATCGTCGTGCGAGCGACAACTCCTTCATGTTCGATGTGTTCCTTGAGGTCGGAAACCGAGTGTGAAGCTGGAGATGCAGGCGCATGACAGACGAGCACCGGAATAGGCGAGCGCCGCAGGATACCCTCTACGACGCTGCCGAGTAATGCACGAGGGATCCCTCTTCGGCCATGGCTTCCCAGGATAACGAGATCCGCCTTATGCTGGCCGGCCGCCTGTACGACCGAACGGATGCATTGATCTTCAAGGAGCTCAGCTACGGAAGACACGCCGGCCTGGACGGCTTTGCGTTGCGCATCGGCGAGAATCGCTTGGCCGGCTTTGCACGCGGCATCAATCACCGGAAATGGGTCTAGAGCGGCCGGCGAAGACATCGCGGCTATTTTGGAGATCTCAACGGCATGGATGAAGAGTACCCATGCATTGTTTTCGCGGGCAAGCTTAAGCGCTAAATCAACGGCTGCATTGGACGCCGCCGATCCGTCAACGGGCACGAGCATCTTTGCAAACATGGGACTACCCCTTCGTGCCATAATAAGATAGCCTAAATCTGACCAAGCGGTGCGAAGTGCGCATGAAGAAGGCGTCGACGAGGTTCACACCGCCTTCGCGGCTTTGGAAGCGCAAGGAAGTCTAGTTGAGTTCCAGTTTCAACCGCCGGCTAGTCGCAATTTCCGCGACAACGATGTTTGTCAGCGCCTTGCTGCTTTTTTTGATCCAGCCCATTTTTGCGAAGGAGATTTTGCCATTGCTCGGTGGCGCGCCGGCGGTCTGGAACACGTGCCTAGTATTTTACGAAGTGATGTTGCTGCTGGGTTATCTGTACGCGTTTTTGGTCCAGCGCTGGTTGAACCCAACGATTCAAAGAGTGACCCATCTATTGCTGGTGATCGCCGTGCTCGCTTTTCTTCCGGTGAGTATCCGTGCCTTGACACCGCCCAGCATCACGGCTCCGGTTGAGTGGCTGCTCTTGACGCTCACCTTGTCGTTGGGCTTACCACTTCTGGTGCTTAGCGCATCAAGCCCGTTGCTGCAGAGCTGGTTTGCTGCCAGTACGCACGAGCGGTCCGCGGATCCGTACTTTTTGTATGCCGCCAGCAACGCCGGCAGCCTTATTGGCCTGCTTATCTACCCGTTCGTGCTCGAACCTCTGACCGGTTTGCATTTACAATCACTGCTCTGGCGTGTTGGTTACTTCATATTGATGGCGTGCATAGGCGTCGCTATCTTCAATTATCGGGCGGCAGAAAAAACGGCATCACTTGGGATCAAGCCCCCTAGCATGTCAGGAAATGACCCGACGACGCCGTCAGACCCTCCACCCGTAAGCAAAAGAAGGATACTGCAATGGATCTTGCTTGCGTTTGTTCCCTCAAGCCTGATGCTCAGCGTCACGACCTACATGGCAACGGACATCGCACCAATTCCCTTACTTTGGGTCGTCCCCTTAGCACTGTATCTCATCACTTTCATCATCGCTTTTTCGCAGAGCTTTGAAACCCGGCTCGCTACATTGCGCAACACTGCCACCATACTAATGCTGCCGCTCGTTGTGGCAATGGCTGCACAGACCGCATGGCCGCGCCCACTATTGCTGGCCTTGCATTTGATTGCTTTCTTCCTCATTGCGCTGACTTGCCACTCAATATTAGCAGCGGATCGGCCTGACAAGAAACATCTAGCGCAATTCTATCTATGGCTCGCAACCGGGGGCGCGCTCGGAGGAGTCTTTACCGCGCTCTTGGCCCCCCTCATGTTTAAGACTGTGGTCGAGTACCCATTAATGCTCGTCATCGCGGCTTTTTTGATACGCGGCGGTAGTATCATGACACCAGCCGAGGGTATCCAATCCGCGGACCGAAGAGCGCGCCTGCTCGATCTGGCCGCTCCGGTTTTGCTGGGTGGCAGCTTGGCGCTCTTTCTCTACTTTCACGGGCGTGAGAACGCTCAAGCTCTCGCCACGCAGGCGACCTTTGCCTTTGCCTTTAGCGCGCTTGTTACGGTACTGTGGCTTAGACGGCCCATGAGCTTTGCGCTGTCAATCGCCGCCTTGATGTTATGCAGTATTCTCTATGCGCACAGTCAGGAAACAAAGATATATGGTGGGCGGAATTTTTATGGGATTCCCACGGTGCTTGCATTTGGAACGTATCATGTATTCGTTCATAGCGGTACCATTCACGGCATAGAAAACACACTACGCAAGCGGCGCGACGATCCGCTTACATACTATGAGCGCAGCGGGCCGCTGGGCCAAATCTTTGCCGCGCTGCAAGCTCGGCTTGCGAAAGCGTCCGTAGCGGTGGTCGGCCTCGGAGTCGGTTCAGCGATGTGTTATCGGGCCCCCGGACAGCTGTGGACGATCTACGAGATCGATCCCAGCGTCGACAACATTGCGCGTGACCCAAGGCTTTTTAACTTCGTTTCGGACTGCTCTCCCTCGTCACCGACAGTCATCGGCGATGCGAGGCTCTCATTGGAACAGGCCCCGAATAGCACCTACAAACTCATGATACTCGATGCCTATAGCTCTGATTATATTCCCGTTCATTTGATAACACGCGAGGCGCTGGCTCTATATCTTCAAAAAATGACAATCGGCGGGTTGCTGGCGTTCCATATAACCAATCACTGGTTTGATCTGGAGCCGGTTCTCGCCTCACTCGCAAGAGATTCGGGTTTGGCTTGTCTGGCTCAATATGACAGAAAGATGACGAGTGCGCAGGCGGGTGCCGGAAAATTCGAATCGCAATGGGTTCTTATGGCTCGTGAGACCCGAGACCTAGGACCTCTGATGTTCGACCGGCGGTGGTATCGACCGCATCCCGGACATCTTCCGGTATGGACAGACGACTACTCAAGCCTGGTGACGACACTGAAGGTCCTGCACCGCTAGCATTCTCGCGCGTTCTCATAACGTTTCATCGAAATATGGCCGAAGCGGAAAAGGGGGTTTTCCGAGTGAATGCTTACTCATGCTTTGCACCCTCTGTGATCGCCAGGTTCAGCAAGTGATACGAGTAGATAATTGGTTAGTTTGCAACTGGTGCGTCAGCAACAAAGTGCTCGAACAGGCAATTGAGGTACGCTCGAATATTAAGAAGCTTACCGCTGCTGTCGCTGGTGCGCGTATAACACATCAGCGCGACGCAAAAAGGGTGAAGGAAGCGCAAGGTAGATTGCAAGGCATTTATGACGACTTAGCGTTAGCAATCAAACACCTTGCGGAAGTCAACGAAGACTCACAAAAAAGCTTGGCCACGTCGCTCGATGAGGTCGAAGTGTTGAGAGAGTATCGAGACACGGAAGCCGAAAAAACGCGCAAGGCGCGAAAACGTAACGATTAAAACATTGCCCAACCATCGAAGAGCTCATTGCGCCTAAAATTCCGGCCCTGAAAATTCAACCTTCCAAGCGTTGGCGCAGCAGCGTGATGGTGGCGTTGACGCTTCCTGTCACGTCGCTGCCGCATTTCGGGCATTTCAAGAGGTCACCAGACTGGAAGGCGTTGATGAGATTTCTTGCTTCTTCATCGGAGAATTGCATCGCCGTGAGGCCACAGTGGGTGCACTTAAGAAGAGCGGGAACGGCCAAAAGATACTCCTTGCTCCCAACATCTAGCAGGGCAAGAAATGTGTTATTCACCGGGTTCCACTTTTCCGCGCGGGAGCCGCAAATTTTCAGCGCGAAATTCGCAAGAAAGTTAGGCAACATGTCTAATCTGCGCGCATGAAGCAAGCAATTGTAGCCGCAGCTGTGATCGCGGGTTGGCTAAGTTTAGGCGCTGCGAACGATCCGCAGCCCAATTATTCACAGCCCACTGAAGGCGATTACATTGTCAGCAATTACCGATTCGCAGATGGGGAAAGTCTCAGCAATGTGCGGATCCACTATTCCACCCTCGGCACGCCATCGCGCGACGCGAGCGGAAGCGTGCGCAATGCCGTCCTCATCATGCATGGCACCGGGGGATCAGGCGAGCAGTTTTTAAACCCGATCTTCGCAGGCGAATTGTTCGGTCCCGGGCAGCCGCTCGACGCGAGCAAGTACTATATCATCTTGCCTGATGATATCGGGCACGGCAAATCCAGCAAGCCCAGCGATGGTCTCCATATGCGTTTTCCGCATTACGGTTACCGAGATATGGTCGACTTGGAGCATCGACTCGTCGCAGATGGGCTCCACGTGAATCATTTGCGATTGGTATTTGGAACGTCCATGGGATGTATGCACTCGTGGTTGTGGGCGGAACAGTACGACCGGTTTGCGGATGGCTATATGCCCATGGCATGCTTGCCGCATCAGATATCGGGTCGCAATCGTATGTGGCGCCGGATGGTGATGGACGCAATCCTCAATGATCCGCAGTTCAAAAACGGCGAATATAGTGCGCAGCCTCGCGGTCTCGTGGATGCCAATTATATCTTTATGATGGTGGGAAGCAGTCCGCTTCGTTATCAACAAGCCGCCCCGACACTGCAAAAGGCAGACGCGTACTTCGACAAGTTGACCCGCGCTTATATGGAAGGGACCGACGCAAACGACACGGTGTATCAAGTCGATGCGTCGCGCGACTATGACCCCGAGCCCGATTTAGGAAAAATCAGCGCGCCGGTGCTCGCGATAAATAGCGCGGACGACCAGATCAATCCGCCGGAACTGCACATAGCCGAGCCGCTCGTCAAGCGAGTGGCGCACGGTAGGTTCGTGTTACTGCCCATTAGCGATAAGACGTACGGGCACGGCACCCACACCCACGCCACCGCTTGGAAAGATCATCTTATAGAATTCTTGCGTCAGACCGGCTAAGTGCCGGTGTTCACACACGAAATGATCGATTGCTGAACCGTGTATGTTGCCGGCTTGGAAAACTCGACCCCGACAAACTCGCGATACCAACCCTTGCTGTGCGGCAGAATAGGACTTGAGGCGACTTGTTCGCGCACATCCGAACGGTTGTTGGCAGAGCGTAGTTGCAGCTTGTACGTATACAAGAATTCCTTGCCGGTAGGGTTGACGACGAAGAAGTTCGCGTAGAGCGAGTCGCGATCAACGCCTTTGCCTAGCTCAACATTAACTTGCTTAACCTGTAAGGGGCAAGAATGGGCCACGATGATGGCGCCAGGATGCGCCACGTAATTCGAGGCGAGCATCGCGACGACAATCCCAAGGCTATGGACAAACATTGCCGCTGCGGTTCGCTCTCGGCAATCCCTTGCCCCGCACTTGGCGTCTCAGCGCGATTCCGCCGGACGGATTGAGAGTTTGCGCGGCTGCAGTGCTGGGTTAAACGAGAATCAAAAACGTCCACCTGCAGCGAACATTATCGGCAGTGAAAGCAACGATGGACCGGAAAAAAATCAGGCCAGTTCAAAAAGAATGAAAGCTTTTTCGCACAAGGTTCTTCGTGGTGCATACATACATACGTAACAATATACGAACTACTTACGCTTAAAGGTCATGTAACCAAAGCAAGCAAACCGCGTATCCTTGAGGATACCACGTCTTTTTTCAAAGTGGAGTACATCCGACTGAGTTGAGCCAGAAGGCGAGCGAGCAAGTGCAAAAAGATACGACTGGCGCGCTGAGGCGGCTGACCATTAATCTGCCGGAATCGTTGCTTATGCAAACCGATGAAGCAATATTTAATCTGCGCAAAAACAGCCAACGCATATCCTTTTCCGGCATGGTGGAAGTTGCCATCAGGGAATTATTGAGAGCGGACAATCTGGGAGCGATCGTACGGCGCTACGGTGCGTCAGCGCGCCGCAACCTTAGCGACGCGAAGGCTTCCAGCGGGAAGACGAAGTGATAGTAAGCTAACCATTCGTCTAGGTCGGATTCATCACTGTTGACGGTGTAATAGCAGCCTGTCTGGCGTACAATTGCTCTCAAAGCTAGCGCCACAGGAGCATTGCATGGAAACAGACACCAAGCGCCCACCGACTCCACTGACCCAACTTTCCAATAGCTTAGCAGATGCCGCCGACCGCTCGGGTCGGTCGATTGTTGCGGTGCACGGTCGCGACCGCTATCCGGCAAGCGGCGTGCATTGGCGGCCAAGCCTGATCGTCGCCGCGAATCATGCGCTCGAGCGCGACGAAGAGATTTTCGTCAGCGTTGCTTCCGGCGCTCACAGCGCCGCACAACTGGTCGGGCGTGATCCCACCACAGACCTTGCGGTCCTTAAAGTCGCCAATCTACAAATTCCACACGCAGACTTTGCCGATCTAGATTCGCTCCGCGTCGGGCACCTCGTTCTCGCAATCGCGGCCGGGGAGGTCGGGACCAGCGCAAGCCTCGGTGTTCTGAGCGCGTTGGGCGCGGGCTGGACGACCTGGCGCGGCGGTCACATAGACCGCTTCATCCGCGCCGACGTCGACCTCTATCCTGGTTTCTCGGGCGGCGCTCTTGTCAACGCCGAGGGCGAAGTCATCGGCATCAACACGTCGGGTCTGTCGCGGCGTTTCGATTTGACTGTGAGTGCAACGACGGTAAATCGCGTGCTGGATCAGCTGCTCGACAGAGGTCACGTGACCCGCGGTTATCTGGGTCTGGGCATGCAGCCGATTCGCTTGCCCGAAACGCTGGTGGGCAGTCTGAAGTTGCCGACCAACACCGGAATCATCGTGGTTTCCGTTGAGCCCGATCAGGCCGCGGACAAGTCCGGTGTCCTCATCGGCGATGTTGTGGTTGCTTTGGACGGCTCAGCGATCGAAGATCCCGAAGATATCTTATCCTTGCTTGGCGCAGACCGGATCGGCAAGCAATTGCAGGCTCGGGTCATTCGCGCCGGTGCGCTTAAGGATCTCGAAATCGTCATCGGCGAGCGCGCCGCCGAGTCGGAATAGACCATGCTTTCACTGGAAACGGAAATCGCGGAACTATCAGAGCGGGTGAGCCGGTCCGTCGTGCGGGTGGAATGCCGCGGCGGCGGGGGATCAGGCGTCATTTGGCGCGCGGACGGGCTGATCATCACCAATGCGCACGTGATGCAGCGACCCAAGGCAACGGTCAAGCTCTGGGATGGTAGGCAGAACAAGGCGCAGCTGTGCGGTTACGACGCAGCGCGTGATCTCGCGGCGTTGCGCATCGACGCGGATGAACTGCCGGCCGCCCAGGCCGGTGACGAGCGCGACCTGCGCGTCGGCCAGCTTGTCTTTGCTCTGGGCAACCCACACGGCAGTGAAAGCTCTCTCACTGCGGGTGTCGTACACGCCGTGGGCCCCCTGTCCGGCCGCCGCGCACAGCCATGGGTACAGGCCGATATTACGCTGCATCCAGGCAACTCGGGCGGGCCACTTTTTGACACGTGGGGCACCGTCATCGGCATCAACAGCATGATCGTATACGGATTGGCGCTAGCCGTACCCGCTTCTGCGGTAGCCGAGTTCGTCGCTCCCGCGCAGCGTCGTCCCATGCTTGGCATCAACTGCGAACCGGTGACGATAGTGCAGCGAAGCGTAGCTCACTTGGATCTGATCTCACGGGAGGGTTTACTAGTGGTAGCAGTCGCCGGGAATAGCGCTGCCGCAAGATGCGGATTGCTCATCGGCGATATCGTGACCGGCGTCGCCAGCGAGGACGGGATCTTCAAAGCGCCCACGCAGCTGGAGAGACTATTGTCGAACGTTAACCTGGGCAGTAGGATGACGCTCGAAATAGTCCGCGCCGGCAAACGGGAATGTCGCGATGTGGTCTTTGATTACCCGCCTGGGCAACACAGCGAAGCTGCGTGACCCGGATTCTTCTTTGCGCATCCTCACCGGTGACGCTCGCTGGTCTGGAAAGCGTCATCGGCAGCGACCATGGCGCGCAGATCGTTGGCCGCCAGGCATCGCTTGCCGATGCGGCACGCGCAATCGACCGCACTCATCCGGACATCATCGTTGTCGTCATCCCCGAAGAGAGCGATGAAGCGCTGACGCAGCTCAATGCCATCACAAGCTCCGTACGAGCGCCGGCTCTCGTCGCGCTCACCGAGAAAAACGCCGCCGGCTGGGCCAGCGAGCTGTTGCGCGCGGGAGTGCGCAGCGTACTGCCGCTCGACGTCGAGGCGGATGAGATGCGTGCCGCGATTGCCGCAGCTGCCAGTGGGCTCTTGTCGCTGCATGCAGACTTTGCGGCCAGCATCGTATCACCGCTGGGCGCTACGAGGTCCTTCGGGGCCGGGACCGCCCAACTCACCGCGCGCGAACGTGACGTATTACAGATGCTGGCAGACGGACAGGGAAACAAAACGATCGCGCGCCGGCTGGGCATCTCCATGCACACCGTGAAATTTCACGTCGGGTCGATCATGTCGAAGCTGCATGCGACGAGCCGCACAGAAGCGGTCACCGTTGGGATTCGCCAGGGCTTGATTTTGCTATAATTCTGTGGCTCGCATTGATTGTCTGACTCCGTTAGTCGTCGTCAGCGGGTGATTCGCTAGACGCGCGACGCCTTTTGTGGCGCTGGCGAAGCAGCCAACCCGCGCCGCCGACAAATGCAATGGCGGTGATCGCTCCTGCGACATAGCGCAACAACCGGACTTCAAACTTCAGTCTGGCTGGTTTGGACTTGCTTTCTTGCGGCTCTATGTCGCTGGGCATACGGCATGTTTCCCCAGGTAAAATCCCAACCCCGCTGAAGGTCGGCGCCCATGCCGGTTCAAGTCAAAAAATCGCAATCGCGATTGCTCATTCCGCCGGACGCCACGGACGTCGCCCTCACGGTCGGCAAGCGTACCGTCAGTCTGACCAATCTCAACAAGCCGTTCTGGCCGGATCTCGGCATCACCAAGCGCAATCTGTTGCAGTACTATGCCGACGTCTCCGAGTGGTTATTGCCTCACCTGAACGACCGCGCAATGGTCATGAAGCGTTACCCAAACGGCGCCTACAGCGATTTCTTCTTCATGAAGCGCGCGCCGTCGCCGCGCCCCGAATGGATCGAACTGTGCAGCATCGAGCACGATTCAGGCAACATCATTGACTTCCCGATGATTCAAGACTTACCGGCGCTTTTGTGGGTCATCAATCTTGGCTGCATCGATCTCAACCAGTGGTATGCGCGCTGCGATGACATCGACCGGCCCGACTACTTGCATTTCGACTTGGATCCCGTAACGGGCGCCGACTTTAGCCGGGTACGAGAAACCGCCCTCGTCGTGCACGAGGCGTTAGAAAAACTCGGCATGCCCAACTTGGCGAAGACGACGGGCTCCAAGGGCATACACGTCTACATACCGATCGTTCGCGGACCCACGCAAAAAGAGGTCTGGACATTTGCAAAGGCACTGGCGCAGAGCCTAGCACAACAACACCCGGAGCTGATAACAGCCGAGTATCGCGTTGCGAAGAGGCCTAAAGGTCGCGTGCTCGTCGACTACAACCAAAACGCCTGGGGCCGAACGTTGGCGTCGATCTATTCGGTACGGCCCCGCCCGCACGCGACTGTCTCCACTCCGGTGACGTGGCGCGAAATTGAACGCTGCATCGAGCTAGAAGATTTTCGTATAGACAACGTCCCTACGCGCTTGCGCAAGACTGGCGACCTCTGGAAGCCGCTTTTGGATCGTAAGGGCCGCTTTAAGCTGGAAAAGTATCTGTGAATGGCAATTGGTAAAACATCCCTGACTAAAAAGGCGAGCAACGCACGTCTTGCGTTGAAGGAGCCCTATCCCCCCATGGAGGCGCTGTCCGTCGACACGATTCCCAAAGGGAAAGAATGGCAGTACGAACCGAAATGGGATGGCTTTCGGTGCCTCGCATTCCGCGACGGCGATGAGATCTATCTGCAGTCGAAGTCAGGGCAGCCGCTCGCGCGCTATTTCCCCGAGGTTGTCGAGAATTTACGCGCCCTGAAGGCACAGCGCTTCGTCTTGGATGGGGAGCTCGTCGTACGGGTGGGCGACGAACTCGACTTCGACGAGCTGCTTATGCGCATTCACCCGGCCGCCAGCCGCGTCAACATGCTCGCAAAACAACATCCGGCCACGTTTCTGATATTCGATATCTTAGTGGACGACAAGAATACGTTGCTCACGAGTTTGCCTTTGCGGGAACGTCGTCCGCGCCTTGAAGCTTTTGCCGCCGGACAACTGAGAAAGAATGGCGGCATCCGCCTGTCGCACGCTTCCAACAAGCCCGCGGCGGTCGACCGCTGGTTTTCAGAGGTTGGCGGCGCCCTCGACGGCGTCGTGGCGAAACGGTTGGATCTCGAATATCGTTCGGGCGATCGTAGCGGGGCGCAGAAAATCAAAAAGTTGCGGACCGCCGACTGTGTGATCGGCGGTTTCCGCTATGCCAGCAATGCAAAAGTAGTGGGCTCGCTGCTGTTGGGACTCTATGACAAAAAAGGCAAGCTCCATCATGTGGGCTTTACGTCGGGTTTGAAAGCTGACGAACGCAAGGCGTTGCTCTCCAAACTCAAGCCGCTCATCAAAGCGCCGGGATTTACGGGGCAAGCACCAGGCGGCCCCAGCCGATGGAGCACCGAGCGCAGCGAACAGTGGGAACCGTTGGCGCCGAAGCTGGTGGTCGAAGTCAGCTTCGATCACGTGACCGGCGGTCGATTTCGCCATGGAACCCGAATCTTACGATGGCGCCCGGACAAGGCGCCGCGCCAGTGCACGATGGATCAGATGGAAGTGACCAAGCGCGCCTCGGTATTACGATTGAGCGGTTAACTCGCACCCTCGAGGCTTTTGCCTAGCGATGCGACGCTAACCGCCAATACGCGACATCTCCACTTTTGCCGGCCCGCGGGTGGCGCGCGCACGCACCTCCGAGTAACGATCGGCGCGTTTGCGCCAGATAGTGCCGACCACTCGCGCTATGTCATCATCGCTGCTGCCGTTGCGCAGCAACAACCGCAAGTCGTGCCCAATGCTTGCGAACAGGCACGTGTAAAGCTGCCCATCCGATGACAGCCGCGCGCGCGTGCAATCACCGCAAAACGGATGGCTCACCGAGGCGATGATTCCGATTTCGCCCTTACCGTCGCGATAGCGGTAACGGCGCGCTACTTCTCCGGGATAATTTGGCTCGAGTGCATCGAGTGGGAACGCCGCGTCGATGACGGCATAGATCTCGTCCGCCGGCATGACGTCGTCCAAGCGCCAGCCATTGCTGTTGCCCACATCCATGTATTCAATGAAGCGCAGGATGTGACCCGAGCCTCGAAAGTGACGCGCCAGCTCGACGATGGCGCCGTCGTTGCTGCCGCGCTTGACCACCGCGTTGATTTTGACGGGGGCTAGCCCCGCGTTTGCGGCTGCCTCGATGCCGCGCAGGACCAGCGCAACCGGAAAGTCGACGTCGTTCATGCGCTTGAAGGTCGCGTCATCGAGTGCATCGAGACTCACGCTGACGCGTTGCAGGCCCGCGGCACGCAAAGCTCCTGCCTTTTGCGCGAGCAGCGAGCCGTTGGTCGTCAAGGTGAGATCTTTGAGGCCAGGCAGTTGCGCGAGCATGCCGACCAGTAGTTCGATGTCGCGCCGCAACAACGGCTCTCCGCCTGTGATGCGGACTTTTTCCACGCCTGCGGCGATAAATATCCTGGTCAGACGCGTGATCTCTTCAAAGCTGAGAATATCGCGATGCGCCAAAAACTGATAATCGCGGCCAAAAATTTCCTTGGGCATGCAATAGGTGCAGCGGAAGTTGCAGCGGTCGGTGACCGAGATACGCAGATCGCGGAGCGGACGCTGCAGCGTATCGGTGGGCGCGGAAGGTTCGTAAAAAGGGAGAGCCATGGGATTGATTTTGTATTGTGTAGGGCTTGGGCGATAACCCCTACCCCCACATATAGTGGTGCGTCGTCAGGCATGAGCTTGGGGTCAAGCCCAAACCCTCCATTTGTCCCGGAGAGGTAAACATTCTGAATTGCCTTGCAAGCCTGGTTTTTTTGCATGGGAGGTGAAGAGGTCGTAATAGTTTATCAGGCGCCGATAATTGGAACGTGGATTTTTGAGCGTGCCCCGGTTGCGGCACGAGTAAAGGGAGCTCATGGCACACGCGATTTGGACGGGATCGATCAATTTCGGACTCGTCACCATTCCAGTCAAGCTGTATACCGCCGTGCGCGGTAACGAACTGCATTTCAATTTCTTACACGGCAAAGACAAAGGCCGCATCAATAACATTCGCGTCTGTAGCGTTTGCGGTAAGAAGGTCGATTGGAACGATCTCGTGCGCGGCTACGAATATGAGAAGGGCGAGTACGTCCTTCTCACCGACGAAGATTTCAAGAGTGTCAACCCAGAGGCGACGCAGTCAGTGGATATTGTCGAGTTCGTCGATCAGAAAGAGATCGATCCGATGTTCTACGACACGCCCTACTATCTCGAGCCTGAAAAAAAAGGCCGTCACGCTTACGCATTATTGCGGGAGGCGCTCAAAAAATCGGGCAAGGTGGGAATCGCCAACGTCGTCATACGCACGCGCGAGCACCTCGCAGCGGTCAAGCCGAATGGCAACGCGTTGGTGCTGGAGATCATGCATCATGCGGATGAAATAGTGCCGGCGACCAATTTCGATTTCCCTCCGAGCAAAGAAAAGACGCCGGAAAACGAGATGAAGGCCGCCATGATGCTGATCGACACGATGGTGGATAAATTCGATCCTGAATCGTTCCGCGACAAATACAAAGACCAGGTGATGGCGATGATCGAAGCACGTGCGCATGGCAAGACCTTGCCGAAAGGTAAGGCCAAGCCACAGCCGGCCACTAACGTTGTCGATTTGATGGAAGTGTTGCAGCGAAGTCTGGCGGAGCGCAAGAATTCGCGCTCTTCTGAGAAGCGCGTGCGTACTAGCTCGCGCAGAAAAGTCGCCGCGGGCTAGCCGCTCGCTAGGCCGCCCGCCGCTAGCCGTTAACTAGGGAACAGCTCGGGACTGGCTTGTTTGGCGCGCTCGAAAGCCTCTTGCAAAAGAAGCGCGTTGGGCAGATACGCACATAGGTTGCTCGGCAAAGGCTGCGGCAATACAAACCCGCCGCGTTCCAGAGCCAGCAAAGCTTGTTGCAGTTGTTCGGGCCGGATGTGATGTCTCGTCGAAAAGCTCTGATGCCCCGGGTAGTCGATCATGATCTTCTCTCTATTATAGTAGGCGAATAAGAAGAGAAGAACGCGGCGCTCGATACGACTCAGCTGTTTGGACTCTGCGATTGAAGTTGACAGGTGCCACTTCAAAGCAGAATCACGTTCCTTCCAAAGCTGGTATAAAGGCATTGGCCCAACGCACCTCCGTGGCTATACGAACGCGCGTTCGTGAAACATGCGTTCGATGCCTGCCGTGTCGACAGTCAGCGAGCTCCGTGCTGAGCGCGCAGGTGAAGCAGCGCCTGACCTGAGGGAGCCGCAGCGGCGACGAGGCGTTAGTCCGGTGGTCGCTCGTGCGACGTTTCGGTGTCGGTCTGTGGCGCGTCCAACGAGCGCTCCATGCGCAGATCGTTCTCTTCAAGTATCTTTTGTAGAGGCCACTGACTGACGACGTCGTTCGGCGGAATTTCTCCACCTGCATCGGGCGCGCCATACGGGTTTTCGGGCGGCGGGTCGTTGTGCGGCTTTTTGCTGAACTGCATAGACTTCATTATACCACGTTTCGCAAGCATGGATTGCGGTTAAGCTGTAAGCAACGGCTGCTTCGGTTTCGTACAATCACGGCCGTCATACTTGTGATGCGTAAATGCACGCGGGAAGAAGCAAGAATCTATGAAGTTCATAAAAGATATCGAAACCGTCCGCCAACGGGCGCGCGAGCATCTCGACGAAGGCGCGGTCACACCAGCCCTGCGCGACGATGTGGAAAAAACATGTGCGATACTAAACGAAGCTTTGGCAACCGAGCTGGTGTGCGTGTTGCGCTATCAGCACCACTACCACATGGCCTCAGGTATTCACGGAGCCGTCGTGAAGGCGGAGTTCAAAGAGCACTGGGATGAGGAGCAACGCCACGTCAATGAAGTTTCCGAGCGCATTCGTCAGCTGGGAGGCAAACCGGATTTCAGCCCGGGCGGTCTGACAAAAGCGCATTCAGAATATGCCGAAGGGCAAAGCCTGGTCGACATGATCAAGGAAGACCTCATCGCCGAGCGCATCGTCATACAGACGTACAGCGAAATGATTCGTTACTTCGGCCAAAAGGATCCGACGACGCGTCGCATGATCGAGAGTATTTTAGCGGATGAGGAAGAGCACGCTGACGATCTGTCAGATTTGCTCTATCGCATCGATCCGTCAACCGGGAAGAGCGTCGGCGAAGCACCCGAAGCGGTGATCGACGAGCGCACCCGGCGCGACGGGCACTAAGGCGGCGCGGCGCGGCCTTTTTAATCCCACGCTTTGCGCGCGGCGCGCAAAGCAGCCTCAAGCGAGTGCTTTTTGCCGCCGCCCGCCTGCCAGGGATCGCCGTCCTTTTTCAAAAGCGCGGGAACGTTGCGAATGGTCCAGCGCGCGAATTCGCGTAGCGGGTCGCGCACGCTCTTGCGCGACATCGCCGCAACGTCGCTCCATTCGAGCGGCATTGACACCGGCGCGCCGGGCCGCGCGCGGACGACAAAAGGCGGCACGATCGTCTTTCCCTTACCGACTTGCACCCAGTCGATGTAGACGGTGCCGCGAGGCCGTTTGCGCGTCATGCGTTCGAGCGTGACGTTTTTGGGATTGCCCTCGGCGATGTGACGCGCGACCAGTTCTGCAAACGCTTTCACACTATCGTAGTCGAATTTCGGCGCCAGTTGTAGAAGGACGTGCAGGCCGGTTCCGCCGGACGTTTTCACGATGGGCTGCAGCTTCAATTCGGTCAGCGCCGCGCGGACGTCGAGCGCGACCGACGCCAGCGTTTTGAGCGTGCACCCTTCCCACGGATCTAAGTCGAACAGAACGTAATCGGGGTAGTCCAGCGACCCGACGCGCGAGGTCCAGACGTGGAGCGTGATCGCGGCCAGATTTGCGACGAACACCAGCGTCGCCTCATCGTCGCAGACGATGTAGCGCACGACATCGCGCTTGCCCGTCGAGGGTAGGCTCACGGTTTTGACCCAATCGGGCGTGCCGCGCGGTGCGTCCTTTTCGAAAAAAGATTGGTGCTGGATGCCGTCGGGCCAGCGCTGCAGCGTGAGCGGCCGGCCGCGCAGATATGGCAGCAACCATTTGGCAACGCTGCGGTAGTACGCGATCAGGTCGCCTTTGGTATAACCATCTTCAGGAAAGAGCACCTTGCCGGCGTTGCTGATCTGCAAGACGCGTCCGCCGATGCTCAAGGTTTCAACTGTGCGCGCCATCAGCGAGCCCTGCCTCGTTTGACCGCTTGAGCCGGCGCCGGAATTTCGCGCACGCACTCGCGGGGGTTCTTGTCGGGGCGCAGTCCCAGGAACACGGGCACGCGCATGATCCCTTCCTTTGTCCATTCCGCAAATTTCACTTCCGCTACGAGCTTGGGTTTGACCCAATGCACCGGCGCATTGCTCTTAGGCCGCTCGACAAATGGACACTGTTTGGTTTCCAGGGGCGCCAGCTTGTGCATGACGTCCTGCAACAGCTCGTGATTGAAGCCAGTGCCTACGTGCCCGACATAATGCAGCAAGCCGTCTGGCTCGTAAAGCCCCAAGAGCAGCGCGCCAAAGTACTCGCGGCTGCCGCGCGGTTCGGTCCAGCCGCCGATCACCGCCTCTTGCTCCAAGTGCGTCTTGATCTTCACCCACAAACGCGTGCGCCGTTCGAGATAGGGCGAATCGGTTCGCTTGCCGACGATGCCTTCGAGTCCGCGCTGCTTCGCGAACCCATAAAGCTCTTTGCCTTTTTCGAGAATGTGTTTTGAGATCATCAGGTGCTTCGGGTTCTTGCGCAGCGCTTTCTCCAGCAACGCCTTACGCTCGAGCAGCGGCAGCGGGCGCAAGTCTTTGCCGTCTCTGTACAGCAGATCAAAGATCGCGTACATGACGGGCACCGCTTTCATCAGGCGTGCGTCCGGCGAACGGCGGTTGAGGCGCTGTTGCAGGCGTTGAAATGAAGAGCGGCCATTTTCATCAATGGCGACAATTTCGCCGTCCACGATCACGGGTAAGCGCAACAACGAGCTGCGCAAATCCTCAAGCTCGGGAAACTGGACCAGCAGGTCTTTGCCGGTGCGCGAGGTGACTGTCGGCGAGCCGTCTTTTGGTACGGTCGCAATTGCCCGCACTCCATCCCACTTGATTTCAAACAGCCAGTCGGGATCATCGAAAGGTGCGTCCACCAGCGTGGCGAGCATGGGATGCTTGATGACCGGCAGGCGAATTGCTTTAACGCCCTTTTGCGGCGGCAGGGCGATTTGAGATCCACTTCTTTGCGCGCGTATTGGCAGCGACGTCGTCGAGCGTGCGCCCGCTTTTCACCGACTCGGGGTGTTCCTCTGGATCCCAGCTGGGATTCGCTCCGGCGTCTTTGTCTTTGATCATAAGCCACGCATTCTCAGAGCCGTCGCGCGGTCGCATGCGCACGAGCGTGAACATGCCTTTCAACTTCTTGCCGTTGAGGATGAATTTGATCTTACCGCGCGCTATTTCAGTCGCGGGGTCCGTGCCCTCGGCAAGCTTATAAGTGCCGCGGTCCCACACGATGACTTCGCCCGCGCCATAATTGCCGGGCGGGATGACGCCCTCGAAGTCGCGGTAGTCGAGCGGATGATCTTCGACCTGCATCGCCAGGCGGCGGTCGGCGGGATTGAGCGAGGGACCTTTCGGCACGGCCCAAGATTTCAAAACCCCGTCCGCTTCGAGCCGGAAGTCGTAGTGCAAACGCGACGCGTGGTGTTTTTGCACGACAAAACGCAGCGCTTTGCCGGCGGTAAGTTTCTTGCCGGCGGGTTCGGGGGTTTTTGTGAAATCGCGTTTTTCCGCGTAGCGCCCCAAACTGCCGCGTGCGCGCGTTGTCGCCGTCTTCGCGGCGGCGGTTTTTGAGCGAGTGGCGGAGCGCTGAGCACCCCCTGCGGATTTCTTTGTGCGACCGGCGGCTTTTTTCGCCGTTTTTGCGATCACTTCAGCGCTGCATTTTCGGACTCGGACAGCAATGCGGCCTCCAACGCTTCTTTACGGCTGCCAAAAATTTCGATTATGCGGTCAACTCCTGAAATCGACAAGAGACGTTTGGTGCGCGGTTGGGTCGCCACCAGTCGCAACACGCCGCCGTTCGCGGATGCTTTCTTATACACGGTGACCACGGCGGCCAAGCCGGAGGAATCGAGATAACTCACACCCTCGAGGTTGACGATGAACGAACGATCGCCCTGGTCGAAATGTGCGAAAACCATTTCTTTGAAACGCGGCGCGCTGTAGATGTCGAATTCGCCGCCCACGTCGGCTACGGTCACGCCGCTCACACGTTGAATCTGAAGGGTAAAATCCATGCGAATATCGCTCCCTCATATTTGTACCTCGCGCGAGCCGGTACTAAACGAATTGAGCGTATTTGCACGCAATGCGGGCAAGGAAGGCTGCCGGAGCCTACGAAATTTCGCCAAGAACGGCGACATAGCCAAGTGGTAAGGCAGGGGTCTGCAAAACCCCCATCCCCAGTTCGAATCTGGGTGTCGCCTTTTTTCTCTTTTATTGACCCGCGCCCGACGTTCGCACGTGATATAAAATCATCGTCGCACGCCCCTTGGCTATCGCCGGCTGATGCGCGAGCAAAAAGCCATGGCTGTTTTTCGCCGCGAGCTCAAAAGCGTGTGTCTGTGCGCGCGGTATGGGGAGCCACAGCGTCACCTCGCTGGCCTTGCAGTCTGACGGTAAACCCACTCGTACGAGCACTTGATCTCCACGCACTTGCGCGAAAGCGAAGCGGTTGAGAAAGTCTTTGGGAAACGCCGACTGGCAAACCGCCTTCGAGTTCGCGAGCAGCGTCACGAGGGCGGCAGCCGTCGTTGGCGGCGTCGCATGCAGCGCGGCGAGAGTATTTTTGAGCGGTGTCGCTTGCTCGAGCCCCACGAGCACCGCGTGCTCCGGAAAGATATCCGTCAAGACCGGACGCTTTTGCGGATGATCGAGATCGATGGCCAGTGCCTGGGTTTTCTGCGCTGCCTGAGCCGCACCGCATCGCATCTCATCCGCATGTTGAACGCTGAGCCAGGGACCTACGACGGAGAGCACGCTGGAGAGCCGCTGGAAATCGCAGTTGCCGGTTTGCCGGTTGCCGGCTTCTGAAAAATCCAAAATGGTAAGTCCGGTATCTGAAAAAGCGATAGGACGCGATGTTGAGGGCGGGTTTGAGTTTGCGGAAATTTCTTTAGTCGTCCAGCGAATCGCGTGACCGCCGCTTGTGCCGGCCCAGATCACCTGCAAGGGTTTGGGTGGCACAGGCTCGGGCGGCTGCGCCTGTTGCATGCACGCAACCGGCAATGCTGCTGTGAGCGACAAAATCAGAAAAAAAAGCGGCGATAATCTCTTCATCGCGATTCGACCCTCCGCAGGGCGGTTGCAACGGCTAGCCTTGCGACACCTTCACCGCAAGTGCAGGGTGCGGTTGAAGCCGCGCTCGAACCCGCACACATGCCCGCGAAACTACAGTCAGCAGCAATGCGACCCTCGGAAGAGCACACAGGTTCAGTGCTGTCACTGCCGGTCGCGGCTCTGCATGGGGTCACGCCACGCATCGCCGGACAGCTCGGGCGCTTGGGAATCGAAACGGTCCGCGACTTGGTTCGCCATTTTCCATATCGCTACGATGACTTACGGTCGCCGGTCAGTATCGCCGATCTCCTTGCCAATCGGACCGCAGCGTCGCGTGTGGACAGCGGCAATCCGGAAGTGAACATCCTCGGCATGATCGTGCGTTGCACGCACGTGCGGCTGCGCGGGCGCATCCGCGCAAAAACTACGGCGATCATCGACGACGGCAGCGGCATCGTGCAAGCTTTATGGTTCGGCCGCCCATATTTGTCCAGCCAGCTCAAAGTCGGGAGCCGCATATTCGCGCGCGGCCGGATTGATTACACGCTCACCGGGGCGAACATCAACGTCTCCCGGCATCGCCTGCTGAAACCGGATGAAACGTACAAGGGGGAGCTCAACCCTGTGTACGCGCAAACGTCGGGCCTCACAAGCTACGATCTGCGCAAGCTGATGCATCGGGCGCTTGCGCTGGTGGCGGGCGACGAGCGCGCGAAAGGTGAGCTCGATCCATTGCCGGCCGCCATCAACGCACGCGAACGTTTCGGCGACGCGTGGCTGGCGTTGCGCAGCATTCACGAACCCGCCACGCCCGAAGAAGCCGCTGAAGCGAGGCGGCGCCTTGTCTACGAGGAATTCTTCTTGCTTGCGCTCGCCGCCGCATTGCGGCGCGCGCAACGCGCGGGTGAGCCGGCGCCGGATTTCAGTGCGGTCGCCTCGCAGCCTTTCCTACAAGATTTCCACCTGCGTCTGGGTGCGATCTTTCCGTTCACGCTGACCGCTGCGCAACAGCGTGTCATCGGTGAGGTGAGCGCGGACATGACCAAAGCTGCGCCGATGAACCGCCTTTTGCAGGGCGACGTCGGGTCGGGCAAGACAGCCGTATCGATCGCCGCGATGCTGCTGGCGGCAGAAGCCGGCTATCAGTCTGCGTTCATGGCGCCCACCGAAGTCCTGGCAGCGCAGCAGTTCAACAAGATAAGCGGGTTTTTTTCCCATGCTGGTTTGCGCAGTGCTCTCGTCATCGGTGCGCTCAAGCGCCGGACGCGCGATGAAATTCTGGAACAGTTGCGCTCGGGAGAATTGCATGCAGTCATCGGCACACACGCGTTGATCACGGAAGATGTCGCATTTTCAAAACTGGGTCTCGTCATCATCGACGAGCAACACCGCTTTGGCGTCCTGCAGCGCGCAGCGCTACGCGCTAAGGCGCACGACATGCAACCGCATACCTTGGTGATGACGGCGACGCCTATTCCGCGCACCCTGGCGCAGACGGTGTACGCGGATCTTGACGTCTCGATCTTGGATGAATTGCCTCCCGGCCGCCGGCCGGTGAAGACGTTCGTACGCGACCCCGCAGCGAAACCCAAAGTTTTCGAGTTCGTACGCGACGAGGTGCACAAAGGCCGCCAAGCATTCATCGTGTGCCCGGCCATCGACGAATCCGAGCGAGCCATACACTCCGCCGTCGAGCAGGCAGAAGAATTACGCAAAGCGGTGTTCGCGGGCATGCAAGTGCAGTTGCTGCACGGCCGCATGTCTACGAGCCAAAAAGACGAAGTGATGAAGCTTTTTGTGGACGGCTTCATCAAGATATTGATCTCGACAACCGTCATCGAGGTTGGGGTCGATATACCCAACGCCAGCGTCATGCTCGTGCTGGATGCTCAGACCTTCGGGCTGGCACAGCTCCACCAGCTGCGCGGGCGCGTGGGCCGCGGCACGCAACAATCCTATTGCATCCTGATCGCCTCGGGCGCGGAAGAAGAGGTCGAGCGTCTCCAGGTCCTCGCCGAGACCAATGATGGATTCAAGATCGCCGATGAAGACATGAAGCTGCGTGGCTCCGGCGACATCGCGGGAACGCGCCAGCATGGCGGTTTTGAGTTGCGGCTGGCGCATTTGATCCACGACTATCCCGTGTTCCTCAAGGCCAAAAAGGCAGCCGATTCACTCGTGCGGGCCGATCCGCATCTGCGTCGCGCAGAACACCAGCGGCTCGCCGCATATCTTGCGCTCCAGGACCGCGAGAGCACTCTGCGCATCACGTCGTAATTCAGCGCCAGCAGAGGGCGTTTCGCGTCCGCGCGTCCAATTATCCACGCTATGCGATTGTCCGGCGGCGAGCGTGCTGGTCAGACGTTGGCCGCACCCAAAGGCAAGAAAACACGGCCGACGTCTGCGAAAGTGCGCGAAGCGCTCTTTGCGGTGCTCGGCAAGCGGGTTGAAAACGCGCGCGTGCTGGATCTATTCGCAGGTTCGGGTGCGCTCGGCTTCGAGGCGATGTCGCGCGGCGCCGGTTCGGTCGTTTTCGTGGACAGCGACGCCGCGGCCGTCATGGCGATACGCCGTAACGCGGTCCGGCTATTGCCGAACGCCGATTGCTGGCGCATCTTGCCGATGACCGCCATGCGCGCTCTGCGCACGTTGCGAGGAACGTTTGACGTCGTGCTTATCGACCCGCCCTATCAGCGTGGCGCGGCCGAAGAGTTGACGTTGATCATGCAGCGTGGCTTGTTGTCCGAGCGCGCAGTCGTCGTGCTAGAGCATCCGACGATCACCGAAACAAAGCTGCCCACCTCCATGCGCGTGCTCAAACGAACGAAGTATGGGGATACGGCGCTGACATTTGCGGTCGTACGCTCAGGGGATCAAACCCAACCTGAAGAAAAAGCCCAAGACGTGCCACAACGTTCGCGCTCTAACGCCGCGCGCAACGGCAGCGCGCGCCGCCGGCCGGCGCGCAAATGAAATATCGAGACGGGAAAACAAGCGCACCCATCGTGGCGGTGTATCCAGGCAGCTTCGACCCTGTCACGAATGGCCATGTTGACATCATCAAGCGCGCCGCGAAAAATTATCCGCGGCTCATCGTCGCAGTCGTCGCCAATCCCAACAAGTCGCCGTTCTTTAGTTTGCGGAAACGAGTGGATCTGCTGCGCGAAGTGTGCAGTGGTATCGCGCACGTCGAGGTCGACTGCTTTGAGGGACTGCTGGTGGATTTCGTACGGCGCCGTGGCGGCACGTTGATAGTAAAGGGGCTGCGCATAGTTTCGGACTTCGAACACGAGTTCTCGATGGCGCTCTTGAACCGCAAACTTCGGGGCGGCGTAGATACGATGTTCTTGCCGGCAAGTCTCGAATACGCGTACGTATCATCGTCATCGGTACGGGAAGTATTCGCTCTGGGGGGCGACATAGCAGAATTCGTGCCCGCGGTGGTTCTGAGGGCAATGCAACGGCGCGCCGGTCAGCCGACCGAGAAGCGTCGAGCGAAAAAGGCTGGAGGGAAAACAGCATGAGCGTCTATCGCGTCATCGATAAACTGGAGAATGTAGTCAAAGAAGGTGTGTGGCTGCCATTCGGCGGGCGTATCGTCAACGCCGATCGCGTGCTCGACCTCATCGAAAAGTTGCGCGGCACGTTGCCGGACGACGTTAGCCGGGCCAAGCAGGTGACGCGCGACCGCGACCGTCTCATCGAACAGGCGAAGGAAGAGGCGCACACGCTCGTCGCCGAAGCGCAGCAAGCCAAAGATCGGGCAACATCGGATTCAGAAGTCACGCACAACGCAGTGACAAAAGCGCAAGCGATCATCGCCGAAGCAGAAGAGCGCGCTCGCGACATCCGCCGCGGCGCCGACGATTACGCCGATCAAGTGCTCGCAGCGCTCGATTCGACCCTCGTGAGGGCATCCGCAGCCGTCCAAAAAGGACGTCAGGCCCTGGCAGCCCCGAGCGCTGCCTCGATCCGGCCGAACGGAAGCAAAGCGCAGGAAAAAAGTTCGATCTAACGTTCTGGCCGTCGCTTCGCTATGAGCTGGCCGGAAAAACGGCGCCGCCTCGCGGTGCGCGTCGCGACGGCGCTCGGAATTCTCACCGTTCTGTTCGCGCTACTCATGTTGATCCCGATCCCATACATCATCTTCGCGCCAGGCGCGGCAGTCGATCTCAACGAGGCGATCAACGTGCCCGGCCACAAGCCGCCGCCGGGTCATTTTTATCTCACCGACGTGGGTGTGTTGCCGGGCCGTCCGCTCTACTACCTCACGGCAAAAGCTCTGCCCGGCTTTGAGATTATCCGCCGCCGCGAACTCGTGCCCCCCAACATGAGTGACCGCGAGTTGGATCGCGAGCTCGTCGATGCCATGCACGAGAGCCAGATGAACGCGCAAATCGTGGCCGAGCGTGCCGCCGGGCTGCCGGTCAAGGCACGCTCGTACTTTATCGTCATCAAAACGGTTCCGGGTTCGCCCGCAGCGCGGTGCTTCCAAAGAGGCGATCGCATCGCGCAAATTGATAGGCGTCCGGTGACCGACGTGAACACGCTGGCGCGCGTTACGACAGCTAAAGCGCCGGGTTCTCGATTTGCTCTCGCGTTCGCGCGCGCGGGCCGCTTGCTTAGAATTACGTGCCGCACGTTCAATTATAAAGGCAAACCACGTTTCGGTATGACGGGCCAATTCTCAACCGAGGCATATCAGCTGCCGGTGCGTGTGACCTACCGGGTGACAAACATAAACGGCTCATCGGCGGGACTGATGTTTGCGTTGCAAATATATCGCACGCTGACCGGCCGCGACATCGCAGGCGGCAAAAACATCGCCGGCACGGGAGTGTTGAGTACCGACGGCACGGTTCTCCCGGTCGAAGGCGCGCGCGAGAAGGTGCGAGCCGCCATCAAGTCGGGTGCCGTAGTTTTTTTGGTCCCAAAAGAAAACTATGCTGAGATCAGCAAAACGGCGGGAATCAAGGTTATTCCAATCAAGAGTTTTGCGGATGCGTTGCGCGCGTTGTCCCACGAAATGGTAGTGGCCCCTTCCCAGGGCGAATAGACTGCAGACTCTCTTACTTTGTGATACAAAGTAAGAGAGTCATGCTTGCTTTGTTAAAACGACCCAGCGCCTTCGTACCACTAGCCATTTCCGGGGCGTTTCTAATCGCGTTCGTCATCGGGCTAGCCGAAGGCCGGCTCGTTCGTCAGCCCGATGAGGACACAGGAGCACACCTGTTCCAGATACTGATGCCAGCGCAGTTGCTGATCATCGCCTTCTTCGCGATTTCGTGGCTTCCCAAAAAGCCGAAGGCAACATTACAGGTGCTGGCTTTACAAGTCAGCGCTGCGCTCGCAGTGCTCGCCATTGTCTATTTTCGTCACCTCTAAACCTCAGCTTCTGCCTAGGTGTTGTCCCATCTGCGAGAATCCTTGATGGTACCGTGCAGTCTAAAAAGACCACTACCCGTGAAACAGGTCAATTGACAGGCTAACCCCGCGTTCCTATAATAGATAAGGTTTCTTAAGAGCGGCGCACCGTTGCTCCCCAAAATCCCAAGATCATTCGTGAAAGAAGGGCCCGTCCAGCCACGACGGGCTTTCGTCTGCGTAGGCCAAAGCAATGAAAATCTCGGTTCATCGTCTTTTTCACCCCGATGTCGAATTCATCGAGGTCAACACTCCCATTCACTTGACCGGCGACTTAGCCGAGCGCTACCCTGCAGGCGTCCAGCTCACCGGCAAAATCACGCGCATAGCGCACGGTGTGCACATGCACGGCGAAATCAGCGGACGCGAGCGCGAGCTGTGCGCACGTTGCCTCGAAAGCTTCGCCCGCGACGCGAATATCGCGTTTGACGAAACGTTTAGCGAAGACGTCAAGCCGGAGGACGAACTTTTTTCCGATGTCGCTTCGCTCGCCGACGGCAAGATCGATCTGGACGTCTTGGTGGCCCAACTCTTGGAAGTGGATGAACCGCTTGCCGCCGTGTGCGCGCAATCGTGCCGCGGTATTTGCCAGCTATGCGGAGCTAACCGCAATCAGGTTGAATGTCGCTGTCACGAGCAGGTAGTGGACGAACGTTTGGCAGGCTTGGCCGCGCTCCGGGACGAATTGCAAAGCAACGAACCGGTGCGGCGCCAGCCGGAGATGTAGCTGCGCGATTTATTAATTGCGGGCCCGTGCTGTAATTTTTCGGGTGCGATCGTGAATATCGCGCTCCTACATTAAGGTAAAGGATATCATGGCAAATCCTAAACAGAAGCGAAGCAAATCGAACACCCGAACCCGCCGGCGCACTTGGAAGCTGAGCGCAGTATCGCTGAGCACGTGTCCCCAGTGCAAAAAGGCGCGGCGTCCGCATTATGCGTGCCAAAATTGCGGCTACTACGACGGCAGGTTGGCGATAAAGCAAAAACCCGAACCTCAAGCGCCGCGGCCAAAGGGTTAAAGCATTGCCCAGTTACGGCGCCTGCATAACCGGCGTCGGTTATTATGCCCCGCCTGGCATTCTCACCAATGAAGATCTGGAAAAATTGGTGGAGACCAGCGACGAATGGATCGTGCAACGAACCGGCATGAAACGCCGGCATATCATCGGTCCCGAAGGCGCGACATCAGATTTGGCTGTGCCTGCCGCTCAGGCGGCGCTGAATGCGGCCGGCAAAAAACCACAAGAAATCGATTGCATCATCTGCGCCACCGCAACACCCGATTATCTGTTTCCTGCGATGGCGTGTCTTGTCGCCAACCGTCTCGGAGCAACCGGTAAGCCGGCCTTTGACGTCTCTATCGCTTGTTCCGGATTCATTTATGCGACGACGACGGCAGCGGCGCTCATCCGGTCCGGCGTTTATCGCAGCGTGCTCGTGATCGGCGCAGAAGCGCTTTCGAAGATAACGGACTATACCGATCGGGGAACCTGCGTGCTCTTCGGCGACGGCGCCGGCGCGGTCGTGATCGAACGCTCGGAGCAGGACTGTTTTTTGGGCAGCGACCTGGGAGCCGACGGCGCGGATCCCACGGTGCTCTATCTGCCCGGCGGCGGCAGCAGAATACCGTTCAACTCCAACGGCCGCTCCTCGGACAGGCGTCTGGGTTACATCAACATGCAAGGCCAGAGCGTCTTCAAAGTCGCCGTTACACAGATGGCGGCTTCGACGCGCGCCGCACTGGCGCAAGCCAATTTGACGACTGCAGATATCGACTTTGTCGTGCCGCACCAGGCCAATTTACGCATAATCGACGCGACGATCAAGATGTTGGGCGTTCCGCCGGAAAAATGCATCATCAATATTGCCGAATACGGCAACACTTCGGCGGCGTCGATACCGATCGCCCTCGCCGAGGCGGTCCACAGTGGTTCCATAAAAAAGGGCCATGTCGTGGTCATGGTCGCTTTTGGCGG
>Ga0209220_1000002_pt1 | contig 172377 bp, 153 predicted proteins | sample BlaSpr_A8_OM3_M3_FD_187984 | JGI IMG/M metagenome (GOLD analysis project Ga0209220, IMG submission 187984) | Forest soil microbial communities from Thunder Bay, Ontario, Canada - Black Spruce, Ontario site 2_A8_OM3_M3 (SPAdes) (version 2) | ecosystem: Environmental > Terrestrial > Soil >... | reverse complement strand
GACGTGCTGTCTTCAACTGATTTCAGCGGCCGTAACTTTGAATGGATCGAGCCCGACGACGCCGAGCACTCCACCATCGCCTATCTGCGACGGCGCGCTCAGCGATTTCTCGTCGTCGTCCTGAATTTTTCGCCGCTGCCGCTACGCGATTACGTCGTCGCCGTACCTCGACCGGGCCCGTACGGCGTGCTCCTTGACGGCGATGCCTCGCCATATGGCGGCAGCGGCGGCAGTGGGCTGAACGATGCGCTGGCAAAGTCAGCTCCGTCCCAGCGTTTTGAGTTCGCGCTCAGCGTTTCGCTGGCGCCGTTGACGTGTCTGATCATCGCGCCGCGATGACCGCAGGAAAACGCGTCCTCTTCGCAGCTGCCGAGATTTACCCCATGGCCAAGACCGGTGGCTTGGGTGACGTGGCGGCGGCGCTGCCGGCTGCTTTGCGCGATGCCGGGACCGACATACGCTTGCTGATGCCAGGCTACCCGAGCGCTATAGCCATGGTGCGCGATGTCGAGTTGGCCCGCTCGCTTGGCGACCTGCAGGGCTATGGCCCCACCGATCTCTTGCTGGGCATGACGCCTGACAGTTCGTTGCCGATCTATCTTGTCCGCAACAACCGAATGTTCGACCGTGGCGGAACTCCCTATCATGACCCGAGCGGCCAGCTGTGGCCAGACAACGCGCAACGATTCGCTTTATTGAGTGCGGCTGCCGCGGCGCTCGCGCTCGAAGGGGATGACGGCTGGCGACCGCAGCTGGTGCACGCGAACGATTGGCATACGGCGCTGATCCCCGCGCTCGTCACATCGCAGGCATCTCCGCGCAGCGTGCTGACGATTCATAATGCAGCCTACCAAGAAACTCTCGATGCACGGCAAGCCGAACGATTCGGAGTGGCCGGCGTAACGCGTGACTTGGCGGGAGCCGCGCCGTCGTTTTTGAGCATCGGCATCGTCGCTGCCAACCTTCTCACCACCGTCAGTCCGACATATGCGCTGGAGATCCAGACGCCGGCATTTGGTTTCGGACTCGAACGCTTGATCGCCAAGCGCGCGGCTGACCTGCGTGGCATACTCAACGGGATCGATGTTACGGTTTGGAATCCGGCCAGCGACGTGCAGCTGGCAGCTCCGTACGACGAAACCAACCTCGCCGGTAAGTCAGTGTGCAAACAGGCGTTGCTCGCGGAAATGCGTTTGTCGCTTGAACCCGCAGCGCACTTGATCGCGTCCGTGAGCAGACTGACTTCGCAAAAAGGTCTCGACGTGCTGTTGGACTGCTTGCCGCAGCTGCTGAGCAGCGGCTTCGGGTTTGTGTTGCTTGGCACAGGCGATCCGCAACTGGAAGCAAGTTTCGCTGCGTTGGCGCAGCGCTTCCCCCAATCCGCGGCGGTACGCATCGCGTATGATGAGGCGCTCGCTCACCGCATCATCGCCGGTGCCGATATGTTCGTCATGCCCTCGCGCTTCGAACCCTGCGGACTCAACCAAATGTATAGCCAACGATATGGAACTGTTCCCATCGTGCACGCCGTGGGCGGCTTGGCGGATACTGTTGTGGACGCGGCCTCTCCGCAAGGACGGCCGCCCACCGGCTTCTGGGTCAGCCCGCTTTCGGCAACGGGCCTGGCTGCCGCGATCGATCGCGCCGCGAACTCGTACCGCGACCGGGGCGCTTGGACACGCCTGCAACGCAATGGGATGAATCAAGACTTTAGCTGGGCAGCTTCGGCGCGGGCATACCTGCGCGTGTATGAGGACGCTTTTAGAAACGGCTAAAGACGACTCGACGATTGAAGGCGCGCCCAGCGACCGTCAGATTGCCGGACACCGGATCCGCGGCCCCCGCACCCATGATTTGCACTCGCTTCGATGCGATGCCGTACCGTCCGGTCAGAGTCATCGCCAGCGCGATCGCACGTTTACGAGCGAGCCGCAAGTTGGCATCCCAGCCGCCGAGGTTATCAGTATACACCGCGATGCGAAGTCTCCACGATGGGTTGCGGCGCAAGACCTGCGCGATTGCGGCGAGTGCAGCGAACGATTCGATGCGCAGCGAGGACTGCTCGGGCTCGAAATAAATGTCGTATCGAGTCGCAGGCGTGCCGCGTTGCAGCTGCCGCTCGAGCTCGGCGACCGAGTCGCGTCCGGGTGTGTAGATCTTCACCAGCCTGCCCCCGCCACCACCCACGTCGCCGTGAACGAGCAGTGGGTTGGCCGGATCATCAAGCCAAAAAAAGCTCGCCTTGACGTCGCCAAAATTGCCGGCGGCATGCATCACCGGCAGTTGCACCAGGCGATCGTTGACGATCATCTGCATTGTTTGCGATTCGCCCGACAGACGCAGCAGCGTTCCCGCGGCTTGTTTGGTCCGCAAGCGGTAAGCGGGAATTACATCAGGCTGCTGCCACATGTCGACGAACAACGTTGAGCCGCGCGATCGTAGATCCTGGATGACCGACGCCGATGTGCCGATCGCGGTTGAACCGGCAAAGACTCGCGGCTGGCCAGGAGTCCAACTGCACAAGCAACGGTGCGCATAATCCAAGTCGACACGGCGCACGAAGCGGTGAACTGTGAACTGGCGTGGACCGGCAGAGAGCGAAATGGCGATGCCGTCGGGGTTGACTGCATCGATATGGTACAGTGCTTCGTAGTCCGCGGTTTTGCCGGCTCCGGCCTCGACGAGCGTTAGACCCGCTCGGAGCGGAATAGTGCGGCTTGCGACCGGCCTTGGCGGTGCAGCCCAAGTATGTGTTGCCACAACGCCAACAACGATGGCCGAGGCTGCCGCGATGACAATACCGGCGCGCCTTGCCGCGGAAACTGCCGCCGCGGGGACACCGCAGTACCCTGCCAGCGTGCGTCGAGTCGCCATGCTTAGGTGTATCGGCCGAGCAGGCGCTGCGCGTTAAGGCTGCTGCGCGCGGCCGGCGTTAGCGGCTGCTATTCTTCTCCCGGCTCGCCTTCTTAGGGCACCGGAACGTATGGTTCGCCGCCGCCCTGCGCAAACTCGCGCGCTTTTTCGCGCATGCCTTCCGCCAGCGCGGTCTCTTCATCCACCTGCAAGCGCGCGGCGTACTCGCGCACGTCTTGCGTGATTCGCATCGAACAGAAATGCGGTCCGCACATAGAGCAAAAGTGCGCCACCTTGGCGCCCTGGGCGGGGAGTGTTTCATCGTGAAAGGCGCGAGCCGTCTCCGGGTCCAGCGAAAGCGCGAATTGATCTTCCCAGCGGAATTCAAAGCGCGCCTTCGACAGGATGTCATCCCACTCGCGCGCGAGCGGATGGCCTTTGGCAAGGTCGGCTGCATGGGCTGCTATCTTGTAGGCGATGACGCCATCTTTGACGTCTTTCTTGTTGGGCAAACCCAAATGCTCTTTGGGCGTCACGTAACAGAGCATGGCGGTGCCGAACCAGCCGATCATCGCCGCGCCGATCGCGCTCGTGATATGGTCGTAGCCCGGGGCGATGTCCGTCACCAGCGGCCCGAGTGTATAGAAGGGCGCCTCATCGCAGACAGCCAGCTGTCGCTCCATGTTCTCTTTGATGAGATGCATCTGCACGTGGCCGGGCCCCTCGATCATCACCTGCACGTCATGGCGCCATGCGATCTGCGTCAGTTCGCCCAGCGCGTCCAGCTCGCCGAATTGGGCGGCGTCGTTCGCGTCTGCTGTGCAGCCGGGTCGCAGACCATCGCCCAATGAGAAAGCGACATCGTAGGCCTTCATGATCTCGCAGATCTCTTCGAAATGCGTGTACAAGAAATTCTCTTGGTGATGCAACAGACACCATTGCGCCATGATGGCACCGCCGCGCGACACGATGCCCGTGAGACGATTGGCGGTGAGCGGCACGTAGCGCAGCAAAACGCCTGCATGGATTGTGAAATAGTCGACGCCTTGCTCCGCCTGCTCGATCAGGGTGTCCTTGTAAATATCCCACGTCAAATCGCCGACGTTACCGCCGACTTTCTCGACTGCCTGGTAAATGGGAACCGTGCCGATCGGGACTGGCGCGTTGCGGACGATCCACTCCCGCGTTTCGTGGATGTTCTTTCCGGTAGAGAGATCCATGACCGTGTCGGCGCCCCAGCGCGTAGCCCAGGTCATTTTTTCTACTTCTTCTTCTATCGACGAGCTCACGGCAGAGTTGCCGATGTTGGCGTTGATCTTCACGAGGAACTTACGCCCGATGATCATCGGCTCTGACTCTGGGTGATTGATATTCGCGGGGATGATCGCACGGCCGCGCGCGACCTCAGCGCGCACGAGATCTGCCGGCACGCTCTCGCGCAGCGCGATGAACTCCATCTCCGGCGTTATCTCGCCGCGCCGTGCGTAATGCAGTTGGGTGACGTTGGTTCCCGCCTTAGCGCGCAATGGCAGACGGCGCTGTTGAAAGCGCAGATCGTCGAGCTCGGGTTTGCTTTCGCGTTCGCGGCGATATGCGGAACTTGGCGCGGGCAGCTGTTCGACATCGCCGCGCGCCGCGATCCAGCCGGCCCGCAGCGGCGGCAGCCCTTGACGCACGTCGACGCCGGCGCCGGCATCGCTATGCGCGCCGCTTGTGTCGTAGACGCGAAAATCCGTGCCGTCGGTCAGGTGAATCTGACGCATCGGAACGCGAACGCCGTTCGGGCCGTCGAGGTAGATCTTGTGAGACGACGCTTTGGCTGTTGGGTTGAGGGTGGCGCTCATACTACTTCCTTCGCTGGCATTATCCAGAGCAGGTTCAACGGTCGGCGCGATATTCGCGCCCTCTCAGTCTCGTGGACTCCCGTGTGGCGACTATTTCGTACGCCCCTGCGATGAAGCCTCGTCCTGCTTATGCCCGGCGGCGCTGCCACCACGGCTTTGGGATGATCGGTTGCGCTTTCGCAAAGGAACGGCGCGTTCCCATAGCAAGGCCCCGCTCGCGTAAGCGATCGATGACGTAGGCAGATATACCGAGGCACGCCGAGAGCCCGGTAGAGCGAATCCCCGCGATGTTGAACAAGGCCGGCACGCGTTTGGACCACTCCACGATGTAATCATGCGGGTGGCCCACAGCGCGTAGTCCTGCCCACGAATCAATGGGTTCAAAATTTGCAAGTTTCGGCATGAGCTTAAGCGCACTCTTGCGCACCTCGGCAGTTCCCTCAGCACGCACGCGCCAATCATTCTTGTCGCTTTGATCGACGGCGGTCGGACCGGCACAAACGTTGCCGTGCACCGTCGGAAAAACGAGCACACCTTTAGTCTCTTGTTTCGGAACCGGCAACAGGATGTGATCCGTCAACGGAGCTGCCTCCGCGGGAAAGACGATGAATTCTCCGCGGCGCGGCGTGATTGAGAACGTGCCGCTGCCGTCAATGTCATCGGCGAACAGGCCGGCACAGTTGACGGCAAATCGCGTGGTGAAGGCGCCGTCCGAGGTTTGCAATAGGACGCCATGCTCGTGAGGCTCGACGCTTTGCACTTTTGTGCCGTAGCGTATCGTTCCGGCAGCATGCAAAAGCCGTTCGACCACCTCGTATGGATCGGTGATGGCTTCATCGGGTATGAGCAGGCCGCCCTGAGCACGCGCATACGGCGCTAAATTGCGAACCTGGCCTTTGTCAAACTGGCGCACCTTGATTCCGTTGCCCGCGGCGTTCTCGGCGAGCGCCGCAAGCTTCGCCGCTTCCGACAATGTCAGTGCGAGCATGACCGCGCCGGTCACCACATAAGGAATCGCCAGCTCGTCGAAAATCTGACGCCAGCGATTTCCGTGCGCCAGTATCATATCTGTTTCGAAGCTGCCGAGCTGCGAATCAAATCCGGTGTGGATGATGCCCGCGTTTGTTCCGCTGGCTCCCGTCGCGGACCCAGCAGCTGCTTCAAACACGAGCGTGTCAACGCCGAAGCTGCTGAGCTCGTGAGCGATCGCGGCACCGATGACACCCGCACCGATGATCGCTACGCCTGCACGCTGGGCGTCTGTCCCCGCACCGCTAGCCATGCGCTACGATCGCAACCGCTCCTAGGTGCTCGTCACTATGCCAAAATGCCCGATCTTTCAGGTAGTTGCTATGCGGCCACAGGGTGCGCGGCGTGCCCAGCTGCGTGTTGATGCAGATGGGATGATCGGGCGCTACGGTGGCGACCGACAGGTCGTCGCCCGGATCGCGTGCGGATGTGTACGACATCACCGCGTTCGCTACCACATCATTGAAATACCAGTAGTTTGCCCAAAAAATTCCGTTTGGCCTTACCGGTGGCAAGGGAGGCGAACCGTTGAGCGCCATCGCGTCGCTCGTAAACAGATGGCCGTATACGTCGCGCCGGAAACGGCTGATCGTCTCCGAGAAATTGCCATCGCGAACGTCGAAGAAGAACCGTGTCTTCTCCAATGCTGTTCCAAACGTCAGGAACGCGCGAATGCGGCGCCAATCGTCCACCGCAAACGCGTTGGCCTCCACCAACTCGTGCAGCGCCACGATCACATCCATCAGCACAGTGGTCCCGAGGCTGTGACCTGCCAGAATGATCTTGTCATAGGTCGGATTGCCGTTTTCATCCTTGCTCTTCACCACGCGTAAGACGACATCACCCACCGCCTTGATGATCTCGCGGCGAAAGGCGAAAAAGCGTGCATTTTCATCTTGGGTGGTATAGATTTGGATATCGCCGACGCTATCGACGAGAAAGTCTTTGGCAAAGCTCAACACGATGCGCAATGCTAGCGCGCTGAGGAGCAGCCAGACGCGCGGTTCGTGTAAACCGGAAAGCCACGGCGCCATGAACGCATCGCGGGAAGGCAAGCCGAGCAGCACGAGCCCCGTTGCGATCAGCAACAGCAAGAACAAGCCGCTCCAGACGGAGACGCGGGCGCGCAACGTCACAATGGGCCACATACGTGCCGCCGCCTGCGCGAGCAGATACGCGCCCACTGCCGCGAGCAATAACCCGCGTAGATCGAAAGGCGCGTAGGTCACAAAGCTGTGGTACGCACGTTCTGCCGATGAAGCGACGACGATCAACGCGATCAAACCGAATAGGAGCGCAAAGGCCGTATAGCCGATATCAAATGCAAGTTTCGAGAAGGTCGCTGGAATTCGCACGTCGCTGACGGGAACGAACGTGCTCTTCAGCAGCCAGGAAAGTACCCGAAACGGATTGGTTTGCTCCTTATCGATAGGACTCCAATAGCCCTCAAAGACATCGACAAGCGGTTCATCGGCAACCCCCGCTCCGCCGGCGCTGCGGCACTGCACCCGCAGCGCTAAACCATGGGCTTCTGCGATCGATTCTTGATCGGTGGAGAGAGGCCACTCAATGCCGGTGCTCCAGGTTCCACGCTTCGGAGGCGCGTTGGGACCGAGGCGCAACAACCGGTCTTGGGTGGTTTCGTTTTCCAAAGCGTTTTGCAAAGCGGTTGCAAACGCATCCTGGATCTCATAGCGTTGGTGCCGGCTGATGCCGTGCACGATGACGACTGCATTTTTCACGGCAGCTCGCCTTCATCAAACAAGACCGGCCGACCGCCGCGATCGGCCAGTCCGGTAGGTTCGACTATTTGGCCAACGCCTTCACTTGAGCAGCCGTCACTAGGGGCGCCTTGTTGCCCCAAGCGCTGCGGATGTAGCTGATCACTCCTGCGATCTCCTCAGGCGTGAGCTTGCCTTTCCAGGCCGGCATGATTCCGTTGTAGCTCGCGCCGTTCACCTGTATTTGACCGTGCATGCCATTCAGCACCGTAGCGATCACTTTATTCGGATTGCCCGAGACGTATGGGTTACCGGCCAGTGGCGGAGCCGCGCCAGGCAAGCCCTGCCCGCTGGCGCCGTGGCAGCTGGCACAGTTTTGTGCAAAGACGTTTTGTCCGGAGACCGGTGCGGCGCTCGGCGAAGCCGAGCTTGGCCCATTCGTTACGGGCACGAGCGTGGTTTCGCTCGCATTGGGCGGAGCGCCATACCCTCGCACCGGTGTTTGTCCAGCTGGACTCGCGGCTTGTTCCGCGCCGATGATCTTGGCGGAATAAACGGTTATCCAGACGATCGCGACGACGCTCAACAATGTCAGGCTCAACATATATTTGCGGCGGGCCAGCACCCGGCTGGGATTGCGATCGAGCCACGGTACCAGCAGCAGTATCACGGTGAACAGTCCGGGCAATATCACCGTGGGTACCAACGAAAGATTCTGCGGGAAGATCCGTAACAAGCCATACAGCCCGTAGAAATACCACGCCGGCGCGGGTATGAATTGCGCGTTATTGGGATCCGCCTTTGCCAGCAGCGGTGCGGGCATGAAAATCGCTAGCAACCCGATGATGACAAACGCCAGCGCGGCGGTTATGGTGTCAAAGAAGACTTGATCCGGATAGAAGCGCCCGAATTTTGTCGGCGGCTCGTCCTTGGGCGGACCGGCCGGCGAATTGTGGCGGAAGATAAAGAGATGCGCCGCCACGAGCAGCACGATCAACGCCGGAGTTGCCCAGACGTGCAAACCATAGAAGCGGTTTACGGTCAGGGTCCCAAGCGTCGACCCATCGCTGAGAAAATGGTAAATGAAAGAACCGACGACCGGCACGCTGGCAGCGATGTTGATCGCGACCTGGGTCGCGAAATAAGCATTGAGATCCCACGGTAGCAAATAGCCGGTAAGGCCCATGGACAAGACGATGAAGAACATGAGCACTCCCACGACCCATTGCAGCTCGCGGGGCTTCTTGTACGCGCCGAAGACCAAGACTTGCAGCAGATGCATCGACATCAAGACGATCATCGCCGACGCGCCCCAGTAATGCAGACTTATCAGAAATGGGCCCGCATAGACGTGATCGTAAATGAATTTCGTCGATTCCCACGCGGTCGGCGCCGCCGGCGCGTAATAGTGAGTCAGAATGATGCCGGTGACGATCTGCACCACCAAAACCAAGAGCGTCGCGCTGCCGAACACGTACCAATAGGCAGCACCGCCAGGGACGTCTTCGGTCAAGAAGTCTGTGAGCGCGCTGATGAAGCCGGTGCGGCTCTCGATCCACTGAATCATGTGCGACCCCTTACCAGTACGACACGCGAATGATGGCAGGCGTATTAGCCGCGAACTTGATCCATTCAACCTCCGCTTTTCCGCTTTGCTCGCGGAAGGGTAAAGGATCCAAGCCCCGGGGTGATGGGCCGATATAGCGCCCAGCAGAATTCTTTAGGTGCTTGCCATACTTGTTGAATTCCGAGCCATGGCATGGGCAGATGAAATTTTTCGTTCCTGAGTCCCAATCAAACTTGCAATTGAGATGCGGGCATAGCGAGCTGAACATGACGAAGCCGAGATTGCCCACCGGGTAGTTGATGTCGCCGCGTGTTTGGGGATTGAACAGCTCCGGGCGCTCTTGCCGGAACTTGGCTTCGTCTGCCGCGCTTAGCTTGAGGCCCCAGACATAGTACTCGGTATCCGCGGTGTAGTAGCCGTCGACAACCAGCTTGTGGAAGAATATCTTGACCGGCGAATCGAGCGAGGCTTCGAGTTGAGCGAATTCCTTAGGATCGAGCGCCGAGAACCCCTTATTGGCATCGATCAGCTCGGATTTCGGGATCAACGATGCAACCAATGGAATCGTCAGCCCAAGGCCGATGATGCCGCCCGTGAAAATCGTCGCTCGCGCTAGGAACGCACGCCGGCTGACCTCTTCCGGAGTCCCAGGGTCTTGATAAGCTTTTGCCTCGTTCGACAAGAGCACATACCTCCAGTCCCAGCGTTAAGCGGTGGGCACGGTGCTACTAGTACGCGTGTTTGGTCTTGATGCAGCCGTTGCCTTTAGGATGAACGCCCGCTGCAGCGAGAATTGTCGACAACATTCAACGGCCTGCCAACGCGAGAGCGCCTTACGCGATAAGGGCCTGCCGCAATGTCCGTAGTCCTGCATACCGCGAGAGCGACCCATCAAACTGCACCCTTCTCAGTTGAACATCAACAGATTTACTTAAAGACACTGCGAACTTCCAGGCATCGCGACCGCGACCATCAAGTTGATTGTCGGCTGTACTTTTTACAGTCCGCGAGCAGAATCGTGACGAACAACAGCTGCACTGTTCGCTGTGCACGCAGCGACGCAGCTCTCGCGCGAACGCGGTTTTTTTTCCACTCGTCGTACGTATTGCTAAGTAATAGTACCCTAAAGCGGCGGAGGATTTTGCCCGCGTGAGTCATAGGAATGTCCCCTGATTTGCCGCTGGCGTAATTGGGGGCGACATGAACGCACGGACTTGGGCAGACGAATTGCTGCATCACTTGAAGATGGATCTCAACGGGATGCGATCCAGCCGCAATCGAGTCAGCATTCACGATCACGCTTTCATCAGTGTCAAAATGGACGGTGAGCTTGTGGCGGTCCAAGTAGGCGACTTGGACTCAGCCTGCAGCGATTTCGAACCGTTTGTATTCAATCCCACGACAACGACCATCAACGATGCGGCTCGCGATCTCATGCCGCTCATTCGTTGCATCCAGTGGTTGGAGACCTAGTTCAAGAAAAATCGCAGGACAAAAAATAAATTGTAGGGCGAGAGTTAACCCTCGCCCCTACGTCATAGCGAACGATATATCACAGCGCGTGCGTCGAAGAAGTTTTAGCGGCCAGCTCCGGCGGGGATGTCGCGGTTCCACCATGATGACATGGTGGAAGTTTTTTGCGCTTCGCCTGCTGTTTCGCGATCGGCCGCGCGCGCAAATGCGGGCAGTTCATCCAGTCTGCCTTGCATCAAACAGGTCTCGCACACTAGGAACTCATCGATGCTGTACAGCTCGCTGTTTTGGGTCGCGCAAACTTGGCACTGTTGCATGAGCTCATCCTCAATGCGACGGGGAAGCAACAAGTTGCCTGGCTTGCTGCTGGTTCCTTCAGAGCATACGTTCGTTCAGGGCTGCTTCGGTAAGTCGATCGCCGGGTTGCGCGAGAAAAAATTATAGGGACGCAGTTGGAAATCGTGCCAACTCGTCGGCAAGACGGGAAAATCCTCGGCACTCGGCAGGTGGTGGAATCCCATGGTGTACCACACCACGATATCGGTGTTCTCGATAGGACGGTTTGCGCTCGTCCAGGCGGGAAGGCCGTCGCCGCCTCTGCTCTGCAGAGGATAATCCCCAGCAGCGAAGCGTTCATTCTCACGGAGGGGCGTGACCCAGAGCTGATAGTCGGTGAACCCGGCGCGTCGCTGCGGATAATCCTCGGGAGCCAGCAGCGACGTCGCGTTTACGCCCGGCACGATCTCGTAACCGACTGGATAGCCAAGTACATTTTTTACATTAGGATTGATGACGCGCCACGTCGCCGGCTGCTCCAGGCTGATCCGGAGTTTCGCCTGCTTTTCCGTTTGCGCTACTTGCGTATCCACGACCCACATGCTCTTCCGTAGGCTGGGGGCAGCCGAGCGTAGCACGCGCAGCCTATCTCTGACGAAGCTATTGTTCGTACCATCGATGTCGAAATCTAAACGGAACGAGAAGAAATGATCGTGGTAGGGAGCCACGATGTGCTCCGCGATAAAACGGCCGTGCGCTTGCGCCTGATCGGCAGTGCTCTCGGACGCGCCGCTCGGTATGACAGGCTTTAGCTCGTCGATGCCGGTGGCGCCGACTGCGACGTCGATCGATCCGTCCTGACGGAAAACCCAATCGAAGATATAGTCATAGTTCCCGAAGGTTCCGATCGTACGCAACACGAGGTCACGGCGTTTTCTGCTCTCGACAGGATCGGCACGGCCGGTGTGGCGCCAGGCGATGTCGCCGGCATAGCGTTCGAACAGGCAAGCGGCGCGTGGGCTGAGCGCCGGCATTGCTTGATTGTCAGCATACACCTGGTCGAAGTACACCGCGTTTTCCGGGCAGTCGCTACCCGGCTCGAGCGTTGAAGAAAATCCGGTGGCGAATTCTCCCGCATCGAAATAGGTCGCCCAATACCAGTTTTCCGACGGATCCATATAGGGCACGAATATCTCGGAGAGCGACCCTTCGTACAAAATGGATCGTGGTTTTTGCCCATCCATGTAGCGCACGTTTGAGATCACTAAGCCGACTCGCCGATCGATGCGGAAATGGAACTGCCATTTTTGCCAGGCCACTTCGTGACCGCTTACTCGAAAGCTGGGTCCGAGCGGCTGCTGGATGGTGAGCGGCGCCGGAGGCTTGCGCAGCGGTCCGACTGATGACTCGTCATAATTTCCGTTGGCGCGAGGGATGGGGACGACGCCGGTGTCGATCACACGCAAGATCTTGTGCTGGTTGGCATCCCACACGACGACCAGCCCCTCGATCAGACGGCTGTCCGGTTCATACACGTTGTGCCGGTCGTAGCATGAGACCCGGAAAAGCCTTCGCCCTTGCTCTTCAGCTGTTCCGAAGTAGCCGGCCGAAACGCCGACGCATGTCACCGCGGCAGAATTCGCGATGCCGCGACGGCGCATCGCCGCTTGCCAATCCCGGTTTGCTTGGATCGCGTCGTTCATGCCCGTGGAGTCGACGTCTGTTTCGTTAGGCTGGATTCCCTGGAGCCGTGTCCATGAGATCACTTTCTTGGCAGACGCGTCCACCAGGACTTCAAACGTCTTTGCCCCCTGCCTGACAACAACGCTGGCTTCACGGCGAAAAGTTTGGCCGGGCTTCCAGCGCAGTACGTCAACTTTCGGAGGCTCGTGCAGCGATATAGAGGGATAGTCCGTGTCTGAATTGACACGACCGGATGCCTGCAGCGTATCGAAAATCGCCCAGTATTCTTGCGCCGTCAGTGCGTCGAGCGGGTGACCGGCGGTTTGCGCATTCGCGGCGTGCCCGGACATCACTAGCATCGCCGACGAGCACAAAGCGGCGAGCAATACTCGCAACGCGGCCCCGGTCTTTGACTTGGTATTTGAAGACACAGAAAAACACCCCGCCTTTAGCGACGCGCGGTTTGACACCGCTCTACAAGTAGTGAACAGTTCCGGAGCAACTTTGCGCGGGACCTGCAAGCCGAGCGAACGAAAGGCCGATACTGCGTGTGGAGGGGTGGCAGAGCGGTTGAATGCGGCGGTCTTGAAAACCGTTAGAGCGAATAGCTCTCGTGGGTTCGAATCCCTCCCCCTCCGCCAGATTTGAGATAAGGCAATGATGCTTACACAGAAAAACCAATTCAAAACGATTGATGATTACATCAAAACCTTCCCGAACAAAACTCAAAAAATTTTAGAAACAATGAGGCAGACAATACGAAAAGCGGCGCCTCAAGCTATCGAAGCGATCAGCTATCAAATACCTACATTCAGACTAAACGGTAATTTGGTACATTTCGCAGCGTACAAAAATCATATCGGGTTTTATCCGACATCCTCAGGCACCAAAGCTTTTAAAAAAGAACTATCGCAGTATAAGGGAGCAAAAGGCTCAGTACAATTTCCGCTAGATGAGCCGATCCCATACGATTTAGTGAAAAAGATCGTGAGATTTCGACTGAAAGAAAATCAAGAGAAAAAGAAATAGAAAAGTTTGCAGTCGAAGCGCATGCATCTGATCATCCACGGCCACGTCCAGGGAGTCTTCTTTCGCGCCAGCGCGGTTGAGCAAGCGCGCGCGTCGGGACTTACCGGCTGGGTGCGCAACGCGGACGACGGCAGCGTCGAAGTCGTTGCCGAAGGCGACGAACGGGCGTTAGAGCGGCTGCTCTCGTGGTGCCGCCACGGGCCGCCAGGCGCTGAGGTCGATGGCGTCGAGCAGACAAGTGGGGCCGCGACCGGCGAGTTCCGCAGCTTCCAGTCCCGGTACTAGCGTGGTCGATAGGCATGAGCCTGTAGTTGCTGATAATCTTTGACCGAGTCGATGTCGCGCAACGCGTTTTGATTTACCGTTGCCAGAAGCCGTACGCGCTTTTGCTGCTTTTCCGCATAGCGCTTAGCGCCGTGGTCGCCACGCAACTTGTTGAGCTCGCGAAAATCGGCTTGGGGAAATAACACCGGAGTTCCCCAAACGCCGGAAGCGGTGAGCGCGATGATCGCGTTGCGCTCTTGTGTGAAGGCGTTGATAAGATTGTTGATATCCGCCGCGTAGATGAAAGGCTGGTCGCCGACCAGCAAGATGCACGCGTCATCCGCGGCATGATATGCGAGACCGCAGCGGATCGTGGCTGCGATTCCTTCCTGCCACGAGGAGTTCTCAACGATCGAACAACGCCGCAGATCGACGTGTGAAAGAATTTCTGCTGTGTTCCCGCCTGAAACGACCGTGCAGCTCATGGCATGCGAAGCGGACGCGGCATCAATCGCATGCTGCAGCAGCGGCTTGCCGTTGAAAAACGACACCAGCTTGTGCTGCGGGGCCTTGAAGCGGCGGCCTGCACCCGCGGCGAGCACGACGCAGCTTATGCGTGCGTTCAATCTAAGCGCCAGCACTTCAGGGCAGAACTTTGCGAAGCGGCGACGACTGCGGCTAATCCGCTGTTCGCAAGGGAGATGCTCAAGTCACGCACACTCCTGCCGGGGCCGCCCTCCGCTTTGTTGATCAACACCGCAAAGCGAGCCCCGGGAGCTTGTTCGCTTATCCGCTCGATGTAGCGGCGCACGATCGCCACGATATGCGCTGGGGTAAGCGCATCGCCGGCATTGGCGCCCGTCATTTGCTCTATGAGCTCCGGCCGGTGGAGGTGGTCTGCGTCAATGCTTGTTCCGATCGCATCCGTGCCCATGACAATCAGGCCGAGGGTCGTGCTGCTCGCCAAAACCGGTTCGTGCATGGCCGGCGCCTTGAACGGTTTCATGCGCGCTCCGTCCGCTTCATTGATGACGTTCGCCTGCAAGCGGGTGAACACAAAATCCAGCGCCGCCGGCCCAACCGACTGGATGCGATCGGTCCTAGTTGTGTTGCCCAGGGCCAACAACTGCGAGCGTTGGCTCGCGCCATGGAGCGCTTCGGTGAGTGTCGCCTCCTCCATGCCTTCGTGCCACAAAACCAATGGCACACCGGACTCAGCTGGTCCGGCTTTCGTCGTTGAGGTCACGACGGTGAGGCGCTGCGGACACAATTCACGCGCGAGCGACCAGAGGGTCGTCGTTTTTCCGCCTCCGCCGACAAGCGCGATGTGTTCCTTGGAATGTAAGTCAAGGGCGTCGCGCCAGCCGGTGCACTCATGCATACTGGCGCAAAATGCCGAGCATCGCTGTGTGAATGTGACCGTTTGAAGCCACGAGCTGAGCGCCATCGAGGTTTGCGGGAGCCCCATTGTAATCGCTCGTCTGGCCCTGCGCTTCATTCACGATCAGCATCCCCGCTGCTATATCCCAAGCGTGCAACCCCGGCTCCCAAAAACCGTCTGCCCGGCCCGCAGCGATGTAGCATAAGTCGAGCGCGGCCGAGCCGTCGCGGCGAATGGCTTGGCCGGCGCTGAGAAAATCTGCGAAGGGCCGTAAATTGCCGCGCGGATCGTCGACCCGGTGCGCCGGAAAACCGGTGATGAGCAGAGCGTCCGCCAGATCGGGTTGTGAAGAAACGTGAATGGCTTCGCCGTTGCAGGTGGCGCCGCAGCCGCGCCGAGCGCAATACTCTTCGTCTGCCATCGGATCGTAGACGAGACCCAGCTCCACCCGGCCCGCGCGTTCGAGCGCGACCGAAACGCAAAAACAGCGATAGCCATGAAAGTAGTTCGTGGTACCGTCGAGAGGATCGACGATCCAGCGGTCGCCATCGTTTGTGCCGCTCGCACCGGTTTCTTCACCCAAGAAAGCGTCTTTGGGAAATTCTGCTGCCACAATCCGCTTGATGAGCGCTTCGCTTTCGGTGTCGGCTTCGGTCACGAGATTGCTACGCAGGTCCTTGGCATGCACGGCTAAGTGCGTGCCGAGTTTCGCGCGCAACAGCGCTCCCGCCGCGCGCGCGGCCGCGCGCGCCACCAGGAGCTTGTCGTCCAGCGTGTGGTCCGCGTTCACCGTGCGAGCGAGTGGCTGGGGGATAAAAGTGCAAGGTTTAGCGACACATTTTTCCTACGATCGGATGGCACATGGCTGTGCAGCGAAACGCGGCACTTCGAACGGTTCCGCTAAAACTCCCCGAGGGGCTCGGCAGGCAGCCGGCCGCAAAAGGACCGCAGTTGACGTATCGCGGCGGACCGCTGCTCGCGGCCGTCGAGGTCTTTGCGATTTTTTGGGGCCCGCCGTGGAAACAGACCACCGGCGATCTCATCATCGCTATCAAACAATTCTTTGATTTCGTCATCGCAAGCGAATTGATCGACCAGCTGGCTGAATACAGCACTCAAGCGTACTCCATCGGCCACGGCACGAACAGGGGATCTATCGTGCTGGAGCAGCCGGCGCCGCCAGCGTCCGTCTCAGACGCTGCGATCCGAACGCTTTTGCAAGACCAGATAAAAAATGCCGCAGTGCCGCAGCCAACTCCGAACACGTTGTATTTCGTGTACCTTCCGCCGGGCGTCACCGTGGAGCAAGGCGGCAGCAAGTCTTGCCAGGATTTCTGCGGTTACCACGATGCGATCGGCAACTCGATATTCTACGGAGTGGTTCCCTATCCGGATTGTTCGGGTTGCAGTTCCAACCTGTCGATCAACGATGCTTTAACCGTGACGACCTCACACGAACTATGCGAAGCCATCACCGATCCGGTTCCAGGACAAGGCTGGTATGACGACGCCAACGGTGAGATCGGCGACATTTGCGCGTGGCAGACCAAGCAATTGGGGTCGTACGTCGTGCAGCTTGAGTGGTCGAACAAAGCCAACAGCTGCGTCTAGTCGCTACGACAAATAGTTCAGCACGTCGCCGATGCGGTGCACGATCGCGGTTGGCGGCGGAGCATCCGGCGGATACGTTCGCACTTCCCACTCAAACCATATCGCTTGCATACCCGCGCGTAGCGCACCAACGATATCGACGAGAGGATCATCGCCCACGTAGATGGTGTCGCCGGGTTCGCTGTTGAGCACGCGTGCTAAAACAAAGAACGCTTCAGGCTCGGGCTTGCGCACGCCCAAATCTTCGCTCACTAGCACAGGCCGCCGGAAGCCGATGCTATCCGCCTTTTCTTGCTGCAACGGATTCCATCCGTTGGTGAGGATGGCGTAAGGCAGCCGGCGGCGGTCGAGTTCCGCCAAGAGCTGCGGCACGCCCGGCAATGCTGCCACGTATTGCGACACCAAGCGCACTGCATGCTCGCGGAACATGTGCTCCGCTTCGGCAGGGGCGTGCCCACCCAAGATACTGGCAAACGCGCGCGCTAGCGCATCGCTCAGCCCGCTGTGGCCCGCCCGGAACAGCCCGAGCTCGCGATCGATGATCGCGCCAGCAACTGTCACGTCGATGGCGCTGTGCGAGCGCGCCGCGATCTCATGCACGACTTCAAGAAACGCGATGCGCTCGAGCTTATTATCAATGCCGAGCGTGTGATCGAAGTCGAAGCCTACGGCTTTGGGCACGGGCCCTTCTTTCGCGGGGATGTAACGCTTGCATTTCCCGCGAAAGCCGAGCAAATGCTGGAAACATCGTCGCAGATCCCAACCTACGACATCCCCGGTCCCGAAGGCAAACGCGTCGTCGAGGTCGAGTCCGCGCGCTTGACGACCGGCACTAAAACCGCTCCTATTGTGGTGAAACACGCCAAGGGGCTCATGGTCGAGGACGTCGACGGCAACGTTTTTCTGGACTTCACGAGCGGCATGGTCACGGCCACCGGGCACTCACACCCAAAAGTGGCGGCTGCCATTGCCGATCAAGCGCAGCGCTGGCTCTTCATTAATAGTCCGGATTTCTATTCACCCTTGCAAGCGGAGGTCGCCGAACGCCTCGCGCGGCTCGTGCCCGGCATCAAAGACAAAAAGGTGTTTCTCTGCAACAGCGGCGCCGAAGCCAATGAAGCGGCTATCAAAGCGACGCGCTGGGCGAACCCGACACGCAAGCGCTTGCTAGCGTTTTTAGGCGCGTTTCATGGACGCACGATGGGCGTCAACGCGATGACCGCGAGCAAAGTTGCACAGCGGGCGCGTTTTACGCCCAACATGCCGGATATCCACCATCTTCCTTATGCCACGTGTTATCGTTGCCCGTACAAGATGTCATACCCCAGCTGCGACATCTGGTGTGCTCGGATATTGGAAGAGCTGTATTTCAAGCAACTGGTCCCCCCGGACGAAGTGTCGGCGATCTTCGTCGAACCGATCCAAGGTGAGGGCGGTTACATCGTTCCTCCACCGGAATTCATTCAGATCATACGCGACATCGCCGGCCGCTACGGCATCCCGTTTGTTGACGACGAAGTGCAAGCCGGAATGGGCAAAACCGGCAAGATGCTTGCGATCGAGCATCATGGCGTGACCGCCAACTGCACATCGATCGGCAAAGCGCTTGGTTCGGGCGTCGCAGTGGCGGCGCAAGTACTGGATGCGGATTTGGATTTCGGCGTGCAGGGCGCCCATTCCAATACCTTCGGCGGCAACGGCATCGCTTTAGCTGCAGCAAAAGCGACCTTGGACGTTATCGAGGAAGAAAAGCTGGTCGCACGCGCAGCTGAGCTCGGCGACTACTTCATCGGACGGCTGCGAGAGCTGCAAGAACGATATCACGCCATCGGCGACGTCCGCGGCAAAGGACTCATGCTGGCGGTAGATTTCGTCAGCGACCGCGTGTCGCGTAAACCCGACGTGGAATATCGCGACCGCGTCCTGCAGCGCTGTTTCGTCCACGGGCTCATGTTGCTGCCATGCGGTTTTTCGGCGCTGCGATTTACGCCCGCTTTGGTTGTTGACCGCGCACAGATCGATCAAGCGGTGAGCGTCCTCGAGCTTGCGATCCGGGAAGCGTGACGGCGTGCGATGGAGTTGCGCGAGGCATTCGCTAGCGAGTTAGTCGGGCAGCCGGTGCTGCTACGCGCCGGTTCGCAACACATCCGCATCGGCCGCGTCGAAGACATCGCGGTGGCCGGCTCAGAGACTTTTCCTTCTGTCATCGGCTTGTACATCAAAGGGTTGGACGGCGTGCAGCGCTATGCGCCTTTTGCGAGCATCGAGTCGTTCGGACCGCGCGAGATCTCGCTTGACGCGGCACCCTTAGACGCGAGCCAGACGACTGTTGCCGCCGATCAATTGCTGCTGAGCCGAGAGCTGCTCGACAAACAAATCGTCGATGTTGACGGCCGCAAAGTCGTACGTGTCAACGATGTGAAGCTCGCGCCGGCTGCCAGTCATTTACGCCTCATCGCCGCCGATGTTGGACTGCCGGGACTGCTGCGGCGCTTGGGACTCCATGCGATCGGACAACGTTTGGCGGACCGCCCGCTGCGCACCGGAATACCGCCGTCGCTCATCTCGTGGGATGCAGTGCAGCCATTGCTCCACGACAAGCCGGGAGACGCGCTTCGCTTGCGCGTGCCTCACCACCGCATCAATCGAATTCATCCGGCCGACCTCGCCGGCATACTGGAAGAACTAGCGGCTTCCGATCAAGCGTCTTTGCTGACCTCGCTGGATGAAGAAACCGCTGCGGACGCCTTCGAGCAGTTGGAAGTCGACACGCAACTCTCGATTTTGGAGGATCTGGCACCGGATCGCGCGGCCGATATCATCGAGAACATGACGCCGGACGATGCCGCCGATTTGCTTGGCGAAATCGAAACGGACAAGCAACAAGAAATTCTCGGCCTCATGCAGCCCGAGGAAGCGCAAGAGGTGCGCGAACTGCTGACGCATCCGGAAGAGACCGCGGGTGGCCTCATGACCACGGAATACTTGTGGATTCCGCCGGGGCTAACCGTCGCGCAAACTTTCGATCACATCCGGCAAGCAGCGGAAAATGCCGAATTGATCTATTACATCTATATCCTCAGCCCCGAGGAACATATACTCGGGGTGGTCTCGATGCGCGAGCTGACGACCGCCCAGCCGCAACGCCCGGTAGCCGAGATCATGGTTGATGACGTCGTCACTGTTGACGTCAACATGCAGCGGGATGAAGTCGCCACCACCATCGCGCGCTATGATTTCCTGGCGGTTCCTGTGGTCGACGAGTCCGGCCGCATGCAGGGCATCGTCACGGTCGACGACGTCATCGATGTGCTGCTCCCGGAAAAGCTGCGCAAGATGATGCCGCGCGTGGGGAAGTCGCGTTCGAGGTCGAAGCTGCAGCGCACCTAGTTCTTCGCGGGGCAGCATGGAAGCCGTCGAAACAATCCAGAAACGAGGGCGGGTAAAGCGCGCCAGCGTGTGGCGCACGCTGGCTATCCTTTTCGCCGTCATCGGTCCGGGGCTCATCACGGCGAACATCGACAACGATGCCGGCGGCATAGCCACCTATTCTCTGGCGGGAGCGCAGTTCGGCTTCCGTTTTCTGTGGTTGTTGGTGCCGGTCACCGTCGCGCTCATCGTCGTCCAAGAGATGTGCGTGCGGCTTGGCGTGGTCACCGGCAAGGGCCTAGCGGACCTCACGCGCGAGCGTTTCGGCGTCCGCATCACGTTGTTCGTGATGGTCAATTTGCTGCTGACCAATCTTTTTACCACCGTGGCGGAGTTTGCCGGTGTCGCAGCCAGCGCTGACGTATTCCATTTCAGCCGCATTGCAGCAGTCGTCGCGGCCGCAATGTTCGTGTCAGTGCTGGTGTTGCGCGGGAACTACCGCTCTGTCGAAAAGGTCTTTCTCTTTGCGTGCTTGGTCTATTTCACGTACATCGTATCCGGGTTACTGGCCAAACCGGACTGGCATGCGGTTCTTCGTTCAACGCTGCTGCCGAATTTTTCGTGGGACTCGGCCTACCTCGCCATGTTCATCGGTTTGATCGGCACGACCATAGCACCCTGGATGCAATTCTATCTCCAGGCATCAGTGGTCGAAAAAGGGATCAAGCCACGCGAGCTGCGCTACTCGCAAGCGGACGTCGTCATCGGCTCCTTCATCACCGACATCGTCGCTTATTTCATCGTGGTGGCCTGCGGCGCAACGTTATACCTTCACCACGTGATCGTCACGGACGCCGGCCAAGCAGCTGCCGCACTCGAACCGCTCGCCGGCAGATTTGCGAGCATACTTTTCGCCATCGGGTTGCTCAATGCGTCGCTGTTCGCTGCTTCGGTGCTGCCGCTCTCGACCGCCTATACGGTCTGTGAAGCATTCGGCTTTGAGTCCGGCATCAACAAACGCTTTCGCGAAGCGCCCATCTTTTTCGGACTGTACCTGGCCATCATTGTGTTTGGCGCGTTGCCCGTGCTCATCCCGGGCGCGCCGTTGCTGACGATCATCTTTTGGTCGCAGGTCATTTCGGGCATGCTGCTGCCCGTCGTGATAATCCTCATACTGCATTTGATCAACGACCAACAGCTGATGGGGAAATACGTCAACGGCCCGCTCTTCAACATCATCGCCTGGTCGACGGCGGTTTCGCTCATCGCCGCAACCGCACTGTACCTTGTCATCACCGTGTTTCATATCGGAGCGTCATGACAGCCGACGAACTTGCTGCCTTGAGCGAAAAAGCGGCACGCGTACTTTCCGGCGGGGGCGGTCTCAAGGCGCTTGCTCAGCTGCTGGCTGACACGACCCAGGGTGCCGTGCTCATCGAGGACGATCAATGGCGCCACCTCGCGTTGGCCGAGCCGCGCGGTGGCATCGGACCGCTGCCGGCATCGTTTTCGCCCTTCTTCCGCGATGCCGGCGCGGTCCGCGCCGGCAACGGCATCGTCAAGGCGGAGATATCCGAGGCATTGCTGGCGCTGTGCACGCAGATGCCCGGGCAGAGCGAGGGCGACGGCACGCCCGGTTATGTCACCCTGTTTCTGCGCGGCAAGCCCGGGCGGGAAGTGGGGCCGGCACTGCGCATCGCCGCAAGCGCCGCCGCTATCGAGTGCCTGCGCCGAGGCTCGAGCCGTGGTCAGGCGCGACGTGCTTTTTGGGAGCGTTATTTGGGCGGCGATATCGCTGACGCTGCCGACTTGAAAAAGGAAGCCCTGGCGGCAGGCGTCATCCTGCCCTTGTCGTTTGTACCGGCGGTGTTCGATGCCGAAGACGAGACAATGGCGGCTGCACGCGACACCATCGTGCAATCGCTGGCGTCGAGCGAAGCGCTGTGCCCACTGGCAGGCAGCGCCGGCCATGTCATCGCGTTGTTCCCCGTGCGTCATCAGATCGACGTGACGCGCGCGCGTCAAACCGCCGTGCACGTCGTCCGCGAGTTGAGCGAAGGAAAAACGGGAACGGTGAGCTGCGGTATTGGGGCATACCGCGCCGAACTGCTCGAGCTGCCGATAGGGTTGGGCGAAGCGCGCGAAGCGTTGGCTTTAGGCCGCCGGCTGTTTGGACGCGGGGCGGTTGCAGTCTACCCCGACCTTGGCATCTACGCCTTATTACACTCAGGTGCCGACCGCGAGGCATTCGTTGGGTTTGCAAGCCGATTGCTAGATCCGCTCGCTGCCTATGACCGTAAACATAAAAGCGATCTCTTAAAAACGTTGCAGCTCTATTTCGAGGTTGGCGAGAACGTCAAAGAGGCCGCAGAACGCTTATCAGTCCACCGCCACACGATCTTTTATCGCCTCAATCAGATCTCACAAATTCTCAAAGCCGATTTGAAATCATCGAAAGATCAGCTGTCGCTGCGCGCGGCGCTCGCGATACGGTTGATGGGCCCACACGAGGAGCCTCATGAGTAAACGCGAGGTGCTGCGCCGCGCCAAGGAACTCAACGTCCGGCTGGTGCGCTTACAGTTCAACGACATCCACGGCGTCACCAAGAACGTCGCCATTCCGGTGGGCGAGCTGGAAAGCGCGCTGGAAGGCAAAGTCGCTTTCGACGGTTCGTGCATCGAGGGGTTCGTCCGTCACGAAGAATCCGACATGTATCTCATGCCGGATCCCCACACATTTGCCGTATTGCCGACGATGCCGGAATCGCCCAGCGAAGCGCGGCTGTTGTGCGACGTGCACAATCCAGATGGCTCGCCGTTCGAAGGCTGCACGCGCAGCACGCTGCGCCGCGTGATTGAGGAAGTGAAAAAGGAAGGATTCAGCGCGCACGCCGCTGCGGAACTGGAGTTTTTCCTTTTCGAGCATTCGAAGGACGGTCAAGCGACCACGCTCACGAACGATCGCGGCTCGTATTTCGATTTGAGCCCGATCGATCGCGGCGACGTGGCGCGCTGCGATGTGGCCCTCGTGCTTGAAAGCATGGGCATTCGGGTCGAAGCGACCCATCACGAAGTCTCGCATGGCCAGCATGAGATCGATCTGAGCGCGACCGATATGCTCACAATGGCAGACGCCATCGCAACGGCGCGGGTCGTGGTCAAGGCCGTTGCTGCACGGCATCACTTGCACGCCACCTTCATGCCAAAGCCGTTCGCCAATCAAGACGGCAGCGGTCTGCACATCGCTCAGTATCTGCAGCGCGAGGAGCGCAATGCGTTTTTCGAGCCGGCGGCAGCCAACGGCGGGCTCAGCGAAACGGGTTTGGCCTACATCGGCGGCCTGCTGCGCCACGCCCGCGGCTTCACGCTGGTCACCAATCCCACGGTGAATTCGTACAAGCGCCTCGTCCCCGGCTACGACGCGCCCTCGTACGTGTACTGGTCGCAACGAGCCAAGAGTGCGCTCGTGCGCGTGCCGGCCCAGAGCGGCAGCGATGTCCGTGTGGAGCTGCGCTCGCCCGACCCGTCTTGCAATCCCTACTTGGCTCTGGCGTGTATTCTCAAATCCGGCATCGACGGCGTGCATCACAAACTTGTTCCGGGCGATCCCGTCGAATTGACGGCCGCAGCGCTCGCCGAAGACGAACGAACGCAGTTAGGAATCGAGCAACTGCCGGCGTCGCTGCACGAGGCGGTCTTTGCGCTCGACGGCGACGCGGTCGTGCGCGCGGCGCTGGGCGATCACAGCTACCAACGCTTGCATGAAGCCAAGCTCGCGGAATGGGAGGCCTATAGAACCCAGGTCCATCCCTGGGAAGTCGAAGCCTACCTGTCTTTGTAATTCAGACTGGAATATTGGTCGCGGCACGCAGCCGCGCACCCTCGACAGCGATGCCTGCCAGCTGCGCAAAAACTTCGATCGTGCGGATCGTCTCATCGCTTGGGATCCGGTTATCCTTCGGATCGTCTGGCGAGAGCACGCCGATGAGCGCGCCGGCCGAATCGAAAATAGGGAAGAGCAGCAAGTCGTTCTCGTGCCAGTCGCCCTGCTGGATACGCGGCAAGGTCAAGCGATCCGGATGGCGCGTGACGCCGCCTTCATGGTGCAATTCCATGGGGACGTAATAAAAAGTGTCGCGAACGCGCGTCGACGGCGTCATGTCGGCACGCACCTCCTCTTCGGACATGGTAACGCCTTCCACGTCGGGCGAGTACCCGACGGCCGCGTGGCGTACGTATTGATGCGTCGCGGGATCGCGCAGCAAGATCGTGCCGGCAGCGAACCCAAAGGTGCTCACGGCGACTTTCAGTATGCGCCGTAACATGGTCTTCAAATCGCTTTCTCGGAAAATAGCCGCGGTCAGTTCGAGAATGCGCGCCAGACGGTCGGCCTGCAAACGGCGCTCTTCGGCGAGCGCTTCGACGTTGGCGTACAAGCGGCGGATTTCGGCGTTTTGTTCGCTCAAGCTGTTGGCACGGCTCTTCTCGGTGGCGACGATATGAACGTTTTCAATTGCGGCTGCCGCCAGGCGCGCGAACAGCGCGATATTGTCGAGAGCCTCGGCTGAAGGGATGCGCCCATCCACCGGAACGTCTGGCACGAGCATGCCGATCACTTCGCCGGACGAGCTTAGCAAAGTGAACATCAGACAATCGGCTTCGTGCCATGCGGTCGGCTCGGTACGGCGCTGGTTCACAAGATCTGCACGGTAGCACATCTCGGGATCGGTGTACCATGTCTGGCGCTCGATTGGCGCATAATACACGGAGGGGCGTACGGCGAACCGTTTGTCGAGCTTGAGCTCGGCCATCGCGAAAGGCACCTGGCGCTTGCGCAAGAGCGCTTCGGCTACTGGTGGGTAGCCGCGCAGTGCGCTGTAGACATAGGCCTCGTTTTCGCGCTCGGCCACGAGTATGGCTCCGGCGCGGAAGCCGAAAGACTGCAGCGTGACGTCCAGCATGCGATCCAACAGCGCGTCGAGCTGCCGTTCGCGCATGAGACTGACCGCAAGCTCCGTCACCTTCTTTATGGTCGCAGCTTGCTTTTCAGACTTGACGCGCATCGCTGATTCAATGCCTGCGGATTTCTCAAGCTTCTCGCGCTGCTGGGCGAGTGCATCGCTGCGCAACGAGGCGCCGCGTACCAGCAGTCGCACCGCTAAGACGCATAGCCAGACCATGCTCAAGTCAAAAAGCAGGCGGCTTGGCAGCGGCTCCGGTGAGGCTTCGGGCGGGTGATATATATATACGAGGATTAGTAACAGGGAAGTGAGCCCGGCTACGGTCGCGGCACCCGGTAGGCCTTCGCGCACGCCGGCCCACATGATGACCACGAGCATTGCGATCCACACGTCGGGCAACAGCGGCATGTACAGATACACAACCGCGCCGAGCACAACGGCATCCAGGGCGAGCAGTATTCGGCCCGACCAGCGTATCTGCGGAACGGTCTGCGCCTGGCGCACGAAATTCGCCGCAACAATGCCCTGCGTCAGCCACAGCAAAATGATCGCACCCTGCAGCCAGCGCGGATACGGCCAGGGGAGCACCATGAACAGCACCGCTCCGACTCCAATCGAAAGGAGCCGCGATTTGAGGATGCTTGTTTCAAGCCAGCGAGCTTCGTCGACCGGCGTTCGAAAAATGGCTTCTGTCATCATGGAGAGGCAAGCCGTAGAAGGTTGCCTTCTTCTATATCGGCAAAAGCTGGGACCGAGCTTTGTCTAGCGCCGTTCCTTCATGTGCAGCGGGTCACGCCCGCTGTTAGTGGACGCCTCAAGAACCGTCAAACCCGACAACTACGGACCCGTCCGGGTGTACGATCGTGGGAACGCGTAAAGCGCCGGAGAGCTTGCGCATGGTCTCCCGGGCCTTCAAATCATGTTGCACGTCGATCTGCGTGAAGGGGACGTTGCGGCCGCGGAAATCATCCATGGCCGCGGCACAGTAGGGACAACCGGGTTTTGTGTAAATCAATGTGTCGCTCATGAGCATGCCCTTTTAGAACCTTGTCAGGCGAAAGGAAAACGATGTTACCAGTTTCTACGGCTGACGCACCCAAACCCGTCGCCGCATATAGCCAAGCCGTCATCAGCCATGGCATCGTCTACTGCTCAGGTCAGGTCGGCAGCGATCCGCAAACGGATTCGCTTGTCGCAGGCCTCGAGGCGCAAGCCGAACAGGTCTTCAAAAACCTGACGGCGGTGTTGCGCGCTGCAGGCACGCAGCCCGGCAACGTGCTGAAGGTCAACATATTCTTGGCTGATCTAGCGCAGTTCGCAACGGTCAACGCGATTTACGAGCGTTTCGTGGGGACGCACCGGCCGGCACGCACGACTATCGGCGTCGCTGCCCTGCCGCTGGGCGCACTTATCGAAGTTGACGTCATCGCTGCGAAGGACGACCTAACACTCTAGCGGCTTTAGTGCGCCGCCTTCGGCTCGATCGTCGCTAGCTGGGCACGCGCCTCCGCGTTGTTGGGAGCAATCGCGAGGACAGCTTTGTACTGCTGCACCGCCATCGTGTACTTATGTTGCTCTTGATAGACGACTGCCAAGTTGTAGTGCAATCCCACAAAACGTGGCGCGACGGCGAGGCCTTTGATGAATGCCGCCTCGGCGAGGTTCATAAGGTTGTGGCTGTAGTACAGGCTGCCGAGGTTTTGATACGCTTCGCGCTCGCGCGGATCCAGCACCAGGGCTTTATTGTATAGTTCCACCGCCTTGGTGAAGTCGCCCAAATAATCGTACACCACGCCTAGATTATCGTAGGAACGAGCGTACGCGGGATTGAGCTCTATAGCGCGATTGAGCTTCGCGATAGCATCGTTGTATTGGCCGAGCTTGATCAATTCCACGCCCCAGTTCATCCAGGCGAGATAATATTTCGGATCAGCGGCGATGACGGTTTTGTAATTGTCGATCGCGCGATTGTACTGGCCGAGGTCGCCATATACCATGCCGAGCGCGTTGCGCGCATCATTATAACGTGGAAAACGGTCGAGTGCTTCGAGATATTGTGCGATAGCCGCGTCGAATTTTTTCTCGTAATAATAGATGTATCCCAGGTTATAATGCGTGATGTATTCGTACGGCTCGTGCTCTTCGACGCGGTAGTACTCAATCTCGAGATCACCCAGCCTACCTTCGTCGGCGTAACTCTGCACGAGGTTGGCAAAACCTTCAGACAGCGGCAGGCTGCTGCGGAATTCTGAAATCGCGGAGTCGATCTTATCTTGGGCCGCGTAGACTCCGCCCAAACGGTTGTGCACTTCTTTGTTCATGGGCTCGTGTGTCAGCACGATCTTGTACGCGGCCGCGGCGGCCGAATAGTTTTCGAGGCGGTATTCCACGTCTCCGAGTAATTTTTGCACGGCCAGGTCGCCGGGATCGAGCGCGGCTGCCTTGCGCAGGAGTTCTCGCGCGGTTTGGTTGTGGCCGCTGCTCGATTCGGTTTGCGCTTGCAAGAGCAACTGTTGCGCCGTAGGTTGTGGCGTTTGCGGGCTCGGCGTGGCGGCACGTACCTGCGCGGCGCTGAAGAACGCACAAATGGTCAAGGCAATTGCCAGGCTGGCTATGTTTTTCATCGGTGGCTCAAGTATAGCGTTCGGCGCAACCGGGTGCAATTGCTTGCTGCTAGGGGGCGCACCGCGGGCTCTCGCGAACGAGCGCCCAGGGTGCAGCCCTTGCCCTGCTTAGCGGAGTTACAACATGAAAATTCTGTCCCTTACGAGACCCTTAACGACCCTTCAGTTGATGGGCCTGGCCGTGGCTGGTTGTGCGGCGTTGCTTTCGGGTTGCCCCAATCCCAACGCTATTGGCGTTCAGCAAACCGGATCGATCAAAGCGTTGTGCGTCCTGGCCAGCAACAACCAACCGGTCGCAAATGCCCTGGTCGTGGTCAATTCGACCCAAAATCGCTACACCGGAAGTGACGGCGTCGCCGTCATCGATAACGTCCCGGTCGGTCCGCAAAATGTGACCGCGGACGCCCCGGGACTGCATGGCGGTCCGGTGCCTGTCCAAGTAACTGAAGGCACAACGGTCTCGGTCACGATTACAATGTCCCCGAGCCAATGATTGCCTGAACTTCCCGAGCTCGAGCTTCTCCGTCAGACACTCACGAGTTTCGCGGGCGGTAAAAAAGTGCTGCACGTTGCACTCAATCCCGGACGCGCGTTTGTCATCCGGTATCCACCGCAAGACTTCGCCCGCGATCTGCAGGGACGTACGCTAAAGCGCGTCGAGCGCAATGGTAAATTCTTGCTCTTCGAGTTTGCGGATGCGGGACCCACACTCGTCATCAACCCTATGCTGAGTGGCCGCTTTGCGTATGCCAGCCGCGCTGCGCCCGCACTCAGCTCGACCTGTTTCACGTTGCAGTTGTCCGGTGGCGAAGACGTACGCTTCCTGGACAACACGATGATGGCGCGGGTCTATCTGACCAGCGACCCGGCTGCTGACATTCCGACGTTTGCTGAACTCGGCCCGGATGCATTAGCGCCCACGCTCGATTTAGACACGTTTACCGCGCGCTTGCGCAAACATCGAGGCGAAATAAAGAACGTCCTGCGAAATCAGTCTTTTGTCGCGGGCATCGGCAATGCGTACGCCGATGAGATCCTTTTTGAAGCTCACATCCGTCCTTTGCGCCGTGCCGGCACTCTCAGTGAAGACGAGCGCCGCTCGTTATATGAAGCGATGCGGTCGGTGCTGAGCAGCGCGGTCGACACCGTGATAGCACAGTATCGTGCGCACAAGCATCCCTTGCATAAACAAGACCGCACCTTTATGAAGGTGCATGCGAAAGGCAAGGCCGTCTGTCCCCGTTGTGGGCACCGTATATCTTCCGTGCACAGCGGCGGGGAGAGCACGTCTTTTTGCCGGGGATGTCAAAAATAGGCTAGAGCGGTGAGCTTTTTACCCCAGCCGGCGAGAGTTATCCACAAGCCCTCGCCGTTGCGAGTTTAATCGCACGAACGACATATGTCCAAATCGGGCTGCTAACGCTCCGCCAGCAGGCTAAAGCGCTGGGCGCTCTTATCGGAAACGGTGGCGTTATTCACCCGTTTTCTCTAGCGGAGCGAAAGGAGCTTTTCGTGGCGGCTGCCTCGGATCTAAAATCGGCGACCGATTTCATCAAGAAAAATGGCGCCAAGATTGTCGACTTCAAGTTCATCGATATTCCAGGCATGTGGCAACACACGTCGATGCCCGCAGATCAAGTCGATGCAAGTTGCCTGACCGACGGCATCGGGTTTGACGGCTCGAGCATTCGCGGGTTTCAAGAGATCCAAGAAAGCGATATGGTGTTGTTGCCCGATCTCGCAAGCGTCCGTATGGATCCGTTTTGCAACATCCCGACGGCGAGTTTCGTGTGCAACGCGTTCGATCCGCGCAAGCAGGTGCTCTACGCCAAAGACCCCCGTAACGTGGCGACACGAGCGCAAGCGCATTTGAAAAAGAGCGGAGCCGCTGATACGGCCTACTTCGGACCGGAACTCGAGTTTTATATCTTCGACCACTTGAGCTTCGACGTCAGCCCGTACGTCACGGGCTATGCCATCGATTCAGAAGAAGCGCACTGGAACTCGGGTCAAAACGAGTCGTCAAACCTCGGCTACAGCCTGCGGCCCAAGGAAGGCTATTTCCCGGTACCGCCGTCGGACAAGCACATGGACATACGCTCTGAGATGGTGCTTGCTCTGCGGGATTGGGGCATCGTCGTTGAAGCGCACCATCATGAGGTCGCGACCGCAGGTCAGACGGAGATCGACATTCGTTACGCCACGCTGCTGGAGCAGTGCGACAACGTGATGGCCTACAAGTACATCACCCGCAACGTGGCCCTCCGCCATGGCAAAACCGTCACCTTTATGCCCAAGCCGCTCTTCGGCGACAACGGTTCGGGCATGCACGTGCACCAGAGCCTCTGGAAAGGCGGCAAGAATCTTTTTTACGCCGCTGACGGCTACGCGGAGCTTTCGCAGACGGGCCACTACTACGTCGGCGGCCTCTTGACGCACATCAACGCGCTGATGGCATTTTGCGCGCCTACCACAAATTCGTACAAGCGGCTCGTACCTCACTTCGAAGCGCCCGTCAACGTTGCTTTCTCGAAAGGTAACCGGTCGGCCGCAGTCCGTATCCCGATATTCTTCAACGGTCCAAAATTCTCGAAAGCGAAGCGGATTGAGTTTCGACCGCCGGATTGCGCAGCCAATCCCTACCTCGCTTTTTCCGCGATGCTGATGGCGGGTTTGGACGGCATCAAGAAAAAAATCGATCCGACCAAGGCCGGCTTCGGACCGTTCGACAAAAACATCTACGACTTGCCCGAGCGCGAGGCCAAGCGCATCAAGTCGGTGCCCGGCAGCCTGGAAGAATCATTGGACGCGCTCGAGGCCGATCACGGCTTTTTGCTCGACGGCGGCGTGTTCACCGAAGACCTGATAAATACGTGGATCGACTACAAGCGCACGAAGGAAGTGCAGGAAGTAAAAATCCGGCCACATCCCTACGAATTCTACCTTTATCACGACCTGTGATCGGTGCTCCATAGGGCGGCGCGGGGCTTGGCCCCGCCTAACTATTCTGTGAAGGCGACTGCGCACGGTCGCGCCGAAACCTAACGAATGGCATTTGGAAAATGGCAAAGCACGCCGCAGCCTCCAAAGCTGTGGCGTTTGCTTGTGATGCTGGCCGCCGTCATCGCAGTTATTATCTGGCTCCAGCACTACGCCGCCCTGAACGCGCATTAGCCCCCACGCAATGCAGACGCGCGTAAACCTCGAGATATTCAAAAGTTACGACATCCGCGGCCTCTACCCGGCGGAATTAGATGAGGTTGCAGCCGAGCGCATCGGCCGCGCGTTCGTGACATTTACGGGCGCGCAGGTGGTCGCAGTGGGCCGCGACATGCGTTTGAGCTCGCCGGCACTGTTCAACGCCTTTGCTCGCGGCGCGACGCAACAGGGCGCCGACGTCATCGACCTGGGACTTACCTCGACTGACGAACTCTATTTTGCGGTAGGGCACTTCGGCTATCCGGCGGGAGCGATGATAACCGCTTCACACAATCCGAAAGAATACAACGGATTCAAATTGTGCCGCGAGGAGGCAATCGCGCTGTCGGCGCAAACCGGCGTCTTTGCGATCCGCGACCTGGTCGATACTAACGACTTTCCGGCGGCCGCCAAGCAAGGTCTCGTAACTTCCCAGGATGTGCTGCCGGAGTTCGTCGAGCACTGCCTGTCGTTCATCGATGCGTCCTGCATCAAGCCTTTGCGGATAGTCGTCGATTGCGGCAACGGGATGGGCGGCCTTATCGTGCCTGCAGTCTTCGCGCGGCTTCCTGTGGAAATTGTGCCGCTGTACTTTGAACTCGATGGAACCTTTCCCAACCATCCCGCAAGCCCGATCGAGCCCGAAAACATGGTCGATTTGCAAGCAGCCGTGCGCCGTCACAAAGCCGATCTCGGCGCCGCATTTGATGGCGACGCCGATAGAGTTTTTATCACCGATGAACGCGGCGAACTCGTCGGTGGAGATATGGTGACGGCGCTGGTCGCGAAAATGCTGCTGCGCAGCCATCCCGGTGCGACAATTCTCTACAATCTTATTTGCTCGCGCGGCGTACCCGAGCTGATCGCGCGCGAGGGCGGTCATGGTATTCGCACCCGGGTTGGGCATTCCATCATCAAATCGGTGATGCGTGAGGAAAATGCTATCTTTGGCGGGGAGCATTCCGGACATTTTTATTTCCGCGATCACTTTTTTGCCGACTCCGGATTGATCGCGTTGCTCGTCGTGTTAGAGTTGCTATCGCGCGAGAACAAGCCGGTCAGCGAGTTGCTGCGGCCGCTCGACAAGCGTTACCGTTCGGGCGAAATCAATAGCCGCGTCGACGACACCGCGGCGAAGCTCGCCCAGCTGCAGCAACATTTTGCCGATGCACAGGAAATCGACCACCTTGACGGCGTTACCATTGCATATCCCGACTGGTGGTTCAATGTGCGGCCATCCAACACCGAGCCGTTGCTGCGTCTGAATGTCGAGGCGGATACGCCCGAACTCTTAGAGCGCAAGCGCGCGGAGATTCTCGCGCTCATCCGAAACTAGCATGGGATCTGCACCCGCGCATGGCTCTTTGACCGCGATGGATGGTGCGGCAATACCGTTTCGAGCGTTTGGCAGCGAGGATGCGCAAGCGGCGATGGTGTTGTTGCACGGCGCCGGGCCTTATAGCGTGCACTATGAAGCATTGGGAAGCGCGTTGGCGCAGCGAGGTGTCGCGACCTTAGCGATCGACCAGCGCGGCTTCGGTGAGACCGAAGGAGCTCGGGGGCATCACGGCCGCTTTTCGGATTACACGGACGATTGCGCCATCGCTTTGTCCGTCACCGCGGCACGCTGGCCGCACGCCACCGTTGGGGTGTGCGGGCATTCCTTCGGCGCACTTGTAGCGCTGCGTTATTGCAGCGACGTAGCGGGCCGTCGCGGCCCGCAGCCCGACTTTCTCATCCTGCTGATGACGTGGATCAAGGACATTTTACCCGTTTCTTTCCTGACACTCACGTCGGGAGTGCTCAACTCGGTGATACGGCCTCGATCCACATATCGAGTTCCCATCACTGTCTTTGAAACCGGCGATCCGGCCAACGCCGGCGTGCTCAAGGCATGCGACCAAGATCCGGGTTGGGTGCACGACGTGAGCGCGCAGTGGTTTGTGAATGCAGCGCGTGCGAAGATGGGCATATTCGCCGCCGCCAAGCGCCTCGAACTGCCGGTGCTGCAAATAGAGGGCGCTCGCGACCGCTTGGTTGATGCGGCGGCCAATCGCCGGCTTTTTGCCAGTATCGGGAGCGAACGCAAGAGCTTTGTGATGCTGGAAAATGTCTATCACGACTGCCAGCTGCAGTTCGACCTTGCACCGCTCGTTCGCAGCATCGCTACCTTTAGCGCGCCCGTCCGCGAAGCGGTGCGGGCGTGAAAGAAACAAGTTATGGCCCGGCCGTGTTCGCGATCGGCGATGGCACGGCCAAACACGGCTACTTGCGCGTGCAAGACGGACGCGTCGCCGCCATCGAAGATCGTGCCGACTCAGTAGATTACGAACTGCCGTCTGACAGCGTGGTAACCCCAGGGCTCATCGATCTGCATGTCAACGGCACGGCTTCATATTGGTTCAACCGCGAGCCGGCCGAGGCGCTCGCCTCCATGGCAAGCGAGGCGCTCAAACACGGAGTCACCGCGTTCCTGCCGAGTATCATGACCGGTGCCTGGGATTCCATGCTGCGTGCGGCTTCCATCATTTGCAGCCGCATGAGCGTTGCCGCTCCCGGCGCGCGTGCTCTCGGCGTTCATTTCGAAGGTCCGTTTCTGAGCGCCGAGTACCGGCGCGTGCACCCACGAGAATACTTGTTGACTCCTACGCCTGCGCGTATCGAGGCGCTGCTGCGTGCTTGGACTGCCGGCCGCTGCCGCGTGACCATGGCGCCGGAAGTTGAAGATGCGCCGCGCGCTGCGGCTGAGCTGCACCGTCACGGCGTGAAGCTGGCCGCCGGCCATACGGCGGCGACCTACGCGATCGGCAACGCCGCGATTGACGCGGGCTACCAAATCCTCACTCACGCGTTCAACGCCATGCCGCCGCTGCACCATCGCACTTCGTCTATTCTTTCCGCTTACTTACTCGATCCGGCGGCATTTTGCGAAGTCATCGCCGACGGCGTGCACGTATCGCCCGAACATTTGGCGCTGCTGTACCGGCTCAAGGGGGTCAACTTGATTCTCACGACCGACTACATGCCGCTCATCAGCAGCCTGGTGGAAGAGGGCGGTGTGGCGCGAACGAGGGACGGCGTTATCGCCGGCAGTCGCTTGAACTTGAATCAAGCCGTGCGCAATCTTATCGCCGCCACCGGCATCAGTTTGATCGAGGCGGTCGAGTGTGCGACCTGGGCACCCGCCCGAGCGATTGGCGTCGAGGATGAAATCGGCACGCTCATGCCCGGCTTGCGCGCCGACTTCGCCGTGTGGAACCGGCGCAACGAGATCATGCAGGTTTTTGTCGCCGGCGAGCGCGTCTACGTCAACAACTAACCGGGCGCGCTATTCTTGCGCGGCTAGATCGATCTCACCCACAATAGTGCCCGCGTAGTTGCGGATCGTTGGGCGGCGGTGTTTTGCCAAGCGCTCGAGCGCCGCGTCCGACAATGCGCCCTCGCGCTGCAACCTGGCCAGCACGAACGGCGAAATGGCCCGGTAATTTCCGTCCGCCACCTTGACGGTGAGCCCAAGGCCGTGGCGCAGCAACGCAGTGGCATGATACCCTTCTGCGCCGCCTTTGCACACGATGTCAGGGCGTGTTGCGAGCATGAGGTCGGTGTCAAAACGCCCGCTGCCCGCTACATATTCGGGGTGTGCTTGCATCGCGGCGCACACGCGGCGCAGCGCATCGCGATAGTGTTCCGGAAAATAATCCAGCTTCGACAGTCTGGCAAAAAAGCGTGCGGCTGTCTTCATTGGTACGGCGATGACCGGAATGCCGCAGCCATCCACGCCGATAACCAGATCTGCGCGCGGCACGTCGAGCAAGCTCGCGCAGGTCTGGAGGATCGTGACTTGCGCCGGATTTTCGGGAGACAAGTAGGAGCGATAGTCTGCGTCCAGGTGCAGCGCCAAAGCCAGGATGCCGGCATGCTTACCAGAGCAATTGTTGTGGATCGCTTGCGGCAGCAATCCGGCGGCGCATAATGCCCGCGCGCTCGGTTCGTGCGAAGGTGCGTGCGCGCCGCATTGCAGCGCCGATTCTTCCAGCCCTATCTTCTGCAGCATAGCGCGCACGCCGGCGATGTGCATCGGCTCACCGCTGTGCGAAGCCGCGGCGAGCGCTATCTCCGTCTCGCTGAACTTGAAGCGGTCGGCTGCGCCGCTCGCCACGACTGCGGTACAAATGAGAGGCTTGGCGCTCGAGCGCAGGTACACCGGGCGTTCGATGTCGCCGCGCGAATCGATGATCGCGCCCGCAGCGTCCACCAGCGCGTAACATAAAAAATGCTGACTCTCGACGAGGCTGCCGCGGGTGACGACAACTGCGGCCCGCTGACCGCAGTCAAAAGGATTTTTATGGCTCGGCACGCCGCGCGTTTCTTCCAGGAGGCCCTTCGGACCCCCAAGAAAGACGGAGCGAATACCGGCATCCTTAAATGTCGCGGAGCACTCCCATTACTGATACTGAATCATCGCAAGCGGCCGCTCAGTCTTCGCTCAACTTGCGTCCGTTGCCGATGGGCGAACTGCTCGACCGCGCCTTCCACTTATACTTCAAACATTTCACCCTGTTCATCGCGCTGCTGGCAGTCGTGTTGGTACCCTACACGATCGTGCAGTATTTCCAAAGCAGAGACGCGATCGACATCATGCTTACCGTGTTCACGAAAGGGTTGCATTCCACGCAGCCCTCGCCGGCCGATATGGCCAGGCTCTCCCGCCTTAACGGCATGAATGCATGGTTCGGTTTGCAAATGGCGATCGCGTTTTTGGCGCTGCCGATCGCAAATGCCGCCGTCGTCGTTGCTGTTTCGCGTGCTTATTTGGGATTGAGCCTGCGCTTTGGCGATTGTTACCGAATAGCGCTGCAACGCTGGCTGTCTATCCTTATCTTGATCATCGTTTGGATCGTCGTGGCGTTTATCGGAGTATTTGGTTTCGTGATCGTCGCCGGCGTGAGCGCAGGCGTCCTGGGAGTCTTCGCTGCCGGATCGCATGGCTCGCCGGTCGTCGGCGTCTTCATGGCCATCTTGTTCATCGCGTTGATCCTCGCAACGCTAGCTGTAGGCGTGATGCTCTATCTCACCGTGGCGTTTTCTTTCGTCGGGATCGTCCTGGAACGGGTCGATCCGATCAAAGCATTTAGCAGCGCGTTCGGGCGCGTTTTCTCGCGACCCCAGTTTTGGCGTTCGGTAGCGCTCGCAATGGCGCTCTTCGGTATTCAGCTTGCAATCGTTGCGGTCGGCTATATGACAGGCGGGCTGCTCGCGCTCCTCCTTAAGTCGCCGGCTCTGTACATCGTATTCGTCAGTCTGATTCAACTCGTGTACGCTCCGTTCGCACTGCTTGCGATCGCCGTCTTCTATTATGATATCCGCATTCGCCGCGAAGGCTTCGATCTGCAAATGCTCGCGGATCAATTGGCAGGCGCTCGGCCAGCTACATCCGTCACGCCTGCATGAAAGCCTCGAAGGTTTGTTTACTGACGGCGATGCTGAGCATCGCCGTCGCCTGGAGTGCGACAAGCGCGGCCCGCGCAACAGGCAATGACGAGCTGACGCGTTATCGGTCGCAGGTCCACGCTGTTAGCGCGATGCTCGACGCAACAGCAGCGCAATTGCGTCACTCCAAAGGGACCATCGCGATCGCACGGGTCCACCTTCCACCGGCGCCGCTCGGCCGCACGCCGACGTTTTCACCTTCGCTGGATGACTGGCTTCAGTCAAACATCGCTTCGATACGAAAGCTCAAAAACAACCGGACGCGTGCGGCGCGACTGGCCGAGCTTGCATCGTCGCTACGGCAGATCGCCGGCCTGTCGGCTACTGCTTCCCCGCCGCGTACGGACACGGCCGGCGCAGCGCGCAGCATCTTGGCTGATGCACACTACAAAACCAAAGGTGCAGGTCCCGCACCAGAGCCCCATCCGAGTTTGTGGCAGCGCATCTTGCTCGCGATCGGACGGCTGCTTGGCGAAATATTCAGCCGCGTTTTTCAAGGCGCGGCTTCCGTTCCGTTGATCGGCCAAGTTTTGGCCGTTCTGCTTTTGCTCGCGTTGCTCGGCGCTATAGCGTTTGGGGTGTATGCACTGCTGCTGCGAGTACAGCGGCGGGCGCGGCCCGGGACCGGTTTGGGTCAAATACTCCCGGCCGCGTTGGACCCCGAGTCGTTGTACGAGCGCGGGTTGGCGGCCGCGAACGCCGGGCGTCATGCAGAGGCGATCGCGCTATTGTTTCAGGCCAGCCTCGTATACTTCGATAGCGCCGGCAAAGTGGCGTACGATGCTTCACGGACGGCAGGCGAGTATCGCCGCCTGGTGCGCCGAGCGGTCACACCGGCGAGTCCCTACTTCGACGCACTGACCGGGGTCTTCACTTTCGTCGCCTATGCCGAGCGGCAGCCGTCGGCGCTCGACTGGCTGACTGCCCAGAATGCGTTTTTGGCGCTGCGTCCGCTGCTCGTCACATGAGAGGCGTTGTTCGGATCTCCACCGAGTCGTGGATCGCCGCCGCCGCCTTTTTGTGTTTTTTTATCATCGCGCTGCTCGATTACCAACAGCAAAGCCGCATAACGCAACAATTCGACACTTTCTCCAGTTATGATTACCAGCCCGGCGGATATCACGCCTGGTACGATTTGCTGCAGCGCGAAGACTTGCACGTGCAGCGCTTCCAGCGCAGGCCCGCCTATCTCAACGATGCGATCGATACCCTGATTGTCGCGAACAACGCATACGACGCGTTGGCGCGTAGCGAGAACGGACAGTCGTTGGGTTTTTTTGCGCCCGGAGATTTTGTGGCGCTGCAGCGCTGGGTTAAAAACGGAGGACACCTCGTCTGGCTCACCGATACGGCTGCCGCGGCCGGATTACCCAATTTGCTTTCGCGACAAAGCCGCAAGGGCGATACCGCGCAAGGCGATTTGCACTTTCCACCGCTTGCGCCGTCAGGTCTGAAAAAGGACGAGGCGATTGCCGTCGCCGCATCCACTCTTACCGCCGGCGTCCACAGCGTTTCAGGACTAGGAACGTATCGCATCCCGTTTGCCAACAGCGCAGCGGTCGTGCCGCTCATAGCGGATGACACGGGCGCGAGCGCGGTCTGGTACCGGTTGGGCAAGGGCGCTGTTATCGTTGTAAGCGATGAATCACTGTTTCAGAACTCTCGCCTGGCGAAGGCCGACAACGCCCGCCTTGCGTATAATCTTGCGACCAGTGACGGCGCGCGCGGCATGATCGCGTTTGAAGAGTGGAGCCACGGTTATCAGGCAGGCGACACTTGGTGGACGATCTTACCGAAACCCATGCAGTGGGCGATTCTTATTTTCGGCGGCGCGGTGTTGCTGGCCATCATCGGCAGCGCAATACGTTTCGGCCCTGCCGTGCGTCTGTCGGCTGACAACGAGCGCACTTCGGAAGAATACGTTCGCTCGATGGCGGGACTTATGAAGCGCGCGCACGCGGCGCGCAAAGCGGTTCGCGATCTCGCGCAGCTGGCGCACCATGAGGTTGCACAGGCGTTGGGCCTGCCGGATTCAGTTCCCGCTGCAACGCTCGCGCAGCGCTTGCGTGGCAGCGAGCGCGGTGAACGCATCGCGGACGACCTCATCACGCTTGACCGCATCGCCGGCTACGAACACCCTTCGCCCGCTGAACTCGTGCGGGCTGCCTGCATCTGTTTCACACTGCGAAAGGAATACGAATCACATGGCGAGTGGCGTCGAAGCTATGGCCGTTCGGCTCAACGACGGTCTGCATAAGGTCATCGTTGGACAGGACGAACCGATTCTGGCGCTTTTGACCGCGCTGTTCGGCGATGGTCACGCGCTCATCGAGGGCGTACCCGGGACCGCCAAGACGCTGCTGGTGCGCGCGCTTGCAGTGCTGATGGGCGCCGATTTCCGGCGCATTCAATTCACACCCGATCTCATGCCATCCGACGTCGTGGGAACGACCGTTTTCAATCCACAGACTGGTCAGTTCTCGACGCGACAGGGACCGGTCTTCACGAACCTATTGCTCGCCGACGAAATCAATCGCACGCCGCCAAAAACACAAGCTGCACTGCTCGAGGCAATGGAAGAACGTCACGTGACGATCGACGGCGTCACCATACCATTACCACCGCTCTTCATGGTGTGCGCTACGCAAAACCCAATTGAATATGAGGGCACGTATCCTTTGCCGGAAGCCCAGATCGATCGTTTCATGGTGAAGGCGATCACGGACTATCCGAGCCAAGCGGAAGAGCTGGAACTGCTGAGCCGCAGCGCAGAGGGCTTCGACGCGCGCTATCTCGAGCGCGCCGGTTTGGCAGCGGTGGTATCGCCTGCGGAGATCGCGACCGCTCGACAGCAAGTCCGCGCCGTGCACGCAAGCCCGGGGGTGCGCCAATACGTCTACGACATAGTGGCACGCACGCGAACGTCAGGCGAGATCGCTTTGGGCGCCAGCCCGCGTGCAGGTCTACAGCTGCTCGTGGCGGGGCAAGCGTTGGCCGCGATCGATGGGCGCGATTTCGTCACACCCGACGACGTAAAATCCGCAGCGCGCTTCGTGCTGGTACATCGCATCCTGGTGCGCCCGGAAGCCGAGGTCGAAGGAGTCACAGCCGCGGCTGTCGTCAAGCGAATCCTGGATTCAGTTGTGGTTCCAAAAGATGCGACTATGCCGCCGGAGCCGGCAACGCAGACGCCCGTGGTGCCGTAGGCATTGCTTACTTCCAGCAGACTGCGGCGGCTGGCTGGTTTTCATCCGGCGTTCAGTTGGTTCACCGGCCGCTTCGTCTGGCTGCTCGTGATGGTCGCCGTATTGGTCGCCCTCGGTGCGCTCGTGCATATCGCCTTGACCCTCGCGTGGTTTGCGGCCGCGATGCTTGCCGTCGCCTTGTGCGTCGATGTGGCACTCGGACCTAGCCGGCGTGAACTCGAGGTCAGCCGCGAGCCGGTGGAGCACCTGGCGCTCCGGAGTCCTGGTCATCTGCGTTACGCACTTGTGAATCGCGGCCGTGCGACGCTGCATTACGGAATCATCGACAGCCCGCTGGACACGCTGGATTTTCCTGAAGAGCCGGTCACGGGAGCGCTTGGAGCGCAACGCGCCACCATCGCACAGCTGCCCGTGATGCCCCGCATTCGCGGTGCCACACAACTCGGAACGCTTTTCGTGTCAGCGCACAACCCTATCGGCCTTATCAGCCGGCGCTGGAAGCTCGAGAGCCCGCTCGAGGCCCGGGTTTACCCCGACTTGTCTGCTGTCGAACGCTACGGCGAGTTAGCGAGACGCGGGCGGCTGGTTGACGCAGGCTTTCGGAAGTTGCGCCGGCGCGGCCGCGGCGGCGAATTTGACTCGTTGCGCGAATGGACGCCGGACGACGAATTCCGCGCGATCAATTGGAAAGCGACCGCACGGCGCGCCAAGCTGATGGTCGAGCAATACGATATCGAGCGCAGCCAAACGGTGATGCTCGTGTTGGATGCCGGGCGGCTCATGACGCCGCGCCTGGGAAACCAACGCAAATTCGATTTCGCAATCACCGCGGCGCTCTCGGTTGCGTACATCGCATCGCTCGCCGCCGACAAAGTCGGATTGATGGCGTTCGCGGGCGACATCTTGGAGCACATCCCGCCGCGCGCTGGCGAGCGTCATGCCAGCGGCATGACCCAGCGCATCTACGACCTGCAGCCGCGTTTTGAGGAGGCGGATTACGCCGGGGCGTTTGCTTATTTGCGGCGCCGCCAGACCAAGCGCAGCTTGATCATCTTCTTCTCAGACATGTTCGATCCGGTGGCGTGCGCCGCCAGTCTTGCCAATTTGGCACAGCTCGTACCCCGTCATCTGGTCGTATGCGTGCTGATGAATGACGAGGCCGTTGAAAGCGCGTTGGCAAGTGAGCCGCGTGATGCGGAGCAAGCATATTCTGCCAGCGTCGCTGCCGCGTTGCTCGCCGAACGTCGTAAGGCCGCTGCCATTCTTCGCCAGCGCGGCGTTACGGTCATCGATGTGCCAGCGAAGAATCTGACCGTGTCGCTGATAAACGCCTATATCGAAATCAAGGCGCAGGCGCTGCTGTAGCCGCACGCCCTTTTGCACGGCCTGCGAACAAAAAATAGACGAGCATTGCAACTGCCGTGCCCATCCCAAACGAGATGCGGCTCGTTTCGGAAAATGACTGCGGCGAAAAGCCGCCTTCTATGGAGCCTGCGACGACCAGCATCGAGGCAACGCCGAGTATCAGCACGCCGGCGCGCCGGCCATTGCGCCGCAGCGCATCGGCCCGCCGTAATCGTCCGGGCCGAAGGACTCCCGCGGCGAGCAAAAGTCCGGCGCCGGCGGCGATTTGGACCGCCGACAACTCGATGATGCCATGTGGAGCGATCGTGGCCCAGAAGTCGCGGCCAAAGCCGGCATCCTGGTACATGGCTGCTACGCCGCCAAGCACGAGTCCGTTGAATATGAGCAAATAAATCGTCAACACGCCGAGCGTGAGCCCGCCGCCAAACGCGAGAAATGCCAGACGGATGTTGTTTTGCATGATGAAAGCGGACATCGTGGGCGACCCTATACCGCGTACCATAGGCTCGAAGTTGCTCTTGTGCAAACCTTCGTGAATCGGTTGCACCATGCTGGGCGGCAGCAATACCCAGGCGTTGAGCGGCTGCGTGTGTATCAAGTAATATGCGATCGCTGCCGCCGCGAGAAATAGTCCGGCGCACGCCAGAATCGGGGCATGCGAATCACGCACTTCAGTAGGGAACGTCGTGGAATAAAAGTGCAGGATGCGCTTGACCGCGCCTTCATGTCCGGCACCGTAGACGATCGCGTGCGCTCGGGCCGTGAGCCGGTTGAGGTAGGCGCGCAAACTCGGATCGTAGCCGCGGCCATTGGCAAAAGCCAAATCAGATGTCACCCAGCGGTAGAGGGTCCCAAGTTCAGCGACCATTTCCGGCTCGAGCCTACGCAAACCGGTTTTGTCGGTGATGCGCAGCAGAGCTTCCAACCGTTGCCAGCCGGCCTGCCTTTTTTCGACGAATGATGCCTGCTGCACGAGCGCCCTTTCTCTCATCTTGCGAGGCGTGCCTTGAGTCGCGCCAGAGGAGTGATCGCTTTCGCAACTTCCTACGTATAAGAAACACGACCGCCGTGGTGGAAGAGTTCGCGAGCCGCGCGATTCTCTAAAGCCGAATCCACGGCCATGTGAAGGAGACGCATATGAATATGAGCGCTTCGCGTTTCGGTATTGCCCGCACGGGTCTGGCGCTGACCCTTGCGCTTGGGCTGTGCTTGAGCCAACAGACTGCGCGCGCAGCCGACGAACAGTCGAGCACGCTCGCGGATCAACAATCTGTCGCCGTGACGATCTACAATTCGGAGCTAGCGCTCGTAAAGGATGAGCGGCGCATCACGCTGCCTCGCGGCTCGAGCCGCTTGGCGTTTCGCGATGTGAGCGCGCATATCAACCCCGCCACCGCACTCCTGCGCAGCCTGACGTCCGCGGGCGCGCTGTCGGTCTGGGAGCAGAACTTCAATTACGACTTGCTCACGCCACAGAAGCTGTTGGACAAATACGTCGGCCGGACGGTGACCGTCATCCATTCAAATCCAGCCACCGGACACGAGACGCGCGAAACCGCAAAGGTGCTCAGCACCAATGACGGCATCGTCTTGGAGTACTCGAACCGCATCGAAACGGGCGTCGACGGCAGGCTTGCGTTTTCGTCGCTGCCTCCGAACTTACGCGACGTTCCCACGCTCGTCATCGATCTGGAGAACGCGGTGCCCCAGACGCAGAATATTGAGTTGAGCTATCTCACCGGCGGACTTTCCTGGCACGCGGATTACGTGGGCGAGCTCAATGCGGACGATTCACGCCTGGACCTCAACGGGCTGATCACGCTTGACAATCAAAGCGGTACGACCTATCGCAACGCCAAGCTGCAATTGGTAGCCGGCGACGTCAACCGCGTCAGCAATGACATGATCCAAGCCAAGGTGCTCGGCCGCGCGATGGCGACGCCGGCTGCCAGCGTGAGCAACGAAGCGTTGCTCGAGTACCACCTGTACACGCTGAGCCGACCAACGACGATCGCGGACAAACAGACCAAACAAGTCGCGTTGCTAGCCGCCAGCAACATCCCCGTGACCAAATCGCTCGAGTTGCGCGGCGACCCATCGTACTATACCGGCAGCTATGGAGATCTCGGACAAAAAATCAAGTTTGGCGTGTATGTGCAATTTCGGAATGACGGCGCGGGGCTCGGGATACCGCTTCCCAAGGGCACGGTGCGAATCTATAAAAAGGACTCGCACGGTAACGCGCAGTTTGTCGGCGAAGATGCCATCGACCACACGCCGCGCCACGAAAATATTCGGCTGCGGCTCGGTGAGGCGTTCGACGTCACCGCGAACAAAAAACAGACGAATTACCGCTACTATAGAGAAGGCTCGGTCTACGTCTACGAAACTTCGTTCGAGCTCGAGCTGCACAACGCCAAGGATAAGGCGCAGCCCGTGAAGATCGTGGAACCGATGCCCGGCATCAACTGGCAGGTCATTTCAGAAAACTACCATCACATCAAAGGCTCGGCGGACACCGCGGTCTGGAACATCAACATTCCGGCCAACGGCAAGACCACGTTGATCTATACCGTTCAAGTCCGCATGCCCGTCTAAGGTCTGGTGGTGGGTCAACCGCTACTCTGGTCTCGGGGAATTAGCCCGCGCCAAGGCCAAATGGCCTTGAGCGCGGGCCGCTATAGGCAACGCGCAGCCTGGAGCGTTACGTTTGGAACGATCCGTCACCGTCCGCACGCCTGAGAGCATCGCTTTCTATTACGAACTTGCCGGATTGGGCAGCCGCTTTTTGGCGCTGGCGATCGATACGGTGATCCAATGGTTGCTGGTAGTGATAATCGTGATTCTCGGCAGCCTTGCCGCGGGCCGCGCGGCCGACATCGCCGGTGCCCTGCACTTGAGCCAAAAAAATATCGGATCCACCGTTATCGCGCTGATCGTCCTGGTGATCTTTTTGCTCGGCTACGGCTACTTCATGCTCTTCGAGCAGATTTGGAACGGCCAGACCCCCGGTAAGCGCGCGCTCGGCATTCGCGTCGTCGCTGACGGCGGTTATCCCGTTTCGTTTTTGGATTCAGTCATTCGCAATTTGGTCCGCATTCCCGAACAGCTGCTTGGCTTTTATGCGCTCTCGATCATCAGCATGTTGCTCTCGTCGCAAAACAAACGCCTGGGCGACTTTGCCGCCGGCACGATAGTCGTACGCGATCGCGCCTTCGAGGTGCCGGACCCCGAGAGCTGGCTGCGCCAAACTCAAGAGGCTGCGCTGCAAGACGGCGCGGCCGTAGGCGCTCTCAACAGCGACGAACTCGCACTTGTTGACCGTTACATCGAACGCCGCACGCTGCTGGCGCCGCAAGCCGCACAACAATCAGCCGCGAAGATCGCGGCTGCCTTGCGCCCCCGCCTTGGAGCTGCGGCACAGGGGTTGAGCGACGACGAACTGCTCGTCAAAATCGCGGCGCGCCAGTTGCGCTAATGAGGCGCAGCGGAGGAAAAGGTTCGCGCTCGCAAACGCCTGAATTCGTGGACCGGAGGTCTGCGGCATGAGTATAGTCCTACGCAATGCGCGTCTCATCGATGGTGTGAGACCAGAACCTTTTTCTAAACATTCCATCGTCATCGAGGGCGACACGATCGCCGATGTCTCAGCGAGTCCGTCGCGCGCGCAGGATGCGCAAGTCTTCGACCTGAGCGGGATGACCTTGCTGCCTGGACTTATCGACGCACACTCGCATCTAGGCCTGGTGTATGATTTTGCCGCCGAAGGTGACCCCGGACTTTTCTCCGCGGCGGAGATCGCGGCGTGGACATTTGAGAACTGCGCGCTGTGCTTGGATGCCGGCTTCACGACCGTGCGCGATATGTGCGGCGTCGACGGCGGTCTGGTGCGCGCCATCGAATCCGGCGCAGTCGTCGGCCCGCGTGTCTTCCCTTCTGCGGCCGCGATCGTGCAAACGGGCGGTCACGGTCATCTCGCCGGTCCATTTTGTCATGTGAACTATCCCCTGGCCATTCCCGGCTTGGTCCAGATGCTCGCGCTCTGCGACAGCCCCGATGAAGTGCGCAAACAGGCGCGCGTCAATTTCCGCAGGGGCGCGACCCAGCTAAAGGTCTTCATCAGCGGCGGCGTGGTTTCCACGACGGACAGGCTGGAAGATACGCAGCTCACCGTTGAAGAGCTGGCGGCGGCCGTCCACGAAGCGCGTGCACGCGAAACCTATGTATCCGGCCACGCGCACAACGTGCGCGCCATTCGCAATGGTCTGGCCGCCGGACTCGAATGTTTCGAGCACGGCACGATGCTCGACGAAGCCACAGCACGCGCGATCGCAAAAGCAGGTGCGGCACTCGATCCCACCCTTGCCGTCTGCCATCTCATGGGCAAAGACTGGAAGCAGATGGGCTTGACGGAGCAGATCGCAAAGCGGATCGGCGGCTGCGAAACCTCCATGGCGGAGTCTATCAAAATGGCGGAAGCTGCCGGGGTGTTATTGGGTTCAGGCTCGGATTTGCTAGGCCGGCGTCAAAACCGGCGCGGCTTGGAGCTGACCCTCAAGTCACGGATCTTGTCGCCCATGCGCGCGATTCAAACGGCGACTTCGGGCAACGCGAAAATTATGCGACAAGACGGTCGTCTCGGCAGCATCGCGGAGGGCAAGCTCGCTGACGTCATCGTCATAAACGGCGATCCTTTGAGCGAGCCGGAGTTGTTCGACGACCCCGCACGCGTGGTGCTCGTGATCAAGGGCGGCACTGTCGTCAAGAACCTACTGACCGACAAAGTCGTGCCGTCATTCCCTGAGAAGGCCTACGCCGCACAAACCTAAGGTAGAAACAATTGGCGAGCGGGAGGTAGGAAAAACCGACAATTCCTAGCTTTCCGAAAGGCTACAATCTTAGCGCCTCTCAACATGAGATTGCATGACTTCCAACTTCTGTGGGGATCGCATCGCCTAGAATTTTTTTTGCGGCTTTGTGATGATCCCAGTGGGTGAGGATGACCCCAGGGGCATAACCGCCATCACTCAAGACGCGGCAGGCGAGTGGTCCGTTAGCGTGCTTAGTTCCTCACCAGCATCAGCGCGTTACCTGTAATCGCAGCAACGAGTTGCGCATATTCTGCCGACGTACGTAAGAGTACGCCGATGTCCGCTCCTTATGCTACACCCAGGCTTGACTCCGCCACGGCCGCAATAGCGTGAGGCGTTCACGACACACCCTAACGAAGGTTGTAGTGACTGGAAAGGCTAGCGCGCACGGCTGCCCAGTAGCCCATGCTTTCCCTTCTTAGATAGAGTAGCTGGATCACCCGGGTCAGTGGCGCTTGATGGTAAGGACTCACATCGTTTTGCCTCTGCGCGGATTCCTCGCAACCTTCTTCTTGCGCTCGATCATCGCATGGGAGCAGCACAACTGAATGGAAATCGCCGTTAGGCAAAACCCCCACGGCTACAATCTCGCCCCGATCATTAATGAAATGCGCCTCCGCTAGTTTTATGCCGGAGCCGGCTGGAACAAGCTCGTTCAGGTCGAGCATGGGACCGCCGTTCTGCCACAGAAAAGCTCGGGAGTCGCCGCTATTAAAAGATTGGCCAACGATCTGACCGCGGGAATTGATGCTAAAAGCAAAACTGCTGCCCTCATTGCCGGTCACGCTGCCGAGGTCCGTGAGTACCCCACGTCGCCACAAAAAAGCACGGTAAAGTTGATCACCTGGGTATGTAGCAAACCCGATTATGTCGTCGCTATCACTCACCGCGGTCGCGGTTCCAAAGGTTCCACCAAAAGTACCTAGATCGCTAAGTAGTCCTCGTCGCCAAAGGAAGGGGTGAGTGATTTTGTCCCCGGCAAGGTTCGATTGGCCAACCACGTCACCAACGTTGTTGATGAAGCCCGGGAAGCCTCTGGTACCTCCAAGAGTGCCGAGGTCATAAATTTTGCCCCGCATCCACAAGAACGGATCCATGGTTGGCATGCCTGTGGTTGGGTTTGGAATCGAGTTCGAAAATGAAGCTCCGACTACGAGACCATTTTGGTTCACAAACAAGGCGAACGCGTCGTTACCTGATCCAAGAGTCCCTAGATCGTGAATGTGTCCGCCCTGCCATTGGAACGCGCGCAGCTGGGTACTTCCGAACACGCCGAAAAACTGAGCAAAAAGGTACGGATCCGCGATGACATTTTCGGCTCCTCCCACGACTACATCTTGGTCGTTGACAGCAGCTGCTAGACTGAATGGACCCCCGAACGTTCCGAGATCAATTTTCTGGCCTCTCGCCCAAACTGTGCTCACGAATTCGGGAATTCCGGTTCCTGGGTCGATAAGCCCATTTTGTGAAAATCCAACTGCGATGTCGGACGAGTTGATGGCATTGGTGTAGCTACTGTAGCCTTTTGGTAGCACGCCGAGATCGATCACTGCACCGTGCTGCCATTTGAACGCGTGCTGAACGTAACATTCTGGGTCAAAGCATGCAGGAGCGTAGGGATCCTTCTCGGGCGTATCCGCTGCGCCGACAACAGTACCCTCACTATTGATGATGACGCTTCCGCCATTATTTACGCTGTCTGGGCCGCCGAACGTCCCTAAGTCGATAAGTCTGTATCGAGTATGTTCGTGCGCAAACGGGCGCGCTTGAAAATGCGTTCTCGGCTGAGATGGGAAGTGAATGATCTGGGCATTTGCAATTGTAGACACGCCATTTAATGATTGCCCACAGATCAATCCGTTTTGAGTGATCCAACTGGACGTGCTGCTATTGGCGCCCGGCAGCGCTCCCAAGTCGAGAAGCGGTCCATATTTCCACAGAAACGCGTGAAACACGAAAGGATCCCCAACAGGCGTGTTTAGCATAAGCGGGTTGAACTTTGGGAAGTTGGGATCTGCGGTCGCCGTGTCTGCCGTGCCGGACACGGTCCCATTGTTGAGCACATCAGTTGCGGCGCCGTGGCCAGCATCACCGAAGCTCTGGGGACCACCGAGCGTATCCAACACAAGGAGCTTGTAGCGCAGCAGCAGATGTCTTTGCAAAGGATTAAAGGGATGCGACACGGTTAGCGCACCCGCTGGCCTTAGAGCGCCTGTTACCAACCCAACCAGAACGACAGCTATGATTAAACTGCCGCTTATCGTGGCGCGCAGTTTGGAATTCTTCGTATGTAACATCATAAGTGACCCTTTTTCAACTAGCGCAAATGCGGTAAGCCTTACTACTTAAAAACTAGGTACGTCTTAGAAACGTAAGTTAATTTTTGCCACTTGAGCAAAGAAGCAGACCTTCCTTATCAAAAGCAAGGAGACGCCATCGCAGACGGTGAGCGTATGTCAACGTGTAACCCGGAGAGCCGTCCAGGTCTCCGACCAACGCGTGGTATCAATATACTAGCGCGCCTTCGTATCGGCGCTAGTATCTAATGGTGTACAAATAGGAGTCGACGATGGAGTTCGTGTTCCGAGATGCCGTTGAGTCGGACCTAGACCAATGCTTAGCGTTGGCCACGGATCGCTTTCTCTATGATAAGGAGCACCTCACCGCGCTGCGTAGTATGTGGTCGCATGTCATCAAGTCGAAAAGCGGCATGGCCGATGTTATCGCCGATGCGCGCGCGCCTTCGTGTGTCGTGCAATTTGGCACCGCGGTTTTCGTTTCCGATGAAAGTGCCGAACGTTATCATGGTTGCACTTACCCGAGGATTGGCTACAGTATTGTTCAAGGATGGCAAGCCGGCCGCCACCCGTTTCTTTCTCGAGAAGAAATCGCTCTCGCCAACGCAGGCGGTGGCCTCAATCTCGTCATCACACATCACGGCTATAAGGAGCCAGGCGACAACGAGTCCTTGGAAAGGCTTCGATCAGCCACGTATGAACAAGCAATGATGAACATGCGCGGCTGGAATCTCCGGACCTACACCAATGAAATTTTCGCTCGGAATCCTCAGCGGGAAGGAAAGGAAACGGGAGAAGCGCTCGGGCTGCGGGTGGGGCGATATGCTGAAGATCGCCTGCGCGAGGTGGGTATTCCCGCACATAAAGAACCATGGGTATGGATGGCAACCCGAGATGATGCTGCTGTGGGGCCGGTAGGATTAGCGCTCGGCTTACTTTTCCGTTCCTTTTCGCCACCACGTTTTGGTTTCGTTTTTTCCGAACAGGAAATGTTGAAGCTCGCCTTGGACGGCCATACTGACGATTCGATCAGCAGCGTTATGTGCACATCGATAGCGACAACCAAGAAGCGCTTTCGCGCGATTTATGAAAAGGTTCAAAGTTCCACTGGCGGTTGGGAGATCTTGACGTTGTCCGAGCCGTCGGCCAGCGCCGTTCGGGGCGTTGAAATGCGCCGCCACTTACTCAACTATCTGAGGGAGCACCCAGAGGAACTGCACCCGTACTCATTGCTTCCGCCAAAGGCGGATCAGTTTGACACCCCAGACATGGCTCACGGTCTTTGAGCGTCGGGTTGGCTAAGCACACGCTTCCAGTGCGCGGCGCGTGAACACGCGCGCCATTCGCTTGCGGTATGGAATCGAACCGCTGGTGTTGTCGAGCGGTTTGCCGGCGGCAAACGCCGCTTCCGCGGCGGCATCCAAGACTTCGGCACTCAGTTTCTTTCCGACAAGCATTTCGGCGGCTTTCGTGACTTCGACGGGCATTGACCCGACCGCATTGATGACGATGCGCGCGGAAGTACACATCCCAGTCCGGTCGCGCGCGACGACCGCCGCCACTCCAAAGATGGGAAAGTCAAACGAATTTCGCAGCCTCAGCTTCCGGTAGGCGCTGCGCGTGTCAGCAGCCGGTGGCGGTATGAGGACTCCCGTGACGATCTCGTCGCGTTTCTTGGCCCACGCAAAGATGCCATCGTTGCGATAGAAATCTGCAATCGCAACTTCCCGTTCGCCGTCCGGACCGACGAGCAGTAAGCGCGCGCCGAATGCCTGCAGCACGGGCGCTGTGTCCGAAGAATTCGCCGCCACGCACTTCTTGCTGCTTGGTGCGACGCGGCAGATATCGCCGTCTTTTTTCATGCAGTAGTTGAGCGCTTTGCGCCAATCGAGGTTTTGGTTGTAGTAGTTGCAGCGCGTATCGAGGCAGATGTTCCCGCCGATCGTCCCCATATTGCGCAGCGGGGGTGTGGAAATCGACAGCGCAGCCTCAGCCAGAGCCGGATAGTACCTGCGGACGACGTCGCTCGCTGCGATCTCGGTGAGCGTGGTCGTCGCACCCAGCGTCAAGCCGGTCACCTCATTGTAAGCGATGCTCTTGAGTTCGCTGATGGAGCGCAGGCCGATGAGCAGCGGTGGTGTGAACAAGCGCTGCTTCATGTTCGCATAGAGGTCGGTGCCGCCTGATACGACCATCGAATCGGCGTTTTCGACGAGCGCCTCGATTGCAGAACTGACGCTGGTAGCTGCGACATAACGAAACGGCGGCAGGCGCAGCATCTACGCAGGTACCTTCGGCGTCTTCACGGCGCGCAGCCGTAAGCCGCCGCCGGCCTGCGCGTCGATCGCCATCAACACTTTCTCCGCCGTGATCGGTGTGGAATAGATGCGCGCGTTGATCGCTTCGGCAACTGCGTTGGCGATCGCAGGAATGACGGGATTGAGGGGACCCTGCCCTGCTTCTTTTGCTCCGAAGGGTCCTTCGCGATCGTCTGTTTCGATGATGATAGACTCGATCGGCGGCGTGTCCAAGCTCGTCGGCATCTTGTAGTCGAGCAGATTGGGGATCTTGTGTTCGCCGGCGCGGAAAGGCCATTCTTCGAACAGCGCTTCCGCCAAGCCCATATACACGCCGCCCTCGATCTGCCCCTCGACCGAATCAGGATTGATCGAACGCCCGACATCATGCGCGAGCGTGATCTTTTCTACCGTGATAACGCCGGTTTCCAGATCAACATCGACCTCGGCAACTGCGGCGCTATAGGAATACGCGGGCGATGGTCCTACTCCGGACCCCTTGTAGCCGGCGGCAAGTTTGGGAGGCGTGTAGGAACCGACGCCGACGACCGTGCCGAACTTCGCTTCCGCGGCTTGCGCAGCGTCGATAAACGTTATTGCATTCTTAGGATTGGTCAGCTCGTAGGCGCGGCGCGCGGAGAGGCCGACTTCGCTCGGCTGCAGGTTCAATTTTTCGGCGGCCGCTTCGAGGAGTTGTGCGCGAACTTTCACCGCCGCAAAACGAGCGGCGTTCCCGGCCATAAATGTGACCCGGCTCGAATACGACCCGAGGTCCACCGGCGTCAAGTCCGTGTCGCCGCTGCACACGCGCACGTCCATGACGTCAACGCCCAGCGTCTCTGCCACGATGGCTGCCAACATGTGATTTGAACCCTGACCCGCCTCGCTCGAGCCGCAAAAAACCGTGACCCCGCCGCCGCGGTCGACCTTGACGATGGCGCCTGACTGCGGCATCGGGTTCCAATAGATGGGCAGACCAGCGCCGCACAAATAGGAGCTCGCCGCAATGCCGATGCCCTTGCCCCGTCGCAGCTTGCCCTTCTTCTCATGGTACCCGGTGCGCGTTGCGGCAGCGTCGATACACTCGCGAATGCCGCAGGAAGTGATGCGCAGCCCATTCACAGTGGTGGTGTTGGGATCCACGGCGATGCGCTTGCGGTACTCCGCCGCGTCCAAGCCTAGCACCGCGGCGATCTTGTCCAGCTGGCATTCGAGCGCGAAGCGCGGCTGGGTAGTGCCGTGACCGCGCTTGGGGCCGCATGGCGGCTTGTTCGTAAAAACACGAATGCCGTCGAACTTGTACGCCGGAATCTTATAGGTCACGGTCGTCAACGCGCCGGTATAGTACGTCGTTGCGACCCCGTACGAACCGTAGCCGCCGCCGTCTAACCATGACTGCAAATGCACGGCCGTAATGCTGCCGTCTTTGCGGACTCCGGTCTTGAGCTTGAACCTGACCGGATGGCGCCCGCGGTGCGCGTAAAACACTTCCTGCCGCGTCAGCGTGATCTTCACGGGCTTGCCGGTTCGCAGCGCGAGGTATCCCGCGGCGAGCTCGTGCGCAAACGGCTCGGTCTTGCCGCCGAATCCACCGCCGATGGGCGGCGCGATCACGCGCACGTAACTGCCGGGAAGCTGCAGCACTTGCGCGGCGATGCGGTGCAGATAATGAGGCGTCTGGGTCGAGCACCATAAGGTGAGCTTCCCGTCAGAGGTGGGTTGTGCAACGATCGAGTGCTGCTCGATGGGCGCGTGCGTATTGCCCTCGAAGAAAAACTCGTCTTCAAAGATCTGGTCAGCTTGCGCGAAGCCGGCGGCTACGTCGCCGAATTCAAGGTGCGCTTCTTTGTGGACGTTGTTCGTGCGCCGCGGGTTGGGATGGATCTGAGGCAAATCAGTCCGTAGCGCTTCGTCGATGGACATGATCGCCGGCAGCGGCTCGTACTCGACCTCGATAAGCTCGAGCGCTTCTTCAGCCGTGAGTTCGTCATCGGCGACGACGCAGGCAACCGGATCGCCCACGTAGCGCACGGTATCGATGGCCATAACCGTTTCATCCGGGCTGGAAGGCAAGATGCCGTAGCGCACGGGCAAATCCGCGCCCGTCGCGATCGCTACGACGCCCGGCAGCGCAAGCGCCTTGCTCACGTCGATACGCTTCAAACGTGCGTGCGCATAAATACTGCGCAGCATCTTTCCGTACAACATCTGAGGCAGAATGATGTCGTCTGCGAATTTTTCCTGACCGGTTACCTTAGCGAATGAATCCACTTTCGGCAGCGCTTTGCCGACGACGGAAAAGCCCTCGGGTTTATCAGCGGGCTGACTCGGTGCGGCAATCAGGATGCTGGTCGTGACGCTCGCGGGCGTGAGCGGGCGCGCATCGCCATCCGGATTGGTTGCGGTTGAAACGGTACGCAGATCGGGTTCAGACATCAGTACCACGCTTTGCTTCACGCGGTTCCGACTCGCGCATGCGTTGCGAGGCGAGCGCAATGGCTTCGATGATCTTGGTATAGCCGGTGCAGCGGCACAAATTCCCGGAAATCGCGTCGCAAATCTTTTCGCTCGTCAGGTTGGCATCGTGTTCCACGAGCGCCGCGGCCGTCATAAGGAAGCCGGGCGTGCAGTATCCGCACTGCGCAGCGCCGCACTCGGCGAAGGCCTGCTGCACGGGATGCAACTGATTGTTTTTGGCGAGGCCCTCAACGGTGCGAATCCGACGCCCCTGAGCCTCTAGCCCGAGCACGAGGCAGCTCAGCGCGGGCTCGTCATCCACGAGCACGCAGCAAGCGCCGCAGTGACCCATCTCGCAGCCGTGTTTTGTGCCGGTGAGCGCGAGATCTTCGCGTAGCACTTCCAGCAGCGTCTTGTTTGGAGCGAAAGCGCACTCGATGTCTTCGCCGTTGATGTTCAGACATACAAGGGTCTTGGGAGGAGCTACGCTCAATGTTCTCCTAGCTTCGTTCCTTTAGTTGAACGACCGTTCAGCGGATGGTTCAGATTATAACAAGCGGGCCGCGTTGCCGCAAGTCGCGCTTACACCTTCAGCGCTGTGAGGCTTGCCACGCTTTGTAGAAAATTGACCGAAGCGGTGGCTTCGTGTGAATTTATATTAGTGAAGCCGATTTTGGCCGATGAGGAATACGGTGATACAGTCACTTAGCGAAAACCAATTTACGATCGAACAGGCGGTGCACAGCGCGGCACGCCGGTTGCGCGCTGCCAAAGTGGAACAGGAAACTGCTGCCGGCGTCGTCATGGCTATCATAGAGGCGCTGGGCAATGTTGCGCGCCATGCCTCCAAACCGTACGAACCGTTGCGCTTCGAGCTTGTCCTCGAGATAAAGCGCGGCCACATCACTATCGATGTCGTTGACTATGGTCCCGGTTTTGTGTTGACGCCGCTGGCTATGCCGGAGCCGCTGGCAGAGTGCGGCCGCGGCATTCCGCTCATGCGACGGTTCTGTGACTCACTTGAATATCGCCGCAGCGGCCGCCGCAACCACCTGATATTGCGTAAACGCTTTGTAGAAGCGCGCTAAACTTTTAGTTCGACTTTCTCCAATACGGGTTCCGTTTTCACAACATGATGGTTGAGCCGTAGCTCTTCCGGGCTGAATCCGAACGCAAGCCCGAGCAGCTGCGGTAGATGGAAAATCGGAACGCCGATGGGTTGATTCATGACAGCTTCTGCATCGGGCTGCTGCGCGTCCAAATTGAGATGGCACAGCGGGCAGGGCGTCACCAGCAGATCGGCGCCTTTTGACTTCGCCTCTAGCATGTGTTTGCCGCCCATCTTGAGCGAGACATCGCGATTGAACGTCACCATCGGGAATCCGCAACACTTGCTCTTGCCGTGATATTCGACCGGCGTCGCTCCTATGAGTGAGATTATCTGCTCGAGGTAGGTCGAGCGTTCCGGCCGCTCTTTTAAGCCGAGATATTCTTCCGGGCGCAGAATATAGCAGCCATAGAAGGGCGCGATCTTCAAGCCGGTGAGCTGACGCTTGATCAGGGGACGCAGGCGGTCAACGCCGATGTCTTCCATCAGTATCCATAACAGGTGCTTGACGCGGGTGGTGGCGCGATACTCGTAGCCGCTGTCCAACAGCGCTCTGTTCGCCCGCTCCAATCGTGCGGGGTCCGTGCTCAGCCCGTGTTGCGTTGCGCTCAGGACGCCTTGGCACGTGCTGCAGATGGTCATCAGATCGGCGCCTTCACGCTCGGCCATCGCAAGAGTCAAGCCATTGAGCGCGTCGCTCAAGTCGGGATTTTGTTCGCTGAGCACGCCGGCGCCGGTGCAGGGCGCTTCTCTTAACTCCACAAGCTCCAAACCCAGGGCTTCCGCGACTTTATGCGTCGAAACGTATAGCTCTGGGCACGCTCCCTTGGAGACACAGCCCGGCCAGAACGCAACTTTCATCTATTGTTCTCCAGCTTCATTATTTGAATCTGCCGCCCAGCTTATTGAAGATGTTTTTCACGCGTTTCAAGCCGGGTATTTTTTCGTGGAACACCGGCGGCAGTTTGCCGGCGCGCAGTAAACGCAATGCCGTCGGCAGGGCTTGCAGCTGTGCGCGAATGTTGAAGAGGCCAACGGACTTCGGCATGAGGGTGAGCTCGTTGAGCCGCCCGCTGTCGCGTACCGATTCTGCAAAAGCATCGGCATGCCGCGTTCCGGGATTATTGGTAAACCCCGCGTCAACCGCCAGGCGGCGCAACTTGAGGATTTGGTCGAGCGGCGCCACGCCTTTTGGACATTGCTGTACGCATTCGTAGCAGTGGGTGCAGTCCCAAACCCCGTTGGCTTCACTGTATTCTTTGAGACGCTGCTTCTCTTGATCGTCACGCGGGTCGGCGGTGTAGCGGTATGCCTTGGCCAACGCGGCCGGGCCCAAAAAATCTTTGTTGATGGCAAACGATTCACAGTCCATCAAGCAGGCACCGCACGAAATGCAGCTCACTTCTTGGATGAGATTTTCCATGGCGGCATTGGGAACACGGTATTCTTCCCCCTCGGGTATCGGAAGCCGGTTCTCAAGCCACGGCCGTACTTTACGGTTTTTCTCCCAGAACGGAGTCATATCGCACGCCAAATCGCGTATGACCGGCATGGAGGGCGGCGACTCCACCGTCACTTTACCGTCAACGGTAAAATCTCTAAGCTTGCTCTTGCAGGCCAAGCGCGCATGACCGTTCACCCACATCGCGCACGAACCGCAAATCGCGCTACGGCACGCGCAGCGAACGACGAGGCTCTCATCTTGATATTCTCGGATTTCGATGAGCGCGTCCAGAACGACAGCATGCTCGGGCAGCTCGACCTCAAACGACTGGTAATTGCGGGGCGGCGCATTCTCATACGGCGGCGGATAGCCATTCGCACCGTTGCGAGCCGGCGGATTTGTGGGATCGTAGCGACCGACAACGACATTCCACTTCATAGCTTAGTACGTCCGTTCTTGTGGCGGCCACTTGGTGATGGTGACCGGCACGAAGTCGATGCTCGGCGCCTGGCCGGGACTGCGGCGGATCAGCACGTGTTTGAGCCACTCGGCATCGTTGCGCTGCGGGAAGTCCGTACGCGAATGCGCGCCGCGACTTTCTTTGCGCGTCAGCGCGCTCAAGATCGTTGCCTCAGCACAATCGAGCATATAGCCTAATTCGATTACAAAGGTCAAAGCCTGATTGAACACCCGACTTTTGTCGCCGACGGAAACCAGATCGTAGCGGCGCTTCAAATCGTGCAGCTTTGAAAGCGCTGCGTTCAAGCCGGCCTCATCGCGATACACGCCCACATATTGGTCCATCATAGTGCCCAACTCGAGGCGAACGCGCGCGTGGGTTTCGCCGGCGTATGGGCGCTCGAGCAGCTCGGAGATTCGTTGCTGCTCTGCGGCGAGAAAATCTTCACCAGTGGTGAGCGGCTTGACGCCCTTGATGTACTCGGAGGCAGCAGCACCGGAGCGGCGCCCGAACACGAGTGTGTCCAGCAACGAATTGGCACCCAGCCGGTTCCCGCCGTGAACGCTGACGCACGCACACTCACCGGCCGCATAGAGACCGGGCAGCGGTGCGGCGCCGTGCACGTCGGTTTTGACGCCGCCCATGATATAGTGCATGCCGGGCCGTACGGGAACGGGATCGGTTATCATGTCGACGCCCAAAAAGTCCAACGCGATCTCATGGATCTGGGGCAGCTTGTGCATGATCACATCGCGGCCGAGGTGGCGCATATCGAGCAGCACGCAGCCGTCGATTCCGCGCCCCTGCGCGATCTCTATGGTTTCCGACCGCGACACGACGTCGCGAGAAGCCAGTTCCACCATCTTGGGTGCGTAGCGCTGCATGAAGCGCTCGTTGTCAGCGTTGAGGAGGTAGGCGCCTTCTCCGCGTGCTGCCTCGGTCATCAAAAAACCAGTGCCCTTGAGCGTGGTGGGGTGGTATTGCACCATCTCCATGTCCATGAGCGGTGCGCCGGCCCGATAGGCGAGCGCGATACCATCGCCCGTGCAGATCAGCGCGTTCGTGCTCGGCTCGTACACGCGACCCATGCCGCCGCTGGCGACGATGACTGCGCCGCAGCGGAGCAGATGGAGCTCGCCGGTCATCATGTCGAGCGCGACCGTGCCCCGGCACTGACCGTCAACCACATAGAGGTCGGTTGAAAACCACTCTTCGTAGACCTTGACGCCCGCTTTGAGGATTTGGTCGTACAGAGTATAGAGCAATGCTTGACCCGTGATGTCGCCGACAAAGTAGGTACGCGCTTTTGAGGCGCCGCCGAAAGCCCGCGTCCCGAGCTTACCCTGGTCGTCGCGATAAAATATCACGCCCATGTGCTCGAGTTCGATGATGTCTTGCGGCGCTTCGCTGCACATGACTTCAACCGCATCTTGATCGGCTAGGTAATCACTGCCCTTGATGGTGTCGAAGGCGTGTATTTCCCAAGAGTCGCCCTCGCCGATGGCTGCATTGATCCCGCCTTGCGCCGCGCCGGAATGGCTGCGCACGGGATGGACCTTGGAAACGATTGCGACGTTGACACCACTGCGCGCGGCCTCCAACGCTGCGCGCATGCCGGCCAAGCCTGCCCCGAGAACGACCACATCATGATCGACAATCATGGGTAAATTCTTCTACCTTTTAGTAGCTCACGAAAGAGACACCATAATGGCGTAGTTCGGCGCCTTTGACGGCTGCTAGTCAAGCCCTGCGCTATGGTGTGCCGTTTGTCGGCTCGATGACTACTTTCTCCATGGCGTCACCCGGACGTACTTGCTTGGTGACTTCCATGCCCTGCGTGACGTGACCGAAGACGGTGTACTGATGATCCAAAAAATGCGCATCTTCTAAGCAGATGTAAAACTGAGAGCCGGCAGAATCTGGCGATTTGGCGCGTGCCATTGCAACCGCGCCCGCATCGTGCTTCCGGTCGTTGAACTCAGCCTTGAGATGATAGCCGGGTCCACCGGTGCCGGTGCCATGTGGGCAGCCACCCTGGATGACAAAACCTGGCTCGACGCGATGGAACGTCAAACCATCATAAAAACCGCTGCGCGCCAGTTTGATGAATGACGCCACGGTCGTGGGCGCGTCCTCAGGAAAAAACGAAAAAACGATATCACCATGCTTCGTGACCACACGCGCTTGCAGCGCTTTGGCCTGCGCTATGAGGCTTATGGTTTCTTGCGTACTGGGTTGCTCGTATGCTGGCATATAGCGCGTTTCGGTACGGCATTCCCGGCGCCCCTTCATGTTGATTGACATGAAGCACGGCTGCATGATAAAATGCGCCCTAGTTTCCTAAAACCAGCGCGGCAACGCGCACTCGCTATAAAGGAGGGGCCGGATTTGATTCAGACGATGCTGCGTACCAGTACGGCTCATCTTTTCATGGCCGTGGGACTCAATCGCGCGGCTGGCGATTTGTGCGGGGACATGCTCTGTGGGGTGCCGCTTAGCGATTAGATCGCGGCGACGCCTCGGTGGCAAAAGAGCAAGGCCCTCGCACTCGCGAGGGCTTTGTTTATTACTTTCTCGTTATGGTGCATTCCAAATCGAAAGCGAGGTGAAGCACATGCACCGTTGGTCACTGCACGATAGCGCACTGCAGCGTCGCTGCGAGTTGCTGGCTGAAGCCGCTCGCGCGCGACTGGCTGCGCAATCGCGCGGCTCGCGCAAAAAGCGCATTACCGGCCGCAAGAAAGTGGCTCGGGTGCTGCTCGCACTCGGTTACTTTTTCTTGGATGCCGGTCATTCGCTGGATGCAGACCTGTGGCGGTCGGTGTAAACCGGCCGCTACGCTGAACTCACGCGAACGCGATAGGTTCGGCTGTTTCCTCCACGACAAAGAATTGGGCTGAATATAAGGTCGCATAGAGACCGCGTTGTTTGAGCAGCTCCGCGTGGGTACCTGATTCAACGATTCGGCCCGCTTCAACCACATTGATGACATCAGCGCGCAACACCGTGGAAAGCCGGTGCGCGACGACCAGGCTGGTGCGGCCGCGCATGAGGGGCACGAGCGCTTCTTTGATCAGCCGCTCGGAGGTTGAGTCAAGCGAGCTCGTCGCTTCGTCCAAAATCAGAATGCGCGGATCTTTGAGCAGCACACGCGCTATCGCAATGCGTTGGCGTTCTCCGCCCGATAACTTGTGGCCGCGCTCTCCGACAATCGTCTGTAGACCTTCCGGTAGGCTTGCGATAAGGTCGTAAATATTTGCCGCCTTGCAGGCCGCGATTAGCTCGTCATCGCTGGCATTGGATTTGCCGTAGCGTAAGTTGTCGGCGATGCTGGCGTGGAACAGGTAGGTCTCTTGGGTCACGATCCCGATATTGCGGCGCAGCGAGTCCAGGCGCAGATCGCGCACGTCGTAATCGTCGACGGTCACCCGGCCCTCCTGGGGATCGTAAAACCGCGGCAACAGTTGCATGATGGTCGTCTTGCCCCCGCCGCTGGGACCGACGAAAGCCACGAGCTCGCCTGGCCGCGCTCGGAACGACACGCCTTCGAGCGCCCAGCGATCGGGCACGTAGGAAAAGCGCACATTTTCAAAGGCTATATCACCGCGCGCGCTGCCCAGATCGATTGCGTCGGATCGCTGCGCTGCTTCGGGCTGCATGTCCAAATAATCAAAAATACGTTCGAACACCGCAAACGCGCTCACCAGCTGCACCTGCACGCCGACGAGCGCAGAAGCCGGACCGTATAGGCGGCCGAGGTAGGCCACGAATGCGACGATCGTGCCTACTCCCAAACCGGAACGAATGGCGAGCCAACCACCGCCCAACCACACGAGCGCGGGTCCGATGACGATAAGCGCTCCGATAAGTGCGATGAACCAGCGGCCGACGAGTGCCAGCCGGATTTCTAGATTCATCAGGTCGGTGCCGGCGTCGTGAAAGCGTTTGCTTTCGTCGGGCTCGCGCACGAAAGATTTTATGAGGGTGATGCCGGAAAGCGAGAGCGTTTCTTGGATCAAGCTTTCGATACGGTCGCGCTGCTCGCGAGTTTTCTTACGGACTTGATACATCATCGTGCTGACGGGCCGCAGCGGAATGATCATCAACGGCACGACCGCCATGGAGAGTAACGCCAGCCGCCAGTCCAGCCAAAATATTGCGATGACGGTCGTGAGGATCACGATCACGTTCGTGGCCAGCGTCACCAGTGTGCCGGTCACGACGTTGTCAACGGCATCGACGTCGCTGGATACGCGGTTCATGATCTCGCCGGTTTTGGTCGAGGTGAAAAATGCCAAAGACATGCTGTGCAAATGGCGCACCAGCGCATCGCGCATGTCGCGCATGATGCCCTCGCCGACGAATGCGTTGAGGTAGCCCTGCCAGCCGCCGATCGCGCTCGCAAGCAAGGCGGCGGCCACCATACCGCCCACGTAGAGCACCAGCTGATGGACGTTCTTGCCCGCAATTGCGCCGTCGATGATGAGTTTGGTGAATAGCGGAGGTAGTTGGCCCAGCAAACTCGTGAAGACGATGCAGAGCAATATGAGCGCCTCTTGCCGCCAGTAGCGCACGAAATAGCTGAGGACGCGGCGCCAGTCGATCCGTCGCGGGCGCTTGGAGCCATCACCCATATTGAGGCCGTGTAAGAGATACATCGGAGAGGAGCCGAGCATATGGCTTTACTACCGGCCGTCGCTCGCTGATTCCCCCGCGCGAAAGTCTAGGAAGTGGGGTGCGTCAGCGCCACCAGCCGGTCATTCCCAGCGCGCTGCGCGCGTTGCCGGTCGGCGTCAAACCGTACATGTCTTCCAGAGTGCGCAGCACCCCGTAATGGTCGACGTGCGCATCGTAGTGACCCGTTTTGACCATAGGTCCGACGAAGATCGTCGGGATGTGATTGCTTTCTTCACGATCATCCTCGTCCCAGGTCAGAATGAAGAGGGTATTGTGGGTTGCGCCCCAGTCGATCAGCGCGCCCAGGTTTTTTTGTAACCATTCATCCGCGTCTTCTATCGACCCGCTGTGCATGTCGTGCGCTTGATTCGGTACGATGATGGCTAGGGTGGGTAAGTTCTCGTACTTCGGCAGTGCCTTATAAGGCTGGTTGGATGCCGGCGGAATGTTGCTGAAGTTCACCCACGGATTGTGCTTGCGTGCGTAACTCCACTTCGCAAAGCCCGCCCAACAGCCGGTGAAGCCGGCGCGCGGCATGGTTTCCGAGTAGCCGGTGAAGCTAAATCCGGCAGCGATCAATTCGCTGCCCAGGTTGGGCGCGTTCGCAGGGACTCCACGTTCTGGACAACCGTCCCCGTTGGTATCGATCTGCCCGGCGAAGAGCGCGAGATAATTCGGCTGGCTGGGATGCGTCACCGCATAGGATTGCGTGAGCAGCAGGCCGTTGTTCGCCAGTTTGTTCATGTAGGGCGCTTGTGAGTTTCCGATGATCGAAGAAAAGGCATGATTCTCTTCGATGACCATGACGACGTGATCCGGACGCGGCAGACGCGGAGAAGGCGAAGTATGCGGCGATGGAATGCCGGCGGCCTGAGCCGCTCCTGACTCTCGCGACTGGCTTGCTGCGATCGCCGGCCGCGACCCATTGCCGAAGATAAATGCTTGAATCGCTTTAGCGGTTGGATCGGTCGGATCGTGGATCATCGCTCCGATGACCGTGTTGTGGTCTAGATCGCTAGGCTGCAGATACGTTACCGTTATGCCCGCGCTTGTCAGCGCATTCGCGAGACGCTGCGAGTCTTGCGCCGGCACATATGTATCGTCGAGCCCGTGCACGATTACAAAAGCGGGTTCGTGGCCGCGGATCTTAAGCGTTACATCATAGCTTTGCCAGCGAGCTTTGTCCGGTCCGAAAGCGGCGGCATAGTAACCTGGCAAGTTCGCAAGGTTGCGCGAAGCGGGGAAATCCGCGACCGGCTGATATGCGAACCCGTCAAGAGCGATCACGCCCGAGATATGTAGTCCAGACTTGTCAGTGGATGGCGCGCGGCGCAAGGCGGCAAGCGTAACCAACTCGGCTCCGGCGGAGTGCCCCATGAGAAAAATCCGATCCGAAGCGAATCCGTACAAAGGCGCATGGGCGAAAAGCCAGCGCGTGGCCTGCAACACTGCATCGGCTTGAACATCGGCACGGGCGCGCGGCGCCAACGGATAGTTTATGCTCGCGAACGCGATCCCGCAGCGAGCGTATGCGTAGCCCACATGCCCGTACGATCTCTTATCGCCGCCGATCCAACCACCGCCGTGGACGAAGACGACAAGAGGCACGCCCGCGCGCTGCTCGGGAACGAACAAATCCAATGTTTTGAGATCGCCGGCCGGCCCATAGCGCAGGTTCGCAAGCATTCGCACCGCGTGCGATTGCGCATCGCACCACGAAGCCGGCAACGCGACGTGACGCTGCCCACTGCAGCCGGCGCACGCAGCACACAGCAAGAAGACAACGATGACGAATCCAAATCCGGTACGAAGGTTCACGGCTGGTGGTATTACTGGCGACACTCCTTTGACCCTGGATGACCTTAGAGCGACGTCAATGATCCGGTCGAAACGCATACAGCATTCATTGCCGCGCGGACCAAAGCTCAAACCAACTGGCTAGACTTCCATTGCCGCTATGTTGCGCAACGACTGTTGCAGCGTGCGGTGGGCAATCCAACCCGCCGTAAGAGCGCTGAGCACCAGACCGACGGCTACCGCTCGTTCGCCATGCATGACGACGCGCATCGTACCCAGCAATGCGGCGCTGAATAAGAGCACGGTCACGCCCGCTAAGAAGGGTATGATCATACGAACGCCACGGTTGATTGCGTTAGGATTTTCCCACTGAAACGACGGAAAAGTCGTGTCGAACAACACCCCAAAACAGACGGAGCAGGTGGCCATCACCAAAGCGAAGCCGAGCAGCGCAGCGCTGTTCGGGATTCCAAAGCCATAGCCGTACGCGAGCGCGGCCGCGCCCGCAATGACCACAAATGCGGTCTGCCCGAGCGTGACTGCGAACTTCGCCCACAAAATGTCGCTTGGTCGCAACGGTGTGCTCTTCAAAATCCAGACTGCACCGTGCTCTAACGACAGAGCGGTCATCCCGGGATTCAGGCCGGCCAGTATTGCGACGAAACCGATCTGCACCATCGCGAGCTGCACGGTCAAAGGCAGCAGCGGTGTTTGCACCTTGTGGCCGACGAGCAGATAGCCCACAAACCCCAATGATGTTATATGACTGAACCATAACTGTGGTGTCCGCAGAAACACCAGCACGTCCTTGCGGAAGAGCGCGATCCAGGCGGGCTCAGTTCGGCGTAGCTTGGCGCTTGCGAGCACGGCCCGGCGCCCAACGGTCGCAGACTGCGTCCAGCCTTCTTCGAAAGCGCGCGATACGAACGCCAAGGCCGCGGGGCAAGCGACAAGCGCAACGGACATCGTTAATGCAAGCCAGGCCAATGCTGTGAGAGGCGCTCCGGTCGCAAACGAGGCGACCGTTCCACCGATCCAAGTGCTGGGCAACCACAAGGGCGCTTGCGGCAGTTGCAATGTTTCGAGATTGCCGCGTGCGTGCGCGATGCCCGAAAAACTCGCTACCCAGAAAACCGTCGGCACCGTAGCCCCGAGCAGCCACAGCACTTCCTTTGCATGGCGCGAAGGGACGTAGCGCAGCGTCAAAATTGTCACGCAGCTCAGCACTGCATACAGCATTGCGGGAAAAACGATGACGCCCAGGAGGGTCGGCAGGTAAGCCCACCACGGCGTGTGCGTTCCATAAAAGAATCCGATAACAAACGGAATGAGAAAAGTGACGACGTACACTTCGTTCTGGACAACGCCGCCCACGAATTTTGCGACGACGATGCTGGGCGTGCGCAGAGGCATGCTCATCAATCCCAACATGTCGCTGGAAAGATACAGATCTCCCAAGGCCTGACCGAAAGCGATGAAGATGTCGGTGAAGAGATAGATCAGGAAAGCCCAGGCGGGTATGCTCGCGAGCAGCTTCCAGGCATGGTCGTCATATAGGGTACGCGCGCCCAGGTACGATCCGAACAGGATGAATAGGAATAAGACCGCGCCCGCGCCGACCGCAACCGTATAGAATGTCCGTGTCGACCAGTCCCGGCGAGCCGCAAGCGCCTTTTGCTTCAACAACATCCCGGTCAACCACAGCATTTGGCCGAGCGCCGATCGGCGCGTGCTCAAATGATGTTTGCCAGGCGACGCTCTTCCGGCGTTCCGGTGAGCGTGAGGAAAATGTCTTCCAGCGTTTCTTTGCCTTGTAAAACGCGCAGCTCATGTACGCTGCCCAAAGCCACGATCTCGCCCTGATGCAAAATTGCGATGCGGTCGCACAAAGCTTGGGCGATCTCCATGATATGCGTTGACATGAACACGGCTCCGCCGTCAGAAGCGATGTCTCTCAGTATTCCTTTCAGCAACTTTGCGCTGCGCGGATCCAAGCCCACCGTCGGTTCGTCCAGGATATACACTTTCGGTTCGTGCAGCAAGGCGGAACACAGCATCACCTTCTGCTTCATGCCGTGTGAAAAACTGCCCAGCAGACTGCCGGCGTCGTGCTCCAATCCGAAGAGTTTCAGCAGCTCGATGATCCGGCGGGCTTTCCGTTCGGGCTTCATCTCGAAGACGTCGCCCACAAAATTCAGAAATTCAAGCGCCGTCAATTTTCCGTATACCTGGGGCTCGTCGGGCACATAACCAAAAACGCGCTTGGCCTGTACCGGCTGACGCACGATATCGAACCCGTTGAGCCGCGCTCGGCCGGCGGTGGGCCGTGCTAGCCCGGTGAGCATCTTTATGGTCGTCGTCTTGCCGGCGCCGTTTGGCCCCAGAAAACCAAAAATTTCACCGGCATTGACGGTGAAAGTCAGGCGATTGACCGCCAAGGTGGATCCGAAGCGCTTGCTAAGCTGTTCGACTTCGATGAGTGGAATGGGCATTGCTTATACTATCGGCCGGGGAGCATATCCGTCGCAGTTGTGGGACGGCCCAATATGAAGAGCGGCGCCCGCAGGGCGAACGGATGCCGCTCACTATTAATACGTTTTATTGAGGAAAATAGTTTTATAGCCCCTGGATCGCGACGCCGGCGCGAGCTAAATGGGAGCGCAGTTGCCGTCACGAAAGTTTTTCAGCATGGCCCGGCGCAAGTGGGAAATAACCTCTTCCGAGTATGTCGTTGAATCGCCCTGGTATCGATTGCGCCGCGATAGCTGCCGGCTCCCGGACGGTTCGACCGTTGAATCCTATTACGTGCGCGAACACAACGGTTTCTCCGTCACCTTTGCGATAACGCCAGCGAACGAAGTGGTCTTCACGCGTCAGTACAAGCACGGCATCGGTGACGTCGTATTGGAGCTGCCGGCCGGCATGCTCGAGCCGGGTGAGGATCCGCTGACCTGCGCACGCCGCGAGCTGGAAGAAGAAACGGGTTATGTCGCACGCGACTTTCGTCGCGTAGCCCAGTTCGCGACCGATCCGACAAGTTCGACCGGGCAGCTCTATCTCTTTATTGCGACCGACGCGACCCCGACGGGCACGCCCTCACCGGAAGCAACGGAAGCCGTCGACACAACCCTGGTGCCGCTCGATCGCGTGCTCGAACAAGTTCGGTTGCGGCACGTGCGCGCGCAGAGCCAAGTCGCTTCTATCTACGCGGCGCTCGATTATCTTGATCTGCTTAACTCCGCGGGCTCGCAGCGGGTCACGCAACACCAGTAAGCTTCGCGAAAGTCGCGAGGTCGATGTTACCGCCCGAGACCACTGCGACGATCGGCCCGCTGCCGGCCTTTCCGCTCAAGGCAGCGGCAACCGGCAGCGCGCCGGCGCCTTCAACGATGATGCGCGTGCGCTCAGCCATCAGCCGCATCGCTTGTTTGACCTCCTCGAGCGAAACGACGATCGATCCATCAACGATGTCTTTGATGCGCTCCCACATGCGGGGAAACATACTCTTGCCGCCCGCGCCATCAACGAATGAGGCTTGCCAGTTGGTAAAAGTTTGTGCCGAACCGCTGGAAAATGACAGCGCTCCCGGCGCGGCGGTATCCGGCTCGGCGCCGTAGATCTTGATGTTCGGACGCAGTGCGCGCAGCGCACTGGCCACGCCCGCGATCAACCCACCACCACCGATAGCAGTGACGACGGCGGCCGCCGCGGGAAGATCCTCGGCAATTTCGAGTCCGAGGGTCGCGTTGCCAACGATGAAGTTGTGGTCGTCGAATGGGTGCACGAACGCACCCTCGACACCCGGAAACGAGCGCGCTTCCAGCGCTTGCCAGCAGGCGTCGAAGGACGCCATGATCAGATGGGCCCCAAGTCTGCGCATGCGATCTATTTTGGAGTCCGGCGCGGTTTCGATCACCACGATCGTGCACGGGATCCCGGCCGCGCGAGCCGCGTACGCGATTCCCTGACCTGCATTGCCGGCGCTGATCGTCCAAACGCCGCGCCGCTTTTCGGTATCGCTGAGCATCGCGACCGCATTGGCGGCGCCGCGTAATTTGAATGCATTGATGGGCTGTAGCGTCTCGAGCTTCAGACGGACGTCCGGCGCGTCAGGCCCCAGCTCGAGCCGTACCAGCGGCGTGCGGATGACAACGCCTGCGATGCGCTCGCGTGCGGCAAGAATCTCATCCAGCTTTATGGGTCTCACTGCGTCTAACATGCGTAATGCACTTCGCCGTCAACGACAGTCATCAATACCTTCACGTTTCGAATTTCGTGAGGCGCAACCGCATCGAGCCGTTTTTCCAAAACGGTGAAGTCTGCGGCCATGCCCTCGCTGAGACGGCCATTACGCTGCTCGTTAAATGAAAGCATGGCAGCGTCGCAAGTGTAGCTCTTAAGGGCCTGGTCGAGGCTGAGCCGCTCGCTTTCCACGTGGTGGCTGACGGCGCTCTGAATGCCGAGCAATGCCGAAAGCGCCGTCACCGGGCTATCGGAACCGCCGCATACCAGACAGCCGCTACGCCGCGCCGTGGCGAGCGCGTTCATCGTTTGCGAGCGTTCCTTGCCGAGGCGGTCTTCGTACATGCCGTGGCTGCCGCCCCACAGATGATCGAACGCAGGCTGCATCGAGAGCAGCAACCCCAGCCGCGCTGCGCGAGCGATATGGTCGGGACGAGCTATTTCAAAATGGTCGATCGATGGCCGCAAGCCATCCAGCGACCCGCGCTTTTTCGCGACGGTCTCCCAGGCGGCGATCGTTTCTTCGATAGCGTTGTCTCCGATGGCGTGGACGCCCAACGAAAGCTCCGCCTCAGCGGCTTCGGAGAACAATTCTGCAAGCTGATCGCGCCTCAAGTACAACAGTCCATTGCCACCGCGATCCACGTACGGCTGTTGGACCGATGCCGTGCGCGAGCCGATGGATCCATCTACAAAAATATCACCGCCGAAAAGCCGGCCACCGAGGCGCTTCACCTTCGCCACGTTCATCGTGCATGACTTGGGAATCACGTGGAGCGCGAGCACCGAGTTATCGATATATATCTCGGCCAGCTCTTCATAGGAAGCGTCGCCCTCGATGACGTTATGCAACGTGGTTATTCCGGCGGCGAGGGCCATGGACGCAGCCGCGCGATCGGCGCGGCGTAGCATTCGCTGGGGCAGGCGGCGCAGAAATTCCACTTGCGCGCCATAGTTGTCTGCGCCGGTAAGACGGCCGGTAAAAATGCCAGCATCGTCTGTTTCAATGCCGCTCGCGGCGCGGTCGAGACCGAGCGCGTCAAACGCCGCGCCGTTCACGATGCAGGAGTGGCCGTCGATGCGCGTGATCAGCACTGGGGTTCGCGGCGCAACGGCGTCGAGTTCCTGTCGCGTCGGCGCACGTTGCTCGAGCAACTCGAATTCTTGAAAGTTACCCGCGTACACGGCGCTTTCTTCGCGCGCCAGTTTTCCGACTCGCTTGAGAAGTGAATCCAAATCGCGGAAGGCACTGAGGTCGTGCTCCCCGGCGAGCAGGCCCGTTGCGGTAAGGTGCACGTGGCAGTCGTGAAAGCCGGGGACGAGCCAACCTCCCTGACAGTCCACCACCCGCACCTGACTGCCCAAACCGATGGCGGTTTGATCGAGGACGCGCTCGATGCGCCCATCCCGCACCAGTAGGGAACGCGCTGCGGGATGTGCCGGATCGAGCGTCGTTATGTCGGCATTGACAAAGAGCGACTCCATGCTGTGCGGTTCTTCACGGCGTGCAACGGTTCTTTGCAAAAAAGAAATGGAGGCTGACATGCATCAGCCTCCGTTCGTCTGTGTGAGGGTTCCGGGTTATGCGCTGGTGTTAGACGACCGCGCGCCTACCCGTAACCGCCCGGATTATGAGGAGCAAGACCACGCCACCTATGAACGCGACAAGGATGCTCCACAGATTAATACCGGTGGCACCATAATGGCCGAATACGTTGAATAACCAGCCGCCAAGGATGGCACCGACGATGCCGATGATGAGGTCACCAAGGATGCCGCCCGGGCCTTCGCCTGGGACCACCGCTTTAGCTAGAAAGCCGGCGATGATGCCGACCACGATCCAAGCAAGAATACTCATTCAGTCACTCCTATGGTTGGGGCTTGACGGCCCGCTTACTTTGTACCCCGTTGGGGGTTGCGTAAACACTTCCTTTAGGGGTTGGACTCCGCCGGACCACTGCCATCCCTAAAGCGTTCCACTTCCACAGTTTTGCAAAAGCCAGGTGCTCTTAGAGCTGCCATTCCCACGTGTTCCAAAACGTCGTTACCGCGTGGGCCGGTTTGTAGTTCTTGAGATCGGTGTTGACGACATCTTGGCGGCGCACGAACCATATTATGATAAGCGGCTCTTGGTCCACAAGAATGTGCTGTATTGTGTCATAGGCGGCCTTGCGCTTAGCCTGATCGTACTCGGTGAGTGCGATATTCTCTGCCGCATCGAGATCGTGATTGCAGAAGTGATACGAATTTTGCCCGTTGGGCGGGAACTGGTTGCACATGAACAACGTGGCGTCATCGGGATCCACACCATTGATCCAAGAGTAAAAGGCGGTGTCGTACTTACCCGTCTGCAAAATCCCGCCGGCGCCATAGGTGGCAAAGAATAGTCCTGAAATATAATTCTTGATGATGCCTTGGACGCCGATCTTTTGCCATTCGTTCTGCACGACGGCCTCCAAATTTCTCGTTTCCGCGGCGCCGGTGGCCCCCGACATTCCTAAGGCAAGGCGCTGACCGTTTTTGTAGCGATAGCCGTCGGAACCAATTTTCCAGCCCGCTTCGTCAAGCAGGCGACTCGCTTGCGCCGGATCGTGCACATATTTTTTGAGGCCGCTTGCATGGGCCCATAAAAACGGAGGCTGATCGCTGTCGCCCGGCATGTTCACGCCGTGGCTTATTGTGTTGATGAGCTCTTGCTGGTCGATGCCATAAGCGAGCGCTTGGCGCACCCGCACGTCTGCGAGCATCGGATTGCTCAGATTCAGCCCGATCTGACGGTAGTGCGTGAACGGCGTCAGGTAGGTCTTCACGCCTTGAATCTTCGCGAAGCTGGGAGTTTGCGAAGAAGGTGCGTTATACTCCATGTCCGCTTCGTGCGTGCGCAGCTGGGTGAGTATAGTGTTTTCGTCAGGGATGATCCGGTAATCGACCTCGGCTAATTTGGGAGCACCGCGCCAATAGCGTGGATTGGCCACCATACGGATCACGGTTCCTTTGATATATTCCTTGACGATGAAAGGCCCGGTTCCGACCGGTTTATTGTTATAAGCGATTTGATTTATATCGGAATAACGAGACAACAAGTGCTTGGGTAAGATTGGGTACGGTGTCGACGACATCGTAAAAAATGAAGCCACGAAGGGTGCGTAGCGCTGCCTCAAATGAACGACGATGGTGTAGTCATCCACTTTGTCGATCTTGGTGATGAGTTCGTAGCCGGTGCGCGTTTGCACGTTGTTGCGCTTGTTCATGATCTGCTGCCACGTATAGATGACGTCATCGGCGCTAAAAGGTGCACCGTCCTGCCACAGCACGCCTTTGCGCAGGTGATAAGTAATGGCCAGCCCGTCCTTGCTGATATCGCCGTCTTTGGTATCGGGGACCTCGGTGGCAAGCTCGGGCACAAATTCGTTCTGGTCGTTCCAGTTGAACAGATAACCACCCCAAAACATTGAGAGATCGACTTCTATTTGTTGGTTGCCGACGAGCGGGTTCATATTGTCCGGTTCGCTCACGCCGGCAATGCGAAGATGACCCGGCACCGTCCATGAGTTGTGCCCGGTGGTTATGCTCGTGCTCGTACCGACCTTAGTGCATCCCGTGAGCAAGGCGGCTACGAAGACTGCGGCAACGCAGCTCCATAGTATACGATGTTTCATTCAATAACTCCGTAGCGTGATGTGCGGTCTGCGCGCGGGCTAGTTGACACGTTCCCAGGATTGGAACAACTTTAACTTCTTTTACCACTGCACCTATGGTGTGTTTGCAACATGCGCTCGACTTTCTCGGATTCATGGTTGTGTTCTACAAGCCGCTTGGCAACGCTACACGGAGCACCGTAGTCGACCAGATCTGCGGTATTCATGCCGCCGCCCCCGTGCCCGATACGATGCCAATGACCATGATCCAAACGCAGCAGCGACTGACCGTTGCTCTCGCTGCTTTCCCAACTTGCTAAGGCGTAGCTCCCGACGACGGTCACATCTGGCACTTCGACCCTCGTCTTACAGCGACAATAGGAATTCCAGGCGCCAATCTCAGCTGATCGTGCGCGCCGTACATCCGCTCTGGGGCCATAATCGGCAAAACACACCACTTGCGACAGCAGCATTAAAAGCGCTGCCGCGGCTACTCCTAGTACGATGCGCAGACTGATAAACATCATTTCCTCCGCAGCTTTTGAGGTCGCGAGAAGATTTTACGCAGGCTGGATCTGCGCTTCTGCCAGCTGAGTCCGCAACAACTCGTTTTCGCTGATCAACGAGCCCACCTTTAGCTTGATCGACTCTGCTTCGAGATGGTCGTAAGCTGCAGCCGCGCTCCTCGCAAGCCGCTCGAGCGTTCGTATTTCGTCGGGATCCATGTCTTCACCGGTTTCGTGAGTCCCATACAGTGCAAGCCCTTCGAGTTGGTGTCTTACCAACAAAGGGAAGGTGATGATTGGAGCCTCGGCGTCCTTTGGGAAGTTGTCGTCTCGTCTACCAACTCCACGCAAGCGCATAGGTCCGCGTTCACCCTGCATGTGCAGCACGATCGGGTCATTCGGGTGCAGTTCTTCAGTTGCTCCGTTCTGCCAACCCACCGCGGCCGTACGGACGAAACTACCACTGCTTTGTCTACGGAAGATCGCTGCTGACTTCAATCTCAAAGCTTCAGCTGGTTCCCTGACGAGCGCAGCGTCGACGGCATCGTCTGAGACAGCATGCGACACTCCGGCAGCGATCCGGTCGAGACGCGCTTCGGCAAGGTGACGCTGACGAAACAGCACGCGATCGATGAGGACGTCGACTCGATGATGCATACCGTTCAAGCCGAAGCCAAAAGCCAACGCCACGCCCACCTCGGCGTAGACGGCAAGGCGTTGCTGTTCCACGGCTTTGGTGAAAAACCAATCTACGAGAGCAAAAGCAGCAACGAGCGACGTCGTCAGCGTTCCGATCACAAGCGCCCTACTGATGACAAAGTTGACATCCAGGACGTGATGTTTAAGCACAGCGTAGGCGACCGTGGCCGGTATGAATAGATTCAGCACGTAGAGAGCATCAAGCGTATAGCCGGCGGAACCCCACGGCTCCGGCCAGCCCCCGTTCGGAAATAGATTTGCGACGTACTGATATGAAGACGCAAGCAAAGCAATAGAGAATCCTGCTACTACCCATTTCAGACGCTGCCGTTGACTCGACGTCATGTGGAAGTAGCCACCTATGAGTGCCACCATTCCAATGATAAGAATTGTCGGGGGTAGGACGCTATTGACGTTGTTCCAAAAGTTTAGCGATTGCCGTCCCTCGACTATTGCCAACCCGTCAAAGACGTTAACGACGGAGCCCATTAAGCCGGCAAGCGGGGCAAAGTGGTCGATCTGCGCGCGCCAACCGTAGGTGGAATCGCTTGGAAATCGTGATGCGAACAGCAAGAAACCGGTGAAGCTGAACATGGTCATTATTGCATTGAACAGGAGCGCGAACGTGTTAAAGATCGAGGGCGACAGCTCTTGAACCACGTATGGGCCAGCGTTGCTACTCCCCAGCGCGAAGAAAAAGAAACCCCATGTCATTCTACACGGGCGCAAGAGGACGAGCAGCGCGGCAACAATGACAAAAATGGTCGTGGTGAGCCGCTTCAGCCACGTAACCACCGGTGACCCTGCAGGGGTACTTGGTATTTGAATTGCGATCGCTCTCCGTTGCCCAGCGCGCTCGATGACAAGATGGAGGACCTCCCCGGGCTTAAGAAAGCGTCCGCCGGTGAGCACGAGACGACCGTCGGGCGTCAACGATGCCGGATCCACACGGTCGCCGACCCGTAACCAGGCATCTGCGGGGCTGAAGACAGCGGTAACTGCCCAGCCCGCTCCAATGTTCACGGGCAGTAGAATCTTATCCGAAAATACAAAAACGTTTGGAGCGGTCAACCCGATGACGAGCGCCGCCAAACCGACAACACTTACGGTGCGCCAGAATCGTCGAACTGATGAATTTAGAGCTGCGTCAGATGGGCTGCGTTCAGACATGTGCGATCATACACTTTTCCTAAATGACAAACCCGCGCGAGTCGAAGATTCGGATGCGCTATTACTCCATCGTTTGACGCGCAAGGCGGCTTTTCTTACCGTCTCAGCCCTTGGCCACCCTAATCAGGGTGGCGACAAGGGCGCATGAAATCAAGGCGAAAATTCAAAGCCGACGGTCAGAGTTGAACTGACGACCCGCGGTTTACGAAACCGCTGCTCTACCACTGAGCTACGTCGGCGTATTACTCTTTTCAGGATGACTGATCTGATTTCCGCAGCGCGATTGCCTCCATTGCAATCAACGAGCCTTCGGGCCATCGCTCACCTTGTACAGTTGATCGCGCAGGCGGATTATCGCGAAAGTACTCGGCATACGTTTCGTTCATCTCCGTAAAGTACTTCCAATGGTGCAGAAAAACTGTCACCTTCACGACGCGACTTAGATCACTTCCCGCCGCCTCCAAGACCGAGTTCAGGTTCCGAATAACTTGAACCGTTTGAGCGCGAATTCCGCCCTCAACGATGTGACCGGTCTTTGGGTCAAAGCCCGCCTGACCTGAACAAAAGATAAAGTCTCCCGCGCGAGTGGCATGCGAGTAAGGTCCTACCGCTTGAGGAGCGTCGGGCGATGAGATGGTTTTTCTTTCCATGAGATACCTCGTCACGAACGAAGCGGCGGCGCCGATCTTTGTCGACGTCCTCTGTTGTGTCGCTTGAGATGCAAGCAAGCCAATCTTATAGACGATGCGCTTGAAATCCTGAATTCAGAGATGTGGTCGCTGGTTTTGACGAGCCAGTTCACCTTGGGTTCACATAGCGCGAATATATTAGGTTAATGAACACCGGTCTGCGCTTTCGCCGCCGCGACGTGCTCGCCCCGATACTTTTCCTCGGGCTTGCAGGCGGCTCCGGCGTGGCTGCGAGCGCTGCGCCGATTCGCCCGTTTGCGCGCCCCAATCGGATACAAATTGAAAATCTGGCGCCAGGCGACGCTTCATGGCGGATGGTTCGCCCCGGTGGAGATGGCGATATTGTGGGCTACCCATCGGCGGTCAGCGTCACGAAGGGCGACAGGCTGGATTTCATGGTCTCCGTGACGCCTGCGCAACGATATTCAATCACGATCTACCGGATGGGTTGGTATGGCGGTGCCGGAGGACGGAGAGTCGCGACGCTTGTCGGATTAGCGGGCGCACCACAACCACCCGCAAGAATCGATCCCCAGACCCGGATGATCTTCTGTCAATGGAGTCCGACCGCAAGCATAACGATACCCGCAGCGTGGACCGACGGCGTCTACATCGCCAAACTCACGAGTCAGTCGGGCTTGGAGCACTGCATGCGTTTTGTCGTGCGCGATGACGCTCGTGCCGCCAGCTATTTGTATCAGCAGCCTGCGTTCACGTACCAGGCATACAACCTTTTCCCGGGCGTCAGGGCGAACGGCAAGAACCTTTACTGGGGCTTCGATCATGGAAGGAAGTATTATCAAGACCGTTCCTTGCAGGTGTCGTTTGACCGCCCGTACAGCATCGATGACCATACCTGGCAATATGGTCCCGGCCTCAACTGGGAAACGTCGTGGGAGCGCCCTTTTGTAAACTGGGCGGAACGCATGGGCCTCGACGTCACATATTCAACCGATTTGGATACTCATCTGCGACCGTGGCGTCTCACGCAATATGAGGGGATAATTTCCGCAGGCCACAACGAATACTGGACGGTCGAGATGATGGACGCATGGATCCGCGCGCGCGATCGAGGTGTGAATCTTGCGTTCTTGGGATCAAATGCAGCGTATTGGCGCGTGCTGCTCTCGCCCGCCCCGGACGGGCGACCCAACCGCGCTGTCCTTTGTGCGAAAGACCCGGCGATCGATCGGCAGACCATACGCTTTCGCGATCTCGGGCGCGCTGAGCAGCAGCTTGTCGGCGTCCAATATTCGAATAGTGCATTTCCGCAAATGGCAGACTTTGAAGTAAAAAACACCCGGCATTGGGCCTTTGCCGGCACCGGACTCAAAGATGGAGATCGCATCCGGGGCATTTTGGGTTATGAGGTCGATTCGTCGCAGCGGAACTACCCGCAACCCCGTACTTCGAATTATACCGTCCTCGGTAGCTCGCCGTTTTTCGGAGCGCTATCCAACGCTTCATTGTATCAAGCGCCCAGTGGAGCGTGGGTCTTTGCTACAGGCACGTTGGGCTGGGCTTATGGTTTGGACCATCCAGCGCTAACTGATCCCAGGATCCAACGAATTACGAGCAACGTTCTTGCGGCCTTCCTGAAAGTTTAAGACCGCCGCCGCCGTTCATAAGCAAGCAGGCTTGTCTTATAGACGACGCGCGGGAAAAGTTGAATCAAAAAATACTTCGGCTAGAGATTCGCGAGCAGTTCACGTTGAGTTCACGTTGCCCGGGTATATTAGGTTTTACTTTCTTCTCGGGAGTCACGGATGGAGAGGAGATCATTGCCGTACCAGGCTTCGCCGGTTTGCGACGGTGTCGCGCCGCAGGCAAGCCTGCGCTTTCGCCGTCGTGACGTTCTAGCCCCAATAGTTTTCCTCGGGCTTGCGGGCTGTTCCGGCGCTGGTACCAGCGCCGTGCCGACTCGCCCGATTGGGCGGCTCAACAGTATTCAAATCGAAAATCTTACACCGGGCGACTCATCGTGGAAGATGGTCCGCCCCGGTGGGGATGGCGATGTCGCAGGCTATCCATCGGCGCCCAGCGTCGCCAAAGGCGATAAGCTGGATTTCATGGTCTCGGTTTCGCCCGCACAATCCTATTCGATTACGATCTACCGGATGGGTTGGTATGGCGGTGCGGGAGCGCGACGCGTGGCGACACTGGTGGGATTGGCCGGCGCGCCGCAACCCCCCGCAAGAATCGATCCGCAGACGCGGATGATTTTTTGTCAATGGAGTCCGAGCACAAGCATTACGATACCCGCATGGTGGACCGACGGCGTTTACATCGCCAAACTCACGAGTCAGTCGGGCTTCGAGCACTGCATGCGTTTTGTCGTGCGCGATGACTCTCGTGTCGCCAGCTATTTATATCAGCAGCCCGCGTTCACGTACCAAGCGTACAACCTTTTTCCGGGCAGCAGGTCAAACGGCAAAAATCTGTACATCGGTTATGACCGCGGAAAGAAGTCATTCCACGACCGGTCATTGCAGGTATCGTTTGATCGCCCGTACAGCATCACCGACGGTACCTGGCCCGAGGCGGCCGGACTGAACTGGGAAACGTCCTGGGAACGTTTCTTTGTGACCTGGGCCGAGCAGGCGGGCCTTGACCTCACCTACTCCACCGACCTCGACACTCATTTGAGACCATGGCGTCTCACCCAATGTAAGGGGCTCGTTTCCGCAGGACACAACGAATACTGGACGGTTGAAATGATGGACGCATGGGCCTCTGCGCGCGACCGAGCTGTGAATCTTGCCTTCTTGGGATCAAACGCGGCATATTGGCGCGTGCGCCTCGAGCCTGCTCTGGACGGACGGCCCAACCGCATCGTGCGCTGTGCGAAAGACCCGGCGATCGATCCGCAGACCATCCGCTTTCGCGATCTCGGCCGCGCGGAGCAGCAACTCATCGGCGTCCAATATTCGAAGAGCGCGTTTCCACAGATGGCAGATTTTGAGGTAAAAAATAGCAGCCATTGGGCATATGCGGGCACCGGACTCAGAGATGGGGATCGCATCCGCGGGATATTGGGTTATGAGGTCGATTCGTTGCAACAGGGCTACCCGCAACCCAAAACCTCGAATTACGCCACGCTCGGAAGCTCGCCGTTTTACGGGGTCTTATCAAATGCTTCGGTGTATCAAGCGCCAAGCGGTGCCTGGGTCTTCGCTACGGGCACGTTAGGCTGGTCTTATGGTTTGGAGTATCCCACGCTCGCGGATCCCAGGATCCAGCGAATCACGAGCAATATTCTTGCGGCGTTCGTGAAGCTTTAGATTAAACAGAAGGCGGGAAGAATATCCCGCCTCCTGTCGTTTCGGTTAGTAAGCCGGCTAGCGGCGCGCGGTTGCGACTTTGCGGCGGCCTGTGCGGCCGTCGCCGTTGCCTGCAACCTCGCTTTCTTCTTCTGCCTCGACATTTATCTCCTCAGCGAGCTCAGTCAGACGCTCATCCGTCTCTTTTTCCTCTTGCAGTGTTTGCTCCAGCAAGTCAACGGCTTCGTCCTCTCCCAAAAGCTCGGCGTGCGTCCGGGCCGTGCCGTAGGCGGCGATTTCATAGTGCTCGACCTTCTGCGCCGCTCCGATCATCGCGGCATCGGCGACCGCATCGGGCAGGTCCTCTTCCAGAACCTCTTTGCCCTCGTCGATAACGCCTTCCATGCCCTTGCACTTCTTGCCGCGGCCGTTGGCCAGTCCGATCTGCTGGAAGATCTGGTCTAGCCGCTCGACATGGCCCTCGGTCTGCTTGAGGTGCTCTTCGAAAGCCTCGCGCAACTCATCAGAGCTGGCGTTTTTTGCCATTTTCGGCAATGCTTTGAGAATCTGGTTTTCGGCGCTGTACAAATCTTTGAGCTCATCGATCCAAAAATCGCGCATCGTTTTCTGCTTCATCGAATTTCTCTCCGTTTCTAGATACTTGCGAGTAACCTCAGTACTAGTTCCGCCATCGGCTGGATGTTCAAACCTGTCGATGCCGAAAAAATGCGAACGATAAAATAAAATGAGCGAGCAGCGCAAGGACGTCGAAACGCTGCTCGGACGCGAAGCTAGGAAAGCGAGCGGCTAGTACTCGGAATGCTCGGTGTCAAGATCCGAGAACGACGTGAAGCGCTTGTCGAAGCGCAGTTGCACCAGACCGGTCGGGCCATTACGTTGTTTGGCGATGTGGATCTCCGCGATGTTCTCGTTCTCGGGCGTCGGCGGATTGTAGTAATCGTCGCGGTATATGAAGGCCACGACGTCCGCTTCCTGTTCGATACCGCCTGACTCGCGTAAGTCTGATAGCAAGGGCCGCTTGTCGTTACGAGATTCCGGCGAACGATTGAGCTGAGCAAGGGCGATCACCGGCACCTTGAGTTCCTTGGCGAGCGCTTTGAGATTGCGGCAAATCTCGTCGATGATCTCCACCCGGTTGGTCGCGCGCGGGTTGGCGGAGCGCAGCAATTGCAAATAGTCGATGATGATGAGGTCGAGCCCGGTGGACGCAGCCAATCGCCGCGACCGCGAGCGCACCTCGCCGACCGTCAGCGCCGCGGAGTCGTCTATATAAATCGGCACTTCGGCCAGCACGCCCATGGCGTGCGTAATGTCGCCCCATTCCTTGTCTTTGATGTTGCCGCTGCGCAGCGATTGCGCGTCGATCTTTGCCTCGGTGCTCAGGAGCCGCTGCACGAGCTGGTCGTTGCTCATCTCCAAGGAAAAGACCGCGACCGATTTGCCTGCCCCCTTGGCGGCGTTCATGCCGATGTTCAGGCACAGCGACGTCTTCCCCATCGAGGGACGCGCGGCGATGATGATGAGTTCGCCTGCTTGGAATCCCGTCGTGAATTGATCCAGCCGGCGGAACCCGGACGGAACGCCCGTCACGCTGCCGCGCTGGTGATAAAGCTTATCGATCTGTTCGAACGCAGGCTTCAGCAGGTCGCGGACGAGCGTGAAGCCGCCGCCGGATCGCCGGCCGATCTCAAAGATCATCTGCTCGCAGCGGTCCAGCGTATCTTCAACGTCCTCCGGCTGCTCGAAGCCCATGACCGAGATCCGCCCGCCGGCAGTGATCAGCGATCGCAGAATAGCCTTCTGGGCGACGACGCGTGCGTAATATTCCGCCGAGGCAGCGGTGGGAACGGTGTTCAGAAGCTGACTGATGAACTCGCCGCCGCCGATATCTTCGAGCAGCTTACGCCGGCGCAGTTCTTCTGAGACCGACACTTTGTCGATCGGCTCGCCGCGCTCGTACAATGCGATGAGCGCTTCGTAAATGGTCGCGTGGTGGGGTGCGTAAAAATCCGATTTTTGAACGATTTCGCTGACTATGGGGACGAGCTCGCGGTCCACGAGCAACGCGCCCAGCATAGCCTGCTCGGCCTCAAGGTTTTGCGGGGGAATCCGATCGATGGCGGTTAGCACGGTTTGAACAGATCTGCCTCGCTAGCCAGGGCCGATTACGCGCGCACCCGGATGGTGATGCGGGCTTGAACTCCCAGAGGCAATCGCACGACGCCCGCATGGTCGCCGGTCGCTTTGATGGTTTCGCTAATTTCGATCTTGTGCCGGTCGATGTCGGCACCGTGCAGCGCTTTCAGCGCCTCGGCAACGTGGGCGTTGGTGACCGCACCGAAAAGCTTGCCTCGTTCGCCTGCTTTGGCTGTCACCTCGACCGGCAGTGACTCGATGCGCGCCGCCAGCTCTTTGGTTTCCGCGAGCAGCTTTTCATCGCGTTTACTCTCTGCCGCCTTGCGGCCCGCGATCTGTGTGAGATTGCCCGCGGTCGCCTCTTGCGCGAGGCCCCGCGGCAGCAAGTAGTTGCGTGCGTACCCTTCTGCGACCTCAGCGATAGCGCCGGCCTTCCCCACTCCCTTGAGGTCTTGCCGCAGAATGACTTTCACGGCTACTCTGCGCTAAACGGTAAGAGCGCGATGACACGGGCACGCTTCACGGCGTCGGTGAGTCCGCGTTGATGGCGAGCGCAGTTGCCGGAAATACGGCGTGGTACGATTTTGCCTCGCTCGGTGATGAACTTGCGCAAGCGCATCGTATCTTTGTAATCCAAGGCGGTTATTTTTTCCAAACAAAAGGAACAACTCTTGCGTTTGGTCTTTCGTTCCTTGGTCGACTTGCGTTTGACCATCTTGCGTTTTACCATTTAGAACGGCACTTCCTCATCAGCGGCGTTATACTCATATTCAGGCAACTCGGACGTCGTGCTCGCGGCAGCAGCGCGGGGCGCGCCGCCTTCTCCGCCCGGACGCGAATCCAGCATCTGGAAATCGTCAGCGACGACGTCGACGGCAGTGCGCTTATTATTGTCGCGGTCGGTGTATTCGCGGATCTGAACGCGACCGGAAATCAGCACCAAACGGCCCTTTTGCAAAAACTCCGCGGCACGTTCGGCGCGCTGGCGCCAGATGCTCACCCCGAAGAAATCGGTTTGCTTTTCTCCGTCCCGCCCGCGTGGGCGATCCACCGCGATGCGGAATGATGTTACGGGAACTCCCTGTTGGGTCTGCCGCAGCTCCGGGTCTGCTACGAGGCGGCCAACGAGAATGATGCGATTATAAGAACCAGCCACACTACACCTCTCATGGGCACGAGCGAAGTGTCGTGCCGCGCTTTACTTTAGATACGGACGAGCAACGCCCGCAGGACGTCGTCGTGAAGACGCATTTGCCGCACCACTTCCTTGGCGCAGTCCGGGCTGCCGGCGAACTTCATGCAGACGTAATGGCCTTCGCGTATTTTCCGAATCTCGTATGCGAGGCGCTTTTTGCCCATGCGTTCGCTGCCCACCGCATCGCCGCCGTTGCTTTTCGCAACCTCGGAAAAGTGCGTGGCTATCTCATCCACCTGCGGATCTTCAAATGTTGGACGGACGATATAGGTGATTTCGTATTGCGTCACAATGTGTGCGCTGCCTCCCTCTGGGCGTAAGGCTTGTTCCGTCCGTTTGAACGGGTGGAACGAGCAGGAAGGAAATAAGCGGCGTGGGGCTGTCTTTCGACAGACTGCGAGCCGCTTCCGGCGGAACAATGACGAACCACCCGGCAAGCCCGACGAGTATATCACACGCTCTTCTGCGCTGACAAGCCGAGGGCTGTGTATAAGTATGTGCATGAAGGCTACACTTTTTTGCGCACGAACTGATAGACCGTGCGCTGGCGGCTGGTTATCATTGTCTTGGTTGTGCTCGCGATCGTCGCGACGCCGTTCGCGTGGGAACACAAGCACGGCATTGCGACGAGATTTCGTCACTATGTGCTCGGCATCCACACGCCGCCGCCCGGTATCCTGGACGTCGGCGCCCGGTTCCCAGCATTTCCATTCGCTACGCTGGATGGCTCAAAGGCAGAAGTCCTGCCGCGTCCCGGGCGCATCCTTTACGTCGTCGTCTTCACCACCTGGTGTCCGGATTGCGTCAACGAAACACCCGCTTTGGAGCAATTGCGTCAAGCGACCGCGTCCAAACCGGTTGACATCATCGGTCTTGATCAGCAAGAAGATCCGGCCACGATAAACAGTTTTATTCAGCGTTTTGGTCTGACGTTCCCGATTTTGATCGACCAAGAAAACGTCACCGCCGAGTCGTTTGGCGTGCACTATATCCCCGTCGCGTACATCATCGACAGCAAGGGCGTGGTCCGCGGCCATGTCATCGGCCCGCAAACGCTGCCCGAAATGATGCGATTGATTGAAGATGCGCTGCACGGCCGGCCGGTAGGCTTGGGCAGCTAGACTTTCTCCGGCACCGCGGCATTGGCGTATGCCGGCCGCAAACCCGTGGCGAACATCGTAATGATATTGTGTGGAATCGTCTGGGCCGCCTGAGCAACTTCGTCCAGCGTCACCCCTGCTTCGTTTCCGATCATCAGCGCCTCGTCACGCGGCTGGGGGTTGATCGATGCGGGCGCCGCCAGCATGGTGAAGTTCATGCCGATATTGCCGACGATCGGACACAGCATGCCATGCAGCAGAGCTTGACCGGTCCCGCCGAGTGTCTTAGGAAGGCCCTCACCGTAACCAATCCGCAACGTGACGATAGTTTGCCCGGGCTGGGCGATGTACGTGCTGCCATAACCAAGCGGCATCGCCTCCTCGAAGCGCCGCACCATGAACACGGGCGCACGTACTTCGAGTGCGGTGCGAAATTCGGTTTCGGATGCGCGTTCGCGCATGGTAGAACCATATAAGCCCACCCCAAGGCGAACCGCACCGTCCTCAAGGCCCCACGATGTCGGGCCGGTGCTCGCGATGTGCAACGCCGGTATGTCTAGGCCGTGCGCTCGCAGGGCGCTCACCGCAGAACGAAAGCGCTTCAGCTGCGCCGGCATGGAATTGGGACCCGCGATGTGCGTCCAGGCACCTTCCCAAACAATATTGGGCAAGCTCGAAACGGCCTTTGCAAAGCGCTCCGCATCGCCGCTTACTAGGCCGCTCCAGCCACTGCCGGTATCGACCGCAATGTGCGCCTGGACAGTCTTGCCGGCACTTGTGGCGGCCCGTGAAAGCGCGTGCGCGCAGCGCGCGTCTTGCACCGTGACAATGACATCAAGCTCTACCGCTGCGGCCAGGTCTTCTTCCGGCGTCGCGCAGATTTGCACGATCGGCGCAGTTACGTTGAGTTCCCGCAAAGCCCGCGCTTCGGTGATATCGATGATGCAAAGACGCTGGGCACCGGCCTGCAGCGCGGCGGTGGCGATCTGGGCGATTCCCAGTCGGTAGGCATCGCACTTCACGACTGCCCAGACCGGCCGGCCATTGACGAGGCGGCGCCACACGCTCAGGTTGTGACGCACTGCCAACAGATCGACCCGGAGGCTTGGTTTCAAAATGCTTTCCTGGAGTCCAGTAAGATCGTGACCGGACCCTCGTTAACGAGTTGCACCCGCATGCTTGCGCCGAAGATGCCCGTTTCTACTCCAAGGCCTTCGCGGCGCAACAACTCCACCGTGCGTTCGAACAATGGTTGGGCCTCACTGCCCGCTGCGGCTTCGATGAACGAAGGGCGGCGCCCATGGCGCGCGTCGCCATAAAGCGTGAACTGTGATACAGCGAGCACTGCGCCTCCGATCTCAAGGACGCTCTGGTTCATCAGGCCGTCGGGGTCTGCAAAAATTCGTAAGCCCGCGATTTTTGAGGCGATAAACTGCGCGTCGGCTTCGCCATCGTCGCGCGCAACGCCGACCAGCGCTAGCAAGCCGCGTTCGATCGCGCCGCTAATGCGGCCATCGACTTCAACGCTGGCACTGCTGACACGCTGTACGACGGCTCGCATCCCTCGGCAAATACCGAGCTAACTGCTTGCTCGCGCTTCGCGCTTGGTGACTCGATAGGCCGTGCGCACGTCGCGCACGCGGTTTATCTTCGACAAGATGGTGCTCAAATGATCGAGGTCACGGATCTGCAGACTACACGCGATGGTGGCGGTGCGATCGCGCTTCACGCGAGCGGTAACCGAAGTCGCGTTGGTCTTCTGTTCGGATAGGACGCTCATAATGTCTTGCAGCAAGCCCGGGCGGTCGAGCGCTTCGATCTCAACGTCTACGCTATGCGAATCGCTCGGCGCCGTGTCCCAAGCGACATCGATAAGCCGTTCGGGCTGCGCGCTCATCGCCGCGATGTTGGGGCAACTGACGCGATGCACCGAGATGCCCTTGCCTTGCGAGATGAAGCCCACAATCGCATCGCCGGGTACGGGAGTGCAGCACTTGGCGAAGCGGGCCGGCATGTTGTCGGCTCCTCGCACCTTGACGCCAGAAGCCGCACGTTGGGGAATTTTTCTGACCGTCGTGGCTTGCCGGTCCAGCGGCAATGGCACGACGTTCTGGCGCTTGGCTTCTTCCCGCAGCCGGCCGATGAGCGAGGGCACCGAGATGTCGCCGAAGCCGATGCCCGCGTAGAGATCGTCGAGGGTCGCACAATTGGCGCGGCTCGCGCACTTCGCCAGGAACGCGGGTGTGGCTACTTGCGTCAGTTGGTTGCGCATGATCTCACGTTCCAGAGCCTCGCGTCCGCTTGCAACGTTCTCCTCGCGGCGATTCTTGCGGAACCACTGTTTGATCTTGTGTTTGGCGCTGGACGTCTTGCAAATGCTCAGCCAATCTAATGAAGGGCCCGGGCTGCTCTTGTTGACCAGCGCCTCGCAGATGTCGCCGTTCTTCAACGTGTAGTCCAGCGGCACGATCTTGCCGTTGATTTTGGCGCCTATACAGTGGTGGCCGATGGAGGTGTGGATGTGGTACGCAAAGTCTATAGGAGTGGAACCGGCGGTGAAGCCCATGACGTCGCCCTTAGGCGTGAAGACGAAAACTTGATTGTTGAAGAGGTCGAGCTTCAGGTTTTCCATGAACTCGCGGCTGTCGCGCATGTCTTCCTGCCACTCGAGCAGGGAACGCAGCCAGGCGAGCTTCTGATCGAAGTCGTCGCTCACGCCGCCCTCTTTGTAGCGCCAGTGAGCGGCGATGCCGTACTCGCTCGTGCGATGCATGTCGAGGGTTCGGATTTGGATCTCGGTCGGATCGCCGCCAGGACCGATCACCGTCGTGTGCAGCGACTGGTAGCCGTTGGTCTTCGGCATCGCAATGTAATCTTTGAAGCGGCCGGGCAATGGCGTCCACAGGCTATGGATGATGCCCACCGCACCATAGCAGTCGTTGACCGAGTCCACGATGACGCGAATCGCGCTCAGGTCATAGATCTCAGAAAAATCTTTGCCGTGTTGCAGCTTCTGGTAGATAGAATAAAAATGTTTCGGACGTCCCGAAACATCGGCTTTAATCCCGGCAGCCGCAAAGCGCGCTTGCACCTCGGTGATGATGGCGCTGACGGTTTGCTCGCGGTCTCCGCGCCGCTTCGCGACCTTGTCGGAGATCTCACGGTAGCCTTGAGGATCCATGTAGCGCAGACTCAGATCTTCTAAGTCCCACTTCATGCGGTAGATACCGAGGCGATGAGCGAGCGGCGCGTAGATCTCTAAAGTTTCCTGCGCGATCGCCTTTTGCTTGCTTGCAGCCAAGCTGTGCAGGGTGCGCATGTTGTGCAAGCGATCGGCAAGCTTGATGATGATGACGCGAATGTCTTTGGCCATCGCCAAAAACATCTTGCGTAAATTCTCGACCTGGACGTCTTCTTTGCTCTGATACGGGATCTTGGTCAGTTTGGTGAGCGCATCGACGAGCGTTGCGATTTCCGAGCCAAAACGCCGCTCGATCTCTTCAATGGGGACGATCGTATCTTCGACCACGTCGTGCAGCAAGCTCGCCGCGATGCTCGCCGTGTCCATCTCGAGATCGGCGAGAATCGAGGCCACCGCCAACGGGTGGGAAATGAAGCTATCGCCGCTGGCCCGGGTCTGGCCACCATGGGCACGCTCGGCAAAATCGAAAACGCGCTCGAGCCAGGCGGCGTCGACTGCCGGCTGATAGCGTTTGACTTGTCCAACGAGTTCCGTGATGTTGCTTGCCATTAGATTGTATTGTAACGCTTTTACGACCAGTGGGACAAGCGTTCCCGCCGCTGTTTGCGGCGACTTAGAGCGAGGTTAGTATTGTATGAACGTCGTCACTGGCGTGCTGTCGAGCCGCTTGCGGCCTTCCAACGCGAGCAGTTCAACGAGAAAAACACAGCCCACGATGATCGCACCAAGCCGTCCGAGCAAGGCCATCGTGGCTGCGGCCGTGCCCCCAGTGGCAAGCAAATCATCCACGATGAGCACCCGTTGCCCGCGCGCCACCGCGTCATTATGGATCTCCAATGAGTTTGTGCCATATTCCAGGGCATAATCGGTCGTGATCTTATCGTAGGGCAGCTTGCCGGGCTTACGCACAGGAATCAAACCGGCGTGGAGCTTGTAGGCGAGCGGCGCTCCCAGTATGTAGCCGCGCGCTTCGATCGCGACGACATAGTCGATGTCCGCGGATAGAAACGGGCTGGCCATCAAATCGATGGCTGCCCTAAAGCCATCTTTATCTTTCAGAAGCGGCGTGATGTCGCGAAACAATATGCCAGGCTTCGGGAAGTCCGGAATCGACCTGATGAGCGCTTGAATCTGGGCAAGGTCCACGGGGTCTCCTTTTCAACACCTAAGCGCGCCCAATCGTAGCGCGACGGCCCTGACTTACGCGGCTATGTTATCAATACCCCCGCATGATATCCGCTCGCTTGACCGGGTCTTTCGTAAACGTGATAGCGCTGCAGACTAAAGCGACCGGGAGGTATCATCATGGACTATATCGCTGTGGACAGGGCTGCCAGCCTGCACAACGTCGTTTTTGGTGTTTACCGCGATGGCGACAACAATCTCGACGAAATGCAAGAACGCAATGTCACCGATTTTATCAAGTCGACCGCAAACAATCCGGCGCTGAAAGTCGTCGCAGAAGATACCACGCGGGTGCGCAGAGCGCCCTTTGTTGACGGCGAGCTGCGTAGCGAGTGGTCGGTGATTGAAAATGGCAAGCAACACTTAACACGCATTACGGCGCCGGCCGACATGTCGGATCGCCGTTCGCTCAGTGCATTTGTGGAGCAGACGTTGGAGGGGCGCGTACACGATCCAGCATTTGCGCATGCTGATGTCTGGATCGATCTCGTCGATCACGGCGGCGGGGACGGTGGTGGACTGCAATCGGACCGTAGCGGCGGGTTTATGTCACTCGAAGACATTACAGGCGCGATCAGCGATGGTCGCGCGCAATTTCATAAGAAGTTTCCAAAGGCTGACGATTCCGTCACCGGTGTGCTCGCAAACCAATGCCTCATGGCCACGATTGGATTCGCGGATGCGCTCTCCCATAGCGGTGTGCATTTTTTGGCCGCCTCTCCCGAAACGATGATAGCCCCGGGCGTGCCGTCAGCCCAGTTTGCTGACGTGCTCACACGTGGTGGTGAGCACTGGATGCAGGATGCAGTCGATGTCACCATGCGAGCGCGTTACGGCGATCGCTCGGAGTCGTGGCACCCCGCGGCGGCGTTTGACATCGTAAGCTTGGACGAAAAGAAAATCGCGGGCGTGCGTCAGGCGGTTAGCGACTTCAACGCAGCTGCGTATCAATTACCTCATACTGCTCAAGGACGGGAAGCCACGAGCGAAGTCCGAGCCGATCTGCGCTCGGTGCGAGGCATGGTGCGTTTCGATCACTCAGGTGACCTGCCGTGGCATGCGGACCGCCCTGCCATCGCCTCGTACCAGGCAGTCGCCAACGACGATCGCTTGCCGGATGGGATCCGCAATGCGGCGCGCAGCGCAGCGGCGGCTGTCGATCAAATCGTTCTGGCGCACAAAGAATCATCTAACTTCGGTCCTTTTCATGCTTCCTATGACGACGCGGTGGGGCCGACGATTCATTTGCCCACGAACAAGAAGACCTACGATCAGTGGGCTGACCGCGGGGTTAGCGAGACGCACAATGATTTTTTTGATGCAGTACATGGCCGTGATTTTGCCCGGGCTATCGGTGCTTACAACGCGCGAGCTGACGCCGCAGGCGCGGTAGCTGCTTAACTCTCCGGCTCGAGGTGGATCAGCACGTGCGCACGCGGTAGCGCCTTCTTGATGTCGAGGACGATGATGTCCGAGGCATCGTGCGCATCGCGCAACGGCATATGGCCGGCCATTTGTAAGTGGAAATCAATGAACTCTCCCCCGCCAGAGCGGCGGGTGCGCAGTTTGTGATAGCCTGCAAAAATATCGGCGTGCCGCTCGATGATTTCGCGTATCAGCGCTTCTTGATCAGGCGGTAAGCGCCCATCGGTCAGATCGACGAAAGCGCGTGCAGTCACATCGAAAGCTGATTTTACGATGAGTCCGGCGATCATGAGCGAGACGATCGGGTCGATCAAGGTCACGTGCGTGACTCGAATGAGCAACAAGGCGGCAGCCACGCCGAGCGCTGTCCACACATCGGAGCGCAACTGCAAGGCCTCCGCGTGCAAGGCCGGAGATTGTTCCTCGTTCGATACTCGTTCCAGACGCCGCGAGACCACCGCATTGACTCCCGCCGAGAGCAACATAGCCGCGAGGCCGATGTTCACGTGCGTGGGCTCGAGTGGAAAGCGCAACCGCTTGATGGCTTCCAGGACGACGAACGCTGCGGTTGCGATTATGAAAAGCGCCTCAAGGGCAGCGCCCAAGTTTTCGTATTTGCCGTGTCCGTAGGCGTGGTCGGCATCCGGCGGCCGGCTTGCAAGCCGGACGCCTATCAACTGAAACGTCGTTATGACGAGGTCGACCCCAGAATGCAAAGCCTCGGACAGCACGCTGACTGAACCCGATACGAACCAGACGGCCAGCTTGATGATGACCAGCCCAGCATTGGATAGTAGCGGCATGCGCAGCGCGCGCATGCGTGCGTCGCTGGTGCGGCGCAGCGCCTCGTTGTAGTTACGGGTTCCCGGGGAATCGCTCTTCGGAGCTGTCGCCGCCATTTTCGAACGGCTCCTCCGTCAAAATGCCGACACCACCGTCAGCAGACGGCGGCGCTTCACTCGTCGAGGGCCGCTTCCTCCTATAGCGTGGGGGCGGTGTGTTGGGCTGCTGCTTTCGCTTCGGCGCGATGTTTTTTGGCTGAGGGGCGGGCTGTGTGGGCGCGCTACTCGCACTGCCACCCCCTATGGTTGCACGTGCCGGTGAAAGCTCGCGCGATGCGGCCGCCGCTCGAACCGTGGCACGCGTTCGTTCATCGTAATTTTTCCAGAGCACCAGCAAGGGGCTGGCCACAAATATGGATGAGTAGGCGCCGCTGGTGACGCCGACGAGCAGTGCGAACGCAAAATTCTTGAGCGTATCGCCGCCGAAAAAATATAAGGCCAAGAGCGTAATCAAGACGGTCGCCAATGTGTTGACCGAACGAGTCATGGTTTGCAGCAGCGACGTGTTGACCATCTCCCCGTACGGCATGTTCGGCATGATTCTGCCGTTCTCGCGAATACGATCGAAAATAACGATAGAGTCCATCACCGAGTAGCCGATGACGGTGAGCAACGCTGCCAAAAATGCGTCGTCGGCTTTGCGATTGGCTATCGCATAAATACCGACCATGATGAGCACGTCGTGGATAAGTGCGATGTCAGCCACGATGCCATACCGCAGCTGGTTGCCGAAGCGGAAGGCGATATACACCAGCTGAAGCAGCAGCGCGATCACCAACGCCCACACCGACCTGCTCAGATATTCTTTGCTGAGGCTGGGTCCGACCGCCGTGATTTGGCTCTGGCCACGATCCACTTTCAGACCCGCGCGATCGAGCGCATCAAAGATCGGTCCGGGGTCGCTAATGGCGCTTTGGGTAGCGATGAGCGCGCGATCGTTGGGCGCGCTGTCGCCTGGTTTTTGTGCGAGCTGCACGCTTTCTTCGCCGTTACGGATGGCGTTGTATTGCGCTTGATCGGCGGCGTTGAGACGCGACGTGTTTAGGTTGCGCAGCGCGCTGCGCACCGCCGATTCGCTGACGCTCTGGCTGAACTTGACGTCGATCGAAGTTCCGCCGGTAAAGGACAGGCCCAGCGGCAGGCCGTGGTGAGCGATCAATGCGACGATGCCCGCCATGATCAGCGCTGCCGACAGCGCAAACCAGTAGTTGCGCTGGCCGATGATATTCCAGTTGAGCCGCCTGAAAAACATGTGCGCTACGCCCCGTACAATGCCGGCGCGGTGACGACATCCTTATCGACGACGACGTCGACGAAGGCGCGGGTGATGTTCACTGCCGTGAGCAGCGAGAACACGGTTCCGACGAGCAGCGTGAGCGCGAAGCCTTTGACCGTACCGGTGCCGAGCCAGTACAGTACCATCGCGCCGACGATCGTGGTCACGTGCGAATCGAATACCGTCCAAAAAGCTCGCTTGAACCCGACGCCGACCGCGGCGCGTGTCGTGCGGCCCGCCCACAGCTCTTCTTTCAAGCGCTCGAAAATCAGCACGTTGGCATCAACTGCCATACCGATCGACAGCACAAAGCCCGCGATGCCAGGCAGGGTAAGCGTGACATGAAACAGCGCTACGTATGCCAGCATCAAACAGCAGTACACGACAAGGGCGACGTCGGCCAGGAAGCCGGGCACTCGATAGACGGCCAGCATGAAGAGCAGCACAATGGCGAGTCCAACCAGCGAGGCGATGAGCGACTTCTGCAAATCGATCCGCCCGAGCGTCGGTCCGACTGTTTCCGTTTCCAAGATCTTTGTCGGGACCTTGAGCGAGCCGGCACTGAGTTCGTTGGCTAAGCGCACCGCCGTGTCGGTCGTAAAACCGCCGTGAATCTCGCCTTGATTGCTGATGGCGCCTTCGATGGTCGGTGATTCAACGAGTTTCTTATCGAGAAAGATGGGCAGCGGGTTGCCGATGTTCTTGCTGGTCCAATCATAGAACTTTTTGGAGCCGGCTCCGTTGAGCGTGAAATGGACGGCCGGCTGTCCGGCAGAATCGGTGCCTGCGGTTGCGCTCGACATGTCTGCGCCGGTGATAACGGGCGGCCCGGAAGCTTTGTACGCATCGAACTTGGGATCGCTCTGCGCACGCTGCACTTGCTCTTTCGTGAGCGGACGCATCTCCAGCACGGCGGCTTCGCGTATCAGTGCGATTGCTTGTTCAGGATCTTTCAAACCCGGCATTTCGATGTTGATGCGGTCGCTGCCGACTTTTTCAAAGGTGAGTTCGTTGACGCCGAGCCCGTTCAAGCGCGTTTGCAGCACTTGCAATTCTTCGTCGAGCAAGTCGCTCGTGATTTTGGGGACTTCAGGCGTGGGTTCCAGCTCGACCAAGGCGCGCAAGCCGCCTTGTAGATCCAAGCCGAGGTGGATCTTCTGCTGGAGTGGTGAGAACGCAAAAACGCACAGCACGCATAGCACCAGGATAATGCTGAGTTTAACGACGTGCTTCCAGCGAAACCAAAACATCGGAACCCGATTGCCTCCAACAAAGCGCGCTTAGGAAAGCTTCAGGTTCGCGTTGCGGGCGCCCCAACCCTTACGAAAACGACGCCAAAATAATGCGCTCTCGCATGCCCCAGATGAGGCAGGACAGCCCTGCAATGACCGTCTACAAAATCGATTCGTTGTTCACGCGCACGCCGTACGAGCAGCCGAGGAATTGCGCAGCGCTATGACTCATCGCGAAGCGCGAGCTGAAGAGATCCAAAATGTCTCCTGGCAGCGCATATTCTTGGTCGGCCGTGAGGTCCAGCGTGATGGCTTTCGCCGCCGCGTCGACATTTAAGTCCGCCTTCGTGATCGCATAATTGACGCGGTCGTGAATGTCGAAGTCTTCCCGGCGACGGGTGCGGACGCGCGAGCGATGGATATCGGCTTTGTCGGCGATGATCAGGGCAGCACTCGGCGCGTCGACAGGAGCGCCTTGTTCGACTTCATCATGATTGCCGATCGCCGACATGACAATCGCAGCATCGCTCACCGCGAGACCACGTGCAACGAGCAAGTGGTAGACAAAAACCGCGCCTGCCGAAGCGTGGCCGTGGCGTCCGGCGCAATTTCCGAGATCGTGCAATAAACCGGCCACCGCTGCGAGATCACACAGTCGTTCGTCGTGGCCCAGAGCTGCAAGGATGCGCGAGGCGTTGACGCCCACCAGGGTGACGTGGCGGCGGCCATGATCGGTGTAACCCATCGCGGCAACCACCGCATCTGCCCTATCGATAAGGGTGAGGATGTCTGGGTCGTGCCGCAACTGATCGAAGCGCGAACTGCGAAGTGGAGTGACGTTGGGATGCATTGCTAGTCTTTCATCTATATCATATATCGAGGATGCCGGGAGAATAAAAACGCTTAATTTTCGGAAATCGTTTCGAGCACGTTGACCGTATACCCCGGGACGACCTCGGCCAGCCCTAAAACTGCTATATCGGCTCCTAAGGCCTCCACAAAGCGCGCGAGCGGCAAGCGCAGTGATTGCGAGCACACCACAGCGATGCGGCGGCCAGCATCACGGCGGAAGCGCTGAAGTTTCGCTGCAAAATCGGTCGCGAAGGCTGGTTCTAATCCTAGAATCGGTCCGCGTTCAACCAGGACGACGGCGGCAGCTAAGCGCGATTCCAACGCCAGCGATAGCGCGCATGCGCGGATCATGTTGCTGCGGTCTGCAAGAGACGAACATATGCTGGGGGCCAGGCGCCGTCGTGTGCTTTCGCCGATCAGACTTGCGTCGCGGCACGATTCTGACTCGTCCGCGATAGTCTCAACGATTGAACCAATATCGCGAATGGAGACCTGTTCCCGAACGAGATGCTGGAGCACCCGTTGTACGAGTCCCAGACTGATTTGTTCGGGGACGACGCCCTTCACCGCTGCCGGTTGAGTTTGTTTCAGATTATCCAACAGCGTTTGCACTTCTTGGCGGCCCAACAGATCGGCGGCGTTGTTACGCACGACCGCTCCCAAGGTACTCGTGAGTACGGCGATTGGGTCTACGACGACCGTCCCGGTTGGCCCCTCGACAACAGGCGAGGCGCCCGGCCCGACGGCAGCCGGCAACCACGCGCTCTCTAGAGCCAGCGCCGGTTCCGTCGTGATCGCTTCGCTTGGCAGTTTTGATAAGGCTTGCGGATCACCGATTGCAAGCGCGCGGTTTGCATGCAGTTTGCCCTCCGCAGCCAGCCGATCGCGCACCTTCACGACAAACCCACGCGGTGGCAAACGCAAATTGTCTGAAACGCGCACGCCGGGTAAGACTATCCCAAGCTCTAAGGCGAGCGAGCGCCGCAACAGAGCGATGCGCTGCAGCAACGCAGGCCCTGCCGGCGGTTCCAGTAGCGCCAACAAATCTTCACCCAAATCAAGCTTGAGGACATCGATACCCAAGAGCGTGATGGCATGTTCCGGCTTATGCGCTTCGCTTCGCCGGTGTTGCTCCTCACGCGCGATGCGCTCGGCCTCTTCCCTGTTTCGGGCGCGCAACGACATGGCAGATGCAACCAGCGACAACGTGCCGAGAGTTCCGAATGCCAAGTGAGGCAGGCCCGGCACAAACGCGAGCGCTGTCATTGAAATTCCGACGGTGCGCAGCGCCAGCGGTTGTGCGAGCAGCTGGCGGAGGAGATCGTCTCCCAAGGTGGCATCCGAGGCGGCGCGCGTGACCATGATCCCCATAGCTGTTGAGAGGAGGAAGGCCGGCAACGTCGTGGCAAGCGCGTTACCTATCGAAAGCAACGAGAACGTGTTCACGGCCGCCGTCAGCGCCATGTGCTTGCTCGCAACTCCGATGGCGGCGCCCGCAACGAGATTCACAATGACGATGATGATAGCCGCTACCGCGTCCCCGCGGACAAATTTTCCTGCGCCGTCCATCGCACCGTAAAAATCCGCCTCGGCTTGCACTGCTTTGCGGCGTGTCCTCGCCTGCGCCGCATCGATAAGTCCGGTGTGCAGATCCGCATCAATAGCCATCTGTTTGCCCGGCATGGCATCGAGCGTGAAGCGCGCGGCGACTTCTGCTACGCGCTGCGCGCCATTCGTCACCACGACCAGTTGGACAACGATCAATATGATAAACAGCAGCAGGCCGACGATTGCGTTACCACGCATGACGAATGCGCCGAAAGCGGGTATGACAGCACCGACCCCGCCGCTGACATCACCTTGGGTCAAGATTAGCCGCGTCGCAGAAACATCGAGGCTCAGACGAAAAAGTGTTGTCACCAAGAGCAACGAGGGAAAAGCCGCAAGTTCCAACGGATTCTGAATAGACAAGGCGACCACGAGCACGGCCGTCGCGAACATGATGTCAAAAGCCAACAACATGTCGAGAACGGTGGGCGGCAGCGGAATGATCAACATCCCGATGCTCGTCAACACCGCAACGGAGAGGGCCGTGTTCACGGGTGCCGGTGTCCGCTTCACGCCGCTTCCCCATCATCGCCGCGACGTAGCGCACCGGTCGTTCTCACGATCCATGCGAAGACGGCGGCAACGGCTGCGTAGCAGTCCTCAGGTATTGGATCATCAAGGTCGACCTGCGCATACAGCCGGCGGGCGAGATCTGCGGACTCGACCACCGGAATGTCGTGGCTCGCCGCGATCTCGCGGATGAGAGCGGCAGCACGGCCCGCACCGCGGGCTACAACCATCGGAACGTCGACCGCGGGCGGTGCGTAGCGAAGCGCCACGGCTATACGCGTTGGGTTCGTGATGACGGCGCTCGCCCGCCGGATAGCGGCAACTCGTACGCCGCGAGCACGTTTTGCACCAAGTGCGCGACGCCGCTGCTTTATTTCCGGCCTCGCCTCTGATTCAGCGCGGTCTTCTTTTACCTCGCGCTGAGTCATCCGCAGCCGCGCTTGGTGACGGCGGCGCTGCATGAAGAGATCTAAACAACCAAACATCAGCACGACCGCGCATAAGCGCAGCCACAGTGACCGTAATGTTGCGAGCGCTGTTGCAGCTTGGCCGAAAAAACCGAGGTGCATCGCCTGCTGCAACGGTGCCGAACGGACGACCGGAAGGAGCAGCACGACGATCGCGGTTACGCACAGTGCCCCGGTTGCGGCGTTCAGGGCGCTTTCTGCGGACGCCAGCCGTCGCAGCCCATTGCGGATTGATAGCCGACGCCAGCCCGGTGCGATGCTCGCCGGGGCAAAAAAGAGCGCACCACTCACCGCGGCGCTCGCCACGCTAGCCGCTGCGCTTACGAACCAGCCAAAGAACGAGAAACGTACACCGTCCGCGACACACTCGGACAACCATGCTGGCAAGGCGTTTCCGGACTGGAGCGGTGTGTCGATTTGTGCTGATGCGTGCAGCCAGCCCGCGAATACAGGCAACCACTGTTCGGCGTACGTGGTGGCGGCGCTCGCGAGAATAACCGCCGCAAGCAACGAAAAGGCTGCGCCAAGCAGAGCGCTCCGCGGCGACTCGCCTTCACGGCGAGCGCGCTCTCTCCGTCGTTGAGTTGGCTCCTCCGTGCGTTCTTGCTGCATGCTAACGAAGGAGTGCGCTGCCCGCTGCGGCGACTTTTTCGCTGAGAGCCAGGAGCGCTGGCCAAAAGGCAGCGCCGCTTACTGCGATACAAAGCAGCGTGAGCAAAGAACTTAGCGGCGCATTCAACAAGATGCCGTTGACGTGCGGCACGACCCGCGTAATCGCGCCACTTATCAAAGTTGCGATGGTTTGTACGAGCAACATCGGCCCGGCTAAGCCTAGGGCGGCGTGCATGCAGGCCCTAGCCAGTAGAGCTCCCCCATGCGCGTAGTGGAGTTCGTACAGTGCGTCGCTTGCGGAAACAAATGAAGCGATCAATCTATCGAACGCGCCTCCGCCGAGAAAAACGACTACGAATGAGATGGAATAGAGCCGGCTCATCGGACCTGCACCCGCAAAAATGCCTTGACCGAATAATCCGCCGGCGAAGGCATTGTCAATGATACTTCCGGCCGCGCGTGCGGCCGCCGCCACGATCGATGCGCTCAATCCGAACGCTGCGCCGATGAGCGTTGCGTTGATGACATCATGAACAATTGGAACGTGACTCTCTGCGTGAGCGCGGCGCCGCTCCAAAAGTAATGGGATGAGGACAACCACCAATATCCCTCGGACGTTGCGCGGTATAACAGCGGCCGGAAAGACGTCCAAAGTGGCAACGAAGGAGGCGGCTTGCGCGACAGCCGCCAGCAGCGGCGCGAGGGCGGGCAGAGCGGCAGGCATAGCGCCAGGTCTAGCTGCGAGCGAGGAGAGGCAGCATATCGACGACGGACTGGAATAACGATTGCAACAACGTCAGCGCGGTCATGCCCGCGAGCGATGTCAAAAGCGCTAGCGCGGCGATTTTGGGCCCGAACGAAACATTTTGATCTTGGACTTGCACAAGCGTCTGAAGCAGGCCCATACAAATGCCTGCGCAGCCCACGACCGCGATAACCGGAATCGTGAGCATGAGCGTAACCCGGAATGCCTGGTCGAACAGCGTGACGGCTGCATTCATCGGTACGAAGCGACCAAGGCGCTCACGATCAGCGTCCAACCATCGGCGACGACGAATAGCAGCAGTTTCAACGGAAGCGAAACTGTTGCAGGCGAAACCATGAACATCCCAAGCGACATGAGCGCCGTGGCGACGACAATATCGATGACCGCGAATGGCAGCGCAAGCGCAAAGCCCATCGCAAAGGCAGCTCGCAACTCGCTAACAAGAAAAGCCGGCGCCAGCACAAGAAAAGGTACCTGCGTGCCCGGGCGGTTAGATGTGTGAGCAATACGCGCGAACGCTGCGATTTCAGAGCGGCGTGTCTGACGCAGCATAAAGGCGTGCAGCGGTATGGCACCGCGCTCCACGGCCGCCGACGCCGACAATCGGTGCGATACATATGGACGCACTGCTTCGTCGTCGATCCGGCCAAACGTAGGGGCCATGATTGCTCCGGTGAGCATCAGGGCCAATGCGATGATGACCCCGTTGGGAGGCAAAGCTGAGGTGCCGAGAGCGGCGCGTAGCAATCCGAGGACGACGACGATGCGGGTAAATGATGTCATGGTTATCGCGAGCACCGGAATGAGCGCCAGAAAGAAAAACCATAAAAGCAGATCGACGGGTGAGCCCAGCTTGGGTTGCGTGAGCAGGGCGCCGGCGGCATCACTCACCGGGGCCGAGCGAATCCCGCGGCGTCCCGACGTCGAGTATCTCCAGCGCGAGGCAGCCATTTTCGAGTGAGACGATTTCGCCATGCGCGATAGTGACGCCGTTGACCAGAAGAGGAATGGCTGCTTCGGACGAGGCTTGCAACGGCACGATGCTGCCGGGATGGAAATCCAAAATCTCGCTGATCGACGTCCGGGCATGACCCAGCAGCGCGCTGAGCGTCACGCGCACATCGCCCAGCGCGTGGATATCAAGCGCCGCCATCAAGTGGAATAGCCGGCATGAGGACCGCTGATAGTTTGAGCGCACGCACGCCAAGGACGCTCCCGAGCGTTCCCGAGCCGAGCCTGTGCCCATTGACGAACAAACCTATCTGCAGCTCACTCGTCTTGCACTCGACTAAGACACGTCTGCCTGGGGCTAACATCAATATTTCCGCCAAGCTTATGCTTATGCCGGGTAGGCAAGCACGCAATGAGAGTGGCACTACGTCTAGTTTAACTTTTACCGCGCTCAAGCCGGCGCGCGGCTTCACGATCTGGGTATAAAAACGAAGGCGTTGGACTGCTAAGCCGCAAGCCGAGAGTTCCAGATCGCAATTCCAGAGATCGCTCGCGGGACGCGCACGAACTTCTTCCTTGGGAGCGCCTGCAACGGAAACGCACTGCAGCAGCCGGCAAATCGATTCGTCGAAGATGCTGCGCTCCATCGCCGTCAAGTTTCGCGACGGGGCGCTGCCCAAGATATGAGTAAGAATCGCGCGCTGAGTTGCGTCATCAGCCACGCACCACAACTCGTACCCCTCAAAGCATAAGAGCCATGCCCGATCGGCTTGTCCTTGCGCAGTATATTGCTCTCGTTTCAGCTCAGTGTGCGAGACGGACGAATTTTGCAAACCAATAGTCGCGAGCCGGCCGGGCAGCCCGGCGACAAACCTCAGCAGCGCTTGCGATGCTTCATCAAAAGCGCTCGCGCAGTGCTGCACACGCGCCCTCGGACGCCAGCTATTTCGCACTACTGGCTGCGACCCAGACGCGGCTTTCATTTGACGAGATTCAAAGCCGTACGTTGCAAGCCGTCGGCAACAGCGGCTAGGGCAACCTCCAGGTTGGCCCGCCCGCTCAGCATCCAGAGCTGGTGCAGCAACTGTCGTGTCGTTTGCGCGTTCAACTCGCGAGGGCCGCGGCGTATCCTTCCGCAATGCAGTTCGCCCGCCCGCACATAGGACGGCTTGCCCGACGTGGCCGTGGCGATCAGCGTGCCGTCCGCCGTATACGTAAGACGGTCAGGCGCTGGAAAAATTGCGAGGCACAATTTGCCCACAATTGTTGTTGCGTTCGATCCCGCGAATTTTTTTGGATCGAGGGTCCGCGTGACGGCAACGAGTTCTCCATCGTCATTGATGCTGAAACGCCTCGCCGCAGTATTCTTAGCTCCATCACTCAGGCAAAAAGGCTGAGCCTCGGCGTGCGCCCCTTGTGCGTACGCCAACACACCGCGACCATGCTCGTCCACAAGCTCGCCTCGGCCGCTGAAGTGAAAACGGCCTGAGCGCACATAGGTCTCGCGAGACCCTTCGTGTAGCACGAAGAATCCCGGTCCGTCAACGGCGATCAAAGGAAGCCGCCCTTCAGAGCCGGCATCCGAACCACCGAGTTCACCGGGCGAAGGCGAGACACTCGCCGCTGCTCCATTTAAAGTCTCACGTGACCGCTCGACAAGTTGATAGATCCGGCTCAGCGTTTCCGAGGTACGCGTAGCAGATGTACCCTCAAGCATCGGCTGTGTTTTTCCGGCGACTGCTGAGAAATGCCCGGCCACGCCAAATCGTACATCGAAGCGTTGCTGTTGCAGAGGAAAACTTCACATGAGTGTATGGCCGAAACGCAGTATGCGCTGTGGGGACGGCATTTGATGAACTGCATGGGCGCGTGTTTTTGAGACGCTCTAGCGCAGCTTTGTGAATAAAGAGTAGACGCCGCTTTCGGCGATTCTCCCGCATGCCGATGCGGGAGTTCTGGCCGACACGTTCCTTTACGCACACAAAGCTCGCGGTCGCGTCAGGCGGAGCGGACAACGCTGGTCGAAGCACATGTAAGAATTCATTTCCCTTGGCGAGGGCTAGGGGCAACGGTTTGCTTCGAAAGCCGTAAGCTGCGCGTTGCGCGCAGCTTAGAGTTTCTCGCGACCGGTACAGGCCATCGTAAAGGAAAAGTTTGTCACGAGCAGCCAGCGCTTGAACATCCATGCGCGATCCTTTCGCGGAAGGCGCTCATGATAGGCCGGCTGGATGGTCGAGATGAGGCCGCAACGTGAAAAAGCCGCCATCATGACGGCGGCATCGGTCATTGCCCTCTCGACTTAGGGGCTACTTTCTCTCGAGGTATACGAACTCTCTCGTTGTGATGGCGCGGGCTGCGGCGCCTTCACCTGATCTTGGAGAATCGTTAGAGTGCGCTGGAGGCCGTTCTCAAAGGCTTGCTGGTCGCGATCAACTTTGTACATCGTGCTCAATCCGTGAATGTGACCCACCAGTGTTCGGGCGACGGTGCGCGCCTCTGCTTGCGCACCGCGTTCTAATGCGAATTCAGACACCAAGGCCTCGAAGCGGTCGATAAGAGCATCGAGCGCCTTGCGCAAGGGCTTGACGAAGGGCTCGGTGTCGCCCAACTCGGCGGCAAGATTGCCGAGCGGATCACCGTGGTTCTCTTGGCTGCGTTGTTCGATGATGTAGGTCACGTAGTCGTTCAGGCGTTGTGTAGGCGACTTCGTATTCGCAAACATATCGTCGCCCGGCTGGCCACTCAACCACTTCTCCATCTCACCGATGATCGCAATGCCAAGCTCGTCTTTGCTGCGGAAATAGTGGTAGAAGTTTCCTTTGCCGACGCCAGCGATCTCCAAGACGTTCTCAACGCTCGTGCCTTTAAAGCCCTGACGATACACGACTTGAGCAGCCAATTCTATAATGTGCTGTCTTCGATTGCCCATCCAAGCCTCAAAGCATCCTGTACTGACGCGGTGCAGGGGTTATAAGCGCGTTTCGCAGCCCTCATGTTCACGGCCTTCCCGCCCGCTTGCTTGGTGCCTCTTACTTAGCGTGCGTCGTAACCGATCTCTGCTGTGCGCAGTTTTGCTTCAATCTCAGCATTCTGAGCGATGACCGGTTTGCACCGATATACTCTTCGGCTCGTGTCGGGCTCAGGTGAGTCGCCCGGTTGCAAGGGAACGTTGTGCGGCGCGATTGCGTCAACGACTGCCATCCCTTTGACCACGCGTCCAAAGACGGAGAACGCACGGTCCAGGTGCAGCTGTGGCGACATGGTTATGTAGTATTGACTTCCGGCCGAATCGAGCACCGGCTTCTTGTTGACGTAGTCCAGGCCGTAGGAAATTATTCCGGTCAGTTGTTGCAAAGGGTTGAGTTCGGCCGGAATACTGTAGCCCGGCCCTCCGGAACTCTTGGGATCGCCGTTCTTAGGATCGCCGCTTTGGATCACAAAATCTTGTATCACGCGAAAGTACTGCAAACCGTTGTAAAAACCATGATCGACGAGATAAAGGAAGTTGTCGACGCTGTAGGGCGCCTGCTCTGGGAACAACTCCACCACGATGAACCCCTTCGTCGTGTCGAAAGCGATTTCGGGATGGTCGCCGTAGGGGGAGCTGCTTGCCAGCGGTTGTGGCGCGACCGTGTCGGTTTTCGGCACGGGCGGCGGTTTCGTATCGACTTTGGTACGATCGCCCAGATTCGAGAGCGCTCGATGCGCCTCTACGCGGACGCGCCAGGAGCGATCGTTTGAAGCAAGGCGCAGCGGCAAGGAATACGACCGATCCTTCAGCCGGCCCAAACCTTGTACGGCGAACAGACGCACGAGCTCGGAGTCGTCAGTCAAAAGACGGCGCAAGACCGGCGCTTGGCTCTGATAAAAAGATCGATCGAGCGCCCACGTCATCCGCCACTTGACCTCTTGATCGCGCTCGACGAGGATGGCCGAAGCCACTGCGCGAGCTGCTGCCTGGCGATGCGGGTCATCCAGGGCGGGCGCCCCCGGAATGGCGGCTTCGCCTAAACCTACAGCCACGGCCGCGCGGATGCTGGCATCGCGCGATCCCAAAGTCTTGGCGAGGATTTCAACTGCCTGTGGTCCGCCGAGGCGCCCAAGCGCTTCCGCAGCTGCGGCGGTTACAGTAGAAGGACCGCGAGCAATTGTGTCTGCCAAAGCTGGGATTGAAGCCGGCGATGCCAGCAGTCCGAGCGCGAATGCGGCAGCCGCTCGCACATCATCGGTGGCCTTGCTGTCGGCGAGAATGTGCGTGAGCCGATCGCTACCCGCGGGATTGCCGAGCCGTCCCAAAGCGATGACCGCGCGTGCGACGATGGCTGGATCGTTAGAAGAAAGAAAATGGTCAAACTTTTCGAGCGGCGTCTTGCGATTGCGTTCCAGCGCGCCGATTTCAGCGAACGGTGTGCCGGCCTGTATTGTGACCGGAGGCGGCGGCAGGTTCGTCGTCGGTTGGGCAGCTGATGTTGGTAATGCCCTCTGAGCAATCATGAGAAAAAAGATTCCGGCGAAAAAAGCGGCAGCGGCCGATGTCAAAGCGGCTTTAGACATAGGTCCTGACTACGCCGCCGTGCGCCAGGTCGCCTTGTAGAGCGGTTTGGCGTCGGCTTGGGACGGGTATTTGGTAATGAAAGATTTTTTGTTGCAATTTCGCCCACCAGCGGTACAACAAAATATTTCTAGGAGCTCTGCGCCAATGGCGAAACAATCCGGAAAAACTTCAACGGGCATGACAGTACGAGAGGCCGGGAAAAAAGGTGGTCAGACCGTAAAGCAGCGTTACGGAAAAGAGTTCTATGAGGAAATCGGCCGCAAAGGCGGCAAGGCCACCAAAGACACCCACGGTCATGAGTTCTACGAAAATATCGGTAAGCTCGGCGGAAAAAAAGGCGGCGAGTCAACTCGCGATCGCTACGGCCCTAAATTTTACGAGACCATCGGTCAATTGGGTGGACAAAAAGTGAAGAAGCTTATCGAAGAGGGGAAAAAAGCCACCAAGCGCGGCTAATCGGCCTGCCAGTAATCCTTGAGCGCCTTGCCGCGGCTAGGATGACGTAATTTGCGCAACGCCTTCGCCTCGATTTGACGGATGCGCTCGCGGGTGACGCCGAATTCCTGTCCAACTTCTTCCAGCGTGCGCTGATGGCCGTCTTCTAAGCCAAAGCGCAACACCAAAACCTTACGCTCGCGTTCGGTCAAGTTTTGGAGCACGTCACCCATCTTTTGTTTGAGCATGGTGACCGAAGCTGCTTCGGCCGGCGCTACCGCTTCCGGGTCTTCGATAAAATCACCGAGGTGACTGTCTTCTTCTTCACCGATCGGCGTTTCCAGCGAAATCGGTTCTTGCGCTATTTTCATGACCTCGCGCACCTTGTCGGGCGATAAGGTCATCTCTTTGGCGATCTCTTCCACCGAAGGATCGCGACCGAGTTCTTGCAACAACTGCCGCGAAATTTTTACGAGCCGGTTGATGGTCTCAACCATGTGCACCGGAATGCGAATCGTGCGCGCTTGATCCGCGAGCGCGCGGGTGATGGCCTGGCGGATCCACCAGGTCGCGTAGGTGGAGAACTTATAGCCCTTTTTGTAGTCAAACTTCTCGACGGCGCGGATCAGGCCTAAATTGCCTTCTTGGATCAGGTCCAAGAACAGCATGCCGCGTCCGACATATTTCTTCGCAATGCTGACCACCAGACGAAGGTTCGCCTCAGTGAGATCGCGTTTCGAGGCTTCGCCCGCTTCTAAGATGGTCGGATTTGCGTGACCACCGTTGCGTTTGGAGCGCTCGCGTTCTTCCTCTGCAAGCTCGATGGCCTTGGCCAGCTCTTGCTCTTGCGCCATGCCCAGGAGCGGCACTCGTCCGATCTCTTTGAGGTACATGCGCACGGGATCATCGAGCGCGATCCCCGGCACCATGGTCAGATCCTCGGGCGCTTCCTCAACCGGCTCGGCGTCTTCTTTTTCCTCAGCCCCGACTTCCGGCATCTCCGTGATCTCGATGCTCTGGCCCATGATTTCTTCGACGAGCTCGTTGCCTTTTTCAGGATCATCTTCGTCGAATTGCGCGGATACCGCTGCGATTTCATCGTACGTCAGCGAGCCGCGCTTTTTGCCTTTTTCAATGAGGGACTTCACGGCAGCATCGCGTGTACTTACAGGCCCGGCAGCCGCTTGGCTGGGGTTGATCGCGGCGTTATCGACTGGCGGGGTGTCGGCCGGTTTGCGAGGCGGCACCGCTATCGTCCTTCCTTTCCCGGTGAAGATGCCCCATGCAGCGCAGAGGCGAGCAAATTGTATTCCTCGCGTAAGGGCTCGGGCACGGATTGGCCGGAAGTTAAGAGCCCGTTCATTTCAGCATCCATGCTCGAAAGCCTCCGCTCCATGCGCTGTCGTTCGAAGCGTTCGAGCATCCGCGCAAGCCGCCGCTCGTCTTCCTCCAACGACAACGGCGGCGACGCAAGCGCGAGCCGCGTGAGTTCTGCGATATTCGTTTCGTCGGCCAGAACGGTCAGCGGATTTATGCCGCACGCAATTTCCACGCGCTGTTTGAGCAGTGTCACAAATGCGTCGCGCATCTCTTGCGTGTTGAAGTCATCGGCCGTCACCACGCCGGCCACTGTCTCGAGCAGCGTCGGCCGCACCAAGATCAGTTGCATAAGCTCGCGCTCGATCGAAGGCGTCTCGGTGGGGCCGGGTGCACGGCGATTCGGACTGCGATCCAAATCTCGCGCAGACTGATGCTGATTGTTGGGATGCAGGCGAACCTGCCGCAGCGCAGCTTCGGCGACGTCGAGTTTGCGCGCCATCGCTTTTACGTACTGATCGCGTTCGATAGGATCGCGCACGGTGACGATAACGCTCATCGCCTCACGCGCGATGTCGCTCTTGTTCGAAAAGCGTGCGCTGATGCGGCTGCAGGCGAGCTCGATCTTGAAATCCCTCCAGCGTTGCGATTGCTCAAGCAGCTCTGCGAAGGCAGCCGGACCATCGGTGAGCACGATGTCGTCGGGGTCGCGTCCCTGCGGAAGCCGAGCGACACGGACCTGTAAGCCTTCTTCCGCCAGCATGTCGATGCTGCGGGCCGTCGCGGCTTGCCCGGCGGCATCGCCATCGAAGCACAGATACAAGTTGCTGGCGACCCGGCGCAACTCGCGAGCTTGCTCGGGCGTGAATGCCGTGCCTAAACTCGCTACGGTATTGCCGAAACCGGCTTGATGCAGCGCAATGCAATCCAGATAGCCCTCGACCACGATGATCGCCTCGCGCGCGGCTGCGGCTTTGCGAGCCAGCTGCAGCGCGTACACATGGTTGCCTTTGGTGTAGGCGGCCGTGTTGCGCGTGTTGAGATATTTGGGCTGCTCGTCTCCCAGGCTGCGCCCGCCGAAAGCGATGACTTCACCGGTCAAGTTGAAAACCGGCAACATGAGACGGCCACGAAAGAAATCACAGTAGCCTTGCTGCCGCTGCCGCACCGACAGCAACCCGGCGCGCGCCGCCAGATCCAAGTCCACTTGCGCCCGGCGCAGGACGCCGGTCAGCCCTTCCCATTCATCCGGCGCGTAGCCGAGGGAAAACTTTTCCATCGTCGCCGGCTCGATACCGCGCTGCTTTACGTAGGCGAGCGCCTCTGCGCTTTTGTGCAGCGCCTCCACGAAATAGGATTTGGCGAGTGCATTGAGTTCGTAGATCGCTTCTTTCTCGCTGCGGTGCCGTTTGTATTGCGCCGACTCGCGTAGTTCAACCCCGGCGCGCGTCGCCAACATGCGGAGAGCATCAGGGAAATCGACGTTCTCATAGCGGCGCACGAACGTGATGAGGTCGCCGCCGGAGTCGCAGCCATGACAATGCCAGACTTGTTTCTCCGCGTTGAGCGAGAACGACGGGGTGCGTTCGGCGTGGAATGGGCACAAGCCGACGTATTCACGCCCGCGTTTGCGCAGCGTGACATACTGGCTCACGTATCCAAGCAGATCGACTTTGGACTGGATCTCCGCGATCACGGTTCCATCAACGGGCATGGGCGCTGATTTCTGCTCCGGCGCGCGCTTGTCTTACGGCCCTACACGTCCCATTCGCGCGGCACTTGCAACTCAATGGGCTCGACGAACAATTCCTTGAATTTCTTGAGCGCGAAGCGGTCCGTAAAACCGGCGATATAATCGCACACCCGCCGCGCCGCCGAGTCTCCGGCTTGTGCGCCTGCTTCGAATTCTGGCGGGAGCTGGTCGAGGTGCTCCATGTAGTGGCGGAAGAGCCGCTTGACCACGTTTTGCGCCTTTGGTTCCTCTTTCTTAGCATTGTCGCTGAGGTACACGCGCTCGAACATGAACGTTTTAATGGCTTCAACGGCCTCGAGAACCGGATCGGAGAGGCGGATCTCATTCTTGCCGCGGCATTGGGTGATGACGTCCTGTACGACGGTTTCAATGCGGATAGAACCGCGATGGCCGAGGATTCGCAGCGCCGCCTGAGGCAGGTCGGCGTCGCTGATGACGCCGGCGCGTATGGCGTCGTCGATGTCGTGGTTGATGTACGCCAGGCGATCGCAGTAACGGACGATCTGGCCTTCCAGTGTGTACGGCACATCTTGGTAACCTGCGAGGGCGCCCTTATTCTTGCTATGCTTAGCGATTCCGTCAAGCACTTCGTCGGTGAGATTCAGCCCGACTTTTTCGCCGCGGCGCTCGAGATACATCACCACCCGCAGGCTTTGCTCCGAGTGGATAAAGCGCGCGCCTGCCTCGTACTCCGCCATGACGTCGGAGAGCGCCGCTTCGCCGCTGTGACCAAACGGTGAATGACCGAGGTCGTGGCTCAGCGCGATAGCTTCTGCTAGGTCTTCGTTGAGATTCAATCCGCGCGCGATGGAGCGCGAGAGCTGCATGACTTCGAGGCTATGTGTCAGACGCGTGCGGTAATGGTCGCCCAAGGGCGACAGGAAGACTTGGGTCTTGTGCATGAGCCGGCGAAAGGCTTTGCTGTGGATTATGCGGTCGCGATCGCGCTGAAAACAGGTGCGGATGGGATCGTCGGGTTCGGGCGTGCGCCGGCCGCGCGAGTTTTTGGCAAGCGCGGCGTGCGGCGATAGCGTCGCTGCCTCGCGCGCTTCCAACTCTTGGCGTATGCTCGTGGTGAGTGTCATGCCGCCCGTATCACGCGCCGCCCGCCGCTAGTCTTGATCGACTTTGGTGCTGCTCTTATCTTTTTCGCGCTGTTTGAGCATCGCTTGGGCCGCAGCAAGCCTGGCTACCGGCACGCGGAACGGCGAGCACGACACGTAGTCCAGCCCCATCTCGTGACAATATTGCACCGAGCTGGGATCGCCGCCATGCTCGCCGCAAATCCCGATCTTCATGTCAGGTCGCGTGGAACGCCCGCGCTCGAAAGCCATGCGCATCATCTCGCCCACGCCGTCCTGGTCGATGACCTGGAACGGATCTTCGCGCAATATCTTGCGATCGAGATACACAGGGATAAACGAACCCTCGGCGTCGTCACGCGAATAACCAAAGACGGTTTGGGTGAGATCGTTGGTTCCGAACGAGAAGAATTCTGCGTGTTCTGCGATGCGATGCGCTACCAGACAGGCGCGCGGCAGTTCGATCATCGTGCCGATCTGATAGGGGATCTTAACACCGCTGGCTTTGATGATGCGCTCCGCTTCGTTGCTGACCAAATCGCGCAGCGCCTTCATCTCTGTCACCAGTCCCACGCCCGGTATCATGATGAGCGGCCGCACGTCGACTTTTTCTTTCTTGACCTCGACCGCAGCTTCCATGATGGCGCGTACCTGCATCTGGTAGATCTCGGGGTACACGATACCAAGCCGGCAAACGCGCAGGCCCAGCATGGGATTGCTCTCGTGCAGAACGCGCACGCGCCGCAGCAACCGCTCTTTTTGCGTGAGCGTCGCCGCATCGCCCTTGGTCAGCCGCAGCTCGGTGACTTCCACCAACAAGTCTTCCAAGCTGGGAAGAAACTCGTGCAGCGGTGGATCCAGCAAGCGCACCGTCACCGGTAAGCCCTTCATCGCCCGGAAGATCCCCTGGAAATCTTCACGCTGCATCGGGAGCAGCTGCTCGAGACACTTGCGCCGCGAATCGGGCGTTTCCGCCAGGATCATCTCTTGGACGACCGGCAGACGCTCCTGTTGCATGAACATGTGCTCGGTCCGGCACAGCCCGATGCCTTCTGCACCAAAATCGCGCGCCTTGCTCGCGTCCTCGGGCGTATCGGCATTCGCGAATACGCCTAAACGCTTGTACTCATCCGCCCATTTCAAGACGTGATTGAACTGCGGCGTCATCTTGGCGGCTTGCATGCGTAATTCGCCACGATATACGTTGCCCGTGCCGCCGTCGATCGTTATCGGATCGCCTTCGCGGATGACTTCGCCCTTGACGGTGAACTGATGGGCGCGCAGATCGATCAACAGCGACTCGCACCCGACCACCGCGGGCTTGCCCATGCCGCGCGCAACCACGGCGGCGTGCGACGTGGCTCCGCCCTGCGACGTCAAGATGCCCTCGGCCGCGACCATGCCATGCACGTCGTCAGGCGTCGTCATGGGCCGCACGAGAATCGTCTTCTTGTTTTGGCGTTTGAGCTCAACCGCATCGTCGGCGTCGAACACGACGATCCCGGCTGCGGCACCAGGCGAGGCGTTGAGACCCTTGGCGATTGAAACCGCCTTGGCTTTCTCGTCGATCTGCGCGTGCAGCAAGGTCTGCAATGACGCAGGATCGATGCGCATGAGCGCTTCTTCGCGGCTGATGAGATGCTCTTTGACCATGTCCGCAGCGATTTGCACCGCGGCGGCAGCGCTGCGCTTGCCCGAACGGCATTGCAGCACGTACAGGCGCGCTCGCTCCACCGTGAACTCGATGTCTTGCATGTCGCGGTAGTGCTTCTCGAGCTTCGCAGCGATGTCAAGAAATTGTTTGTACACTTTGGGCTGCTGTTTTTCAAGCGCCGAGATCTTGACCGGGGTCCGGCTACCCGAGACCACGTCCTCACCTTGCGCGTTCTGTAAAAATTCGCCGTAGAGCGACTTGTCGCCGGTGGCGGGATTGCGGGTAAAAGCCACGCCCGTACCCGAGTCTTCACCCATGTTGCCGAACACCATGGTGACGACGTTGACGGCGGTGCCCCACCAATCCGGTATGCGCTCGTAGCGCCTGTACTCGATGGCGCGTTTGCTGTTCCAAGAGTTGAAAACAGCTTCGACTGCCATGCGCAGTTGCACGAAGACGTCTTCAGGAAAATCTTTTTTAGTGTGATGGCGCACGAGTGCTTTGAACTCGCTCGTCATGTTGCGAAAAGCCAGAGCGGTAAGATCCGATTCTGACGGAATGCGCGCTTTCGCCACATAGCGTTTGACGACTTCATCGAACGGATCGCGCCGCATGCCCAGCACGACGGTTGCGAACATCTGAACGAACCGCCGGTACGCATCCCAGGCGAACTTGTCGTTTTTGGTCAGCACGATCAAGGCGTTGCACGTGCGGTTGTTGAGGCCCAAATTGAGGACGCTGTCCATCATGCCCGGCATGCTGACGCGGGCTCCGGACCGTACCGAGACGAGCAGCGGATTGGTCTCGCCGCCGAATTCCTTTGCGGTCTTACGTTCCAGCTCGGCTATACGGCGGTGAATCTCTTCGTCTAAGCCCGGCGGAAACTGACGTCCAAGTTCGACGTAGCGCCGGCAGACTTCGGTCGTGATCGTAAATCCCGGAGGCACAGGCAAACCAATACGTGTCATCTCGGACAGCCCGGCGCCTTTGCCGCCGAGTAGATCGCGCATCGAAGCGTTGCCTTCCTCGAAGGCATAAGTCATTTTGCCAAGGGTCGATTTGGCGGGCGGCTCTTGTTTGCGGGAAACTTGTTTGCGCGCTTTTGGGAGCTGCGGCATCGGCCCGGTCTCCATCACGGGCATTTGCGGGATAGTGGCCATAGGAACGCCGGCAAACAGGCCCGGTTCAGCCTCGACGACCGGCGCCTTGCCATTCTCATGGGCGGGGTGCGTGACAGGCAGATCGGCAACCGCTATCGGTTTGCCACGCTCAACTGCCTTAGCGCGCTCACTTGCTTTGCCGCGTTCGGCTACTTTGGCGCGCTCGGCTACTTTGCCACGCTCGGCTACTTTGCCATGCTCGTGACCGCCGTCCGCCTTGCTGCGGTTGGCTTTCTTAACGCTGATTTGCTTTGTCGCGACTGCCGTTTTCTTGGTTTCAAGCGCTTTGTGCTTGGGTGAAGGCTTTACGCGCATCCGCAGGCGGCTTGCGGGCTTTGCAACGGTACTGCGGCTGGCCACCTTCCGCTGTGCCTGGTTCTTCGCGGCCGGTTTCTTTACCGAACGCGCCGAGCGAGATTTTGCCTTCATTTAACCCCCAAGCAAGCATGTGAAAGGGCCGGAATCGGCCGCTGATGAGCCCCTATAGCGTGGAAACTCTAGTTGGTAATTAGATGCGGGACAGAAGCGCCCCTTTACAAAGGGACGCCTACGCTCGCTGCAACTGGCTGCGAGACTGTAGCCTCATTGCAACCTGCTACGCAGATACTCGTCGAGCTTCGCGGTCGCAATGCGCTCTTGCACTTTGCTGTCACGATCGCGCACGGTGACGTCATGTTTTTCCAGCGACTCGTAATCGACGGTGATGCACAGCGGCGTGCCGATCTCGTCCTGCCGATAGTAGCGCTTGCCAACATTGCCCGAGTCGTCGAACACGGTGCGAAAGGCCGATCGCAGCGAGCGCTCGATTTTCGCCGCCATCTCAACGATGTCGGCCTTGTTGCGCACGAGCGGGAAGACTGCGACTTTGTAGGGCGCAAGGCGCGGATGCAGGTGCAGAACGCTGCGGTCGCTTTCTTTTTCAAACGCATCGAGGAGGAAAACGAGCAACGCGCGATCGACGCCGAGAGCCGGCTCGATCACGGCAGGAAGAAACTTGAGTTTGGTCTCTTCATCGTAAAAGGAAAGGTCTTTGCCGCTGGAATTGACATGCTGCGTGAGATCGAACGATCCGCGGTGCGCGATCCCCTCCAACTCACCCCAGCCGAAGGGGTAGTCGTACTCGAGATCCGTGGTGGCGGTGCTGTAGTGCGCCAGTTCCGCGCCGGAATATTCGTGTTTGCGGAGCCGCTCCGGTTGCAGCCCCAGTTGCAGCCACCAGTTAAAACGCTGTTCTACCCAATAACGATACCAGCGGAGTCCCTCCTCGGGCTCCGGCGCCACGAAATATTCCATTTCCATCAATTCAAACTCGCGCGAGCGGAAGATGAAATTGCCGGGAGTTATCTCATTGCGGAACGCTTTGCCGATTTGCGCGAGTCCGAAGGGCGGCTTTTTGCGAGCCGTCTGGTATGCGAGCTTGAAATCGACGAACATGCCTTGCGCCGTTTCAGGGCGCAGGTACGCTTCTGATGATTCGCTTTCCATCGCGCCGATCTGCGTCCGAAACATTAGATTGAAAGCGCGCGGCTCCGTGAGGGTGCGGTTGCCGCAGGCGGGGCACTGGTCGCCGGTTACATGATCCGCGCGGAACCGCTTTTTGCACGTCTTGCAATCAACCATCATGTCGGTGAAGTGCTCGACGTGCCCCGAGGCGCGCCAGACATCGGGATGCATGATCACCGAGGTTTCGATACCGACCACATCGTCGCGCAGCGCCACCATGTCGCGCCACCAGGCTTCGCGGATGTTGCGTTTTAGCTCAACACCGGTGGGGCCGTAATCCCAGATTCCGTTGACCCCGCCATAGAGCTCGCTCGACTGAAAAATAAAACCGCGGCGCTTTGCCAGCGCCACGATCTCGTCCATCGTTGGCTTGGGTCGCAAGGGTGCCGCGATGGCTCGTGTTTCCTTTTAGGTGTGCGCGCGGATTGCGCGCAAGATCTCCTTCGGCGCCAACGGTTTGCCATACATGAGAACGCCGATACGGTATAGTTTACCAGCCAACAGTGTAAATAGCCAGATTGCCGCAAACGAACCTGCTATGGCGACGGCCACTTGCCAGGCGGGCACGTCAGAGGTCGCAACGCGCGCGAACATCACCATCGGGCTGAGCATGGGAATCAAGGACCCCCACACCACGACCGGCTGCTGCGGATCGACGAGGACCAGCAGCGACAACAGATATGCGACGATGATCGGCAGAGTAAAAATGCTGTTGGTCTGTTGTAAGTCTTCCGGCTTGCTCGCTAGCGCCCCCACGCCCGCGAACATCGTCGCGTATGTGAAAAAGCCCAACAGAAAAAATACGATGAGATACACCCAGCTCAGCAGCGGTACGGTGAGGATTCCCAATCCCGTGCTCGAGCTTGCCGCCCCGGCACCGCCCGAGTGCAAGAGCTGCTGACTGAAGTTCGCTGCCGCGGTGGCGTTGATGAGCATGGAGGCGCCGCCGATGATGATGAGCTGCGTGAGCGCCAGGCTGCCTATGCCGAAAATCTTGCCCGCCAGCAACTGCGAAGGGCGTACCGCTCCGATCATGAGCTCCATGACGCGGTTTGACTTCTCTTCGATCACGCCTTGCGCGACATAGATGCCGTACAGTATGACGGACATATACATCAGCAGCAAGAGGAAGTAGACGAGGATTTGCGACTGCGACTGCTCCGCCTCGCTCTTGAAATGCTTGTTGAGGTTCACGGTCGTAAAGGGAAAATTGAGCTCGTTTTCAGCGCGCGTGTTGCCGCGCTTCATGCCGTCGGCGACGATGACCGCGGGTAATAGATACTGCTTCAGGTCACTGGCTTTCGACAGCGCATTCGGCTGTTCGGGATAATAACTAAACGCCAGCTGCTTGTTGCGGTTGTAATAGGCGACAAGTGCGGCGTCATATTTCTTCTTTTCAAGCGCGTCGCGTACGGCTGCGGGTAATTGCGAATCTTGTGAATGCTGCGGCACGACGGTGAGCCGATATGAGCGGTCGGCTTTACGGAGGGTGTGCTCGATGATCGCACCCACCGCCGGGCTGGGCGCCACGATTGCCACTGATGTGGTGAACGCCGACGAGAGCAGGCCAAAGACCACAAACATGAACGACAGGCCCACGATCAAAAGCACGCCCAGGATCGTACCGATGATGAAGCCCTTCTGTTTGATCCGTTCGGTGTATTCGCGCGCTGCGATCGTCAGAACCGTTTTCATGCGACTGGTTCCTCAGGACGCACATACTGCAGATAGATATCTCTCAGCGAAGGTTCGACGACTTCAAAATGATCGATCGGAGCGCTCGAAACAGCCTCGCGCAGTATATCCGCTGGGGCGATCTGTGGCGGCATCTTGAGCTTGCTGTAGCCATTCTCGCTGGGCAATACGGTCACGCCGGGAAACTTCGCGAGAAAAGCCGTGTTGGGAATCGCCGTCATGCGAATGAAGCGATCGGGCCAGGCACGCTTGATTTCGGCGAGGTTACCTTTGAGCACCGGCTTGGAGCGGTCGATGATACAGATGTCGCGGCATAGCTCCTCGACCTGCTCCATGCGATGGCTCGACAAGACAATCGTTGTGCCCGCCGCGATAAGTTCGCGAATGAGCCGCTTGAAAATCTCGACATTGATGGGATCCAGTCCGGCAAAGGGCTCGTCCAAAACGAGCAACGGCGGCTTGTGCGCGATCGCAGCCATGAACTGCACTTTCTGCTGATTGCCCTTCGAAAGCTCCACCGGCGTTTTCTTGATCGCTTCTTGTAAGTGAAAAGCTTCCGCGAGCTGCGCAATGCGCGCTTTGGCTTCGACGTCTGGCATCCCGTGCAGACGCGCAAAGAACAGCAGCTGATCGCGAATCCGCATCTTCGGATACAGGCCGCGCTCTTCGGGCAAGTAACCAAAAGTGTGTCGCGTCTCCGCATCGACACGAACTCCATCCCAGCGTATCTCGCCCTCATCGGGCTGTAGTATGTCCAGAATCATGCGAATGCTCGTGGTTTTGCCCGCACCATTGGGACCCAACAATCCGAAGACGGCACCTTGGCCTGCGGTAAAACTCAGATCGTCGACCGCCCGCAGCGCACCGAAGTTTTTGGAAACGTGACTGACGTCAAGCATGTGCGACCCCGTCAAGAAGCACGCCGCTGTTGATCCACGCGGAGTTGCCCGCAGGCGGCGGCGATGTCGTCGCCCATGGTATGACGGACGGTGCTGGGAACTCCTCGCTCGCGTAGGACGGCCTGAAAACGCTGCACACGTTCAGGCGTGGTCCGCCGGTAGGGCGCATCGGTCGCATTATACGGGATGAGGTTGACGTGGTGCAGCGGGCCGCCGAGCAGGTCAGCCAAACGGCGGGCCTCATCAGGTGAATCATTGACATCTGCCAACAGCAGGTACTCGTAGAAGACCTTGCGGTGGGTTTGCGCGACGTAGGCGTTGGCTGCCTTCATCAACTTCGCGATAGGCCACTTCTTATTAATGGGCATGAGTTGCGTTCGCAGTTCATCGTGCGCGGCGTGCAACGAAATCGCGAGGTTCACTTGGATGTGCTGGGCGGTGAACCGCTCGATGCCGGGCACCACGCCTGCGGTGGAGATCGTGATGCGCCGCGCTCCGAGATTGAAGCCTTGCGAATCGTTGAGCAAGGCCACGGCATCCATGACCGCGTCATAGTTGAGGAAGGGCTCACCCATGCCCATGAACACCAGATTGGTGAGCGCCCTACTCTCTTGTTGAGCGCGGCGCGCGGCAAAGACCGCTTGATCGAAAATTTCCGTCGCAGTAATATTGCGGAAGAATCCGCCCTGCCCGGTCGCGCAAAAATCACAGCGCAACGCACAGCCTGCCTGCGACGAAATGCAAACCGTTGTGCGGCCGGCGTGATGACGCATGAGGACGGCCTCGACTTCGTTGCCGCCGCTCAGCTCGAAAAGAAACTTCGTCGTCTGTTCGTCCCCGGAAGTAGCTTCACGCAAGAGCCCGAGACTCGAGAGCTTCATGCTCGCAGCCAGCTTGCCGCGCAAATCGCGCGGCAGCACCGTCACGTCGTCGAATGCGGGCCGCAGCTCCTTAGTGGCGGCGGTATAGATCTGGGCTAAGCGGTATGCCGGCAGACCTAGCTCCGAGCTCAGAGCAGCGGAGCTTTCGTAACCAGCTTCGCGAGCGCGCGTTTCCCACCAAATCCCCTGGCCGTTGCGATTGCCCGCTGCCGGCTTAGCCACGGTGACGGTTTCAGTCTTCAAGGGTTCAGTCTTCATTGAAAATCGAAGCTCAACGGGTCGGGCTCGGATGCCGGTGCAAGAATAGTCATTGCTGACTTTTCCGCGCTTTGCTCGCGAGCTACTTCATCGAGCCTATCGCGCACTGCGACCAGGTCTGACCATACTAAGCGTTTGACCGCATTGATGTTGCCGCCGGTGAGCCGCAAGATGTAGGCAGGATGGAAAGTCACCATGAGGTCGGCACCGTCAGGTCCGGCATACCAGATACCACGCTGCCGGGTGATGCTGAAGTCTCGCCCTAAAAAAGATTTCGCCGCCGGCGCGCCGAGCGCGAGAATTACGCGGGGACGGATGATCGCAAGCTCGCGGTCCAAATACTCGCGGCAGTTCGTCATTTCTTCCGGAGTCGGAGCACGGTTGAACGCCTTCCCGTTTTCCTGTGCCGTTGCTCGACTCTTGATGGTATTGGTGATGTAGACGTCTTCGCGTCTCAGCCCGATCGCACTCAACATCTTATTGAGCAGTTCGCCGGCCCTTCCCACAAAGGGCTCGCCTTGCTTGTCTTCGTTCTCGCCCGGCCCTTCTCCAACGATCACGAGTGGCGCACGAGGATTGCCCGTGCCGCAGACGGCTTGGGTGCGAGTGAAGCCGATCTTGCAGCGGCGACAGGCTTCGATGTCGAGCCGCAATGCTGCTAACTCCAGCCGCCGCGCGTCCTCAAGCGCGTTGTCAGAATCCACGCGATAAGGCTTTCCGGACGAAGAGGACGAGACCCGCCGCAACGGCGGCATAGATGAAATAGCGACCCACGAGCGCCGCGGACAACGACCAGTACCAAAAGCGTCCGTGGCGTTTGATCCAGTATAGCCGGCGGCTGCGCTGACGCCAGCGCAGCACTCCGCTCTTGCCCCACGTCTGGCGCGACCCGCCGGTTTCGCCGGCATGTGTCACTTCACACTGCGGCAGGTACACCACGCGCAGCCCGCGATCTCGCAAACGGTGCGCGAAATCAATTTCTTCGTGGTAGAGAAAGAAGCGTTCGTCGAAACCGCCCAGCTGTTGAAAAATTTCACGGCGTATGAACATCGCCGCGCCCACCACCAGATCGACGTCGCGCTCGCCGGTGTAATCCCACTGGCGTAACGCATAAGCGTTTGCGTATCGTCGCAGCGGCGGCAGCTCTCCCCAACCCGAACTGCGCAAGAAAGCGTGGAGCCAGGTGTCGAATTCACCGCAGGATTCGGCGACGCTGCCATCCTCATTCAAAAGCTTCGCTCCCGCCATGGCGACGTCAGGATGGTTCGTGAAATACTCAACCGCGTTTGCGAGCAGTCCGCGATGCGCGACCGCATCGGGGTTGAAAAAGAAAAGCAGCGGCGCGCTTGCGTGCGCGGCGCCGACGTTGCAGGCTTTGGCAAAGCCGAGGTTCGCCCCGTTTTCGATGATTTTTGCGCTCGGGTACGCTTGTAGCGCCCGCGCGATACTATCGTCGCGCGAGCCGTTGTCCGACATGATGACTTCCGCGAACCCGGGATCTGTGCTCACCTCCGGCAGACGGGCGAGCGAACGCAGGCACTGTTCCAGCTGTTCGGCTGCATTGTAGCTGACAACGATCACGGAAATCGACGGCACCGCAGCGGGCTTCGCTAAAAAAAAAGAGCGTCATTCTGACGCTCTGGGGTGGTTGCACCAATCGATGGGTTACGAGGCTTTTTGGACCTCTACGGGCGACTCGAGCGCATTGAGGGCGCCGAGAATCATGTCTAGCGGGATGCCGTAACCCTCGCTCACTTGCTCGATTGTCTCAAACTCTGAGATCGCGCAGTGGGCGCACCCGCCGAGATGGAAGTTTGCGAAGACCGCTCTCGCACCAGGGTGGAGAGCAAAGGCTTCGCCGACCGTAAGATCTTGATGAAACATGCTACTGTCTGTACTGACGGCGACCACCCCCTTATTATTCCTGTCGTGCGCCGCCATTTTGTCTATTTGTCTAGCGGCAGCCGCAGGTCGATACACCATTAGTATTCGGATTCTAAGGTCCCAAACCTGCGCACAACTCACCAAAGCCGCATGGTCAAAGGCCATCATCGACATTGGAGCGCTTATCCAACGGCACCGTAGCAATGGCTAGCCTGCCTATAGCTAGAAGATGACTACAAGCATTGCGAGGACGACTTCATTCATGAGTCCGGTGGCAATCACTAGGTCTTTGGCCGCATTCCACATTGGTACTACGCTGCGGGTGTGCGGTGCCGCTGCTGCAAGTAGGCCCACATGAATTGGTCGAGATCACCGTCTAAAACGGCTTGCGCGTTCGGCACTTTGATGTCGGTGCGGTGGTCGTTGACCATCGTATACGGCTGCAGCGTGTACGAACGGATCTGACTGCCCCATTCGATCGCGCTTTTCTGGCCGCCCAGCGCCGCCATTTTCGCGGCCATCTCCTCGCGCTCGCGCTGAGCGAGTTTGGCCTGCAGCATCTTCATTGCGCGATTGCGATTGGCGAGCTGCGACCGTTCGTTTTGACAGGCGACGATGATGCCCGTCGGTTTGTGGATGATGCGAATGGCGCTCTCCGTTTTGTTGACGTACTGGCCGCCGGCACCGCCACTCTTATAGGTCTCGATCTCGATCTCGTCGGGCTTTATCTCGATCTCTTCGCCTTCTTCAATATCGGGCACGACATCCACCGACGCGAACGACGTGTGCCGTCGTTTGGCTGCATCAAATGGGGAGATGCGCACCAGACGATGCACGCCGCGTTCGCTTTCCAGATATCCGTAAGCGTTCTCGCCCTGTACCGAAAGCGTCGCGCTCTTCAATCCCGCCTCGTCGCCTTCGAGCGAATCCAACAGTTCTGCCCGATAGCCGTGGCGCTCCGCCCAGCGGATGTACATGCGCAGCAGCATCTCAGTCCAGTCACAAGCCTCGGTCCCGCCGGCGCCTGCGTGGATGATGACGAGGGCATCATGGCGGTCGTACTCTCCATCGAGAGTTGTGGTCATCTCCGCTTGCTCCACACCCTCGCGCAAGCGTGCGAGCTCTGTTCCCACTTCTGCTTGTAGCGCGGCGTCGGACTCGCCTAAGTCGACGAACTCGCGCAGCTCGCGCGCCTTGTCCGAAAGCGCGCGCAACGAATCAACACCGCTGCGGAGAGACGCCAATTGTTTCATGTGGCGTTGCGCGGCGGTTGAGTCGTTCCAAAAAGTGGGGTCGTGGCTTTCTTTTTCGAGCTGCTCGATCTGCTTTAGCTTGCCGGCATAGTCAAAGCCGCACCTGAAGCGTCTTCAGGCGGTCTTCAATTTTTTCGAGGTCGGTGACGAGCTGCTGATCCATCTAGACCGTCGCCAGCCCGTGGCACTTCTTGTATTTCTTGCCGGAACCACACGGGCAGGGGTCGTTGCGGCCCACCTTCTTCTCGCTGTGGCGCACCGGCGCAGGCCCAGCCGACTCATCGCGGTTGCTGTGGAGCTGCTCGAAGCGGCGTGCCGTTCGGGCATCGGGTATGGGCAAGCCGGATTGAGTCGCACCATCGATTGCACTTGGGCCGTTGGCGCTCGGCAAGGGCTGCGGTGCCGAACCGTCCGGCTGTTGCACGACGATGTGGAAATCATCGCCTTGAAACATCGCTGCAAGAAATTCTTCCTGGATCGCGACCTTGAGGTCCTCAAACAGTTCAAACGCTTCTTTTTCGTACTCGACGCGTGGATCTTTTTGCCCCCAGCCGCGCAGGCCGATGCCCTGCTTGAGAGAGTCCATGGTGTACAGATGATCGATCCAGAGACGGTCGATGATCTGCAACATGGTCGCGCGCTCTAGCCCGCGCAACGCTTCGTGCAGGCTGGCGGCATCCAGCTCCTTGTAGCGCGAAACCATGCGCTCTTCTTTTTCGGTGTACATGGCGTCCGCTTCACGTGCCAAAAGCTCGACCATCTCTTCCTTCGAAAGGGGTTCGAGCTGCTCGGCTTTGACACGTTTGCCTAAGCCGCGCACAACCGTTTCCAAATCTGTCAAGATCTGCTGCCGGTCCCACTCGGCCGGATGCGCGTTGTCGGGGCAATTGGCGTCGACCGCCTGTTGAGCTTTCTGATCTAATATTTCGGTTAGTGAGGGCCGTAGGTCGTGGCCCTCCAACACGCGCCGGCGTTCAGCATAGATGACCGAGCGCTGCTTGTTCATGACGTCGTCGTATTCGAGCACGTGCTTGCGCTGCTCGTAGTTATGCGCTTCTACTTTTTTTTGCGCATTTTCAATACTCTTGGTGAGGATGCCGGCTTCGATCGGCGTGTCATCATCGATCTTAAACAGTTCCATCGTCGACCGTATGCGGTCGCCGCCGAAGATGCGCATCAGCTCGTCGTCGAGGCCCACATAGAAGCGCGAGGAGCCGCCGTCACCCTGACGGCCTGCACGGCCGCGCAGCTGGTTGTCAATGCGCCGCGACTCATGCCGCTCGGTACCGATGATGTGCAAGCCGCCAAGGTCAGGCACTCCCTCGCCCAGTTTTATGTCGACGCCTCGGCCCGCCATATTCGTGGCGATGGTGACCTTGCTGCGCAAGCCCGCATCTTTGATTATCTCTGCTTCTTTCTCGTGATATTTGGCATTGAGAACATTGTGCTCTATCCCGCGCTTGGAGAGCAGCCCCGAGAGCCGCTCCGACTTTTCAATCGAACGGGTTCCCACCAGCACCGGACGACCAGCCTTGTTCATCTCGACGATCTCGTTGATCACCGCCCGGAACTTGCCGTCTTCGTGCTTGTAGACGACGTCGTCGAAATCACGGCGGCGTACGGCCTGATTCGTGGGAATCGCAAGCACGTCCAGAGCGTAGATGTCGCGGAACTCGCGCTCTTCGGTCTTGGCCGTGCCGGTCATCCCCGCCAGCTTTTTGTACAAGCGGAAATAATTTTGAAACGTGATGGTCGCAAGCGTCTGGTCTTCGCTCTTGACCTTGATGCCTTCTTTGGCCTCGATGGCTTGATGGATGCCGTCGGAATAGCGGCGTCCGTACATGAGGCGTCCGGTGAACTCGTCGACGATGATGATCTCGCCGTCTTTGACGACGTACTGTTCGTCAAGACGGAATAGTTCTTTCGCTTTGAGGGCGGCCTGGAGCTGGTGCGTCAATTCCAGATTAGAGGGATCGTACAGGTTTTGCACGCCCAAAATCTTCTCGACTTTGGCGACGCCTTTCTCAGTGATAGGCACCGCATGCATCTTTTCGTCGACCGTATAGTCTTCGTCTTTGCGAAGCGACGGCATGATATTGCGCGCGAAGTGTTCGTAGAGGTGCGAAGCATCTTTGTAGCCCGGCCCCAGCACCGCTTCCGGCGTTCCGCTGATGATGAGCGGCGTACGCGCCTCATCGATCAGGATCGAGTCGACTTCGTCGACGATCGCATACCACAACTCGCGTTGCACGCAGTAGCTGAGATGCGGCGCCATGTTATCCCGCAGATAGTCGAAGCCGGCCTCATTGTTCGTGACGTAGGTGACGTCGCTCGCGTACGCTGCGCGCCGCTCGGGCGGCGACAGGAAATGTTGAATCACGCCGACCGACAATCCGAGGAAACGATAGACCGGGCCCATCCATTCGGCATCGCGCTTCGCGAGATAGTCGTTGACGGTGATGAGATGGACGCCTTTGCCTTGTAGAGCATTGAGGTACACGGGCAGGGTCGCGACGAGCGTCTTGCCCTCGCCGGTGCGCATCTCGGCGACTTTGCCTTCGTGTAAGACCATGCCGCCAACGAGTTGCACGTCGAAGTGACGCATGTTAATGGTGCGGCGCGCGGCCTCGCGGCATGTAGCAAATGCCTCGGGCAGCAGCTCATCGAGGGTCGCACCCTGCTCCAAATGCTGGCGGAACTCGACCGTCTTGGCGGCGATCTGCTCGTCGCTCAAAGCCTGCATCTGCGGCTCCAGCTCGTTGATGCGCGTAACAGCCTTCCGCAGGCGGGCGACCTCTCGGTCGTTGCCGTCCACCCAGGAACGGATCGTATTTAGAAATGACACAGTAGTGGTTCTATTCCCCGTCGGCACAAGCGAACCCCGGCGGCATGAGGGGGGTTGCGGAGTCGAACGTCAAGCGATCGGCTCTATAAGTCCTAGCTGTCCGCCGCGCCTTTTATAGAGAACGTTTACCGCGCCCGTTTCGTCGTTGATGAAAACGAAAAAATCGTGGCCGAGCAGTTCCATTTGTCGCATGGCGTCTTGCTGCGTCAGCGGTTTGAGCGCGATGCGCTTGGAGCGCACGATGCGCAGCTCTTTCTCAGCCATGACGTCAGATTCGGGCTGCGTTCTTGGCTCATGCTGCTTGGGCTTGCGGGCGGCAGTAGCCTTGCCGTCACGCACGTGATGGTCCCAGCGCCGCGTCTTGTACTTGCGGATCTGTTGTTCCAAGCGGTCGCGCACGAGGTCGATCGACGCATACATGTCGGGCGAACGTTCTTCCGCCTTGATCAAGTAATGCTTGATGTTCAGCAGAACGTCGACGATTTGTTGCGTCCGCTCCGTGCGCAAAGTCACGTGAGCATCAATGATATGATCGAGATAATGCTCGAGATGCCCGATTTTTTCTTCGGCGTAAGCTTTCAGCGCCGGCGTCACGCGCAGCTTCCGGCCCTTAACATAGATCTTCATAGAGAGAAGGCACGGTCGACTTCCGGTCGCAAAAAAGACGCTCCTGCAGCCAGAGCAACGTGTCCGAAGCCGGCCTGGGCGTGGCGGCCGTGTGCTTGGTGCTCGAACGCCAGCACGAGGGCTACCAGAGCGATAATAATGGCGAGCACGGTGACGATGCGCGCAATGATGTAGGGTCTTTGCGAACGAGTTTTGATTATCTGGCGTTTTTGGGTTGGCCGCTGCATGCAAAACCTCGCGCTTAGTCGGCTGTGGTTAGAGAGCTACTTTGATAGGGTCGTTGATCACGCTCAGGGGCACGCGCCGCTGCAACTCCGACAGGGTGACGAACGTGAAGCCCGCCGCCCGGTAGCCCGCGACGATACGCGGCAGCGCTTCAATCGTTGCGCGCTTGCCATTGTGCAGCAGAATCACGGCCGGTGCGCGAGCGTGTCGTTCGACATTGTTGCTGATGTCGTCTGCTTTGATGTTACGCCAGTCACCTGGGTCGACGTCCCAGAGCGCCATCGTTTGGTTTTGCACGCGCGTCGCTACGATGGTTGCAGCGTCATAGTTGCCGTGTGGCGGTCGAAAATAATGCGGCGTCACCGCCGTGATCGATCGCAGTTGTGCGGCGCCACCTTCGATTTCGGCTAGTTGCGCGGCCAGCGGCAGCCCGGCGAGCTCGGGATGGGTGAGGGTATGGTTGCCTAATTCCATTGCCAGACCGGTGACCCGCTGGGCGAGCGCGGGCTGTTGCCGAGCATCGGCGCCGATCAGAAAAAATACAGCGGGAACTTTCAACGCTTGCAGGCGCGCAAGTAGCAGCGGTGTCGTCACCGGATACGGGCCGTCGTCGAACGTCAGCACCGCCAGTCGCGGGCGCTTGGGTCGCGTCAGCGCGTCTGTGACGTCGAGCGCCATGCGCCGCACGATGACCCCGGCCGGTGGATGCACGATATCCGCGGCGCTGGCATCAGCGGGCACGATGACCGGGACTGCTTCTAATTGCGCGTGATGGATCCAGCGCCGTGCGAGCACAACCAAAACGAGCGCAAGAACAACGAGCGCCCACGCCAGAGGGCGCTTAAACGGGAATCGCATGGACGTTACTGGATTCGGTAATCGTGACCGACGATGATATCGATGTCAACGCCGTCGACGGGCCCGATGGCTATGACGGGATTTTTGATCGGCAAGTGTTTGGCCACTTCTCCGGCGGTGCGCTGGTCTGGTCCCTTGATCGTGGTTTTTTTGGTGTTGAAGTTCTTGGCGTTGCCTGTTTCAACGACGTTGAACCCGTGGTGACGCAGCAACTCCGCCAGCGCGGAGGCCGCGCCCGGCGTACCCGAGCCGTTTTCAACCCGCACGTGGACGTTGGACGGATCGAACGTGTTGCCATACCCGGCAAACATATACTTGTGTACCAGCGCTTTGGCTTCCACGTCGGGCGCGAACAAGACCGATTGACCGTCGATCCAGCCTACGACCGCCGGCACTTGCACGGTGTGGACCATGTCCGGCTTCACGTCGCGCAAGCCCAACGCGAGATCGTACATCTTGGCAACCGGCAGATCGGTGCGAATATTATCTTTGAATATGCTCAGCAGTGCAGGCAAATGCAGCGCGATGCTGGGATCGCGTAAGCGCTTGGACAGGACCGTAATGACTTGACGCTGGCGGCGCATCCGGCCCAGATCCCCTTCCGCATCGTGCCGAAAGCGGATGTAGCCAACCGCCTGCTCGCCGTCGAGGTGGTGCAGCCCCTTCTTGAGGTGTATGTGCAAGCGGCCCCAATTGTCGTCGTAATCCATATTTTTTTCGACGTCGACGTCAACGCCGCCCAGCGCGTCCACCACATTCTTGGTCGCATCGATCTTCAGCACGACGTAATAATCCCAGGGCGGCGACGCAAGGTTTTTGACCACCGTGGCCTCGGTCCGCAACGGGCCGCCGTCGCCGTAGGCTTCGTTGATCTTACCGTAGCCGGACTTGGGAATGTACACCCACAAATCGCGCGGGATTGATATGACGTTGACCTGCTTGCTCGCCAAGTCTATGTTGACGCCCAGGAGCGTGTCCGTCCGGGCGCCCGCTGTGTAGAGCTGGTCGGTCTCGGTCCAGTTCTGATCGAGCCCCATCACCAGAATATGGAGATTCGGCTTTCCGAAAACTTGGGTGAGATTGGGACTCGGCAAAAATGGGCCCAAGGCATTGTAGCCGCGGCTCTTCGCATAGTAAGCGAAGCTGGCGCCCGCGAGTAGCGCGGCCAAGCATAGCATGGTAAGCCAGATGCGTTTGCGCGGCGGGCGCAACGAAGCTGGCGCGAGTGATGCTGCCGGGTCGGTTACGGGCGACTGGTCTTCAAAGTCGGGCAACGCTTTTAGTCCCCTCGAACGCGCTCGTCCTAGATGCTTACTCGCCTTGGATGCTTACTCGTCTTAGATGCTTATCGGTAATTAACGAACTGGACTGAAAATTCAAGCGGCATGGTTTTGACGAGGGCTATCGCCTTTTGCAGCTCGTCCTTTGACTTACTCGATACGCGGACTTGTTCGTCCTGAATTTGAGTACTGACTTTGAGCTTGGCGTTTTTGATGCTTTCCGTTATCCGCTTAGCTTGCTCCTTAGAGATACCCTGCGTACAGGTGATAACTTGTCGCAACGTTCCCTGGGACGCCGGTTCCACTTTCCCATATTGCAGCGCTTTGAGCGAGACGCCTCGCTTCACACACTTGCTCTGTAAGATGTCCAGGACGTTCTTGAGCTTGAGCTCGTCATCCGCGATGACGGTTATCTCGAAATCTTTTTGCTCGAGCGATGAGCGCGAGTTTTTGAAATCAAAGCGGGTCGCGATCTCGCGCTGTGCTTGGATGACGGCGTCGCTCAGGTTTTGTTTGTCAACCTTGGATACGAGGTCAAAAGAAAAATCACTCATGCACGCCGTTTACTTGATCCACCGGCGTCTTCACTGCAAAAACACGATCTTCGACTTGACCGGCTTGGCCCAGCGCCCCCAGGTTCTTGCCGTCGATGTTTGCCACGACGCCGCCGGCGTTGCCGGCGCGCAGCGTTATTTCCTTAGCGCCGTGAAACTCCCGGATGGTACCGGCCGGCAGCGTTTCGTAGACGACACGTTTGCCATCCACGATAACCGATAGCCAGCTGCGTTGCGTCAACTGTAAGCGCAAATTGACGCCCGAAGCGTTTTGGTCGGCTGTGTTCGTCGAGAGCGCATTGCCGGTTGCAACGCCGCCCACCGGAGTTGCGGCCGACGATGTTTGCGTCGAGGGTTGAACGCCGGCAGTGCGATTGGCTGTAGAAAGAAACCCGATCACGCTTATCGCGACGAGGACCACAAGCACACCCGCGATGGTCGTCAATGCTCCCATGACCCAAGGAAACCAAGGATTGCTCTGTATCCTCGCTGGGCGAGACGATTGGTAGGAAGATTGCGAGAGTCCATCAGCGCCGCGAGTGAACGGCTCCGGCTGATAATTCGTACGCAGCGCGATCAACAGCGGGCTTGGGTCCAAACCCAGCAGCTCGGCATAGTTTTTGAGAAAGCCGCGCACGTAAACGAATTCGCCGACGGTGCTCCACTGTTCGTTTTCCAACGCTTCAACGAACTTCTTGCGTATGCGCAGCCTCGCCGCGACATCTGAAACGGAAAGACCTTGTGCTTGGCGGGTCCTCGAAAGTTGCTCGCCTATATTTTCCATACCAACCTCGCGAGCATCAGCAAAGCGCTTGCAAATATATAAGAAGAAATAGATGAGGTGAGCGCTACTAAAAAGAATTTGAAAAGGCCCAGCTTAGTCCTTTCCTGTACCAACCGCCCCAACCTACCGGATCTGTCTGCTGTGATTGCTGATACTGTCGTCCTGCCTGCGCGCCAGCGCAGCCAGCCCCTCGCTCGAGGGGTATGCGTCGCCGCCATGAGCGGCGGCGTGGATAGCGCCGTGGCCTGCGCATTGGCCGTCCGGCAAGGGTTAGACGCGGTTGGCATCACGATGCGGCTATGGAGCCCCGGTTCCGGCAGCTTGAGTGAGAAGGTAAGACAGTGCTGCGGGCCGACCGCGTATCAAGATGCGCGCGCTGCGGCCGCGCTGGTCGGCATACCTCATTATATCGTCAACTTCGAAGCGGCGTTCAGCAAAGCGGTCGTCGACTACTTTTGCGCGGAATACCTCGCAGGTCGCACCCCCAATCCGTGCGTCGCCTGCAATAACCTCATAAAGTTCGGCGCCTTGCTTGATTTCGCAGACGCATTGGGCGCCGTGGATTTGATCACGGGCCACTACGCGCGCGTATATACTGACAGCGATGGACCGCACTTACTGCGCGCGCTCGACCGCGCCAAAGACCAGTCGTACATGCTGGCCGGCTTGCGCCCCGAGCAGCTAGCGCACATGGTGCTGCCGCTGGGTGAGTACAGCAAAGAGCAGACCCGGCGGCTGGCCGTGGAATTCGAATTGGACGTTGCGGCGAAGCCCGATTCCATGGATCTGTGTTTTGTGGACGGAGACTACCGCTCGTTTATCACGCAGCGTCATCCTGCGAGCGCAACTCCTGGACCGATTCTGACCGTGGCGGGTAAGGGCGTGGGCGTGCACGACGGGTTGCTCGGGTACACAGTCGGTCAGCGCAAAGGACTGCCCGACACTCTCAACGACGGACCGTGGTACGTGGTGCGTACCGATCGCAACCTTAATGCCGTCATCATTGGGCGGCGTGAGGATTTAGAACGGCGCAGCGTCACCTGCAGCAATATCAACATCATTCGCGACGAGCGTTTCTACCCCGATGGATCGAGCATGGGCCTTGCGGTATGCCGCTATCGCGCTAAGCCGATACCCGCGCGTGCGTCGTTACAGAGCGACGGCACGCTCCGCGTCGATTTCGCCGAAGCAGTTCCAGTCGTCAGCCCCGGTCAGCTTTTAGTGCACTATGATGAGACAGGCGAGGAAGTCATTGCCTCAGGTGTGATCGAGGGGTGAAGGCAAGCGTTCTAGCGCGCGTGGGCTTGCCGGCGGGATTTTGCGTCGCCTTTGTATGCCTGCTCTTGGTCTGCAGGCCCGCGTACGCGCATTCCGACATCACCAAGATTCTGCCATTCGAGGGCGCGCAGCTGTGGCTCAACTCGGCACCGCTAACGCCGGCGGCGCTCAAAGGCGATGTCGTGCTGGTGGATTTTTGGGACTACACTTGCGTGAACTGCCTGCGGACATTGCCCTACGAGAAAGCTTGGTACGAACGCTATAAAGATCAGGGCTTCACTATCGTCGGCGTCCACACGCCGGAGTTTGCGTTCGCGGGCGAAAGCGACAACGTGCGCGCAGCCCTAAAACGGCTTGGGATTACCTGGCCGGTTGTGCTGGACAGCGATAATCTGATCTGGAATCGCTATCACAATGATTCCTGGCCGCACGAGTTCCTCTTCGATGCTGATGGACGGCTCGTATCCGATCACGTCGGCGAAGGCGATTATCCGCAGACGGAAGCCACGATTCAAAGATTGATCCATGCCATGCATCCTAAGGCAGTGCTGCCCCCCAAAATGACGTTGCTGCCGCAAGACAATTATACGAAACCCGGCGCGGTGTGCTATCCGCAGACTCGCGAGATGTACCTCGGGTATTGGCGCGGCAGTGAAGCTGCGCTCGGCAATCGGGAGGGCTACCAACGTGAGCAGATCGTGCGCTACGGCGATCCCCTCCATCATCATCTGGACGGCTTCGTGTACCTGGAAGGATCGTGGTTTGACTCGGCGCAGGCCGTCGTGCACGCAGGCAGCAGTGACAAGGATTACGCAACCTTTCGATATCACGCCATTGAAGTGGTTGCGGTGCTGAAACCGGAAGCTGGAAAGCCGATGATTGTATATATACAGCAGGATGGCAAGCCCGTCACTCCGCAGGATGCCGGCAGTGACGTGCGTTACGACGAACACGGCGCCTCGTATCTTCTCGTGGACGTGGCCCGCGCATACGAGGTGGTCATGAACAAGCACTTCGGTCATCATGATTTGCGGCTCACGCCGCAAACGTACGGTCTCGGCCTTTATAGTTTCGCTTTCGAATCGTGCGAAGTGGGCACGGACCGGTGACAGCCTAAGGAGCCCGAGAGAGTTGTTGAGCTTCAACCGTTCTCTTCTCTTGTGCGCGCTCGTGTGCGCTGTTTGCATGAACGCGTGCAGTCCCAAACAAGTCTCATCCAACGGTTACAAAGAAGGCGTCGTGCCCGGCATGAGCCGCGCGCGCGCCGAGCAGATCTTGGGTAAGCCGCAGGACTCCGGGCCATTTTCGTTGCCGGGCGTCAAGGCAGAAGTGCTGTCGTATCCGTTCGGCCAGCTGCTCGTCCAAAACGGTAAAGTCGTCGCGATCTCCATCAACAATGATCCGAATTTTCGCGGACCGTTCGGCATCAAGATCGGGATGACCGAAGATCAGGTAAAGGCGGCGTTTGCAGCGCATCCTGGCCCACGCAAGGGGCATCGCGAGTCGTACGATGCGATCGAGAAGACGAACGACACACGTACGCACGATATTTACGATGACACCGACCACGTCATGATTGAGTTCGCGGCCGCGAATGCGAACGATCCGCTGGCGCCCTTTTACGTTTCTCAGGTGACCTACGCGAACGATCAAGGCATGAAGCTGCTTCAAGATTTTACCAAGGCGCGCGCGAACGGGCTATATCCCGACGTCCACGTCAACAACTTCATTTCCGAACCATGGCCGAGCGCGCACTAGGAGTCGCATATTATGGAAGAACCGCTTTCGCCGGATACCGCACAGGCTTCGCAGCCCGAAGAGTTCGGCATTGCCATGCCGCCCAACGCGCGCATCGGCACGTTGCTCTTCGAAGATTCGCAACATCAGCTCCGCGTTCAGCTGGCAGACGGCGGGGACGAGCGGCTGGTGCCGGCGGAGACGGTGCGAGCGCTCTATGGGGCTCGCATCCGCCACGTCTCGGTGACCCGCACGCCTCCCAAGGCGCAAGGCATCGCACTCAGCTCGACCGCGCTGCTCGCCACCGGACGCCTGCCGCACGCGACTCTCGACCCAAGCAGGCGCGGGGACACAACCGTTCACGGTGAGGAGTTGTACTACGCCTTAGCTATGCGTCTTGAGCGGCTGCCTGAGCTTTGGTATCTCAACGCCACCTCGTTCAACTTCCGTAAAGCTCTGGGCAACTCGGCGACCTATTCGACCGAGCTGAATCTGCGCGAGTTTATCCGCCGGCTGTCCAAGTTCGCACCTGATGCGGTTCGCGACGGGTTTTTCACGGCGGTGTTGCAAGGATCTCCCTTGCCGCCGCCCGTCGACAGCCTGCTCGAATTTTTCCGCCTGGTTTCGCGCTAGTCCAAACCTAAGCGCTCGTAGCCAGCGGGTAATCGCGTTGATTGAAATACGTATCGCGCACCGCCGGTTCGTACCCGGCAGCCCGAATGCTGCGCTCTAGCTGTGCGCGTGTCGCCTGGTTGGTGCTGCCGGCGAGCGTTACGACCTTCTCCTCGAGAATGGTCCCGCCCATGTCGTCCGCCCCATACATGAGCGCCAGCTGACCGAGTTTTAATCCCGGCGTCAACCACGATGCTTGGATATGGGAAAAATTGTCCAGGTAGAGCCGGCTCATGGCGATGACGCGCAGGTACTCGATGCCGGTTGCCTCTTTGCCTTTCAACGGCGTCTTATGCGGCACGTAATACCACGGGATGAACGCGCTGAAGCCACCCGTTTCATCTTGCAGTTCGCGCAAGACGTGGAGGTGCGTGATGCGTTCGGCGTCGGTTTCAATCGATCCGAACATCATCGTGGCGGTGGTAGGCATGCCCAATCTTTGGGCGCAGCGCATGACTTCGAGCCAACGGTCGTCGTCGATCTTGCGCGCCGAGATGCGTTTGCGCACTCGTTCCACCAAGATTTCCGCGCCCGCGCCGGGCAACGATTTCAAGCCGGCCGCGCGCAACGTGCACAAGACATCTTCGACGCTCATCTGTTCGCGCTTGGCGATGCCACAGATCTCGCTGGTCGAGAGCGAATGGATGTCGACCTGCGGAAAGCGTTGGCCGATCTTTTCGAACAGTTGCGTATAGTACGTCAAGGGCAGATCGGGGTTGACCCCGCCCTGAACCATGATCTGGGTAGCTCCTTGTGCCGCCGCCCACTCGACCCGGGCCAAAACCTGGTCCTCGGTCATCGTGTAGCCTTCCGCGTGCCCTTCGGGCCGGAAAAAGGCACAGAAGGTGCAGTGCACGTTGCAAATATTCGTGTAGTTGATGGTCGTGTCGATCACGTAGGAAACCGTGCGCCCGGGATGCATCATGCTGCGGCGCGCGTGAGCGGCAGCGCCAAGCTCGTGTAACGGAGCCTCACGAAAGACGCGGACGCCATCTTCGTAGCTAAGGCGCTCGCCGGACGCGGCGCGCGCCAGCAACTCGCCTACGTCAAACACTTTTGTCTCAGCATCAAACACTTTTGGCCAGCTCGTCGGTAAAAAACAGCGCCGGTGACTGGGACAACACGCCAGCGTCAGTTGCGATGTTGAAGAAATTCTTCAGACCCATTTGCGCAGCGAGGTCAAAGTCGTAATTGAGCGCCGCAAAATAAGCCTCGTAAAAACCTGCCGGCCGCTTGTGAGCCGCTTGCGCGCGTTCCACGACCCGATGGCGGTTTTCGCGTCCCCATTGCAATGAATTGCGCAACGCCGCTGCGATAGCGTCCACCTGGGCGCGGTTGGCTGCGAAATATTCGCGCCGAACGGCCCAGACCGCGTACACCATCTGATCGCCGCTCAACTCATGCCAGAGGTGGCCGAGATCGTGCACGCTGGCCGGCGGCGCGGCAAAGCTCGCCTCGATGGCCGCATCGCCGATCAACAGACACGGAGCACGGCGCTGCGCGTACGCCGTGAAGGGATCGTCCGAATCTTGAAGCTTGGGACTGAAGCCGAACCAGCGTTTACAAATCGTCACGAACAACGTGCGGCCGGTTGCAGACTCTCGTGTCACCGCTACCGGATCGTTGGCGAGATCTTGCAACGGGCGATCGCTGATGCAGCAAATGCTGCGAACCTGGTCGCGCGATCCGATGCAGACATCGGGCAAAAGCAAGAACGCATCGGCATGCTCTGCATAAAACGCCGACGATATGGGACTGCAGTCCAGCTTTCCGGCAAGCAGCGCCTGATTGAGCGCCGCCGGCACGTCCGAGATCATCGTTCCCGGAAACACGACCGCGTCTTCATCGAACCCGGCGTACACGGGAAGGTCGTTCGTGTACGAAATACGGCCGCAGCGCGCCGGCTCGCGCATGTTACGCCGGCTCCAACACGCGGTAGAGCAGGTTGCGGCGCGTCGGCTCGAAGCCGGCTTCCGCAATCGCGCGCTTCAACTCTGCGATTGGGGTAGATTGATCCGCCGTGCTGCCCGCATCACGATAGATTCGCTGCTCGTTGTGGACCGTGCCGTCAATGTCGTCGGCGCCGAAGTGCAGTCCGAGCTGCGCCATTTTTATGCCGTAGGAGATCCAATATGCTTTGACGTGCGGGATGTTGTCAAGCATCAGCCGTGAGACTGCGATCGTTCGCAAGTCGTCGATGCCGCCCGTCCAGCCGCACTCTTCAAGCTCATTGCCCTCGGGATGGAACGCCAAAGGCACGAAACACTTGAACCCGCCCGTCTCCGCTTGCAAGCCTCGCAACAAGGACAGGTGCTCGACGCGTTCCTCAATCGTCTCGACGTGGCCGTAGAGCATCGTGCAATTGGTGCTGATCCCCAAAGTATGCGCGACGCGGTGGACTTCCAGCCATTCCTCCACGCTCGCTTTGCGCGGGCAGATGATGTCTCGCACGCGCTTGACGAGAATCTCGGCACCGCCGCCATTCAGCGACGTCAGGCCGGCGTCGCGCAGCTGGGTCAATCCCTCGGCATAAAAGCAGCGTGCACGCTTGCACATGTAGTCGATTTCTGCAGCCGTGAAAAGCGCGAGCTGCACGTGCGGTATGCGCCGGCGTAACTCCGCGATCGCCGGAATCCAAAACTCCAGGCTGGTCTGCTTGGGATCGTGACCGCCGACGATGTGAAGCTCATCGTAGTCATTGGGCTCTTCGCACGCTTTGGCAACGATCTCGTCCAGCGACATGCGGTAAGCGCGCGGCTCTTTTTCGAACGCCGCGAACGAGCAAAACTTACAACCTGCATAGCACACGTTGGTTGTGTTGAGGTAGCGCTTGACAACGTAATAAGCGAGCTTGCCATTTTTGGCCGTACGCACTTCGTGGCCTAGTTTGCCGAGCTCGTGGAAGGGCGCTTCGTTGTACAGAAAGATACCGTCAGCGCGCGTGAGCGGCTCGTCGGAACGAACTTTGTCGCGAATGCTTGCAAGCGGTTCGAGCGTGGCCGACATGGTAGCCAGCGCTTCGTCGCCGCGGAATACGCAGCCTGTACGCGGCCCGCGCACGCGGCTCAGCCGCGGGCGACCTTTATCGCACGCTTTTTACGCGCGGCTAGAGAAGCGGCTGCTCGCGCCGCCGTGGCGCGAGCGTGGTCGCGAGCGCATCCAGATCGGCCGCACCGACGAAGATTTTTCGCGGCTTGGTTCCTTCGGCGGGACCGACAACGCGAAATTCTTCGAGTATCTTCATGAGGCGTACGGCGCGCGGATGGCCGACTTTGAGTTCGGCCTGCAACAACGCCACCGACGCCATCTGGCGTTCGATGATGATTTGCGCCGCCTCGAATGCGAGTTCGTCCGCCGGTCCACGACCGTCTTCTTCCACTTCGCTCAATTCGATATCGATGCGATTGTCGGGTTCTTCTTGAGCGCGCCAGAACTCGCACAACCGTTCCAACTCGGCGCCGGTGACGAGTGCGCCTTGCACGCGGATCGGCTTAGGCGAGTCGATCGGCAAATACAGCATGTCGCCGCGGCCCAAAAGCCGCTCGGCGCCGGCCATGTCGATGATGGTGCGCGAATCGACCTGCGAGGAGACCGCAAATGAGATGCGCGAGGGGATATTCGCCTTGATGAGGCCAGTGATGACGTCTACCGAGGGCCGCTGCGTCGCAACGATGAGGTGGATGCCGGTGGCACGCGCCAACTGGGCGATGCGGCAAATGCTCGTTTCGACGCGCGTGGGTGCCACCAGCATCAGATCGGCGAGCTCGTCGATGACGACGACGATATATGGCAGCCGGTCAAACGGGAACTCGACGTTGTACTCTTCTATTTTGCGCACGCCGGCGCGCGCGAATCGTTCGTAACGCGCATCCATTTCTTTCGTGAGTTCATACAAGGCGCCGGCCGCCAGCTTCGGATCGGTGATGCAGTCTTTGATGAGGTGCGGAATGCCGTTGTAGGACGTCAGCTCCACCCGCTTGGGGTCGATGAGCAACAGCTGCACTTGATCGGGAGTGCAGGTTGAAAGCAACGACGCCAAGATGACATTGAGGCACACGCTCTTGCCGGCACCGGTTGCACCGGCCACGAGCAGGTGCGGCATGCGCGTAAGGTCACCGACGATCGGACGCCCGGTGATGTCTTTGCCCAGGCCAAAAAATAGCTTGCCCTCGCCGCGCGGCACGTAATCCAGAATTTCGCGTACAGAAACGACTGCGACTGCGCTGTTGGGAACCTCGATGCCTACCGCGGCTTTGCCCGGTATGGGCGCTTCGATGCGGACGCTTTGCGCAGCCAACACCAGCTGAATGTTGTCGGAGAGCGATTTTATTGCGCTGACTTTTACGCCCTTGCCCGGCGTCATTTCGTAGCGAGTGACGCTCGGCCCGCGCTCGATGTGCGTGACCTTGCCCTCGACTCCGAACGATGCCAGCGTTTCCTCTAAGATGAGCGCAGCGCTGGTTTCATTGTGCACCCGCTTCTCGGGCGGATTGAACAGGGCGTAGTCGGGCAGCCTATACTCCACCTCGCCAGCTACTCTGTCGGTTTTCGCGCGCGGCTCTGGTGGACGCTGTGGCAACAGCTCCGGAGTCTCAATGGCGATCGGGTGGCGAATGGGCGATGTGGTCGAGCCGTTTGCTACCACTGCCGGTGGTTGATCGAAAAGCTCCGGCTCCATCCGTTGCAACTGCTCGGGTTCGATCGTCGCCAACGGCGCAAGCACAACTGCCGGCGCAGCATCAGCTGGCTCCACTGGGCGCGGAATGGTGTGAGCTGTCGCTCGCGCCCGCGGATCTGCTTGGGCAGAGGATGCGCTACGCTTTTTGATCGCGCTTGCGAATGCGATGGCGCCGTGGGATGCGCGCAGAGCGCGGCGGGCGGCACCGCCGAGCATTACCTTCAATGATGCGCCCGTCGGCGCGAGCACGAGAGCTACTGCAGCCGCCGCGAGCACGATTGCCGCGCCGATCGGTCCCAGCAGCCACATCACCCCGTGGGCCAGTGCATTACCGACCAGGCCGCCGCGGTTGGACAATCCGAGCCAGGCGTCGAGCACGATGAACTCGCCTGCGGCGCACGCTGCAAAGAACGCCAGCTTGAACAGAGCGTGCAGTTCCAAAAAAACAATAAGCGCAACGACGACGAGGGCCACAATGGCCAGCCATGCGCCCGCGCCAAAACCGCCGTGTAAAATCGCAGACGCCACGGGTCCAAACGACCCCGAACGCCCCGGTACCAGCAATGCGAGCGCCAACAGCAATGCGATACACAGCAAGCCGATGCCGATGATTTCAAGATTGAGCGCCAACCCGGGTAAGGGATCTACCCTGCGCGAGCGGGCGGCTTTTGTTCGCTTCATCGTGAGGCGCATAAGCGTTCGTACAAACGTTCGAGAGGGCGCCTTTCGGCGCCTACCGTGCTACGCTCGCATCGATTCAGCGCCTCGTCTATCTCGATTTAGGATCGAGTGCGTCGCGTAGTCCATCGCCGAGCAGATTGAAGCCCAGCACCGTTACGGAAATCGCAAGCCCGGGAAACAGCAACGCCCAGGGAGCGTTCAACCAGTAGTCACGGGCGTCGTTGAGCATGGAGCCCCATTCGGGCGTCGGCGGCTGGATGCCCAAGCCTAGATATGATAGACCGGCGGAATCTAGCTCGGCCGTGCCGACGCCGAGCGTTGCCTGAACGATCAACGGCGCTAAGATGTTCGGGAGCACGTACTTGAACAACAACGGCACGGTGCCGTTGCCGATCGCGCGCGCCGACTCCACGTATTCCATTTCTTTGACCGACAAAACCGACGAGCGTGCGATGCGCGCGTAAATCGGAATGGCGACGATCCCGATCGCGAAAAAAAGCTTGACGACGTCGCTGACGCGTTGGTCGAGGATCGCGGAAATCGCGATGGCGAGAATGATCGTCGGAAACGCCAGCATGACGTCCATCAAGCCCATCAAAACGCTGTCGAGCACCCCTCCCCAAAAACCCGCGATCAAGCCGATGATCGTCCCCAAACTCAACGCGATGCCGACGGAGACAAATCCGATCTCCACCGACAGGCGGGCGCCGAACAGCAGCCGCGTAAAAATATCGCGCCCAAGCTTATCCGTCCCCGCCAGATGCATCCCCGACGGCGCGTGTACGGTGGCGTCAAGGTTTTGCGCGAGCGGATCGATGTTTTGAGAAATGACAGGCGCAAAAACCGCGGCCAAAACCAGCACGGCGATGACGGCTAGACCGACGCTGGCCGACGGACTTTTGCGAAAGCGGCGCCACGTGTCTGACCAAACTGAGGTATAGGCTGTTTCGAGTTGTGCCGCTTCGAGCGCCACGGTTGCTTGCAAGTATTTAGATTTCCATGACAACGGGCACGATCATCGGCCTGCGTTTGGTGCGCTCGTAGATGAACTTCTGGAGGCCTTTATGGACGTGCTCGCGGATAGTCGTCCATTCTGTCAGTCCGCTTAGAGCGCCGGCCTCCATGATTTTGGATGCCTCCCGGCGCACCGCCTCGAGCAGCGCGTCACCATCTCCCTGGCCGTAAGTGAATCCGCGCGACGTGATGTCCGGTCCCGCCAGCACTTTTCCGTCAACGCTGTCGACGGTTACGGTCACCACGATCATACCGTCGGCGGAAAGATGGCGGCGGTCTCGTAGCACGACTTGCCCAACGTCGCCAACACCGAGGCCATCGACGTACACGGGGCCACCGGATGTCTTGCCGGCGATCTCCGCGCGCCGCTGCGTGAACTGAACGATGTCGCCGTTTTCTACGACGAAGATATTGTCCGTCGCAATGCCGGAGCGCTCCGCGAGCCGTGCGTGTTGCACCAACATGCGGTACTCTCCATGCACCGGTATGAAATATTTTGGCCGCGTGAGGTTCAGCATCAGCAGCAATTCTTCTTGACAGCCGTGGCCTGAGACGTGCGCCAGGCGTTTGGGTCCGTAAATCACGTTCACGCCAAGTTTGAACAGGTTGTTGATGGTGCGGCCGACGCTGCGCTCGTTCCCGGGAATGGGTGTGGCCGATAGAATCACGGTGTCACCACGCTTGAGCTGCACGCGGCGGTGGTCGTTGGCCGCCATGCGCACGAGCGCGGAGGTCGGCTCTCCCTGGCTACCGGTAGTGCAGATGACGATGCGGTCGTCCGGAAAGTTGGCGAGCTCGTGCTCGCGGATCTGCGTGCCGGAGGGAATTTCGAGGTAGCCGTGCTCGAGGGCGATCGAGCTGACGTTTTGCATGCTGCGTCCCACGAAGCACACTTTGCGTCCGTAGCGCAGCGCGGCGTCGACGGTTTGCTGTAGACGCGGCACGTTCGAGGCGAACATGGTGATGATGATGCGGCCGCTGCACTGCGCGAAAATATCGTTGAACGTCTCGCCGACCACCCGCTCGGAAAACGTATGACCCGGCACTTCTGCATTGGTCGAGTCTGACGCCAGCAGCAAGACGCCCTCGCGGCCGTATTGCGCAAGCGAGGCTATGTCAGTGGGGCGGCCGTCGATAGGCGTTTGGTCGAATTTGAAATCGCCGGTATGAATCGCGACCCCGAGCGGCGTCCGGATGGCGAGCGAGCAGGAGCCCGAAACGCTGTGGGTGATGGAGATGAAATTCACGCTGAACGAGCCCACGGCGATCTCGTCCCCGGGGTCGACCACGTGCGTTTCAGCGAGATCGAGCAGTTTGTGCTCTTTGAGCTTACCGCGCAAAAGCGCGAGCGTGACATCGGTGCCGTAAACCGGCACGTTGAGTTGAGCCAAGAAAAACGGCACACCGCCTATATGATCTTCGTGCGCATGGGTCAGCACAAGGCCACGCACTTTGTCGCGGCGCTCGAGCAGATAAGAAATGTCATTGATGACGAGATCGACACCAAGCATCTCTTCTTCCGGAAACTGCACGCCCGCATCAACGACGATGATGTCGTCGCGCGTCTCGTAGACGGTGGTGTTACGTCCGATTTCGCCGCAACCGCCCAAGGGGATGATTCGCAAATAGTCGCCGTCAGGCGTGGTCAATGGCTTGTGAGCGATGTCGTGCGGGGCGGGGAAGAACTCGTGGAGCATTGTGCCGCGTATTTGGGCGGGCCCGCGCATTGGCCTGCCGCACGCGTTTTTAGAGCGCGGTTGCTGTCCACGTCAGCGCCGACGGCAGAATGCCGTTCGGGCACGCAAGCTCAATGATGCGATTGTCTCCCGCGGCAAGCGAAAGTGCGACGGCGGCGCTGCCGGTATGTCCATCGTTCGAGCGAACCTGCGCTTCTATCAATGCGAAGACCGCGTGCGGCTGCAGATTGTGAATCTGTGCTCGAATGATCGGGTTACCCAAGAAATCCCGCGTCACCACAGCAGGACCAATTTGCAAACCGACGTCCAGCGTGTGGACCTCGTCGTCGATCAGCGCTCTGGTCTCGGTGCGAACGCGAATGAGAAAGTAATGTAGATCGCGTTCTCGTTGTTCCAGCTGCGCCAAATGGAGCAGTCGGCCGATGCGCCGGCGCAACACGAGGTCAGCCGAGCCGGCCGGGCGGTGGTGGCTGGCCGCGGCAGCGGTTGCCCTGTGCCGGTGACGGAGATGCCGCTCTGGAAGCGGGGCTGCCGTAAGCATCCCAGCTGCGATCGCAACGCATATGAACATCAGCAGCCTACTCACGGCGTTTAGGCGACCGGGAAAGGCCTTGACATTATCGCCTTCTTGTCTATAATTGTCTTAAAACATTAGTACAATGAGACAGCCCGAAAGACGCCTGAGAACTGAGGAACTTGTTTCACTTAAACGACACCAGCGGCATACCGGTCTATCTTCAACTCAAGGAGCAGATTTTGCACGCCATATCGCGCGGTTCGCTCAAGATAGGCGATCAGCTACCGACCGTCCGTGAGGTGGCCGTGGACCTTTCAATAAATCCGAATACCGTCAACCGGGCCTACGCAGAGCTGGAGCGCGACGGGTATCTTACGAGCCGCCGCGGGCGCGGAACATTTATTGCCGAGACCCGAACCGCCGTCAAAGGCGCAGCTACGCACCACGACCGGCTCGATGACGTGGCGCGCCGCGCCCTCGAAGAAGGGCGCTCGTTTGGTTTTACCGTGGATGACCTCATCGATGCCTTGCACCGCGTGGACACGCGGACTACGTAAAGGAAGGACGCACACCTATGCCTGCAGTCGTCATAACACCGCCGACGAATCCCGGCGGCGCCGTCATCGCCGGCGGTCAATCGATTCACTTTGGGAATCCGATTTCGTGGCTGATCGCCATCGTCTGCTTTCTGGCCGGCGTCGCGGCGAGCGCATTGAGCGACAACCCGCTGTACCTTCTGGTTGGCGTCGTGCTCGCGGTCATCGCGTTGACCTCGATCCAAATCGCGAAAGCCTGGGAAAAGGCAGTCGTCCTCAGACTCGGACGCTTCCAGCGCCTGGTCGGGCCCGGAATCTTCTTTATAGTACCCGCTGTCGACAGTGCCACGGCCTGGATCGATCAGCGCGTTCAAACCAGCACATTCATGGCCGAGCAGACGTTGACCAAGGACACCGTGCCGGTGGATGTTGATGCCGTTCTGTTCTGGGTCGTGTGGGATGCGAAAAAAGCAGCGCTCGAAGTGGCTTCCTATCGTGACGCCATCGGCTGGGCCGCGCAAACAGCCCTACGGGATATCATCGGAACTACCAACCTTGCGGATCTGCTGTCCAATCGCCAGGCCATCGATGCGAATCTTCAAAAAGCGATCGACGGCAGAACCACCCCGTGGGGCATCACGGTGCAGTCTGTAGAAATTCGCGACATCAAGATTCCTGAAAACCTGCAGGACGCGATGTCACGTCAAGCGCAGGCTGAACGCGAGCGTCAGGCGCGGGTCATCTTGGGGGATGCGGAACGGCAAATCGCGGAATCGTTCCTGCAAGCGTCGAAGTCGTACGTCGACAACCCGATAGCACTGCATCTGCGGGCCATGAACATGTTGTATGAAGGCCTTAAGGAACGGGGCGCCATGATTATTGTGCCGAGTACTGCCGTCGAGACGATGGGCCTGGGTGCGATAACCGGTCTCGCAGCCCTTGGAGGCGGTCCTTCATCAATGTTCGCACCCACAATGCAAAGCGGGAGCGGCGCGCCGCCGGCAGGCGTAAGTACCTCGGAATCGGCTGCGCCGGCCACGAGCGCGGATCCAGTGTCATAACAACCGCAACTATAGGAGGAGCCTAATGGTTTTAGCAGCGTTGTTATTGGCTGCTGCGGTTGCAGCAGCGCCACCCGACGGCACCTACAAATACACGATCGAACAGACGTCAACCGCCATCGGCAGCGCGACCGTCAGCGTCAAGCGAGCCGATGTCGGCATTCAGGTGCACGAAACCCAAGAGGTCAAGCTGCCGTCTGCGTCACGAACTTACGCGGTGGACGAAACGTTGGACCCAGGGTCGCTCTCGCCGCGCAGCTATGTCGGCACGTACACCCAAGACGGCACACCCATCGTCTTCCGCATGGCCTTTGATGCTGCGGGCATGCGCGCTTCGGTGGACGGCGTTTCCGGCGCTACCGGCGTGGTAATGCCATCCGGAACCAAATCCGCATTCGTCGTCGAGCTGTCGCTCATGTCGGGGTACTTGTTCTTACCGGCTCAAGTGAGCGCTGCCAGGACGTCAAAATTCGCCGCGGTGATCCCGAGTCAGCTGGCCGCAGTCCTCAACCGCGTGGACAGCAATATGAATCCGACAAGACCGGCCGGCATACCGGCGCAAGACGTCAGCCTGTCCATCAGCGGCGGACAGATGACGTACGATGAGTGGTATGATCCGCTGACATTTGTCGTGCACGCCGTTACCTTTGGAAACGGCGTCATACGGCTCAGCCATTATTCTACGGAAGTGAAATCATGAGCGTTGACGTCTCGACAAAAGAAGCCCCCACTCCCTTCAGCGGCCTCGCGACCTACTTCTCGATCCCATTTTCGCCAACCGCCGCCTTCGAACGGTTGAATCGCGTGCCCACCTGGGGTTGGGCCGCTATCATCGGCATCATTCTCACGCTGGTCGGCTTTATATTGCTGTCACCCGCACAAATGCACATGACCGCGGTGATCACTCAGCAGCGGATTTCGGAAATGCCCGCTGATCAGCAGGCCCAGGCGCGAGCTTCGATGGCGTCCGTAGCCAACATCTCAAAAATCTTCATCTATATCGTCGCTTTGCTCATTCCATGGTTCACCTGGCTCATTTCCGCTGTGGTCTTCCTCATCGGCGCCGCCTTGGGCGGTGGAGAAGCGAAGTTCTCGCGCGCGTGGGTGCTAGCGGTCAACACGTACGTTATTGTTGGTATTGCTTTCGTTATCAATGGCATCATAATGGCCTTCCGCGATCCCACCACGGTGAACTCGCAAATCGATATTATGGCGCTGCCTTCACTAGCGTTGTTAGTTCACGGCAACGTGAAGCTCGCTGCGTTCCTCTACAGTTTCAACGTGCTATATCTCTGGTACGCGGTCGTCGCGATCATAGGAATGGAGCGCTACCTCAAAGTCAGCAGAACCGTGGCCATCGCCACGGTGATCATATATAATCTTCTCTCGGCGCTCCTAGGGATGGCTTCGGCTCGGTGACGAGACAGGCACAAACATCGTACCAGTTCTTGCGGTTATTTCTTATTCTCGCGATGAGCTTAGCGATGACAACGCCGGGGACGGCTGCGCCGCTTTTCAAGCCTAAAGCAAAACCGGCGACGACCCCTTCACCACAGCCGACGAGTGCGGCTCCCGCGACCGCAACGACTCAGGCGGGAGCGGCAATGACGTTGGATCAAGCGGTCGCGTTTGCCATGCAACACAACACCGCGGTGCTGCAGGCTCGCGCCCAGGCATTCACGGCGGGATCACAGCTGGCTCGCACGCGCGGGCTCGAGCTGCCCAACGTCAGCGCAAACGCTCAGTCCATCATGCAGCGCCAAAGCAACAACTCGGGAAGCTTCGCGCAATTCAACCTCTCGCCGAGCGCCAACTTCTCGCAGAACACGGCGCAGCTGCAAAGTTCAACGAATCTCGTAAACGTGACGACCTCGCTCGAAGCCCGGCAGGCCAAACGCTCGTACGACGGCGCCTTGCAAAACATGCGTTTGACGCAGGAACAAACAAAGCTCAACGTTGAGAATTCGTACTACACGCTCGTCCAAGATGCCGACCTGGTGGCGCTCGCGCAATATGACGAGCGCTATCAACGCACGCTGCGTGAAATAGCAGACGCGAATTTCAGGGCCGGGAAAGTGGCCGGTATAGACCGGCTCAAGGCACAGGTCCAGCTGACTTCGAGCGAGCAGCGTCTGGCGTCCGCTCAGGCCGACGCTGAGGATGCGCGCGACAATTTGGCGCAGACCATCGGCGCGGAGCCCGGCCAGCAGTTTGTTTTGATAACGGCGGTCCCCGAGCCGGGCCTCTCCGATGTCGACCTCGCGAGTCTACAATCCATCGCCCTCGTACAACGGCCCGAAGTCGCGATCGCTCAGGCGAACTTGGACAACGCCCGTGCCGCCAACGCACTCGTGGATGCACCGAACACGCCGACCGTACAACTCAGCAGCGGCTGGGGCAATCAATTTTCACCCACCGCCAACGCTCAGGCTATCGCCAACTTCAATACTTGCATCGCCAATTTAGGCATAGCGGTGAACCCGTCTGTATGTCCCCACCCCGGCGCGTCGCACTTCTACTCCATCGGGATCAATTCGATCTGGACGCTGCCGCTGCTCGACTGGGGCGCGCGGCACGCAGCGCACAAGAGCGCGAGCGTATCCATCAACTCCATGCAAGCACAATTGGATGCTGCCCGCCGCCAGGCGCTGATCGACGTGGAACAAGCTGTCCGGCGCCTCAAGGTCGAGCGCTCGAACCTCGCCTTGGCGACTGCCAACGCCGACGTCGCTCGCCAGGTCGCGCAGACTTCACAAGTGCAGTACAAGGTCGGGTTGATCAGCGTGATCGAGGTGACGTCGTCAGAACAAACCTATTTGCAAGCGGCCAAGGATCTACTGGTCGCGCAGATCGGCTATGCCGTGGCGGCAGAGAAACTGAAGCTCGCGGTGGGCACCTTATGACCATCGCACACCTCATGACCTCGCACACCTTATGACCTCTCACGCGACGCTATAGGAACAAATATGCCAAAGTGGCTTATCATCGTCATCGTCGTCGGCGCCTTGCTGCTGACCATCGGCATCGGTGTGGCGACACATCGCGGCGGAGACGCAACCGCGGTGACGACGGTTACCGTCCAATCGAAAACGCTCGTCGTGCGGCTTCCTGAAAACGGAATCGTGTCGCTGCCGCAAACCGCGACCATCGGTGCGCGCACGGGCGGCAACATCACACGCATCGTCGCACGGGAAGGCCAGCGTGTCACAGCCGGCGCCTTGTTGATGAAACTCGACGACCGCCAGATCTCCGCTACGGTGAGCCGCGATGCTGCCGCGCTGGCGCAGGCCGAGGCCGCGCTGAAAAAGGCGGAGCAAACCGAAGCCATCGCCCCGCATACCAATGTGCAGACGGTGGCTTTGGCGCAGCAAAACTTGTTGGCCGCTCAAGCAAAATTGCAAGCAGACATCAACGGCAAGCGCGAGGGGCAAGTCTCGGGCGTAGGAGGCCTCGCGGGCTTGGGCATCAGCGGTCAATCGCAGCTCGTCCAACAACAACAAGCGTTGTCCGTTGCGAAGTCGCAGCTCATCACGGCCAAGGAGAAATACGACGGCGATCAAGAGCTGTACAAGATCAACGCGCTGCCGCGCCAGCAGCTCGATCTGGATAAAGCGGCCTACGAGCAAGCACTCGCGGGCGAGATTGCTGCGCAGCGCCAATACGATTTGACCAAGCAACAACTGCACGACAACGCCGGACAGCTTGACAGCCAGATCCAATCTGACCAGCGAGCCCTGGAAAGCGCGACCGCAGCACTCGCATCGGCGCAGCTGCAGGCACAGCAGAATACCGCGTCCGTCGACGTCCGCTCGGCCGCCGCTTCAGTCGATTCCGCACAAGCGCAATTGCAATTCGATAGCCAGCAGCTTGCCGACACGGAAGTCAAGGCGCCCTTCGATGGCGTGATCCAAACCATCGGCACGATTCCTGCGACCAACGGCACCGCCGCCGTCCAACTCGCCGTCGGCGATACCGTGCAACCGGGGCAAACGCTCTTTACGATTGCCGGAGCCGGCCCCATGATCGTCAAGGCCCAAGTGGACGAGCAAGACATCATCAACGTACGGATAGGGCAGCACGCGTTTATTTCGGGCGAAGACTTCCCCGGACGGACCATCGTCGGCACGGTGATTCGCATCGCACCCGTCGTGGTGGCGCAAAACCAGGGCACCACTTCTGCCAAGAACGTTGAAACGACGATCGCGCTGTCGAAGACTTATCCGTTCTTACGCGACGGCATGTCGGCGGACGTCGACATCGTGACCGGCAAGGCAGTGCGCGCGCTGACGGTACCGATCGCTGCTGTGGTCGTCGAAGGCAAGAACCACTTTGTGTTCGCGGTGAAAAACAAGACCCTCAAGAAAGTCGCGGTGAGACAGGGGATCGCGAGCGACACCGACGCCGTCATTCTGTCGGGGCTGCATGAAGGAGACGTCGTGGTGAGCGCTCCTGCCAGCACTTTGAAGGATGGCCAGAAGGTGGCGCCTAGCGCCGCCACGCCGGCACCGTCAGCGTCAGCGTGAAGATCTGGGAACTGCTCACGGTCGCCGTGCAGGCGCTGTGGGCAAACCGCTTGCGCTCGGTGTTGACGATGCTCGGCATCATCATCGGCACGGCCTCAGTCATCGCGATTTTCGGCTTGGGCCAAAGCGCCGCATCTTCCATCGGCGCCACGCTCGGGATGTTTGGCAACCAAGGCATTTACATTCTACCCGATCAGAACTCCGGACGTTTTCGCGAAGCCCAGTTCCAATGGCATGACATCGCGATCATACGCGACCAGTGCTCGCGCTGCGCTAAAGTCTTCCCATATTACGACAGCTTCTTCACCATGCGCCGTGGCCACAAGCGCGACGCCTTCGAACTCAGCTCGGATACCGATTATATCGCCGACCGGCTGCCGATGGCCGAAGGGCGGCGCTTTACGAGCGATGACATCGACGCGGCACGGCCGGTGTGCAACATACTGTGGCCTGCCAAACTGAAGCTGTTCGGCAACGACCCGGCGGTGGGCAAGTACGTGCGCATCGCGGGCCATCGCTTTTTAGTCGTGGGTGTGTATGAAGATATCAGCGCCGGCATCTTCAATACATTCGTGGGAAGCGGTGACACCATCACGATTCCGTACACCACTTTTCATAAACTGCCCGGCTCGGTAATCCAGGGCATCCAGCTCTACGCGGCACCCGGCGTCGCCGCGAACACCGTCATCGACGAAGCTGAAGGCATCCTCAAGCGCGTGCACGGCAGCCGCACGCAATATCAAGGAATCGACTCGTCACAGCAAGGCTCCGCCTTCCTGAGCGTCATCGGTTATGTGGCGGTCGGCATTTCCAGTATCGGCGCTATTGCGCTGATCGTCGGCGGCATCGGCGTCATGAACATCATGATGGTATCAGTGATGGAACGGACGCGTGAGATCGGCATTCGCAAAGCGATCGGCGCCTCGCGTAGCGACATTTTGGTGCAATTCTTGACGGAGGCTATTGCGATCACGCTCATCGGGGGGGCCATTGGTACGATAGTCGGTTCGCTCGCGGCGTTGGCGGGCAGCGCATTTCTCGACAAACAGTTCGCCGGCAACGTGTCGAGCATCAACTGGTTCCCCATCCTTTTCACCGCCCTGGCCTCGTCAATCGCCATCGGACTGTTTTTTGGCACCTATCCGGCGGTGCGCGCATCACGCCTTTCACCCATCGATTGTCTGCGCCATGAATAGAACCTGGTCGAACCCGCATGTATAACAAAGCGTTTGAGTTCTTCAGCCAGGCGTTGGACATGCTGTGGAACAACAGGCTGCGTTCACTTTTCACTATGCTCGGCTTGATCATCGGCGTCGGTGCTGTCATCGCAATCCTCGCGGTCGGCGATTCCACGACGCGTTCGGTCCAGCACTTGCTGTCGCCCTATTCCTTGTCGTCAAGTTTCGTGTTGGCGAAGCCGCAGCAGCCCGATCCGCAAGCGGCGCAGATCCGTTATGACGACGCCGCCAAGGTTGCCCGCGCCGTTCCCGATGCTTCAGCGGTCCATCCGGTCTTGTTCATTCCCATGACGACCACCGTCCAGCACAGGAACAAGGCGGTCGTCGTCATCACAGCGGGCGCGGGGACCGGTTTCGATACAACGGACCTCGAGGCTGGACGCCGCTTCACCGACCAAGACTTGTCCGCGCACCGCCGTGTCGCTGTCTTATCGTACGCGGCACGCAATGACATCTTCGGAACAGACGTGCCAGCGATTGGGCGTTCGGTCCGTCTGAACGGCAGCTATTACACCGTGGTCGGCATACAGGGCAAACCACTCAATGCCGGGCTGCTGCAAAACAACAGCGGCAGCGACACGATCACCATTCCCTATTCGCTCATTCCCGTGCTCGGCTACACGTACGTCAACGGTTTGTCCGTGGTCAGCACGGGTTCCGACGTCACGCGCGTGGGCAATAAGGCCATCGAAGCGCTCCAGAAGATCCACGGGCAACGGTCGCAATACGAAGAGCGTGATATCAAAACGCTCAACGACAGCATCGGCAAGGTATTCGCGGTCTTAACTGCGGTCATCGGCGTCGTAGCCGGTATATCGCTTTTGGTAGGCGGCGTCGGCATCATGAACATCATGTTGGTGTCGGTCACCGAGCGCACGAGAGAAATCGGCATTCGTAAAGCAGTCGGCGCCACCCGCACCGACATTCTCATGCAGTTTTTGAGTGAAGCGCTCATGCTGTGCGCCGTCGGCGGATTGATCGGCTTGGCCGGTGGCGTCTTGCTCGCCGAACTGGTCATACATACGCTGATCATCAAGCTGACCGGCACCGTTGTGTCGTTCGCCTGGCTGCCCATCATCATCACGTCGCTAGGATTTTCGGCCGCCGTTGCGTTGTTGTTCGGAACTTATCCCGCCGTGCGTGCATCCTACCTGGATCCTATCGAGTGCCTGCGCTATGAATGAACGGCACCAAGTCATTGAGATATCGCAAATGACCAAGACCTACGCCATCGGTGAGATCAAGGTCCCCGCCCTGCGCGGCGTCTCTTTCAGCATTTACCAGGGCGAGTACGTGGCGATCATGGGTCCCTCAGGATCGGGCAAATCCACCTTGATGAACCTGATCGGTTGCTTGGATCAGCCGAGCACCGGCTTGTATCGGCTGGATGGCGTCGACGTCGCAGCGCTCGACGACCGGGAGCTCGCTCACATCCGCCTTAAGAAGCTCGGCTTCGTATTCCAAGGTTTCAACCTGCTCGCGCGCACGTCGGCCGTGCGCAACGTGGCTTTGCCCCTGTTTTATGCCGGCGATCCGAAGCGCGAAGACAAAGCGAAAATAGTATTGGAAAAAGTCGGTCTCGGCGGCCGCATGTATCACAGGCCTAACGAACTCTCCGGCGGCGAGCAGCAGCGCGTCGCCATCGCCCGGGCTTTGATCAACGATCCCGCAGTGCTGCTGGCTGACGAGCCGACCGGCAACCTCGACTCGAGAACGTCCGAAGACATCATGGCGCTGTTTGATAAACTGAACTCCGAGGGACATACCATCATCATGGTCACCCATGACGACGACGTAGCCAGCCACGCGAAGCGTGTCATTCGCTTGCGCGACGGGCTTATCGTGAGCGACGAACAGCGTAGCCTCCAGCCTGCCTAGATGCTTGTTTCAAGCCGCGCAAACGCACGCCAGTTGACGTTTAGCACTCTCAATGCTATATTGCTAACGAGCCCAACGATAAAGAAAATAGGCCGCGTTTCGGGACAGATTGTGGCCGTTTTACCAATAGGCAACAATTCCAGCATGTCGCAGGTAGTAGATTTTAAGGCGCTGTTTCGTAGCCGCCTCGTGCGGTCGACTGCGCTCAACTGGGTGCATAGGAGAGAGAGTAAAAGATGAATTCCCCGACCCGTACCTCGATGGGGTACGTTCTGATGGGCCTTCTCGGAGTGCTCATCGGAGCATTCGTCGTGGTGTTCTTGGCTCCCAAGCTTTGGAATGCCAAGCAAACCGCAGCTAATTACAACCTTGCTTCTGCCGCTCCGCTCGCGCAAATGGGTGGCGGCGATTTCGAGCAACGCATCGTCAGCGTGGTGAAGCAGACCGAACCGTCGGTCGTGCTGATCAAAGCCACCGTCCATGGCGTGCAACAAATCTATAATCCGTTCGCAAACGATCCGTTTTTCCGTCAATTCTTCGGCGACTCCGGACCACAGCAGGCGCAGCCATTTACCGCCAAGGCTTCGGGGTCGGGCTTTATTATGAAGCGTGAGGGCGATAGCGCCTTGGTGGCGACGAACGCGCACGTCATCTATCAGGCAGATCACATCCAGGTACTTTTGTGGACAGGACGCCAGGTCGACGCACAAGTTGTCGGCTTTGACAACGGCACTGATCTCGCCGTGCTGAAGATCAAGGGCAAAAACTTGCCGCCGGCACTGCCGCTAGGCAATTCCAGTGCGCTGCAACAGGGACAGTTCGTGCTGGCCATCGGCGAACCAGAGTCTTTCCAGAACTCGGTCAGCCTCGGTATCGTTTCTGCGCTTCATCGCAGCAATATCACCGCAGGCGGCGGACCCGGTTTCCCCGTCTTTCGATATGACGACATGATCCAAATTACGACTCCCATCAACCCGGGGAATTCGGGCGGCCCGCTCATCACGACCAAAGGGCAGGTAGTCGGTATTAACGCGGTGGTCGCGCCCGAGGCTCAGGCCATCGGGTTCTCGATTCCGATCAATTCGGCAGCGCCGGTTTTGGCGGACATCGTGCAGACTGGGCACGGGCCGCATGTTTCCCGGCCTTACATCGGCATTCAAATGCGGGCGCTCGATAAGCAGCTTGCCCAATACCTCGGCTATGCCGGCTCGGAAGGCATCGTCGTTGCGGCTGTTGAGCCGGGCAGTCCAGCCGAAAGAGCGGGACTGCAAGGTCGAGACGTCATTTTGGAAATGAACCATAAGAAGGTCGCTGATCCCGATCAGATCCGCTCGGCGATCGCAAAGATGAAGGTCGGCGAGAAAGTCAGCCTCCTCGTATGGCGCAATGGCAGTCTCCAGCCTTACGATGTCACGCTGGGTGACCGTCCTGAGGTTCTGCCGCAACAGCCACAAGGCTGAGAGCATACTTACTTACATATCATGTTCTCGATACTCAACCTAAGTGACTAGCTCGCGACTGGGTATCATACTAACTACAAAGTAAAAGGCGGGGCCGGTTTTCGACCGGCCCGGCTCTTCAGAGGAGTTTACATCATGGCAAAAGCTGTCGGCATCGACCTCGGCACGACTAATTCCGTAGTCGCCTATATGGAAGGCAATACCCCGACCGTCATTCCTAACGCCGAAGGTAGCCGGCTCACGCCGTCTGTGGTCGCATTTACCAAAACCGGTGAACGCCTCGTCGGTCAGCTTGCGAAGCGGCAAGCGATCACGAACCCCGAGCGCACCATTTCGTCAATCAAGCGCCACATGGGCACCGACTGGAAGATAACGATCGACGGCAAGTCCTACACGCCGCAAGAGATCTCAGCGATGATTTTGCAAAAGCTTGCCAATGATGCGAGTACCTATCTCGGCGAGAAGGTGACTCGTGCGGTCATCACCGTGCCGGCATATTTCAACGACTCGCAGCGTCAAGCCACCAAAGATGCCGGCCGTATCGCCGGCTTGGAAGTCATGCGCATCATCAACGAGCCGACTGCCGCCGCACTCGCGTATGGCCTCGATAAAAAGGGCAATGAGACGATTCTGGTCTGGGACCTCGGCGGCGGTACGTTCGACGTTTCGATTTTGGAAGTCGGCGACGGCGTATTCGAAGTCAAATCGACGAACGGCGACACGCACCTCGGTGGTGACGACTACGACAAGCGCATCGTTGATTGGCTCGTTGAAGAATTCAAAAAAGATCAAGGGATCGATCTTTCAAAAGACCGCCAGGCGATGCAACGCCTCAGCGAGGCGGCGGAAAAAGCCAAAGTCGAGCTTTCTACCATGGTGCAGACGACGATCAACCTGCCCTTCATCACCGCAGATCAAAATGGTCCCAAGCACCTCGACTACACGCTCACGCGCGCCAAATTCGAGCAGCTTACCGCAGACTTGACCGATCGAACGATCAAGCCGTTTGAAAGCGCGATCGCGGACGCGAAACTGACCGTTGACGATATCAATGAAGTCATACTGGTCGGTGGCGCGACGCGCATGCCGGTCATTCAAGAGCTGGTGAAAAAGCTCACCCACAAGGATCCGCATCAGGGCGTCAATCCGGACGAAGTGGTTGCGATCGGCGCAGCGATTCAGGCGGGCGTCCTCTCGGGCGAAGTCCGCGACGTGGTCCTGCTCGACGTGACGCCTCTGTCAATGGGTCTGGAAACGCTCGGCGGCGTCATGACGAAGCTGATCGATCGCAACACCACCATTCCGACCCGGAAATCGCAGACGTTCACCACTGCGGATGACGGACAGACTTCGGTTGACATTCACGTGTTGCAAGGCGAACGTGAGATGGCGGCCGACAACAAGACGCTGGGCCGCTTCCGGCTCGAGGGAATTCCGGCAGCGCCGCGCGGCGTGCCTCAGATTGAGGTCGGCTTTGACATCGACGCCAACGGCATCACCTCCGTCAACGCGAAAGATCTCGGAACCGGCAAGGAACAGCGTATCACCATCACCGCGTCGAGCAATCTCAACAAAGATGAGGTTGACCGCATGGTGCGCGAGGCGCAAACGCATACCGAAGAGGACAAGCGCAAGCGCGCAGAAGCGGAAACGCGTAATCAGGCGCTGAGCTTGCAATACTCGGCGGAGAAAACGCTCAAGGAAGTCGGCGACAAAGTCTCTGCTGCAGAAAAAGCCGACGTCGAGAAGGGGCTCGAAGCCGTGCGCTCCGCGCTCAAGAGCGGTAGCGCGGACGAGATCAAACGCGCCGCGGATAATCTACAAGAAGCTTCGTACAAGCTCGCTCAGCTCGTTTATCAGAAGACCGGCACCCAAGGGGAGGGGGCTGCGGCCGGCGCTGGCTCTAGTCCGAATGGATCAGCCGGCGCTCAGACCGACGGCGCCGGCTCCGACGCACACAAAGCGCCGGAAGGTGACGTGATCGACGCCGAGTTCAAAGAAACGTAAAGGCGTTCGAGTCTGACATGGCTGATACGGACGACTTCGACTCGCTATCGAGTTCAGCGGTTCCCGGAGTTGAGGCGGCGCCTTCCAATGGGGAGGCGCCTGCCGGCTCCGCTGACTCGCGCACTGAACTTGACAAAGCAAAGGCCGATGCCGATACGCAACGCCAGGCGTATTTGCGCACGCTGGCCGACTTCGAAAATTATAAGAAGCGCACCGACCGTTACCTGCGCGAGCGCTCCGATGAGGGGCGGCGCCAGTTGATCGTACGCCTGCTGCCGGTGCTCGACAACTTGGAGCGCGCAGCGGGCTATCGTGAGCAGGGTACGCCTGCGGAGCAGTTGGTAGACGGGCTGTTGGCAACCGTGCGGCAATTCGTCAATCTGCTTGAGACCGAAGGCGTCCGGCCAATCGATTTGAAGGGAAAGACTTTCGATCCGAAGGTCTCCGAAGCGATTGCGACGCGCGAAGACCAGAAGTCCGCTCCCAATACGGTGTTAGATGAAGCGCGCAAAGGCTATATGCTCGGCGAAGAAGTCTTGCGACCCGCGCAGGTTATAGTATCGAAACCATCGGAATGACGGGCTCATCTCATGCCCGTTCAATATAAAGACTACTATCAGACGCTTGGCGTTTCAAAGACAGCTACCACCAAAGAAATAAAGTCGGCCTATCGTAAGCTGGCTCGCCAGTGGCATCCTGACGTCAATCCGACGCGCAAGAACGAGGCCGAGGAGAAGTTCAAGGAGATCTCTGAGGCTTATGAAGTGCTCAGCGATCCAGAAAAGCGTCGCATGTACGACACGCTTGGTAACGACTGGCAGCAGCGGGCAGCCCAGCAACAGAGCCAACAGGGAGCCTATCAGTATCAGTACGGCCCCAACAGCGGCAACTCTGGCGGCGCGCAGTTTGATTTTGGCGATCTCGGCGACAGCGGCTTCTCAGAATTCTTCCAAACTTTCTTTGGGAACATTGGCCGCGGTGCGGCTAGCGGGGCCACGCGAACGCGCCGCGGGCAGCGTGGATCCGACGTTGAATCAACGCTGGAACTCACCTTACGCGAAGCGTACACGGGCGGCAAACGTTCCATCACGCTGCAAACAGAACAGATTTGCCCGCGTTGTGGGGGCACTGGCAATGAGAAAGGCAAGCTTTGCCATCAGTGCCACGGCAATGGCGTCATTGCGGTAACCAAGCAACTCGAGGTCACAATCCCGCCCGGCGTGCGTGATGGGCAACGGATTCGCTTGGCCGGACAGGGCACGCCTGGTGTCAACGGCGGCGCGAACGGCGATTTGTACTTGGTCGTGCATATCAAGCCCGACCCGGTTTTCCAACGCAAGGGCGACGACTTGTATGTCGAGGTACCGGTGAGCATCTATACGCTCGCTCTCGGAGGCGAAATCACGGTGCCGACGATGACCGGAAAAATTAGCATTAAGGTTCCGCCGAATTCGCCAAATGGCCGGACGTTGCGCATCACCGGTAAGGGCATGCCGAAGCTCAATAAGAGCGGCTACGGCGATCTTTATGTGAAATTGATCGCGCAGATGCCGAAGACGCTCACCGATGAGCAGCGCGAATTGTTTCGCCAGCTGGCAGAAACGGCAAAAGGCGAATGATGGATACCGACGTTTTAGGGAGCTTTTACGCGATCACGGCTGTGGTGACGCAGTTTGACGTAACCGCTGAGACGTTGGCGCGCTACGAGCGCGCCGGCTTGCTGCGCCCCCGGTTAGTCAACGACGTTCGCTTTTATTCGGCGGCTGATATCGACCGCCTGACCACGATCCGGCGGCTCACCGATATCTGCGGCATCAACCTGGCGGGCGTGGACGTCGTGTTGCGTCTGCTGGAAGAGATTCGTACGCTGCAGCGCCAGCTCGAATGACGCGTTTTTAGACACCGCGCAACCCTCTAACAGCTTACAGTGTGAGGCGCCAGGCAAGGGCGCTATTCGCACTGGAACGAAATAAGGCGTTCCCCCGTACGCCTTGCCGAGGAGACGAAGCGATGCTGGCACCGGAACGAAGTGCGGAGATGGTCGAGGCCGAGCAGATGATCCTGGACACCGTGCGGCAGCTGGTGCGCGATAAAGTCGCACCACGGGCAGCACAGATCGACGCGACCGGCGAGTATCCCAAAGACCTGCGCGATCTCTTTGCAAAAAACGATCTTCTGGGCATTCCTTTTCCCGAGGAGTATGGTGGTCTTGGCAGTTTCCTGACGTACGTCAAAGTGGTCGAGGAAGTTTCCAAGGCCTGTGCCACCTCAGCCCTCATCATCGCCGTGCAAGAGCTCGGTGCGTTGCCCATCATGATCTCGGGCACAGCCGCGCAAAAGCAGAAATATCTTCCCAAGTTCGCAAGCGGCGAGCTGATGACATCATACGCGCTGACAGAACCCACTTCAGGTTCCGACGCAGCGAATATGCGCTCGACGGCCGTGCGCGATGGCGATCACTACGTGCTCAACGGCACCAAAGTCTTTATCACTAACGTCGCCGTTGCCGATGTGTGCATCGTTTTTGCGATGACCGATCCGTCGCAGGGCCCCAAGGGCGTTTCAGCCTTCATCTGTCACACCGACGACCCCGGCTTCAAACTCGGCAAAGTCGAACACAAAATGGGCATCCGCGGTTCGCCGACCAACGAGGTGATACTCGACAATTGCCGCATTCCGGCCGACCGCCTCCTAGGAAGCGAGGGCGAAGGGTTCAAGATTGCAATGGCGACCTTGGACAAATCGCGACCCGGCATCGCGGCCCAGGCGCTGGGTATCGCGCAGGGTGCGCTCGACGTCGCTGCGGCCTATCTCAAAGAACGCGTTGCGTTTGGCAAACCGCTCGCAAAGCAACAGGGCCTGCAATGGATGATCGCAGACATGGACTGCGAGACCCAGGCGGCTCGTCTGCTCCTGTACGAGGCGGCGCATAAGTGCGACATCGGCGCAAACGACGTCACCTACTGGGGAGCGTTGTGCAAGTTGAAATGCGGTGATGTCGCCATGAAGGTGACGACCGATGCGGTGCAGCTGCTAGGCGGCTACGGGTATATGACGGAGTACCCGGTGGAGCGAATGATGCGTGACGCCAAGATCACGCAAATCTACGAAGGCACGCAGCAAATCCAGCGCATCGTCATCGCGCGGCGTAGTCTGGGCAAATGACCACTTCGATCAACACCTGAAAAGGGGCGTCTTACCGTGGCAGTCATCCATAATCTCGGTTTTCCTCGTATCGGACACAAGCGCGAGCTAAAAAAAGCACTCGAAGCTTATTGGAAGGGCGATCTCAGCGACGAGGGCCTGTCGGAGACTGGTCGCTCATTACGGCAACGTCATTGGAAAATTCAAGCGGACGCGGGCCTTGACTATGTGCCGACCAACGATTTTTCGTACTATGACCAGATGTTGGATACCACTGCAATGCTCGGCGCAATTCCAAGGCGCTACGGCTTTTCCGGTGGGCAGGTAGATTTCAAAACATATTTCGCTATGGCACGCGGTTCGGACCAAGCGCCCGCAATGGAAATGACGAAGTGGTTCGACACGAATTATCATTACATCGTGCCTGAGTTCGAAGCGACGATGACGTTCGAGCTGCGCAGCACGAAAGTGATCGATGAAACAAAAGAGGCTTTGGCGCAGGGCCTGATGCCAAAACCCGTGCTCATCGGTCCAATAACGTATCTGTGGCTCGGGAAAGAAAAGGCTAGCAAAGGGGCGACGTTTTCCCGACTCGACCTGCTGCCCAGACTGATCCCTGTGTATCAGGAAGTGCTTAAGCGCTTGAAAGCGTTGGGCGTGCAATGGGTGCAATTCGACGAGCCGGCGCTGGTTACGGATCTGCCAGCGGTGTGGCTGCGCGCCTTGGAAGACGCGTACCAGAAATTGTCGCAAAGCGGACTCAAGATTTTGCTCGCGACCTACTTTGAATCGGTTCAAGAGCACGCCAAAACATTGCAAGCGCTGCCAGTGGACGGCGTTCATCTCGACCTCGTGCGCGCACCCGGCCAGTTAGAAACGTTTCTCGCCGGACATCGTGCCGGCAAGGTGCTGTCGCTAGGCGTTATCGACGGGCGCAATGTCTGGCGCGCTGATCTGAGCGCGGTCGCAAAAACGTTGGAGCGCGCGCGGCAAAAGGTCGACGACTTGTGGGTCGCGCCCTCGTGCAGTCTCATCCACACGCCGGTGGATCTCGCACAAGAAACCAAACTCGACCCTGAGCTGAAATCCTGGATGGCTTTCTCGGTGCAAAAGCTCCACGAGCTCGGAATCCTCAAACGCGGTCTTAACGAAAGCCGCGAAGCGATCGCGGACGCACTGCAAGAATCAGACGTCACCCAGCAGAGCCGCTCACAGTCCAAACGCATCCATAACGCCGCCGTGGCCAAGCGAATCGCTGCGCTGAAGGAGTCTGACGCAACGCGGGTCAGCGACTTCGGTTCGCGCCAAACCAAACAACGTGATGCGCTTGGGTTGCCACCTTTTCCGACTACCACCATCGGCAGCTTCCCGCAAACAAGCTCGATCCGCGAAGCACGCGCCAAGTTTCGCAAGGGAGAGCTCACGAACGAAGGCTACGAGCACAAGATCAAAGCGGAGATCGAGAACGCGGTTCGCGAGCAGGAAAAACTCGGGTTAGACGTGCTGGTGCATGGCGAAGCCGAGCGTAATGACATGGTGGAGTATTTTGGCGAGCAGCTTTCGGGCTTTGCTTTCACCGAACATGGTTGGGTGCAAAGCTACGGTTCTCGTTATGTAAAACCGCCGATCATCTTCGGGGACGTCGAACGCCCGCATGCCATGACCGTGCGCTGGATTCAGTATGCCCAGTCGCTCACGAACAAGCCGCTCAAGGGCATGCTGACCGGCCCGGTCACGATCTTACAGTGGTCGTTCGTGCGCGACGACCAGCCGCGTTCCGAGACGACGGCACAGATCGCGCTTGCCATCCGCGACGAGGTAAGCGATCTCGAACGCGCGGGCATTCGCGTGATCCAGATCGACGAACCCGCTTTCCGCGAGGGCCTGCCGTTGAAACGGAAGGATTGGACGAATTACATCGCCTGGGCCGCTCGTGCGTTCCGCATTGCCTCCTCGTCGGTGAAAGATTCGACCCAAATCCACACGCACATGTGTTATTCGGAATTCAACGACATCTTCGAGGTGTTGGCCCTGCTGGATGCCGACGTCATCACCATTGAGTCGTCGCGCTCCGGCATGGAACTCTTGGACGCATTCCAAAAATACCGGTATCCGAACGAGATCGGCCCGGGTGTGTACGACATTCACTCGCCGCGAATTCCCACTAGTGAAGAAATGCATAGCCTCCTTGAAAAAGCTGCGCAGTATCTGTCACCCGAACAACTTTGGGTAAACCCAGACTGCGGCCTGAAGACGAGGCGTTGGGAAGAAGTGACGCCGGCGCTGCGCAACATGGTTGACGCTGCTAAGAAGATGCGCGGCAAGGTTCCCGTAGCCTAGTAGCGGTGCGTTGAATCAAAAAATGGACCCTCGTTGAAGCGAGGGTCCATTTTCTCGTGAGCCAACAGACTTCTAAGTTAGAGTTTGAACCCTAATTGAAGAGTCATTTGGAAGGGATTGTGATTTTAATTTTTCGCGTGAGCTGTATTGAGTTTCCGCCCGAATTGAGTCCGCCATTTGCCTTAGATAGCGTTATCGATCGCTTCGAGAGACGCCGGATTTTCCAAGGCTGTCAGATCGCCTAAGCTCTCGAGTTTCAGATAGCGGGCGCGAGCCACGCGCCGCATCAGTTTGGCATTACGCGTGCGCGGCAGATCGTCCACAAACTTTATAGCCTTAGGTGCGAGCGCTTTGCCCAAGCTCTGGATCGCGGCTTGCTTGAGCTCTGCGCGCAGCTTCTCGCTCGGCTCAAAGCCAGGGCGCAACACCGCCAGACACACGACTGAGTCGCCTTTGAGCGGGTCAGGTACTGCAATCGCGGCCGCTTCACGCACGGAGCCATGGCCAACAAGTGCGCTTTCGTATTCGGCCGGGCCTACGCGCTTGCCGGCGACATTTATAGTGTCGTCCGAGCGGCCGTGAATAAACCAATAGCCATCCGGCGAGATGCTCGCCCAATCGCCGTGGACCCACATGTCGCCGAAGCGTGACCAATACGTATTGAGATAACGCTCTTCGTCGTGCCAAAAACCCATCGTCATGCCTGGCCAGGGCTGACGTATAACCAACTCTCCCACTTGCCCGCGAACTGGGTTGCCGTTCTCATCGACAACGTCGGCGTCCATCCCAGGTATAGGTCCGTGAAACGCGCACGGTACAAGCGGGCGGATGGGAAAGCAACCTAAGATTCCGCCGCTGACCTCGGTGCCGCCAGAATAATTGATGATCGGCAGTTTGCCGCGGCCGACATATCGCGAAAACCACTCGTACGGTGCCGGGTTCCACGCTTCGCCGGTCGACCCCAGAATGCGCAATGACGAAAGGTCGTGGCGCGCCGGCAGATCATCGCCGTGAATCATGAGCGCGCGGATGGCGGTCGGCGCGATGCCGAGGTGCGTGACCTTGTGACGGCCGCACACTTGCCACAAGCGATCGGGATGCGGATAGTCCGGTGTGCCGTCGTAAAGAACGGCGGCCGCTCCCAAACCTAACGTTCCCAACACCAGCCAGGGTCCCATCATCCAGCCCATGTCCGAATACCACAACATACGGTCGTCCGGCTTGATGTCAAAACTCAGGAACTGATCGATTTGCGCCTTGACGGGAAACCCCGCATGCCCGTGAACGGCGCCCTTGGGCTTGCCGGTAGAGCCAGACGTGTACAACAAGAGGTATGGATCATTCGCATCCGTACGCTCGGCTTCCACAAAATCCGGCTGCGCGTGGGTCGCTGCATGCCAATCAACGTCGCGAGCCGCATCCCAGCCGACGGTCGCTTTGGCGTGGCGCAGGACCAGCAGGTTTCGAATGCTCGGCACGGCCGCGCTCGCCGCATCCGCAGTCTTCTTCATGTCGACGAAATGGCCGCGTCGATAACTGCCGTCCACCGTCAATAAAAGCTTCGCCTTGGCGTCGCCCAGGCGAGTCGCCAGCGCCTCGGCACCATAACCCGAAAAGGCGGGCACCGCAATCGCGCCAATGCGGGCGATCGCGAGCAGGGCTGCGGCAGTCTCGGGCAGCAGCGGCATGAAGATGCCGACGGTGTCGCCTTTGCTCACGCCGAGCGTGCGCAACGCGCCGCTCAGCCGGGAGACCTCACGCAGCAGCTGCTCGAAGGTGAGGGTGCGCGTCGTGCCGTTTTCCGTTTCCCAAATAATTGCGGGCGCTGCGCCACGACCGGCCTGCACGTGCCGGTCGAGACAACCGTATGACGCATTGTAGCTGCCGCCCACAAACCAGCGCGCTAGCGGAATGCCACGAGAAATATCAAGCGTCGTATCGTAAGGGCGAAACCACGCCAGTCCTAAACGAGCGACCAGCTTATCGTAAAACCCTGCGATGTCGGAGCGAGCCAACTCCCACAGCGCCTCCAATGACGAAACGCCAACCTCGCGCATGAACTGCGTGATGTTGGCGTTTTCATAGACTTCCGGGGTCGGCTCCCAGGTAAAGACGGCGCCAGCTTCACCGATCGCCATCGGATGCGCGTCTGTTAGCGGTGCGTAGTGCCGGGAGCGTCCGGATTCTTTAACGCGTCGTTTGCTGCCGCCAGCTTTTCCTGAATGTACGAAACAGCCCGTTTCAACTGGGTGTCGAGATCGATCTTGCCGACCTCGTTCGGTTTCACATCGCCGACATTGATGTCCGGGGCAATACCGACCGAGTTGATATCGCGACCATTGGGCGTCAGGTAGCGCGCGGTCGTGATCTTGATGGCGCTGCCGTCGGGCAGCGGATAGATCGTCTGCACGACGCCCTTACCAAACGTGCGCGTGCCGATGAGAACGCCGGCGCCCGAATCTTGAATCGCTCCCGAGGTTATCTCCGATGCGCTGGCGGTGAACCCGTTCACCAACACCGCAAGCGGACGTGTCACCATGGCAATATTTTCCGCATCGAACGTCGTGAGCGGTTTTGTACGGCTATCGATGGACACGATCGGCCCTTCGGGGATGAACAGCGATGAAACGTCGATGGCCGCATTGAGATAGCCGCCGCCGTTATTGCGCAGATCCAAGATCACGCCTTTGACGCCTTGCTTGTCGAGCCGCTGCATCGCACGCGCAAGCTCTTGCCCGGTATTGCTACCAAAGACCAGCACTTGGACGTAACCGATATCGCCGTCAACGAGCCGGCTGCGCACGCTCGGGGCGTGAATGATGTCGCGGGTGATTGAAATGTTGAGCGGCTTTAACTCACCGGGGCGCTTCACCGTCAGCTGTACGACGCTGCCTGCCTTGCCACGAATCATCGCGCTATCTTGTTCAGTTGTGAGTCCTGCCGTGGGCTTGGCGTCAACCGTCAGAATGATGTCGCCGGCTTGCACGCCCGCCCTCGCGGCCGGCCCGTCGTCGATGGTCTGGGTGACGAGCAGTGACTTGCTCTGCGCATCGATATCGATGATGATGCCGACGCCCGCGAAATTGCCACCATCCAAACCTTCGTTGAGGCTGCGATATTCTTTGGGCGTTAAGAATGTCGTCCAGCGATCGTGCAGCGAGCCCAGCATGCCGGCAATTGCCGCATAGGCAAGCGTGCGCTCTCCGATGGACTGGCCGAAGGTCTGGTCAGCGCCTTGCAGCGTGCGGTTGATCGCCGCGACATTTGCCGTCTCGTTCCCGGTATCGTGTAACGCCAAAATCTTGTTGGGATCGCCGCCATGAAGTTTGACTTCTGCGCGCAGTCCGGTTACGACACCCTGTAAGAGCGTTTCGTCATTGGTGCGTTTATAGAACTCCATGGCTGCGCGGCTGTACGAGTAGTCGAGCATCGAGCGGCCCATCTCGTCCGTGGCCTTAGCGGGGGCGGCTCCAAAGCTGAGCAGCATGCTGAGCGCGCATGCTGTGCCCGCGAGACCTGCCGCGAGTCGTTGCAAGGAGAGGTTCATTCTTTCACCTTTACGTTTCAAAAATTTAGACGGAGTGCCGGGTCATCGCAAGCTGTTGTTTGAGGTATCTGACGGCCGCCTTGAGCTGTATATCTTTGGCAGCAACACCCACATCTCTGTAGTCCATCGGCACTACTATGTTGGGTTCGATGCCCTTTTTGTTGATATCCCGGCCGTTGGGCGTCACATACCGTTGAGTCGTGACCTTGATGGCGCTGCCGCCCGGTAAATCGTAGATCGTCTGCACGACGCCCTTACCGAAGGTCTTGGTGCCCAGAAGCACGCCGATCTTCGAATCCTGAATGGCTCCAGCTGTGATCTCGGATGCACTGGCCGAGTATTGGTTGACGAGCACCACGAGCGGGTGCGGCGGAATAGCGTCTTGGTTGGCGTCGTCGGTCTCCACGTGCCCATTTCGATCGATGCGTGAGACAATGGGACCATCGGCGATGAACTTGGATGAAATATCAACGGCGGCATCCAGCAATCCGCCACCATTGTCGCGCAAATCAAGAATGAATGCGCGCGCGCCTTGCTTCATCAAGCTGTTGAGCGCGTCCGTCACCTCGCGGCTGGAACGTTCGCCAAAATCATAGAGCTGGATATAACCGATGTCTCCATCCACCATGCGCGACGTGGACGAAGGCACGGTGATGACTTGGCGCTCGATGGAGTACGTCCGAATTTCGTTCTTGTTGCGCAGAATTTTGAGGTCGACCGTCGAGCCGGCTCTACCGCGGATCATGTTCATGACGAGGTCAAGGTCTAAGCCCTTGGCCGCATGACCGTTGACCGATTCAATGATGTCGCCGCGTTTGAGTCCGGCGCGGGCCGCCGGCGTCCCGTCAATCGGCTGGATGATGTTGATTTCATGGGTCTTCTGATCTTTGCCGATGTAAATCCCGACCCCACCGAAATCACCGCCTTGGATGAACTCCGATAACGACGTCTTATCACGGGGGCTGAGGAACACCGTGTAGGGATCGTGCAGCGCATTCAGGGCGCCGCCGATAGCAGCGAACGTGAGGTTGCTCAACCCGCCTTGGGTGCCATATTTGTGGAAAGCGGTGGCTAAAACCATGTTGGCCTGCGAGTCCACTTGCCCGATCGAGGCGTTGGACGCGGAGCTTGTCGCGGGCAGATCCGCCGTTACATGCTTGGTCTTGAGATACTCGGCGATGCCTCGCCGCTCGCCTCGCAAGAGCGCGGCTTCATCAACCGGCTTGTAATAGACCCTCCGGATTTTCTCAAGGGACATGTCGAGCATATCAATGTTGTGCTGCTCGTCTTCGGTCGCTCCCTGACCGTTGACGTCCATTGCCACGCCGCCCAAGTTAAAGGCCAAGATGGGATTGTGATCGCGGAATTTCCACGTGACATCGTGACGGTGCATCTGCAGCACCAGCGCGGTCGCGAGAATGCCGATGATGATGACGAGAATCGTGATGATGCGGGCGCTGCGGGGCACGATACGGCGTTGTCCTTTCAAGGGATGGGTTTCTCGAATGAGTCGGTTTTCGGGGTGGTTTTCGGGACAGGACTAAAAGTAGAGTTCCTTATTGGGTTGTGTATCGGTCATTCCCTGTCAACGTAAGTAGCACCCAAAACCATTGCGTAGCAGTGCTTCTTTGACGCAAAAAGTGTCATAAGCGTGACAGCGGGTCTACCGGTACGCCGTTGACCCGGATCTCGAAGTGAAGGTGCGGCCCGGTGGCATAACCGGTCGCTCCCACCGCCCCGATGACCTGGCCTCGTTGCACCTGTTGATTGACCGAGACATACATGGCGGAGCAGTGGGCATAGAGCGTTGACATCCCCGAGGTATTGTCCAATATGATGGCGTTGCCGTAGCCGCCATACCAGCCGGCGAACAGCACGATGCCGTCAGCGGCGGCCTGTATGGGCACGCCGTAATCGACTCCGATGTCCACGCCCGAATGTAGCTGGTAACGTCCCGTAACCGGGTCGGTTCGCATGCCGAACGGTGAGGTGATCGGACCGCGCACGGGCCACATGAACTGAACGCGCCCGCCCTCCCAGTGTTCCACCGGGGGCGGCAGGCCCGCGGCTATCGCGGCCATCCGTCTAGCTTGAATGGCTGCGATGCGAGCGCGTATGGCGGCCTCTTGCTCTTGCCGTTGGCGTTGGCGGATGAGCTCTTGCAGCCGAGCCTCTTGCGCGGCGCTCAAGTTTTCGAGTTCGTCGACTTGTTGGGCGATGTTGCGCCGCTGCAAGGCCGCAAGCGCCAAGAGCTGCCTGCGCTCGTCCGCCAGCACGCCGAGCTGCTGCTGCTGACGCTCCTGGTCTTGTTGCTCGCGCAGCAAGGCAGCTTGCGTCGTGCTCAAATCCGCCACCATCTTCTGATAACGCGTCGCCGCTTGATTGACGTCCGCGATGAGCCGTGCATCCGAGCGTATGATGAAGCGCAAAAAGTCCCAACGTTCGATGAAGTCAACGAAGGAGGTCGCGCTCAACAAGACGTCCAGGTACGACGCGCTGCCATACTCGTAGATGTCGACCAGACGGTGGTTGAGAGCATCCCGGTGCCGGTCTAAGCTCGCTCTTGCCCAAGCCAGCTGCTGGCGGCGGACGGCTAGCCGGCGCTGATTTTGATCGATTGAGGTTGCCAGGTCGTCGAGATTGTTGCGCACGCGGGCAATGCTGCTCTGCACGGTATTGAGCTGGTCGGCGATCGTCTGCTCCTTGAACCGCGCCACATGCAATTTTTTGCGGCTCGCTTGCAGCTTGCGACGCGTCGCTTCGATGATCGCTTGCTTTTGACGAATCTTTTCGCTGATGGGTACGGCTGCAGCCGCGGCAGCGACGTGCGCACGGTCGGCTGCCGGAAATACCCCCAGGCTGATCGAGGAAACGGCCGGCAACCACAACCCCAATGCGAGTCCGACTGCAACGAGGCGGGGGCGATTCATCTCACGCAGTCTGCAGATAGCGGCCGACCGACAGCAGCGAGGACAGCATTCCTACGAGCACGCCGACTGCGAGCAGCTCAAGCGCAAGGTGATGCAGCGGAATCGCAGAGACTGAAAACGGAATGAAAGGCACGTTGATCGCGAGCTTCGGCACGAGCGATCGATAGCCGGAGCTGAGCGCGAGAAGTCCCACAGTCGCGCCGACCAACCCGGAAAGCATGCCTTCAAAAACAAACGGCCAGCGCACCGCCCAACCGGTTGCGCCGACCAGCTGCATGATGCGGATCTCCCGCTGCCGCGCAAAAACCGTGAGCCGGATGGTGTTGAACATGATGAGCGACGTGGCGATCAAGAGCAGTGCGATGACCCCTACACCCACCGCGCTGAAAACCGCTTCCGTGCGCAAGAGTTTTTCGGTGACGCCGCTCCCATAGTTGACCACGTCCACGCCCGGACGATGCTGCAGCTCCTGTGCCAAGAGCGGCACATCGGCGGGCAATTTCGTGTGCACGATGATGGTGTTCGGCAATGGGTTGGTGTTGATGACGTTAAGGTTCATCTGGCCGCGCAGCCGCTTGCGCAGATTGGCCATGGCGCTTTTTTTGTTGATGAAGCGCACGGAATCAACCCGCTGATCCGCCTTGAGCGATTGCACCATGGCGGAAATGGCGGCCGGTTTGACGTCGTCGCGTAAGTACACCGCAATCGCGACCTGCCCGACGAGGTTTTGCATGACCGCATCGAACGACGACCGCAGGAATAAGAAAACGCCCAGCAGCACGACCGATATCGCGATCGTTCCGATCGCGGTCAGCGTCATGGCGATGTTGCGCGTAAAGTTTTGGCCGACTTCGGCCCAAAAAAAATGGACTCTACCCCAGTCCAACATGGTAGCGGCCGCGCTCCTCATCGCGGGTGATGCGGCCGTTCACCAATCGTACGACTCGCCGGCGCATGCGGTCGACGATGGCTTGGTTATGCGTGGCGACTATCATAGTAGTGCCCTTGGCGTTGATGCGCGCCAGCAAAGCCATGATTTCGCTCGACGTCTCAGGATCGAGGTTGCCGGTCGGCTCGTCGCACAACAAAATGAGCGGATTATTCACAAGCGAGCGCGCGATCGCGGTGCGTTGCTGCTCGCCACCGGACAGCTCGTGCGGAAACATCTTGCTCTTGTGCGCGATGCCCACCAGTTCGAGCTGCCGCGGCACGCGCCGCAGCACGTCGCGCGAACTTGCGCCCGTGACCTGCAGGGCGTAGGCGACGTTTTCCCACACCGTCTTTTGATGCAGCAGTTTGAAATCTTGAAAGACGACACCCACTTTGCGCCGCAAGAAGGGGATATCGCCATTGCGCAAATGCGCAAGCGACTGGCCCTCGACCGTCACTTCGCCTTCGGTCGGACGGACTTCGCGATTGATGCATCGGAGCAAACTGGATTTGCCTTGGCCAGAACTGCCCACTAAAAACAAGAACTCGCCCCGCGCGACGCTCAGGACGATGTCGGTGAGGGCATGGACGCCGTTGGGGTAGACGAGACTAACGTCACGAAAGACGATCATATCCGTCCACAGACAGGCCCTGGACCGTGCGAAAGGTCATCTATCCACATGCATTCGCCGCTCGCGCAAGCTGCCCTATCGGTGAGGGAGAGGCCGCAATCGTGCCTAAAGGACAGGCATGGATTTTGATCTGACATCGGAGCAACTTGACGTACAGAAACTTTGCCGCGAGTTTGCTGATGAGGAAATAGCGCCTCATGCTCAAGAATGGGATGCGAAAGCCGAATTTCCGCTCGACACCGTCAAAAAAATGGGCGAGCTCGGTTTGCTCGGCTTGCCTTTTCCCGAAAAGTACGGCGGCGCCGGCGCTGACACGGTAGCCTATGCGCTGGCGGTCATGGAGATTGGACGCGCCGATGCATCGGTCGGCATCACCATGGCCGCGCACGTGTCACTGGGTTCAACACCTTTTTTTCTTTTCGGAACTGAAGCGCAGAAAGAAAAGTTTCTCGTGCCGTTAGCGCGCGGCGAAAAGCTGTGGGCGTTCGGTCTGACGGAGCCGCAAGCCGGTTCGGATGCCGGCGCGACAAAGACCACCGCCGAGTTGCGTGCTGGACGCTGGCTCATCAACGGCAGCAAGTGCTTTATCACAAGCGCCGGAACGGCAATGACCGGCGGGGTGACGATCACGGCGGTCACGGGCAAGGGCAGCGGTGATAAGCCGGAGATCAGCAATATCATTGTGCCGCAAGACACGCCCGGCTACACGCGGGCGGCTCCCTACAAGAAAATGGGTTGGCGCGCCTCGGACACGCGCGAGCTGAATTTCGTCAACGCAGAAGTACCCGAAGATCATCTCATGGGCGCGCGCGGTCAGGGTTTTCGGCAGTTCCTAGACATTTTGGACGGCGGACGCATCAGTGTCGGAGCGCTTTCCATCGGTTTGGCGCAAGCCTGTTATGATGCTTCGGCCAAATACGCAAAAGAGCGCCATCAGTTCGGACAAGCCATTGTGAAATTTCAGGCCATCCAGTTCCAACTCGTCGATATGGCAGTCGAGATCGAGCTGGCGCGCAACGCGGTGCTCAAAGCAGCGTGGTTGAAGGACCACGACCGCGATTTTGCGATGTCCGCTGCCATGGCCAAGCTATTCTCGGGCGAGGTTTCGCGACGCTGCGCAAACGCGGCCGTGCAGATCCACGGCGGCTACGGATTTATGGACGAATATCCGGTTTCGCGCTACTGGCGCGACTGCAAGATCAACGAGATAGGCGAAGGCACGAATGAAGTGCAGCGCATGGTGATAGCGCGCCAGCTCGGGCTAACCTAGACTCGCCTTTTCGATGCGCGCCTAATTTAACGCGTGGTATCTACTGCGACGCCGAAGCCGCTCAACGGCACTTGGTTGTCGAAAAATGCTCGCTTGTTGGGAATGTTGTTGACATTTCCGGTGGCAACTTCGGGGGCTGGGAGAACATCGATGCCGCCGCCCGCGCCATTATTCGGGTCGTAGACGAACAGCAAGTCGCGTGTTGCATCAAACGCTATCCCGGATGGCCCTGAGCCGAAGCCCGTGATGACTTGCGAGTGACCGGCAGGCCCATTGAAGGTGCTCGCGCCGTGGATAACATCGATTTGTCTGAAGTTGTGTTCGCCGATGTATAAGATATCGTTGGCGGGGCTGTAAGCCATGCCATCGGGCTGATTGAGGCCGGCGATTTCGCGGTTGGCGGGCACGGTCACGTTCGTGTGGCTGGCGGCCGCGGCAGCGGCCGTGGCTGCGAAGTTGTCAAAGGTAGCGACCACAGCGCCCAAGTCGCTTGCAAACAAACGTCCGGTGGCGGTATCCAGGACCATTTCAATAGGCCTCGGACCGAGGATGCTGCCGTCGGTGATGACGAGAGTGATTATGGCGGCCGGCGTAGACGTTGAGGTCATGAGGTGCGCGCTCGAATAGATTGCGAGCGTCGGTCCATCGATAGTCGCGACGTACAGCAAATCGTTTACCGAGTCATAGACCGCGGCACCAGCGCCGTCGATGAACGGCACGAGCTGATCTGGATTGACGTTGTTTTTCGTGGTCGTTGCGGTCCAGACGCGAATCGGAGTCGGCAGGGGTCCTGAGAAAGTCTGAAGAGGGTAGGCCGAGGGGAACCACAGGACGTCAAAAGTCGGCGAGTAGACGACGTCGGGCTGACTACCGTCGCTCGTGGGCAAGCTGGCGATGGGGACGACGAGTCCGTTGTTAGTCGAACCCCCCTTATAGACTCGAATTGTCTTGGAACCGGTATCCTGTACGTAGACTCTGTCCGGTCCTGCGCTTGAAGCGGGGGTCGGTGAAGGCACCGGCCTCGGGGCCGCGTAGTTGCTACAGCTCGAATTGAAAAGAGCAATTCCGCAGCACGCTACCATAACAGTGATTCCCAGTTTGGGACTCATCAGGTTGAAAATCTCCTAGCTCTAGAATAAAAACAGGCGCACGAGCCTTCGAGCGCCGTTCGGCTTTCGTGGGCGGCATCACCCATTTCGCAGACTCTTTCAGGCGCCCTCCCGGAAAATGAAGAAAGCCGCCGGGTAACCCGGCGGCTTTTCTTTTTGTAGAGCTATCTCGTGATTATAACTTCGTAGAAACGCTAAAGACGTACTCACGGAACGGTAGCGCGGTGCCGGCCGCGTACGGATAGTAATTGTCGCCATAATACGCTGTAGCTGGGCTGGGCCCGACGGTTCCAAACGCTCCAAGCGGCGCCGCCGAGTAGAAGAAGTTATCGGCGTAGGAAACGATCTTCTGGCTGGTCGGCTGCTCCCATGGGTACCCGTGGTTGCTCACGGAAGAGAACAGATTGGTCGCCAGAATGCTCGCTTTCACGTTCTTGCCGAGGTCGTGGGAGACGCCCAAGTTCACTGTATACCACGATGGACCTTTCAGCGAACCAGGAGCGTCGAACACGTGTGTATAGGGATCAGGACCGTTGGTTGCCAGTCCCGTGATGTCCGGGAATTGGAGCGGGTCGCCATACGGATTGCCCGATTGGTAATTGAGCGTTGGCGATATATCGAATCCGTTTGTATGATAGTTGAGGTTGAGGTTGATAACAAAACGCACGTCGTACGAGGGCGACGTTGCCGTCGGTGCCTGTGTGAACGATGGCGAGTAGTAGCCGTTTGGATCCAATAACGCGAGGTTGGTCGCGTGCGCTGTGTTGTACTGTGCTATCTGGCCGTTTACGACGTCGATGAACGACGCACCGCTCGGACCTCTCGTAAACCGAATCTTAGAATCGGTGTACGTGGCCGCCAGCGTGCCCGACAAGCCATTAGCCGACGAGCGATTTTGTCGCAACAGGAATTCCACGCCCTTGATGCGCGCAGCGCCAAAGTTGAACCCTGTAACGAAGCTGGGCGACGTCGGGTTCACCGGCAGGTTCAGCACCTGACCTCTGGTGTTGCGGTAGTAGGGTGTGATCTTCGTGGAGAGACCGTTTGAGAAGTCGTGTTCAAACGAGAGGTCGTAGTTCGTGCTGTCCTCAGGCTGCACGTTGTGCACCACGAGGAAGCCCAAACCTGAGTAGAACGAGTTGAGACGGCTGACCGTTCTGCCAGCGCCCCACTGCGGGTTGTCGCGATACTGCTCAAACGCCGAGTTCGGCGGTTGGACGTAGCGGCCGACCGAGAAGCGAATGACATTCGCCGGAGACAACGTGAAGGTCGCTCCGAAACGCGGGCTGGTTGTGTTGAACACTAGATCGCCAGTCGCATCCTGCCAGTTCGCTGCTCCCGGCTGATTCTTCGGGTTGGGATCAGCGCTTAGGATCTGGAAGCAGTTTTGGTTACCCGCCGGCCCAATGATCATCGGATCGGTGGGACTGTACGCGAAGCCCCGGAGGCACTGCCCGTACAGTTCTTCGCCTTGATAGGCCAGCCCATTGGTGCCTTTGACGATCATCGGCATCAGTTGGAATCTGAATTGATCGAAGCGAAGCCCAATATCGAAGAGCACTTTGTCGCCGAGCTTCAGGTTGTCCGCGATTACGAAGTCGGTATCGATAGGCGTGACCGTTGACCAGTTGTTCGATGGTGCGCCGACTCGGTTGACGATCGAGCCCGGTACGCACGGTCCGCCGGTACATCTGGGCGGTGCGCCGGTGTAGTTGAAGTAGTTCGTCCGAAGCGTCAGGTCTTTGGAATAGTCAGCGGTGATCTTCAACAAGTTCGCTTGGTTGAGCTGATCTTGGAAGTTCATGCTGTAGCCCGTGGCATGATCGTGCAGCTGATAAAAACTGCTACCGATGATGCCGTTGAGCGGCTGGTCCAAAGTCCAGGCAGAGTACATCATGTAGGCATACACGCGCAGGAACGCCGACTGCGATAAGGCGCGCGTATAACCTAGTTTCGAGATGCTGTACTGCGTGCTCTGACTGTCGGTGAAAACCGACGGCACAGCTCCAGTGGAGTTGCCCGACGTCGGCCAGGTCAGCGTTTCGAGGAGCGCCGGGTTGTATGGCTGCCCGACAAATCCGTTGTAGAAAACGCCGGTCGGCCAGAAGTTTTGACCTTGCGGACCGACCACGCCGCCGCTGTAGGCGGTGTAGATCGACGGGTCAAGGTTATTGCCCGCATACTTGCCGTACGGCGTGGCGACGGTCGTTCCCACCATGTATAGGGCCTGGATGTCGTCGTTGAGACCATTATGTCCGAGTGTCCAATGTAGGTTTGTCACCGTATCGCGCTCGGGCGCAAACGGGTTGACGCCATAAGCGGCGATCGATTGCGGCTGCGTGAGCGAATTAGCGACGCCGCAATTCAGCGGAGTGCCGCCCGGTGTGCTAGGCGGTGTGATGATGTTGAACAGCGGGCAACCCGGATCGTTAGCCGGAACGTTGATCGCTTGATTGTCAAGGTCATGCCGATCACCGAAGTTGTAAGCGGAGTTCGCAGCAAGCGTCGAGATGTAGTACGTGAACTTGCTGTCGGGGGTTCCGCCATAGACGTCGGCTTGCACGGTGTGATTGAAAACGGGCGACCCCATAACACCGGTGAAGTCTCCGCCGCCGGGATATTTACCGCGGTTGATGACTTCATTGATGAAGCCGGACATCGCGCGGCCAGCATCGGCGGGCTCTCCGCCCGTGTAGACCTCAAGGCTCGCGAGTCCGTTGGTCACAAACGCGGTGCCGTTGTAGAAGTCGAACCCGCGGTTAAGCGGAACGCCTTCAAGTTCGTAGCCGACTTGGTCGAACGCTCCGCCGCGAAGGCTGAGCTGACCCTGACCACCATAGCCGCCGCCGCTGCCCACTTGGCGCACGACGCCTGGCAACGAGCCCACGACGCCGTTTTGGCTGTACAGCGTTTCTGCACCGCCCGCGCTGCCAGCATAGCTGCTGATCGCTTGCGAGCTGACTGAGTATAAGTCGCCGGTAACCGTGCGGCTAACGACGCTAGCCGCAGAGGTCGTCAAAACGCGGCCTAGGACCTTGGTGGCAGCCCGTAGCGTGACGTCTGCCCGTGTGCTTTGGTCCGCCTGAACCGTAATACCGAAGACTGTAGCCGGGTCGTAACCATCTTTGCTCGCAGTCACGGCATAAGTGTCGGGCGAGAGGTTCAGAGCGGAATAAAATCCGTTTGAACCCGTGGTGAGCGTCTCGGTCTGCGATGGTGAAACCACCGTGACTCTGGCGCCCGCGATTGCATTGCCGTTCGTATCCCGCACTGTGCCATTTACGTTGCCGGTCGTGCCCGCCAGTGCCCATGTTCCCTGGAGGAGCAGAACCATCGCCGCTAATAGCGCGATGCGGAGAACGCCCTTAGTTTGCATCAAGGGTTTCCTCCTAATATGAGATGAGATGTTAAGCGTGCTGACATGCGAACAAGAACGACACTGTCGTCACTTCGACGCTGCCATTCTGCCCGCTTAACGTGCGTTTAAGGTTCGGGTCGTGACCCCGCACACCTGCTCGCTTTGCCGATTTCCGGGACAGTTGCAGGCTGCAGAGATGATTGCCACGAGGGCTTGGACCGACGTTTATCCTGTGCGTTACGCGACCGCCTCGACTGTGTTTAGACTCGCGCCGGCTGATGTACGAGCGGCCGAACGAGCGCTGGTATTTGCGCAGGACTATCGGCAACGGGAACGCCGATTTTTTCGAAGGCCGCGACCTTCGCTTGCGCGGTGCCGCTGCTGCCGCTCACGATGGCGCCGGCGTGACCCATACGCTTGCCTTCCGGAGCGGAGCGGCCTCCAATGAAGGCGACGACAGCTTTCTGAAATTTTCCGGCGGCGATGAGCGCAGCTGCGTCTTCTTCATCCGTGCCGCCGATCTCGCCGACCAGCACCACCGCGTGCGTTTGCGGATCGTTCGCGAACGCTTGCAGACAATCCACGAACACGGTGCCGATGATCGGATCGCCGCCGATGCCGACGCACGTGCTTTGCCCAATCCCTGCGCGCGTGAGCAGATCCACGATCTCGTAGGTCAACGTGCCGCTGCGGGAAATAACGCCGACGTTGCCTTCTGCGAAGATGTGTGCCGGCATGATTCCCACCAGCGCTTGACCAGGAGAGACTAAACCCGGACAATTCGGGCCGATGAGTCGCACGGAGGGAGGAAGCGCAGCGACCACTTTCAGCGTGTCGTGCACGGGTACGCCTTCGGTGATGCAAATGACAAGCTCGATGCCCGCGTCGGCTGCTTCCAGGATCGCGTCTGCGGCAAACGGAGGCGGAACAAAGATGATGCTGGTGTTGGCATTGGTTTTTGCTTTCGCTTCACGCACCGTATCGAACACCGCAAAACCATCAACCGACTGGCCGCCCTTGCCGGGCGTGACGCCACCCGGAACTTTCGTGCCGTACGCGCGCATGCGCGTTGCATGCGACAAACCTTCGCGGCCGGTGATGCCCTGCACGAGTACTACGCTCTCGTGATTCAGAAAAATCGACAACGTTTGCTCCCTTTTTAGCTTTTGCAGCTACGCGTTGGCGGCGGCGACCGCCCTACGCGCACCTTCGTTCATGGTATCTACGGCAGTGATGCCGTTTTTTTCCAGTAGCGCGCGCCCTTCGCGTTCGTTGGTGCCTGTCAGGCGAATGACGAGCTTGTCCTTGCGCCAATCGCCTCCCTCAAGCGCCGCGACCAAACCTTTGGCCACTTCATCGCCGCGCGTTATGCCGCCGAAGATATTGATAAAAAGCGATTTCACTCTTGGATTTGCGGTCACGATGTTGACTGCGTCGCGCATCAGGTCGGCTTTCGCTCCTCCGCCGACATCGAGAAAGTTGGCAGGTTCGCCGCCGGAAGCTTTGATCGCATCCAGGGTTGCCATCACCAGACCGGCACCGTTGCCGATAATCCCGACGTTGCCGCTCAAGCCGACATAGTTATTTTCGCCTAAACCCGCCTTGACGGCACGCGACTTGAGGGGGTCATCCTCAACTGCGGTCTTCCACGATTCAAACTCCGGGTGGCGCAGCAACGCGTTGTCGTCTAATTCCACTTTGGCATCGGAGGCGATGAGCCGCCCGTCTTTCGTTATTGCCAACGGATTGATCTCAACGAGCATTGCGCCAACGTCAAAGAACAGATCGTAAAGCTTGCCGAGCACCACAGCAAACTGCGACATCACCGCGAGTGGAATGCCGGCGTTCTTGGCGATGCGGCGACCGATATACGGCCAGTAGCCTTTGCTTGGATCTATCGTTTGCTTGACGATCGCTTCCGGATTGGAGTGCGCCACTTCTTCTATGTCCATTCCGCCGGTCGCAGACGCGACCACGATAGGACGTTTACTGGCCCTGTCCACGGTGATCGATAGATACATTTCTTTGGCGATGTCAAGCCGCTGCTCGATCCAAATCCGCTTTGCGATTTCACCTTCCGGATTTTGGGAATTCGCGATGCGCATACCGAGTATCGCACGCGCCGGCTCCTCCACATCCGCGGCGCTGCTACAGAACTTGATGCCGCCCGCCTTACCACGCCCGCCGATGAGAACTTGCGCCTTGACGACAGATGGCGCAGGGTTGTCGCGCATGATTTGCACGGCTTCGGCGACGCTGCTTGCCACGTGCCCGCTAGGCACCGGAATGCCGGCTTTGGCAAATAGTTCTTTACCTTGATATTCAAGTAAGCGCATTCAGATCTCCGGATAGTGTTAGGTCTGAGTAGTATCTTTCGGCAACGGTTCGGGCGCGCTCGTGCTGCCGTTTGGCGTTGTGCCCAATCGTGGTGGCCTGTCCTTCGCGGTGCGCTCGTCCAAGCGGCCCAACAACTCCCGCGCTATGACGATGCGCTGCACTTCGGACGTCCCTTCGTAGATCTCAGTGATCTTCGCATCGCGATAGTATCGTTCGGCCGGAAACTCCGTCGTGTAGCCATAGCCTCCCAAGATTTGGACGCACTCGGCCGCATGCTTTCGCGCTGCGGTCGACGCGAAGAGTTTTGCCTTCGAGGACGCGTCGACCAGCGGCATGCCTTGGTCTCGCATCCACGCAGCCCGGTACAACAGCAAGCGCGCGGCGTCCAAATCCACAGCCATATCGGCGATCTTGAATGATACCGCCTGGAAAGCTCCGATAGGACGTCCGAATTGATAACGGTCGCGGGCGTAGTGCTGCGACGTTTTAAGACAAGCTGCAAGGATCCCGACCGCTTGCGCCGCGATCCCAAGCCTGCCGGCGCCTAAACCCGCCAATGCGATCTTATAGCCGTTGCCTTCTTCGCTAAGCAAATGGCTGGCGGGTATTCTCGCATCTTCGAAAATGAGATCGACCGTGTTGGACGAGTGGATGCCGAGTTTGCTTGTCGGTTCCCCGAACTGCAGGCCTGGCGTATCGCGATCCACCAGAAAAGCAGAAATACCCTTAGGACCCGGCTGCCCGGTTCGTACAAAAACGACTATCCCCTTAGCATACCCGCCGTTGGTCACCCACTGCTTCGTGCCGTTGACGATGTAGCTGTCACCTTTACGATACGCGCGCGTCTGTAAACCGGAAGCGTCAGAACCCGATTCCGCTTCGGTGAGAGCAAAAGCCGCGAGCCATTCGCCCGAACACATCTCAGGCAGAAACTCGCGTTTGAGCTCGTCGCTTGCGAACGCCTCGATAGTTCGCGTGACCAGCGTCTGCACCGACACGGTCACGCACACGCCCGCGTCGGCTTTGCTCAGTTCTTCCAGAGCCAAAACCGTGCTGAGCGTATCGAGTGCTGCGCCGCCGTATGTGTCCGAGACCGACATGCCCATGATGCCGATGCGGCCGAGCTTTTTGAAGAGATCAACCGGAAAAATATGTTCTTTATCCCAAGCGGCGGCGTGCGGAACGATTTCACGCCTCGCAAAGGTCGCAACCGTATCGCGCACGGCCTTCTGCTCGTCCGTAAAATCAAAATGCATAGACGCTTGCGTGCTCTGGGCTCACGGGTACGTGTAAAACCCCCGGCCTGATTTTTTCCCTAAATAACCTGCCGCTACCATCTTCTTCAACAGCGGACACGGCCGGTACTTGGGATCGTTGAATCCTTCATATAAGACTTGCAAGATGGCGAGGCACGTGTCTAAGCCGATAAAGTCCGCCAGCTCGAAGGGCCCCATCGGATGGTTCATGCCGAGCTTCATGATCGTATCGATCGCTTCCGGGCTGCCCACGCCTTCCATATGCGCGAACATCGCCTCATTGAGCATCGGCATGAGAATCCGATTGCTGGCAAAGCCGGGGTAATCGTTTATCTCGACCGGCGTCTTGCCCAGTTGTTCGACAAAGCCGTGCACGAAGGAAAATGTTTTGTCGGCCGTTTCCAGGCCGCGGATCACCTCGACGAGCTTCATCACCGGCACCGGGTTCATGAAGTGCATGCCGATGACTTTATCCGCACGTTTGGTCGCGGCGCCGAGCAGGGTGATGGATATCGAAGAGGTGTTGCTTGCCAAGATCGCCTGTGGCGGAAGCACCGTGTCGAGCTTTTTGAACAGCTCAAGCTTGAGTGCAGTGTTTTCCGAGGCCGCTTCAATCGCCAACTCAACATTAACCCGCCGGTCGAGAGCAGCTTGATCGAGGATGCGCGTCTGTATGTCGCCTTCAGAGCGTTCATCTAGCCGGCCTTTTTCCACTAAGCGCCCCAAGCCGCGCTTGATGGCGACGCGACCGCGCGCGATAGCGGCGTCGTCTATGTCGTGGAGCAGCACGGTATGCCCGGCAGCGGCGCAGACTTGCGCTATACCGCTGCCCATCTGGCCCGCGCCGACGACTAAAACGTGCATGGCAGCGCATTTGTTCCACCGCATCGAGCGCGCCTCTTTGAAAAACGAACAGATGCGGTGTAAAAAAAAGAGGCCGCCGAAAACGGCGGCCTACATGCGCTTTAGTCTGATCGATTACGCTAATTGATACCTTGCTCGCTTTTAGTCCGTTGCGAGCCGGTCATCCCGGCGGCGGCGCACGCCGGATCTCCGCAGAACCGGCCGCCCATGGTCGAGGAACAAAGCGCCATAGAAGAATATAACCT